>Ga0182741_1000435_pt1 | contig 63305 bp, 60 predicted proteins | sample eDN5th37CBELigOP_FD_128874 | JGI IMG/M metagenome (GOLD analysis project Ga0182741, IMG submission 128874) | Enriched Organic Plus compost microbial communities from Emeryville, California, USA - eDNA 5th pass 37_C BE-Lig OP (version 2) (version 2) ...
CCCATGCCGGTGGTGACCGGGCCCAGTTCCGGCTCCAGCCCGGCGGGCAATTGCGACTTGACCTGTTGCAGGCGTTCGGCGACCTGCTGGCGGGCGAAATACAGATCCACGCCGTCGTCGAACACCACCGTGACCTGCGACAGCCCGTAGCGCGAAATCGAACGCGTGTGATCCATGCCTGGCAGGCCGGACAGCGCGGTCTCGATGGGAAAGGTCACGCGCTGTTCCGATTCCAGCGGCGAGTAGCCGGCAGCCTCGGTGTTGATCTGCACCTGCACGTTGGTGATGTCGGGGGTGGCGTCGATCGGCAACTGGCGGAAGCTCCACGCGCCCACGCCGACCAGCGCGAGGGTGAGCGCCAGCATCAGCCACCGGTGCGCGATGGCGAAGCGGATGATTCTCTCGAGCATGGCCGGATCCTCAGTGATCGTGGGAAGCGCCGGACTTTTCGATGTCCGCCTTCACCACGTAGCTCTGTTCGACCACCACCTGATCGCCGGCCTTCAGCCCCGACAGGATTTCGACCCGCTGCGCATCGCGCTTGCCCAGCTTCACCGGCCGGACTTCGTAGACGTCGCCGATCCGCACGAACACGGCGTCGCCGTCGCGGAACGTCTGCAACGCCGCCACCGGCACCACCAGCGCGGCCGGATGGCGGTCCACGGTGACCCGCGCGGTGACCGCCGAACCCGGCCGCCACTGGCCGTCGCCGTTGGCGATGACCGCGCGCGCGACCGTGCTCTGGCTGGCGGTGGCGGTGCCGGGCAGCACGCGCTCCAGCGTGGTCTGCGCGGTGGCGCCATCGCTGATGCGGGTGAGCGTCACCGGGGAACCGGCGCGGATGTGCTGCGCATCGAATCCGAACACGTGCAGATCCACCCACAGCGACGACAGGTCGGCCACTTCGAACAAGGTCGTGCCCTCCGCGGCGACCGAACCGACTTCGGCATTGCGCGCCAGCACCACGCCACTGATCGGCGTGCTGACCGTGTAGGTGGTCAGGCTGAGATTGCTTTCGATGGAGGCCAGCGCCTGGCCGGCGCGGACCTGATCGCCCACGTTGGCCGCGAGCCGGCGCACCGGACCGGGGAAGCGCGCGGCGACCTTGGCGACGCGACCCTCCACCGGCGTGAGCAGGCCCTGCACTTCGTGCTCGTCGGCGATCACGCCGGGACCGGCCGGGGCGACCCGGATGCCGGACTGCGCGGCGATGGACGCGGCGATCTCGGTGCGGCCTTCGTAGCTCGCATAGGCCCAGCGCAACCTGCGGCCCTCGATGGCGGCCAGCACTTCGACATCGAACGAGTGCGGCTCGACCACTTCGGCCGTGCCGAGCAGGCTGCCGTCGGCCTGCGCCCGCAGGCGATGCGTCTCGCCGACCCCGCCCAGGCGCCCGAGCCGCACCTCGACGGTCCCCGCGCTGCCCGGCAGCGGCTTGTCGCCGCGGTAAAGCCAGGCCTGGAATTTCGGCGGCGCGCCGTCCTCGGTGATCGCCAGTTCCACCGCCATGCCGTCCTGTTCCAGCAGGCGGCCGCCATGCTGGCCGGTGCGTGCTGGTGCTTCCTCGCCGGCATGTCCGCCGGCTTCGTGATCGTGGGTTTCTCCCGGATCGCCGCCGCCGCAGGCGATGAGGGCGAGGCTCAACAGCAGCAGCGGCGTCCACCGCGCGAAGTGATTGCGAAAAAACGTCATGGCGTGGTTCCTTGTGCGGGGGCGGCGGCCACGAAGGGCTGGCCGGTCAGGCGCTGGATTTCGATCAGCGCGCGCTGGGCGTCGAGTGCGGCATCCAGTTGCTGGCGCCGGGACGCGGTGCGTTCGGACTGCAACTGCGCCCATTCGAGGTAGCCGATCGCACCGGCGCGATAGGCGCGTTCGGCGGCGCGTTCGGCCTTGGCGAGCCGGGGCAGCACGGCATCCTGCAGGCGCTGCACTTCGAACTGCGCGGTGCGGTAGCGGCCATGCGCGTCGGCCAGGGTGGAATACAGCGCCAGGCCCTCGGCTTCGCGCTCCACCTCCAACAGCGCCAGTTCCGCCTCGGCGGCGCGGATGCCGGGTCCGGCGCGGCGCGCGCTGCCCAGTGGAATCGCGACGCTGGCCATCAGGCCCGTATCGCCGTTTTCCTGCAGCCGGCGCACGCCGAACTGCCAGTCGACATCGGCGCTGCGTTCGCTGCGCGCCAGTTGCAGGCGCGCTTCGCGGATGCGGCGCTCGTCGGCGAAGCGGGCCAGTTCCGGGGTGCCGTCGAGCAGCGCCGCCAGCTCGCCGAATCCGGCAATCGCCGGCAACGCCAGCGGATCGCCGGCCACGGTTTCGAAGCGCGGATCGCGTTCGCCCCACAGGGCCGCCAGATGCCGGCGCGCGGACGCCAACTGGTGCTCGGCGCGATCGCGTTCCAGTTCGGCGCGGGCCAGCGCGGCCTGGGCGGTCAGCAGCACCGATTCCGGCGAGGCGCCCGCGGCCAGCCGCTGGCGCGCCGCGGCGACGGTGCGGGTGCGTTGTTCGATGTCGTCCAGCGCCACCGCGCGCTGGTGCTGGACGGCGGTGATGGCGAGGTAGCGGCGCGCCACTTCGGCAAGCAGATCCAGGCGGCGGGTTTCGCGCTGGACCGCCAGCGCATCGATGCGGCTCCGCGCCAGCGCGCGGCGGGCGTCCCATTTGCCGCCGCGTTCCAGCACGCCGGCCAGGGTCAGACTGATCTCGGCGCCGCCGAAGCCGCCGAGTTCGCCGGTGCCGGCCGCGTTTTCGAGCGACGCGCCGGCGGTGAGCCCCGGATGCTGCGCGGCGATGTCGGCTTCGGCCGCCAGCACGCGCTGCCGGCCGTCGGCCAGCCGCAGATCGGGATGGGACCGGGCGACGCGCGCGAACGCGTCGTCCAGGGTGATGACAACAGGCGATTGCGCCCGCGCGGATGCGACGGACGCGATCGCGAAGGCGGCCAGTGCCGCCAGACGCAACCACATGGAAGTTCTCCGAAAGGATCGAGGACGGACGAATCCCGGACGACGCCGGGCAGTGCCTCAGATCGCGATCGGGGGCCGCAGCAGCTTGTCGCCGCGATGGGCGGGAACGGGCGCATCCCGCAGGAACGGCGCGGTCGCCGGAACCGCCAGCGGCGGCCAGACCGTGGCCGCGACCGGCATCGCCGGGGCGTGGCCGCAGCAATGCGTGGCGTGCATCAGGGCGTGCAGCAGGCCGCCGCCTTTGCCGGCATCCCCGTCCGCGGGGACGTCCTCGTCGCCGTGATCCTGCGCGTGGGCGTGCAGGCCGCCGCCGTGGCCGAGTTCGTGGATGCCGCCCACCGAGGCCATCACCGGCTGTGCGACCACGCCCAGCAGCAGCACGCACAGCGCCAGCAGGCGCACGAGGGAAGGGCGTCGGAAGCGGCGGAGCGTGGTCATCGGCCGCACAGGCTAACGGCCGGCGACGGCGTTACACAATCGCAGGGAGGTGAAGGGAACTCGCGGGTGGCGTGGAAGCGTAATTCCCTCCGGTCCCCTTCCGCGAGGGGGGAGGAACAGCGCGGCGCGCGGCCACCGTCGGATCCGGCGATGCTGCCGGTCAGTGCCCGGCCTTGTCGCGGCGCCAGCCGCGGTGCTTGATGTCCAGGTACAGGCTGTACATGGCGGTGAAGGCGGGGAACAGGTTCTGCAGCACGCCGACCGAATCCTGCTTCGCCGAGAACAGGAAGTAGCTGAGGGTCATCAGGCTGCCGAGCACGCTCATGTACCAGAACAGGCGCGGAATCACCGGCTTGCCGGCGCGCCGGGACGCGACGAACTGGACCAGCCAGCGGCCGCCGAACATCAGTGCGCCGGTATAGCCGATCAGCTTCCAGCCGGTGACGTGCAGTCCGGTCCAGTACAGCGCCTCGATCGGCTGGTTGAGCCAATGCACTTCCATCTCAGAGTTCCCGCACCGCCGTGCGCTTGCCGCGCTTGATCAGCCAGGCGACGCCGCGCAGATCGCTGATGCCGACCAGCGCGCGGTTGAGGTTGTTGTACTTGGAGACCCCGGCGGTGCGATGGCGGTGGTTGACCGGCACGCTGATCGTCTTCCAGCCCGCGCGCTGCATCAGCGCCGGCAGGTAGCGATGCATGTGGTCGAAATAGGGCAGATCGAGGAAGGCTTCGCGCTCGAACAGCTTGATGCCGCATCCGGTGTCCGGCGTTTCGTCGCGCAGCATGCGCGAACGGATGGCGTTGGCCCACTTGCTGGCCCAGCGCTTGCTGCCGCTGTCCCGGCGGTCGACCCGCCAGCCGGCATACAGCTTGGTCTGCGCCTCGCCGCCGTCGCGCGCGGCGATCAGCCTGGGAATGTCGGCCGGATCGTTCTGGCCGTCGCCATCCAGGGTGGCGATCCAGGCGCCGCGCGCGGCCTTCACGCCGGTGCGGATGGCGGTGCTCTGTCCGCTCTGCTGGACGTGCTGGAGCACCCGCAGTTCCGGCACCCGCGCCTTCAGGCCCTGCAGCACGGCCAGGGTGTCGTCGCGCGAATGATCGTCGACGTAGACGATCTCGAAATCGATCCGGCCGCGCAGCGCGGCGGTGATCTCGTCGATCAGGGGCGTGACGTTGTCGCGTTCGTTGAAGACCGGGACGACGACGGAAAGGGCGGGGCTGGAGGTCATGGGCGCCTATTTTGCCGCCACGGGCTGAATCCGGGGCTGGTACGTGTTGCCGGCGCGCCGCCGTTCGGAGCGCGCCCGGCGGTCAGCCGCGCGGACCGCGCAGCTTCTCCAGCACGCCGTCCAGGGTGTCGAGATCGGTGTACTGGATGATCAGCTTGCCCTTGCCGCCGCGGCCGTGGGCGATGGTGACGCGGGTGCCGAGGCTCTCGGAGAGTTCGGTTTCCAGCGAGGCAATGTCCGGCTGCGGCGCGGCCTTGCCCGGCTTGGCCTTGCGGCCGACCACCGGCACCTTGCCGGCGGCGAACTGCTGCGCGCGGTGTTCGACCTCGCGCACCGACCAGCCCTGGTCGGCGGCCTCGGAGGCCAGCTTGCTGGCCAGTTCCGGCGACAGCGTGAGCAGCGCGCGGGCGTGGCCCATCTCCAGGCGGCGCGCTTCCAGCAGCGCGCGGATCGCCGGCGGCAGTTCCAGCAGGCGCAGCAGGTTGGACACCGCCGCGCGCGAACGGCCGACCGCCTCCGCCGCTTCGGCGTGGGTCAGCGAGAACTCGTTGATCAGGCGTTGCAGCGACTGCGCTTCTTCCAGCGGGTTGAGATCCTCACGCTGGATGTTCTCGATCAGCGCCATCGCGATGACGGTGCGATCGTCCAGTTCGCGCACGACCACCGGCACTTCGGCCAGGCCGGCTTCCTGCGAGGCGCGCCAGCGGCGTTCGCCGGCGACGATTTCGAAACGGCCCGGCGACAGTTCGCGCACGACGATCGGCTGGATCACGCCCTGCGCCTTGATCGACTCGGCCAGTTCGTTGAGCTTGGCCGGATCCATCGCCATGCGCGGCTGGTACTTGCCCGGCTGCAGCTGGCCGACCGGCAGGGTGCGCAACGCTTCGCCCGGCTGGGCTTCCGGCGGCGGGGTTTCGGCTGCCTTGGGACCGAGCAGGGCTTCCAGTCCACGGCCCAGGCCGCGTTTCTTCGACGCGCTCATCAGGCGTACTCCATCCTCTTTTCTTGCTTCTTGCGTTCACTCTGGCGACGGATGATTTCCCCCGCCAGGCCCAGGTAGGCGACGCCGCCGCGCGAGGTGCGGTCGTAGCCGACGATGCTCTGGCCGTGGCTGGGCGCCTCGGCCAGGCGGACATTGCGGGGCACGATGGTACGGAACACGCGATCGCCGAAATGCTGGGTCAGTTCCGCCGACACCGCATTGGCCAGGTTGTTGCGCACATCGAACATGGTGCGCAGCACGCCCTCGATTTCCAGGCCGGGGTTGAGCCGCGCCTTCAGCGCCTCGATGGTCTCGACCAGCGCGCTCAGGCCTTCCAGCGCGTAGTACTCGCACTGCATCGGCACCAGCACGGAGTCGGCCGCGGTCAGGGCATTGAGGGTGAGCAGCGACAGCGCCGGCGGGCAATCGATGATGATGAAGTCGTAATCGGCGCGGACCGGTTCCAGCGCGGCCTTCAGCCGCAGTTCGCGGCCCTCGATCTCCATCAGCTGGATCTCGGCGGCGGTCAGATCGATGTTGCCCGGCAGCAGGTCGAAGCCTTCCTGGGTGGTGACGATCGCCTCGCGCGCCTGGACTTCCTGCAACAGCACGTCGCAGGTGGAATTCTCGAGCTCGCGCTTGTCCACGCCGCTGCCCATCGTGGCGTTGCCCTGCGCGTCCAGATCCACCAGCAATACGCGCTGGGGCGCGCGCGCCAGCGCGGCAGCCAGGTTGACGGCGGTGGTGGTCTTGCCGACGCCGCCTTTCTGGTTGGCGATCGCGATGATGCGGGCCATGCGGGTGGTCGCCTCGGGACACGGGGTGGATGGGGGATTATGCGGGGTCCGGCCCGGTCCTGCGAATTGCGGAACCGGGCCCGCCGCGGCGCGGACGCCGCGCAAGGGCGCGTGCACCGAGGCCCCGGCCAACGATATCAACCGCTTATGAAGGATCGCCGCGCGGGTTCAGGGCGCCGTTTTGCGCACGATCACCAGATGGCGCTCGCCGACCAGGCCGGGCACCGACAACGGATGGACGGCCTCGGCCGACCAGCCCGCGGGCAGCGCGGCGATTTCCTCGTCCGGGCGCACGCCCTTCATCGCCAGCAGGGTGCCGCCCGGCTTCAGCAGGTGTCCGCCGACGGCGACGATGCCGGCCAGGGTGTCCATCGCGCGCGCGGTGAGGTTGTCGTAGGCGGCCGGCTCGTCCAGCGCCTCGGCGCGCGATTCGGCCACCCGGGCGTTGTCCAGCCCGAGCTGGCGCACCGCCTCGCGCATGAAGCGGGCCTTCTTGCCGTTGCTCTCGACCAGGGTGACCCGCAGGCCGGGATGGGCGATCGCCAGCGGAATCCCCGGCAGCCCAGGCCCGGTGCCCAGGTCGGCGAGCGTGCCGCGGTCGACGAACGCGTGCATCGCCAGCGAATCGAGCAGGTGACGGGGCACCATGTCGGCGGGATCGCGGATGGCGGTGAGATTGTAGGTGCGGTTCCAGCGGTGCAGCAGCGCCAGGTAGTCGAGCAGCGGCGGCGCCAGCGCGGCGGCATCCAGGCCCAGTTCGGCCAGGCCCTGGCGCAGTCGCGCGTCCAGTCCGGGGGGAAGCGTCGAGGCAGTCATCGCCCGCATTATCCCCGAACGCCGGGGCTCAGGTCCGCCAGGCCAGCGCGCCGCGATGGTCCGGCAGCGGTTCCCATTCGTGCAGATGCCATTCGGCCGGCGAACCGAGCGCGGGATCGCAGTCGACCAGCCGCAGTCTGCCCTCGCGTTCGCCGAAGACCAGCTTCTCCAGGCCGAAGGAGACGCCGTGGCCGTGCGCCTTGAGCAGCGCTTCCTTGGCGCACCACAGGCGCACGAACGCGCCGGCGCGGCCGGCGTCGTCCTGCGCGCGCAGCCAGTCCAGTTCACTGGGGTGGAAGAAGCGCTGCGCGATTTCCATCATCCGCGGGCGTTCGCGGTGGCGTTCGACGTCCACGCCCAGTTCGCGCGCCGGGCCGAGCGCGACCAGCAGCACTTCGCCGCTGTGGCTCCAGCTGATCGCCTGATCGTCGAACGGCGCATCGATGTGGGGCTTGCCGCGCGCGTCGCGGCGGATGGGCAGGGCATCGGCCGGCAGCGCCAGCGCTTCGGCCAGGACCTCGCGCGCCGCCGGTTCGCCGCGCGTGCGGGGTGCGTGCGGGCGCAACCACACCCGAAAATGCCCGAATCGCCAGGCGGGCGGGGAGGACGGGCGTTCGGCGGGTGCGGGAAGCTCGGGCATGGTCGGCGGTGGTGCGGGGCAGCGTGCATCGTGGTGCCATTCGCGCTATCACCACCGCGCAAGCATGCCATTCCCCCCGGCCGGCTTGACAGCGGTTTAACGGCGGCGACCGCTTAATCCCATGGACCCTCGGTCCCGAGACCGAGTCCACAACGGAAGGAGACAGGCAGAATGAACTTTCTCATCTATCTGATCGTCGGTGGCATCGCGGGCTGGCTGGCGAGCCTCGTGATGAGGCGCGATGGTTCGCAGGGCATCATTCTCAACATCGTGGTCGGCATCATCGGCGGCTTCCTCGGCGGCTGGCTGCTGCCGGCACTCGGCCTGGGCCTCGGGGGCGGCTGGATCGGATTCCTGGTGACGGCTTTCATCGGCGCGGTGGTATTGCTGCTCATCGTCAACCTGTTCACGCGGGGACGCGCGCGCTGACGCCACGATGATCCGCTTTCGCTGCGGCCGCGTGCGCTGATTCGAGACGCACCCAAGGTCCGTGGCATTGCAAAGGCCCGACGCGCGCGCGTCGGGCCTTTGTTCGTTCCGGCGATGCGATCGGCGGATCAGCCGGCGAGCTGCACCCAGGCCGGGGCGTGATCGCTGGGGCGTTCCCAGGTGCGCGGTTCGCGATCGATGCCGGAAGCCGCGGCCTGCGCGCGCAGCGCGTCCGAGACCAGGGTGAGATCGATGCGCAGGCCGAGATTGCGGCGCAGGCCGCCCATCCGGTAGTCCCACCAGCTGTAGATGCCGGCCTCGTCGTTGTGCAGGCGGAAGGCGTCGTGCAGGCCGAGCGCGTACAGCCGCCGCAGCGCGTCGCGTTCGGCCACCGAGGTCAGGATGTGGTCGTCGCCCCAGACCTTGGGGTCGTACACGTCGCGCTCGTCCGGGGCGATGTTGAAATCGCCCATCACGATCAGCTTCGGATGCTGCTGCAGTTCGGCGGCCAGCCAGCCGTGCACGGCATCCAGCCAGCGCAGTTTGTAGGCGTACTTGTCGGTGCCCACGTCCTGCCCGTTGACCACGTACAGGTTGACGATGCGCACGTCGCCGACCGTCGCCGCGATCACCCGCTTCTGCTCGTCCCCGAAACCGGGAATCCCGATCTGTACCTCGGTCGCCGGGACCCGCGACAGGATCGCCACGCCGTTGTAGGTCTTCTGCCCGGCGAAGATGCTGCGATAGCCCAGGCTGGCGAGCGCGGTATCCGGGAAGCGGTGGTCCTCCAGCTTGGTTTCCTGCAGCCCGACCACGTCCGGCGAAAACGCGGCCAGCCATTGCTCCAGGTGCGGCTGGCGCACGTTGAGCGAGTTGACGTTCCAGCTGGCGATTTTCATTCCATGTGCATCCGTGGTCGCGAGGGTCGGGGGGAACCCGCCGGCGCGGGCGGGGCGCCAGTGTAAGCCAGCACCGGCGATCAGGCGCCCGACGCTTCGTTCGCAACGGCGGCGGGATGGCCTTCGCCCTCGCCGTCGCGCATCAGGTGCGAGGCCATCCAGGCCGCCAGCAGCAGCATGACGCCGCCGAACACCGCCACCAGCCGCATCGCGTCGGTGAAGGCGGTGCGCGCGGTGGTTTCGATGAGCGCGGCCGGCCCGGCCGGCAGTCCTTCGGCGGTGGCGATGGCGCCGCCGAGCGTGGACAGTGCATGCCCGGCCGCCGCACCGGCCAGATCCGCCGGCAGCGCCGGCTCCAGCCAGAAGCGGTACAGCGCCATGCCGGCGCTGCCGAGCAGCGCGATGCCGAGCGCGCCGCTGAGTTCCGCGCTGGTTTCGGCCAGCGCCGACGCCGCGCCGGCGCGTTCGGGCGGCGCGGTGGTGATGATCAACTCGTTGCCCACGGTGAACACCGGCGCCAGGCCGATGCTCATCGCCAGCATGCCGCCGATCAGGATCCACAGGCCGTGCGGCGGAACCACCAGCGCGGTGATGCCGAAACCGAGCGCCGCCAGCAGCAGGCCGCGCACCATCACCCGCCGCGGTCCCCAATGCCGGGCCAGGCGCGGCGCCAGCAGCGAGCCCACGGTGAAGCAGAGCGACCACGGAATCGTCGCCAGTCCCGCATGCAGCGGCGACAGGCCCAGCACCAGTTGCAGGTACTGGGTCATGAAGATGTACACGCCCATCATCGACAGGCCGGCCAGCGCGTAGGCGACGATCGCGGCGCTGAAGGCGGGGCGGCGGAACAGGGTGACGTCCAGGAACGGATAGTCCAGGTGGCGCTGGCGGCGCACGAACAGCACGCCCAGCACCAGGCCGATCACCAGCGCCAGCAGGCCGCGCGCGTCGGCGCCATGCTCGGCGATCCGCTTGAGTCCGTACACGACGGCCAGCACCGCCAGCAGCGATTGCGCCATGCTGGCCGGATCCAGCCGGCCGGCGTCCGGATCGCGGTATTCGGGCAGCAGCTTCGGCCCGAGCAGCAACAGCAGCACCATCACCGGCACCGCCGCCAGGAACGCCGCGCCCCACCAGAACCATTCCAGCAGCAGGCCGCCGACCAGCGGACCGATCGCGCCGCCGACCGAGAAGCTGGCGATCCACACGCCAATCGCGAATTGCCGCTCGTGCTCGTCATGGAACATGTTGCGGATCAGCGACATCGTCGAAGGCGCGAGGGTCGCGCCGGCCACGCCGAGCAGCGCGCGCATCGCGATCAGCATTTCCGCGCTGCGCGAGAACGCCGCGATGATGGAGGCGGCGGCGAACGCGGCAGCGCCGATCAACAACAGGCGCCGGCGGCCGATGCGATCGCCCAGGGTGCCCATCGTGATCAGGAAGCCCGCCACCAGGAAGCCATAGATGTCGACGATCCACAGCAGTTGCGAGGTCGACGGATTGAGATCGGCGCTGATCGCCGGCAAGGCCAGGTTGAGCACGGTCAGATCCATCGCGTAGACCATGCAGGGCAGGGCGATGGCGGCCAGGCCGATCCATTCGCGGCGGGTGGCCTTGGGGGACGTCGGGGAGGTCATGGGCGGTCCTGTGCGGGGGTGACCCGACTATGACGAGCCAGCGGAACGATTTTCGACACACGGGGCGCGCAGCCTAACGCATCGCGGCCGATCATCGCCGGCGGCGGGCAGATCCTGCACGGATCGAACCCCGCACGGGGGCGGGGCGAAAGCGGCGCCGACTCCCGGCGCGGCGGCGGCGGGCGCTAGCGGACGATGAAGTCGATGAAGCGCGAAACCCTGGCGTAAGGCGGCTTGAGCATGTCGCTGCCGGCGCGGCGGCTCTGCCAGAGAATCGGCAGGGCCTTGCTGAAGGCGTCGAAGCCGGCCTTGCCGTGGTACGCGCCCATGCCGCTGGGGCCGATGCCGCCGAACGGCAGATCATTGATGCCGAAATGCAGCACGGTGTCGTTGACGGTGACGCCGCCGGCCAGCGTGTGCTTCAGGATCTTCTCGATCCGGTCGCGGTCGTGGCTGAACGGGTACAGCGCCAACGGACGATCATGCGCGTTGACGTAGGCAATCGCCTCGTCCAGCGAATCGACCGAGCGGATCGGCAGGATCGGGCCGAAGATCTCGTCCTGCATCACCTGCGCATCGTCGCCGGGATCCAGCACGAGGGTCGGCGGGAACAGGCGTTCCTGCGGATCCTCGGCGCCGGCCAGCGGGATCACCGTCAGGCCGCGCGCGCGCGCATCGTCCAGATAACCGCGCAGGCGTGCGAACTGGCCGTCGTTGATGATGCGGGTGTAGTCGCCCGGGTTGCGCAGGTCGCCATAGCGTGCCTTCACCTGCCCGCGCAGTGCCTCCACGAGCGCGTCGCGGCGGTGCGCGGCGATCAGCACGTAGTCGGGTGCGATGCAGGTCTGGCCGCCATTGAACCACTTGCCGGTCGCCAGCCGTGCGGCGGCCTGCTGCAGCGGATAGTCGTCGCAGACGATGGCCGGCGACTTGCCGCCCAGTTCCAGGGTCAGCGGGGTCAATTGCGGCGCGGCGGCCGCCATCACCTTGCGGCCGACCGCGGTGGAACCGGTGAACACCAGGTGGTCCAGCGGCAGGGCGGCGAACGCGGCCGCGATCGCCGGGCCGCCGCTGGCGACGGCCACGCGATCCGGCGGGAACACTTCGGCCAGCAGATCGCGCAGGAACGCGCTGGTGCGCGGCGTGTGCTCCGAAGGTTTCAGGTAGACGTGGTTGCCGGCGGCGATGGCGGTGGCCAGCGGAATCAGCGCCAGGTTGACCGGGTAGTTCCATGGCGCGATCACGCCGACCACGCCGACCGGTTCGGGCCGGATCTCCGCGCGCGCGGGCCAGAACCGCCAGCCCACGCCGACCCGGTGCGGCATCATCCAGCGACGCAGGTGCTTGAGCAGGTGATCGATCTCGTTGAGCACGGTCATGCCGTCGGCGATGCGGCTTTCGTGCAGCGAGCGGTGGCCGAAGTCGGCGGCGATCGTGCGGGCCATTTCGTCCAGCCGCCGCTTGAGCGCGTCGCGCAGGCGCCGCAGGTCCGCCTGCCGCTGGGCGAAGTCGGGCCGCCGCGCCTGCCAGGCCGCGCGGAGGCGATCGAGAGTGGGACGAAGCTCGGTCAGGGGCGTGTCGGCGGGAGTGTCCATGCCCGCAGTGTAGGCCCGGACGCGGGCGTATGGTCGCTACAATGACGACATGACCGCTATCCGCCCCTATCTTGACCGTTTTCCCGCCCTCGGCCCGCGCGTCTACGTGGATCCGGCGGCCACCGTGATCGGCGACGTGGAACTGGCCGAGGACGTTTCGGTCTGGCCGGGCACGGTCATCCGCGGCGACGTCAACCACGTCCGCATCGGTGCCCGCACCAACGTGCAGGACGGCACCATCATCCACGTCAGCCACCACAGCCCATACAACCGGGCCGGTCATCCGACCCTGATCGGCGCGGACGTCACCGTCGGCCACGGCACCATCATCCACGCCTGCACCATCGAGGACCTGTGCCTGATCGGCATGGGCGCCTGCATCCTGGACGGTGCCACGGTGAAGAAGCACGGCTTCGTCGGCGCGGGCGCGGTGGTGGGGCCGGGCAAGATCGTCGGCGAGGGCGAACTGTGGCTGGGTAATCCCGCCCGTTTCGCGCGCAGGCTCAGCGACAAGGAAATCGAGAGCCTGCACTATTCGGCCGCCCACTACGTGCGCCTGAAGGACCAGTATCTGCAGGCCGCGCAGGCCTGACCCGCGCGGCAGGGCCGGCGCCACCGCCGCCGCGCTTGTCCGCCGCGTGTCCGCCGGCCGGAAGGAAAGCGACCGTCCGTTGAGATGCGGCGGCCGGGCTCAGGGTCGGGTGGCCCGCTCCAGTGCGTCCAGATAGGCCATCGCCTCCTCGCGGCTGTGGCCGCACATTTCCGGGCCGGGCCTGAGCGTGGCGCAGAAGCGCGGGCGTTCCGGACGCCCGAACAGGCGGCAGCGCAGGGCTTCGTCCAGTTGCACGCAGGGAACGCCCGCGGGCTTGCCGGCGGGCATGCCGGGGATGGGCGAGGCGATCGACGGCGCCGTGCAGCAGGCGCCGCAGCCGGCGCGGCAAGGGAAGGACGATGACATGGCGGCAGTGTAGCCGCGCGGGCTGGGCAAGCGCGGCGCCGGCGGCTAAAGTCGCGGCGTTACGCCAGACAGGGATCGCGCATGGCGCGCAGCACGCACACTCCGCCGGGACGGCGCATCGCCGGGGAAACGCCGTGGGCCGGCATCGGATGATGAAGTGAGGCTGGATACCTATCGCGAGGTGATCACGCCCGAAGGCGTGGCCTTGCACCTGCCCGCGTCCGGTCCGGTGCCGCGCGCGGTCGCGTGGTCGATCGATCTGGCGGTGCGGCTGGGCATCCTGTTCGTGGTCGGCACAGTGCTCGGCCTGATGGGAAAAATGGGGCAGGGCCTGTCGCTGGTGCTGATGTTCGTCGTGTACTGGATCTATCCGATCGCCCTGGAGGCGATCTGGAACGGCCAGACGATCGGCAAGCGCGCGATGGGCCTGCGGGTGGTGTCGGCCGACGGCGCGCCGGTGGGCTGGCTGGCGGCGATCACCCGCAACCTGCTGCGCACGGTCGACATGCTGCCGTTCGGTTACATGGCCGGCCTGGTCGCCAGCCTCGCCGACCCCCACGGCCGCCGGCTGGGCGACATGGTGGCGCGGACCCTGGTGGTGCACGTGGACGAAGCGCGCGAGGCGGTGCCGGCGCCGGCCAACGTGGTGGTGCCGGTGCCGCCGGGATTGCAGCCCGACGAGCAGGCCGCGATCGTCGCCTTCGGCGAGCGCGCGCCGCTGCTTACGCCGGCACGCCAGGCCGAACTGGCCGACATCGTCGCGCCGTTGACGCAGGCGCAGGGCCAGTCCGGCGTGCTGCGGCTGTACGGCATGGCCAACTGGCTGGTGGGGCGCCGATGAGGCAGGAGCAGTTCGTCGCCCGCCACCAGCGCGAATGGCTGGCCTTCGAACAATGGCTGGACCTGCGCGGCGAACCGGGCCGGGCGCGCGATCCGCGCCATCAGGCCGAACTGGCCGACGAGGACGTACCCGCCCGCTACCGGCGCATCTGCGAGCAACTGGCGCTGGCGCGCAAGCGCGGCTACAGCCCGCAGATCACCGATCGCCTGCAGCACCTGATGCAGCGCGGGCACAACCTGCTGTACCGCACGCCGCCGCCGCGCTGGCGGCGCGCGCTGGTGTTCGTGCTGGCCGATTTCCCGCGGCTGGTGCGCAGCGAGGCCGCCTGCATGGGAATCGCCGCGGCGCTGTTCGCGCTGCCGCTGATCGTCCTGTTCGTGCTGCTGCAATACCACCCGGAGCTGATCCACGGCATCAAGAGCCCGGAAGCGATCGCCTCGATGGAGCGCATGTTCGATCCCGGCGATCCCCGCCACCGGCTGGGCCGCGATTCGGGCAGCGACTGGTACATGTTCGGCGTCTACATCATGAACAACACCAGCATCGGCCTGCGCGTGTTCGCCAGCGGGCTGCTGGGTTGCCTGGGACCGATCTACGTCCTGATCTTCAACGGCGTCGACATCGGCGCCACGTTCGGCCACCTCCAGCAGATCGGATCGGCGGACCCGCTGTGGCGCTTCGTCGCCGGGCATGCGCCGTTCGAGTTGACCGCGATCGTCATCACCGGCGGCGCCGGCCTGCGGCTGGGCTTCAACCTGCTCGCGCCGGGACGGCGACGGCGCGTCGACGCGCTGGTGGAGGCGGGCTGGAAGGGCGCGCGGATCTGCCTGGGCGCGGCGCTGATGTTCTTCATCGCCGCCTTCATCGAGGCGTTCTGGTCCTCGATCCAGTCGATCCCCGCATCGGTGAAATACGGCGTCTCGGCGACGCTGTGGACGCTGGTGCTGCTGTGGCTGTGGCGCGGCGGCCGGGGAAGCACCGATGAGGCTTGAGCAGCTCACCGTCCAGCTGCGCGCGCGCTCGTCCTGGGAAGCGATGGAACTGGGCATGGCGCTGGTGCGCCGGCATGCCGCCGCGATCTGGAAGCCTTGGCTGCTGGTGACGCTGCCGGTGTTCGTGCTGCTCAACGCCGCGGGCTGGGCGCTGGATCTGATCGGCCTGGCCGGCGTGCTGATGTGGTGGCTCAAGCCGGTGTTCGACCGCATCCCGCTGTACGTCGCCTCGCGCGCGGTGTTCGGCGCCGTGCCCGGCGTGCGCGAGACCGTGCGTGCGCAGGCCAACTGGGGCTGGCGGCCGATGCTGCATTACCTGACCTGGCGCCGGTTCAGTCCCGTGCGTCCGCTGTACCTGCCGGTGGATCTGCTGGAAGGCGTGCAGGGCGCGCGGCTGCGCGAGCGCAGGCGGGTGCTGGGCGGCGCGGTCTACGGCAACGCCGCATTGCTGACCCTGATCTGCCTGCACTTCGAAGGCGCGCTGTTCCTGGGCGGCATCGCCGGGATCCTGATGTTCACCCCGCTGGACCTGCTGCCGGAAACCCTGCGCACCACCTGGACGCTGATCGCCGAACAATCGCCGGCGTGGGTGAGGATCGGCCTCAACGCGATGGCGTGGATGGCGCTGTCGGTGATCGAGCCGTTCTTCGTCGGCGCCGGCTTCGGCCTGTACCTGAACCGACGCACCCAACTGGAAGCGTGGGACGTGGAGATCGTGTTCCGCAAACTGCGGGCCCGGCTTGCCCGTGGCCTGTCTACGCTGGTGGTCGTGTCCGCGCTGCTGGGAACGGCGGGGGCGGAACCCGCGCGGGCGCAGGACGGGCCGGAAGCCCCCGAAGCGCACGCACCCGCGGATGCCGACGACCCGCCGAAGCCGCCGACCCTGCCGGAAGTGTTCGGCGACCAGCGCGTGGACGATCGCGGTTTCCGCCGCGCCAGCGGGCAGGCGTATCGCGATCCGCTGCTCAACCGCACCCTGGTGCAGAAGCGGTGGGAGCGCATCGACCCGGATGCCGCCAGGCCGGAGCGGTCGACGTCGCGGCCGGAATGGCTGGCGGGCGTGCTGGCGATGCTCGCGTTCCTCGCCGAATGGGGCCTGTGGATCCTGGCCGGCCTGCTGCTGCTGGGCCTGCTGCTGGCCGCGCGGTACTGGTGGCCCTGGATGCGCGGGAGAGGGGACGGGCCGGTGACGTTCGATGCGGCAACCACGCGCGAACCGGTGGCGGCACCCGGAGCGTTGCCGGATGACGTCGCCGCCGCCGCGCGTCGCCTCTGGCGCGAAGGGCGCGCGCGCGACGCGCTGGCGCTGGTGTACCGCGCCGGCGTGCAGGCGATGGAACGGCGCGTGCAGGTGGCGCTGCCGCCTGGCGCCACCGAAGCCGAATGCCTGCGCCTGTCGCGGCGGATGGCGCAGGCCGAGGACCGGCAACTGTTCACCCGCATCGTCCGGGTCTGGCAGTACGCGGCCTATGCCCAGCGCCTGCCGGAGGAAGCCGAATTCGAAGCCCTGCTTGGCCAGATGCAGGCGCGCGGCGGATGGCTGGCATGAAGCGCCCGGTCCGTGTCGCCGTCATCGTCGGCCTGGTCGTGCTGGGCGCGCTGGCGATCGCCGCCGGCGTCCATTGGTTCCAGCGCAACTACCATCGCGTCGAACAGACCCTGTACCTCCCGCCCGGCGGCGAGGCCGCCTACAACCCGTTGTACGCCCTGCGGAAGACCCTGGAAGCCGACGGCGTGAAGGCGCAGTCGCGACAGCGGCTGGCACTGGGCGCCCATCCGCCGGGTCCGCGCGATACCGTGCTGCTGTTCAACGAGGCCAGCAGCCTGGATGCGGCGCAGACCCGGCGCCTGCTGGCGTGGGTCGAGGGCGGCGGACACCTGCTGGTGCGGACGCCGCCCCGCAGGCTCTGGGCGGGCGGCCCGGATCCGCTGCTGTTCGACGCGCTCGGCGTCGAAACGCAGGAGGACAGCCACTGCGCCGATCTGCAGGTCGAGGGACAGCGCCCGCACGTGGAATTCTGCCGTGGGCGACGGTTCCGCCTGCACGAAGTCGAGCCCGAGCTGGCGTGGGGCGATCTGGATGCCGGCTATGTCCATGCGCGGCTGGCGCATGGCAAGGGCCATGTCGACGTGCTGGCCGATTTCGATTTCCTGGTGAACCAGGGCGACGCCGGGACTCCGTTCGGGGATCCGCTCCAGCGCCCGCAGGGCGGCCTGCGCGACGTGCCGCACCAGGCGCTGGCGCGGCACGTGCTGGCGCCCAATTACGGCGCGGGCACGATGCATCTGATCTACGCGGCCGACATGCCGTCGCTGCTGCGCACGATCCTGTTCCGCGGCTGGATGGTGTGGGTGCCGCTGCTGATCGCGCTGCTGGCGTGGCTGTGGTCGCGCATGCTGCCGTTCGGCCCGCCGTTGCCGGCACCGCCGATGGATCGCCGTTCGCTGCTCGAGCACGTGCGCGCCAGTGGCGATCACCTGTTCCGCTACGGTCGCGGCGTGCTGCTCTACACCGCCGCCCGGCAGGCGTTCCTGGCCCGGCTGCGCCGCCGCGATCCGGTCGCCGCCGCGCTGGCGGGCGATGCCCAGGCCGAAGCGGTGGCCGAACGCCTCGGCGTTCCGGCCGACACCGTGCGCACCGCCCTGCAGACGCCGTCCACGCAGGACAAGGCCGGCTTCCGCGACCGCATTTCCACCTTGATCCAGTTGAGAAACCGACTATGAGCGATTCCACCGCCGCCATTCCCGGCGCAATGACGGGCGAAGCCCTGGCCGAACGCGTCGCCCAGGTACGCGAGGAAGTGTCCAAGGCCTTCATCGGCCAGGCCGAGGTGCTGGATCACATCCTGATCGCCTTGCTGGCCGGCGGCCACGTGCTGATCGAGGGCGTGCCCGGCCTGGGCAAGACGCTGCTGGTGCGCGCGCTGGCACAGGCGCTGGAACTGACCTACGCGCGCGTGCAGTTCACGCCCGACCTGATGCCCAGCGACGTCAGCGGCCACGCCGTCTACGACCCCAAGACCGAGAGTTTCAAGATCCGGCGCGGCCCGATCTTCACCCACCTGCTGCTGGCCGACGAAATCAATCGCGCGCCGGCCAAGACCCAGTCCGCGCTGCTGGAAGTCATGCAGGAAGGGCAGGTCACCATCGAGGGCAAGTCGTTCGAACTGGCGCCGCCGTTCCTCACCCTCGCCACCCAGAATCCGGTCGAGCAGGAAGGCACCTATCCGTTGCCGGAAGCGCAACTGGATCGTTTCCTGCTGAAGGTGTTGATCGACTACCCGGCGCTGGACGACGAGAAGCGGATGGTCGACGCCATCACCACCGGGCGGGCCGCGGGCGATTTCGATCTGTCGCAGGTGCGGCGCGTGCTGGGGCCGGCCGACATCATCGCCATGCAGCGCGGCACCGCCGCGGTGACGGTGGACGAACAGGTGATCGACTACGCCGTGCGCATCGTCGCCGCCACCCGCAAATGGCCGGGCATCGCGCTGGGCGCCGGTCCGCGCGGCAGCATCGCGCTGGTGCGCGCGGCGCGAGCGCAGGCGGTGCTGCAGGGACGCGACTTCGCCACCCCCGACGACGTCCGCGACATCGCCACGCCGGCGCTGCGGCATCGCATCGCGCTGGCGCCGGAACTGCAGATCGAAGGCCAGTCGCCCGACGACGTGCTGCGCGCGCTGCTGGCCAAGGTGGAAGCACCACGCAAATGAGGCCCGCTTGGCCACTGATCGCCGGCCTGGCGCTTTGGGGCCTGTCCGGCCTGGCGGTGTTGTTCGCCGGCATGCCCTGGCCCGTCTGGCTGGGCATCGGCGTGGCGGTGATCCTGCTGGCCGCGATCGACGCGCGGTGGCTGCGCCGGCAGCCTTCCCCCGCGGTGGCGCGGGAAATGCCGGAGGCCTGGCCGCTGGGCATCGCCCGCGAGGTGGGCGTGCGGCTGGAAGGACGCGCGCGGCAGCGCGTGGACGTGTTCGATCTGCATCCCGGCCACTGGACCATGCAGGGACTGCCGCAGCGACTGCGCCTGCGCAAGGGCGAGGCGGCATCGTTCCGCTATCGCCTGTGCCCGACCGAGCGCGGCGATGCCACCTTCCAGGGCGTGCAGGTCCGGCTGCATTCGCCGTTGCGGTTGTGGTGGCAGTCGCGCCGGCTCGACGAACCGCGCCACGTGCGGGTCTATCCGGATTTCGCACCGCTCACCCGGTTCGCGCTGTTCAGTGCCGAACAGGCCTCGCGGCTGGTCGGCGCGCACCTCAAGCGCCGGCGCGGCGAAGGCACCGACTTCAACCAGATGCGCGAGTACCGTGTGGGCGACAGCCTGCGCCAGATCGACTGGAAGGCGACCGCGCGTGCGCGCAAGCTGATTTCGCGCGAATACCAGGACGAGAAGAACCAGCAACTGGTGATGCTGGTGGACACCGGCCGCCGGATGATGGCGCGCGAAGGCGGCCTGTCCCATTTCGATCACGCGCTCAATGCCAGCCTCGTGGTGTCGTACCTGGCGCTGCGCCAGGGCGATGCGGTGGGCCTGGGCGCCAGCGGCGGCGAGCGCCGCTGGGTGGCGCCGCAGCGGGGCATGGGCGCGATCGACACCCTGCTGCGGGCCAGTTACGACCTGCAACCGCAGCCGGTCGCGACCGACTACCTGGCCGCCGCCACCGAACTGTCGCTGCGCCAGCGGCGGCGTTCGCTGGTGATGCTGGTGACCAACGTGCGCGACGAGGACATCGAGGAACTGCTGGCCGCGGTGCGGTTGCTGCAGAAACGGCATCTGGTCTGCGTGGCCAGCCTGCGCGAACGCGAACTGGACGAAGCGCTGGCGGCACCGGTGAAGGATCTGTCCGGCGCGATCCACGCCGGCGCGATCGCGCGTTACCTGGAGCAGCGCGCGATCGCCCACGACGCGCTGCGCCGCCATCATGTCATGGTGCTGGACGTGACCTGCGCGGATCTGCCCGCCGCGCTGGTGGAGCGCTACCTTGCGGTCAAGCGCGACGGCCTGCTGTAAACGCCGACGCTCGTCAGGAACCGGCGCGTGCGCGCATCGCCCGGACGGCGCCCCAGGCCAGCAGCGCGATGCCGGTCGAGGCGATCAGGCCCAGCAACAGGTTCAGCGCCGAGATGATGGCGAACAGGCTCCCCGGTGCGGCGCCGCTTTCGGCCATGCGGTGGAGGTGCAGGGTCTGCGACAGGCTCAGGCCCAGTTGCAGGACCGCCGAGCCGAGCAGCAGGCCCGCGCCCCAGATCGCCAGCGCGCGGCCCGGCGCCGCCGGCGCCCACATCCACAGCAGGGCGACCGCGATGGCGCACGCCAGCAGGTGCGGCAGCTGGTAGGCCGACACGGTGAGCAGTTGGATCAGCAAGGCGTCCATGCGGTGTCTCCGGGTTTGTCAGTCGGCGGTGACCAGCAGCGCGTCCTTGCCGCGCAGCGCGGCATACACCGCATCGGTATCCGGGCGCGTGCCGTGCCAGGCCTCGAACGCTTCGGCGGCCTGTTCCACCAGCATTCCCAGGCCGTCCACCGCGTCGCGGCAGCCCGCGGCCTTGGCCCAGGCCAGGAACGGGATGGCGGCTTCACCGTAGTTGAGATCCACCGCCAGCGTGCGCGGCGTGGTCAGGGTGAACGGCAGATCGAATTCCTGGCCGCCTTCGCGCGCCGCCGATGTGGCGTTGACGATCAGGCCGAAGTCGCCGATGTCGCCCAGGTCCTGCCAGTAGCGCGACAGCGCCCGATCCGGTTCGCCCATCGCATCGATCAACGCGTCGGCGCGCTCGGGCGTGCGGTTGACCACGATCAGTTCCGACACGCCGGCGTCCAGCAGCGCCGGCGCGACCCCGCGCGCGGCGCCGCCGGCGCCCAGCATCAGCGCGCGTCGGCCGCGCAGGTCCAGGCCGTTGCGGCCGGTCAGATCGCGCACCAGGCCGATGCCGTCGGTGTTGTCGCCGTGCCACTGGCCATCGTTCCAGGTCAGCGTGTTGACCGCGCCGGCGCGTCGCGCGCGCTCGCTGGCGTGCGTGCAGATCGCGAAGGCGGCTTCCTTCAGCGGCAGGGTCACGTTGGCGCCCTGGCCGCCCTCGCCGACGAACCGATCCAGCGCGGCGACGAACGCGTGCGGCGCCGCGTCGATGGCGGTATACGTCAGGGAAACCCCGGACTGGCGCGCGAACGCGGCGTGGATGCGGGGCGAGAGCGAGTGGGAGACCGGGTGCCCGAAGACGGCGTAACGAACAGTGGACATGGCTTGGGTTATATCCCGTGGGTGAGGGAAAGGCGCGGAGCGACACCATGAAACCAGCACGGGCGGCTACCGTCCTGATCGGCAGTCTACTCTCCGCCGCCGCGGCCGGGCAGTTGGCGGAATTCGGCATCGAGGGCATGGGCGTGGTGTCCACGCCCGCGACCGAAGTACGCGGCAGCGTCAGCCCGGACGGCCAGCGGATTGTCTGGGGCAGCACCGACCGTGCCGGCGGCGCCGGAGGCTGGGATCTGTGGCAGGCGCGCCTGCGCGATCGGCGCTGGGCCGACCCGGAGCCGCTGCCGATCAACTCCGAAGCCAACGACTTCGATCCGCTGCTGAGCGCCGACGGACGCTGGCTGTACTTCTTCTCCAACCGTCCCGGCGGACATGGCGGCGATGATCTCTACCGCGCCGCGGTGCGGGCGGACGGCGGATACGGCGAACCGGAGAACCTGGGGGCGGGTGTCAACAGCGCCGGCAACGAATGGGCGCCCACGCCCAGCGCCGACGGTCGCTGGCTGCTGTTCGCCAGCAACGGTTTCGGCGGCGCCGGCCGCCATGATCTGTTCGTTGCGCGCTGGAACGGCAAGGCGTTCGTGGATCCGGAACCGGTGCCGGGCATCAACACCGCAGTGGACGAGTTCGACGCGGCCTGGCTCGACGGCGGCAAGGCGCTGGTGTTCGCCCGCTCGGACCGCGCGGGCGAACAACCGATCCAGTTGCTGGTGGCCGAATGCGACGGCCAGGCCTACACCGGCATCGCGCCCTGGTCGCTGTCCTTCAACTCGGCCGAAGGCACCACGCTGGGACCGGTGGTGGATCCGTCGCGGCCCACCGAAATGCTGGTGAGCGGCGCGGCGCGCGCACCGACCGCCGGCAAGCTCGACATCTACCGCACGCTCGCGCCGACGCGCCGCGGCAAGGCGGGATGCCTGCCGTGTTGAGCCGCATGGCAGCCTCTGTGAAAAAGGGGCGGGCATCTGCCAGGCAGATGACGGGGGCGCGCTTTGCGGAAGAAGCCAATCCGCCTCAATCCCCCTTTTTCAAAGGGGGAGGCAAAAGCAGACTTTCCCGATCCCGAATCCCGGCCCCACTCAGCCTTCGCGCAGCCAGCGCGCGGCATCGAGCGCGAAGTAGGTCAGGATGCCGTCGGCACCGGCGCGCTTGAACGCGGTCAGCGCTTCCAGCGTGCAGGCGCGTTCGTTCAACCAGCCATTGGCGTAGGCCGCCTTGAGCATCGCGTACTCGCCGCTGACCTGGTAGGCGAAGGTCGGCACGCCGAATTCGTCCTTCACCCGCCGCACCACGTCCAGGTACGGCATGCCCGGCTTGACCATCACCATGTCCGCGCCTTCCTCCAGATCCAGCGCGACTTCGTGCAGCGCCTCGTTGGTGTTGGCGGGATCCATCTGGTAGGTGGACTTGTTGCCCTTGCCCAGGTTGCCGGCGCTGCCCACCGCGTCGCGGAACGGGCCGTAGAACGCAGAGGCGTACTTGGCCGAATAGGCCATGATGCGGGTGTGGATGTGGCCGTCCGCTTCCAGCGCGCCGCGGATCGCGCCGATGCGGCCGTCCATCATGTCGCTGGGCGCGACGATGTCCACGCCGGCGCGCGCATGCGACAGCGCCTGCCTGACCAGCGCTTCGACGGTGATGTCGTTCATCACGTAGCCGCTGTCGTCGATGATGCCGTCCTGGCCGTGGGTGGTGAACGGATCCAGCGCCACGTCGGTCATCACGCCCAGTTCGGGGAAGCGCTGCTTGATCGCGCGCACCGCGCGCTGGGCCAGGCCCTCGTCGTCCCAGGCCGCCTCGGCGTCCAGCGACTTGGCTTCCGGCGCGGTGACCGGAAACAGCGCCAGCACGGGGATGCGCAGTTCCGCGGCCTGTTCGGCGGCCTTCAGCAGTTCGTCGATCGACAGGCGATCCACGCCCGGCATCGACGGAACCGCCTCGCGTCCCTTCAGTTCGTGGACGAAGACCGGGTAGATCAGATCATCGGCGGTGAGCACGTGCTCGCGCATCAACCGGCGGGAGAAATCGTCGCGGCGCATGCGGCGCGGACGCGTATAGGGATAAGCCATCGCTCGCTCCTTGGGGGTGCGGCGATCATACGCCCCTGCCTCCGGCACGGCCTGCGACCGATCCGCGCAGGCGGGCGCGGACAGGGGAACGGCGCCTTGCGGCGCCGTTCCCGACTTGCCTATCCGCTTGTTTCTACTTGGTGATCTTGGCCGCGCAGGACATCACCTTGCCGCCCTGGTTGCCGACCAGGACGCCGGCCGCGAGTGCCCGCTCCTTGTAGGCATCCATGCAGCCCTGGTACGCGCCCTTGCTGCTGCTGGTGCGCAGGCACAGGTTGCTCCAGGCCTGCACGTTGGCGCCCGGAATCAGCCCGCCACTGCCGACCACATCGACATTGGTGGTGCAGTTGCCGATGCGCGCGTTGCCCGGATTGAGCTGCCAACCGATGTCCTGGAACAGGGCCGGCGTCAGATCCAGATTGACCTCGCCGCGCAGCGTGGAGGTGATCGCCGGCTCCATCAGCGCGTTCGGCACCAGCGCGGTGTCGTAGTGCGAGAACGACGAGCCGCTTTCGTACGGATTCGGCGCGTACAGCCGCACCCGCCCGCTGTTGTCGGCGCCCTGCAGCAACGACGCATCCACGCCGAAGCCGACGGTCGCCGGCAGGTTGGCGCGGATCAGCGCGCCGTCGTCCTGCGACACGCCCAGGCTGGGGATGGTGATGGCCGGATCGCTGCCGCCCATCGCCGGCTGGCCGGCTACGTTGTTGGCGACCAGCATGCCGGTGGCGCCCGCCGCCTGCACATTCGCGGCCTTGACCACGAAGTTGCAGTTGCCGCGATCGACCAGCGCGATGTTGCCCGCCACCGCCGCGGCGTTGCTGATCGGTTCGCAGGCATCGGTGGTGCTGACGCCGCCGCCATCCAGCGCCGCGACCACGGTGCCGGCGAAATTGGCGGCGGTGGGCACCGGCCCGAAGTTGGCGAAGCCCACGTCGTAGCTGCCGGCGATCACGGCCGGTGCGGTGACCTTCAGGACGCTGCGGTTGTCCAGCACCAGCGCGGCCTGGCCGTTGACGTTGCCGCCGGTCCACACCAGGTGCCCGGTGTTGCGCAGCGCGGTGGCGCGCTGTGCGGCGGTCAGCTGCGGAAAGGTCATCGCCAGGGTGTTGTCATAGGCGAAGGTCGAGTAGATGTCCTGCCGCCCGCTGAGGAAACCGCCGGCCGAATTGGTGAAGCCCTGGAAGCCCAGGCCATGCCCGATTTCGTGCATCACCACGTTGAGGAAGTTGATCTTGCCGGCGGGCGTGTTGCCATCCAGGCCGTAGTACCAGTCCTGCCCGGTCAGGCAGTTGGGATTGACGCCGATGTCGCCGTTGAAGCGCGAGTTGATGTCGATGAAGCCGGGATTGAGATCGGTGCCGGCCAGCGAGTCCGCCAGCGCGGAGGAGTACCACGTGTTGGGCACGACGCCCGGCGCGAAATCGGAGAACACGAAGGTGGTGCCGGCCGATCCGAGCGTGGCGCTGGTCGGGGTGCAGGCCAGCGGCTGGAAGCTGGCGCCGACGTAGATGGTGACGTCGCTCTGCAGCACCGAACCCCACAGGTCCATCGCGAACTGGTAGGCGATGGTGCGCTGCGCGCCCAGCGTGGTGCCCGGATTGAGTCCTTCCGGCGCCTTCGGGGTGGGATCGTCCAGGCCCAGTCCGGTGCCGGCGTCGCCGCTGACCAGGACCAGATCGGCGGCGGTGGCCGGCAATGCGCAGGCAAGCGCCGCCAGCAGGGCGGCACGCAACGGAATCGTCCTATTCATCGCTGGCCTCCTTAGCCTGCTGCAGTTTCGAAGCGTCGTCGGCGTGGCCCATGCGCAACTGGCCATCGGCGCCGCGGACGATCATCAGGTCGGTCATGCTGCTTTCGGGGACCGGCTGGGCGACGCCGCCGGCCGGCAGCCGGCGCTGGCTGGCCTGGGCCTCGGTCTCGCTGGCGGGGGCCACGAAACCCTTCTTGCCCGCGCCCCGCGGCTCGGCGCGGCGCGCCTTGGCGGCGGCGCCGCGCGATTGCTCGCTCAGTTGGCGACGCTCCTCCTGGGTCAGGGGACGCAGTTTGCCGGTCTTCGGATCGACGGCGACCTTGCTGTCGGCGGCGGTGGCCTCGGCCTGGGCCGGGGTGGCCGCGGGCGGCGAGGATTGGGGACTGGCCTGGGCGGTCAGGCATGCGGCGAAACCCGCCAGCAGCCACCAGGACGGATGCGAGTGTTTCATGAGGCGCTCCATTGCAGGACACAGGGACGCCTGCGCCCACCGGATCGCGACGGCCCGGATGCTAGGACGCAGGGGCGGACGACACCGGGCAATTCAGCGGGGGGAACCCGGCCAGCGCAGTCTGCGCCGGCGACCGGGGGGATTCAATCAATCACGATTACGTTTGCGCCGGGCGCTCAGACGATGCCGCCGCCCAGCATGAGGCGGCCGATGGCGACCACGATGACGATGCCGTTCAGCACCAGGCCGGTCTTGGCGCGGCCCCGGTTGCCGGCGGAGGTGAACAGGACGCCGATGGCGGCGATGATCGCGCCGACCGCGGCGAACGGAATCAGGAACCAGTTGCCCCAGCCCAGCAGCGGGATCAGGGCCAGCACCATCCAGATCATCGCGACGATGCCCCACAACAGACTGATCAGACCCATCGATGTCGTCTCCGCGCCGGAAACGGCCGGCGATGTCCCGAGTATGGGTGCGGCGAGGCCGCGATCAAGCACCCAGGCCGTGCATGCCCTCGATTTCAACCCGCAGTTCGCGCCGGCACACGTCCGCCTGCAGCATCAGCCACGGCACCTGTCCGCCGAGACGTGCGGCGAGTTGCGCCGCGACTTCGTCGGCGTCTTCCGCGTCGCGGACATAGACCTTCAGCCGTGCCGAGGCGTCCAGATGCGCCGGCAGGTCCGGCCGCAGGGCGCGGGCGGCGCCGATCACGCTGTCCAGGTTGGCGAGGGTCTCGTCCAGTTGCGCCTTCAGCGAATCCGCGTGCTGCGACGCGTGGCCGACGATGGCCGCGGTGCCGGACAGGAAGAGCGGCAGCGCCGGCGAGGCGACCGGCAGCAGGGCGCGCGCGAACGTCGGTGACTGCGGCCCGTATTCGCGCGGGTAGCGGTAGGCGCTGACCTGGCGGGGATTCTCCAGCGGCGTACCCGGCGTGCGCGCGGTCAACCAGTACACCTGCAGCACGCGGCGGCCGTCGCGGCTGCCGATGGCGGTGGCCGCGGGCAGTTCGCGCGGATCGAACGGGCCCAGCCCGCGCACCCGGCCCACGCAGAACTGGCGGTAACGCTCCTGGTCGCCGTCGCCGAGGGTGATGGCGTCGAAGTAGTTCCAGATGCGCAGCAGATGCGGATGCGAGCTGGCCTGCCAGAACCCGGTCAGGCGCCGATACAGGAGCTCGCTGGCGGAGAGGATGCCGGCCTCCGGCTCCTCCAGTTCCAGCACGCCGAACTGCAGTTCGTCATCGTGGGCCCAGGCGATCCCGTCCGCGGTGCGGCCGTGGGTCACCGGACCGCGCGCGCGCCAGACTTCCAGTCGCGCCTGGCCACGCAGCGGCGCCAGCGCGATCCGCAGGTAGCGGGGATCGCCGACGTCGGCGGTGGCGGGTGCCGGGGCACCGAACCCGAAGACGGCCAGGGTGTCCGCGCGCGCCAGCTCGGCGGCCAGCGTGGCGACGGGCACGTAGTCGACCGCCAGCCGTGCGGTGCTGGGCCGGTAGTCGGGGACGACACTCATCTTGCGTACGGCTTTTTCTGCATGAACAGGCGCGCATGATACCGCGCCGACACCGGCTTCCCGGGGATATGCCATATTCAGCGGCCGGACCGGATGATCCGGCACACGCCACGGGAGAACCGTCATGTCCATCCGTCTCGCCGCCGCACTGGGCCTGTCCATCCTGCTGACCGGATGCGCCGGTACTTCCAAAGTGATGCTGGGCCAGGCACGCGCGCCGATCGATCCGGCGCAGGTACAGGTCTACAGCACGCCGCCTCCGGGCTCGGTGGAAATCGCCCAGCTCGAATCCACCAGCGCGGTCGGTTTCGGCACCCAAGGCCAGACCGACGCCGCGGTGGCGCGGCTCAAGCGCGAGGCCGCGGCGCTGGGCGCCAACGGCGTGGTGCTGATGGGCGTGGGTCCCAGTGGTTCGCCGGTCGGCATGTCGGTCGGCGCCGGCAGCTACGGCCGCCACAGTGGTGGCGGCGTCGGCATCGGCATTCCGACCACGCAGAAACGCGCCGCCGGCGTGGCGATCTACGTGCCGCCGGGCGCGGCGCCGCCGCCCGCGACCGTTCCGCCGACCAGTCCGCCCGCGCGCTAGGCTTCCGCGTGCGCCTGCCAGGAAGGCTGGCGATGCTGGCCGGCTTGGCCACGCTCGCCGTCGCGACCACCGGTTTCGCCGCTGACAGCGTCTGTTTCGGCACGCCCGGCCGTGGACGCCTGGAGAAGGCCGCACGCATCCCCGTTTCCGGAGCCAACTTCCGGCCTTACAGCGAGTTGGGCGTCCACCTCGGCCGGACCCATGCGCATTCACGCGTGGTCCGGGTGATGACCCATGCCTATGGCGCGCTGGAAAGATCGATGCCGGATCGCGTGTTCGTCTATGGCGAATCGGGTTGGGCACAGGGCGGTCCTTTCCGCCCGCACCGCACCCACCAGAACGGATTGGCGGTCGATTTCATGGTGCCGGTGCTCGACGCATCCGGCCGCTCGGTGCCGCTGCCTTCCCGCGTGGACAACAAGTTCGGCTACGGCATCGAGTTCGATCGCCAGGGCCGCCACGGCAGCCTTCGCATCGACTTCGAAGCCATCGCCGAACATCTGTACGCAGTGCACGTGGCCGCGCGTCGCGAAGGCATCACGGTCGAGCGGGTGATCTTCGATCCGCCACTGATTCCAGCGCTGTATCGCACCCGCCGCGGCGACTTCATCCGCCGGCAGGTGCGTTTCATGCCAGGGAAAGCGTGGGTCCGACACGACGAGCACTACCACATCGATTTCGGCCTTCCCTGCCGGCCGTGGTCGAAGTGAGCCACGCCACGCCGCCTCGCGGGCGGCATGGCGTCATTCCCGCGGCCGAATCGGCGGCGAGGTTCACTCGCCGGCTTCGATGCCCGCGTTTCCGCCCTGCAGATCGATCCGCCGGCCGCCCTCGTCCAGGGCCACCACCAGCGTTTCGTAATGCCACTCGCCGGCCTGCCGGTTCGCCACCACGTACAGCGTGGCGGCGCCGCGGCTGCCCTCGAGCGGAATCGCGAGGTCCGCCGCGCCGGACGCGCCGTTGGTATTGATGCTGCCCGACATGAGGTAGCCCGGCGCGATCGGTTCGCCCAGCGCCGCCGTCACCGCCGGATGGGCGCGCGCGCGCGAAAGTCCGGTCTGGTAAGGCTCGGACGATTTCATCGCGCCGAACACGAAGCCCACGATCGCCATGCAAAACGCGGCGAACAGGACGATCCCCGTCGCCAGCACAACCGGCACGACCCACTTCCAGTTGCGGTTCCACCAGTTCGGCGGCGGGACGGGGACCCGGTTCATGTCGTCATTCCGCGGGCTTCAGGCAACGCTGGAAGAAATCCTCGGTGACCTTCAAGCGATGCAGGTTGTCCTTGCCGCGCAGGCCATGCTTGGCGCCCGGATAGGTCATCAGCTCGAACGGAACCGCGCGCTGTTGCAGCGCGCTCATCAGCTTGGTCGAGTTGGTGAACAGCACGTTGTCGTCGGCCATGCCGTGGATCAACAGCAGGCGCGAGGTCAGGCCATCGACGTGGGTGAACACCGAGCCTTCGCGGTAGCCCTCCACGTTCGATTTCGGCAGATCCATGTAGCGTTCGGTGTAGTGGGTGTCGTACAGGCCCCAGTCGGTGACCGGCGCGCCGGCCGCGCCGCAGGCGTAGGCGCTGGACGCCTTGGCCAGCAGCATCAAGGTCATGTAGCCGCCGTTCGACCAGCCGTAAACGCCGATGCGCGATCCGTCCACCCAGGGCTGCGACTTCAGGAAGTCCACGCCCTTGAGCTGGTCGGTCACTTCCACCGTGCCCTGCCTGCGGAACAGCGCGTTGCCGAACTTCGCGCCGCGCCGCGGCGTGCCGCGGTTGTCCAGCGAAAACACCACGTAGCCGTGCTGGGCCAGATACTGATCGAAGGTCGGCGCCCAGGTGCGGGTGACCGTCTGGCCGGCCGGGCCGCCATAGACGTACACCACCACCGGATACTTCTTCTTCGGATCGAAACCGGTCGGCTTGATCAGGCTGTAATGCAGGGTCTGGCCGTCCTCGGCGGTGAGGGTGCCGTATTCGATCGGACGATGCGCGTCCTTGTACTTCGCGTACGGATGCTGCGGATCGGCGAGATCGTTCTTCACCAGCGCGGTCAGCAGCGTGCCGTCGGCGCGGTGCAGTTCCACCTGCGGCGGCGTGGCCGGATTGGACCAGCTGTCGATGTAGACCTCGGCGTTGTCGCTGAACGCCACGCCGTGCATGCCTTCGGCGCGGGTGATGCGGCTGGGCTTGGCGTCGCCGGCCAGGCTGACCGAGTACAGGTGCCGTTCCAGCGGCGAGGCCTCGGTGGCGGTGAAGTAGACCAGTCCCTTGGCTTCATCCAGCGCGGCCACGTCCTCGACCATCCAGTCGCCGGAAGTCAGCTGGGCCAGTTGCCTGCCGTCCTTGTCGTGCAGGTAGAGATGCTCGAAACCGCTCTTTTCCGACGACCACAGGATGCGGCCGTCCTTGAGGAAACGCAGGTTGTTGTGCAGCGGGATCCAGGTCTTGCTGGCCTCGGTGATCAGGGTGCGCTGCTTGCCGGTGTCCAGATCGGCTTCGATCAGTTCCAGCGTGCGCTGATCGCGCGACTGGCGCTGGAAAGTGGGGTGGCGCGCGTCGCGCCAGTTCACCCGCGCCAGGTAGATGTCCTTGTCCGGGCCCAGATCCAGCCACTTCGGTTCGCCGCCCTTGGGCGAGATCACGCCCAGTTGGATCAGCACGTTCGGATCACCGGCGGCCGGATAGCGCTGCTCGATGACGTCGGCGCGATCCGGATAGACCTCGAAGCGCTTCTGGATCGGCACCGGGCTTTCGTCGATGCGGGCGAACGCGATGGCCGAGTCGTCCGGGGCCCACCAGTAACCGGTGTGGCGATCCATTTCCTCGTCGGCGACGAATTCGGCCACGCCGTTGCCGATCGTGTCGGAACCGTCGCGGGTCAGCTGGATCTCCTTGCCGCTGGCCAGATCGATGACCCACAGGTTGCGCTCGCGCACGAAGCTGACGAAACCGCCCTTGGGCGAAACCTTGGGATCGGTGGCGAAACCGCCGCCGCGGGTCAGCTTGCGCACCGCGTCGGCGCCGGTCTTGCCCAGGTCGTACAGGTAAAGCTCGCCGCCCAGCGGGAACAGCAGGCGCTGGCCGTCCGGCGAGAACTGGTAATCGACGATGCCCGACAGCGCGGCGATGCGCTGGCGCTCGCGGCGTGCCTTCTCCTCGTCGCTGAGGGTTTCGGTGCCGGGCAGCACCACCTTCGAGTCCACCAGCATCCGGGTCTGTCCGCTGGCGATGTCGTATTCCCACAAATCGAGCTGGAAGCGGTTGTCCTGCTTGCCGCGCAGGAAGGTCACGCGCTTGCCGTCCGGCGAAATCTTGGCCTTCATCAGCGAGGGGCCGGACAGCGACGCGTCGCCGGCCAGGGCTTCCAGGGTGAGTTTCTCGGCGTGGGCGGCGGGCATGGCGGCAATCTGGCAGGTGGCCGCCAGGCAGGCGGCCAGGAAAAGTCCGGTCAACGGGCGGGCGAGCGCTTTCTTCATGACTTCATGGGTCCTTGGCTGAACAGGTGCTTGCGTTCTTCATCGGTGAGCGGTTGGCCGGCGCGGGGATTGACCTGCTCGCGCAGCGCGTAGGCGCGCCGGGTGGCGGGACGCGCGGCGATGCTTTCATGCCAGCGTCTCAGATTCGGGAATGCGTCGAAATCGGGCGGCAACTTGTCGTACGCGCCGACCCACGGATAGCTCGCCATGTCGGCGATCCCGTATTCATCGCCGGCCAGGTAGGCGCTCTGCGCCAGGCGCTTGTCCATGACGCCATGCAGGCGCGCCACCTCGCGCCCGTAGCGTTCGATGGCGTACGGGATCGGTTCCGGCGCGTAGACGTTGAAGTGGCCGGCCTGCCCGGTCATCGGACCCAGCCCGCCCATCTGCCAGAACAGCCATTCCAGCGTGGCGACGCGGCCGCGCGGCGAGTCCGGCAGGAAGCGGCCGGTCTTCTCGGCCAGGTACAACAGGATGGCGCCGGATTCGAACACGCTCAGCGGCGGGCCGCCGTCGGCCGGTGCGTGATCGACGATCGCCGGCATCTTGTTGTTGGGGGAAATGGCCAGGAATTCCGGCTCGAACTGATCGCCGGCACCGATGTCGACCGGCTTGATGGTGTAGTCCAGCCCCGCCTCTTCGAGGAACAGGGTGATCTTGTGGCCGTTGGGGGTGGGCCAGTAATACAGGTCGATCATCGCGGGGGTCCCCGGGCATGAAAGCGCCGAGTGTAACGCCCGCTGCGGGTTGGCAGCAGGGGATCGGCCCGGTAACCTGCGCGCTTTCCCGAGCATTGCATCCGACGCCCATGTCGCAACAGACCCCCGCGCGCCTTGGTTTCCTGCCCAACCTGATCTTCGCTTCCCGCTGGCTCCAGCTGCCGCTGTATCTGGGCCTGATCGTGGCCCAGGCGGTCTACGTGTTCCTGTTCCTGAAGGAGCTGTGGCACCTCATCCACGACGCGAACGCGCTGACCGAGCAGGGCATCATGCTGATCGTGCTGGGCCTGATCGACGTGGTGATGATCTCCAACCTGCTGGTGATGGTGATCGTCGGCGGCTACGAGACCTTCGTGTCGCGGTTGCGCCTGCAGAACCACCCGGACCAGCCCGAGTGGCTGAGCCACGTCAACGCCAGCGTGCTGAAGGTGAAGCTGGCGATGGCGATCATCGGCATCTCGTCCATCCACCTGCTCAAGACCTTCATCGGCGCTGGCGAGCTCGGCCTGCCGCTGTGCGGGACGTCCGATCACCTCGACGCCCTCAACACCGCCGCCACCGCCCTGCAGGCCGGCTACAGCATGGGCGCGGTGAAATGCACCACGATCACCGCGGCCGGCGTGATGTGGCAGACCATCATCCACGGCGCCTTCATCCTCTCCGCCATCGGCATCGCCTACACCGACAAGGTGATGAGCGGCAGCGCGGTCAAGCGCGAACACGCCACCGCCCACTGAAGGCGCGCCCTGACGGGGTTTCCACCGCGGCGTCCTGTAAAATGCCGCGGTGGATGTCTCTCACCTACTCGATGATCTGAACCCGGCGCAGCGGGAAGCCGTTTCCGCGCCGCCGGGCCACTACCTGGTCCTGGCCGGCGCCGGCTCCGGCAAGACCCGCGTGCTCACCCACCGCATCGCCTGGCTCAACGAAGTCCACGGCGTGCCGACCCACGGCATCCTGGCGGTGACCTTCACCAACAAGGCCGCCGGCGAAATGCGCGCGCGCGCCGACCTGCAACTGCGCAACGGCAGCCGCGGCATGTGGATCGGCACGTTCCACGGACTCGCCCACCGCCTGCTGCGGCTGCACTGGCAGGAGGCGAAGCTGCCGGAAACCTTCCAGGTGCTGGACAGCGACGACCAGATCCGCCTGGTCAAGCGCGTGGTGCAGCAGCTCGAACTCGACGAGGCGCGCTTCCCGCCGCGCCAGATTGCCTGGTGGATCAACGCGCAGAAGGACGAGGGCCGCCGCGCCGAGCACCTGCAGCCCGGCGACGACATCTGGACCGATACCCTGCGCCGGGCCTACGTGCTGTACCAGGAACGCTGCGATCGCGCGGGACTGGTCGACTTCGCCGAACTGCTGCTGCGCGCGCACGAACTGCTGCGCGACAACCCGGCGCTGCTGGCGCACTACCGCCACCGTTTCCGCGAACTGCTGATCGACGAATTCCAGGATACCAACGCCATCCAGTACGCCTTCGTGCGGGTCCTGGCCGGCGACACCGGCAACGTGTTCGTGGTCGGCGACGACGACCAGGCGATTTACGGCTGGCGCGGCGCCAAGGTCGAGAACGTGCAGCGCTTCCTCAAGGATTTTCCGAGCGCGCGCACGATCCGGCTGGAGCAGAACTACCGTTCCACCGCCAACATCCTCAATGCCGCCAACGCGGTGATCGCGCACAACCCGGGCCGCATCGGCAAGCAGTTGTGGACCGACAGCGGCGACGGCGAGCCGATCGATCTGTATGCGGCCTACAACGAGATCGACGAGGCCCGCTTCGTGGTCGAACGCATCCGCCAGTGGGTGCGCGACGGCGGCAGCCTCAACGATGCCGCCATCCTCTACCGCAGCAACGCGCAATCGCGGGCGTTCGAGGAATCCCTGCTGGCCGAGCAGGTGCCTTACCGCGTCTACGGCGGCATGCGCTTCTTCGAGCGCGCCGAAATCAAGGACACCCTGGCCTACCTGCGGCTGATCGCGAACCGCGACGACGACGCGGCCTTCGAGCGCGCGGTCAACACGCCCGCCCGCGGCATCGGCGATCGGACGATGGACGAGGTGCGCAGGCTCGCGCGGACCGATGCGCTCTCGCTGTGGCAGGCCGCGCGCCGGCTGGCCGCCGGGACGGAACTGGCGGCGCGCGCGCGCAACGCGCTGGGCGGATTCCTCGCCCTGGTCGAAGCGCTGGCCGCGGAGACTGCCGAACTTCCGTTGCAGGATCGCATCGATCACGCCCTGGTGCGCTCGGGCCTGCGCGATCACTACGCCGCCGAGAGCCGCGGCCAGCTCGACTCGCGCACCGACAACCTGGATGAACTGGTGTCGGTGGCGTCGCGTTTCGTGCGTACCGACGACGAGGACACCGAGGGCATGACCGATCTGGTCGCGTTCCTCGCCTACGCCGCGCTGGAAGCCGGCGAAGGCCAGGCGCAGGCCGGCGAGGACGGCGTGCAGCTGATGACCCTGCATTCGGCCAAGGGCCTGGAGTTTCCGCTGGTGTTCCTGGCGGGCCTGGAAGAAGGCCTGTTCCCCAGCAACAAGTCGCTGGACGAAAGCGGGCGGCTGGAGGAGGAACGCCGGCTGGCCTATGTCGGCATCACCCGCGCGCGGCAGAAGCTGGTGCTCAGTTTCGCCGAGGCGCGCCGCCTGCACGGCCAGGACATGTACGGCATTCCCTCGCGCTTCCTGCGCGAGATTCCGGCGCCGCTGCTGAGCGAGGTGCGCCCGCGCGTGCAGGTGTCGCGCCCGGCCGCCAGTTACGGCCCGCGCCGCGATCTCGGCCACGCCACGGTGGAATCGCCCGCACTGAAGCTGGGCCAGAACGTCGTGCACGCGAAGTTCGGGCGTGGCGTGGTCACCGATTACGAAGGCAGCGGCGCGCACGCGCGCGTGCAGGTCAGTTTCGACGAGGAAGGCAGCAAGTGGCTGGTGCTCGCCTACGCCAATCTGCAGGCGGTCTGATGCCTGCGGGTTGATCCCGATCAAGGCGGGGCGTGGCATTCCGGCGCGTAATGGTTTCAACCCACGACGACGGAGGTATCCCATGTATCAGCGCATCCTGATTGCGACCGATGGCTCGGAGCTGTCGATGAAGGGCGTCGAGCAGGGACTGGTGCTGGCCAGCCAGCTCAAGGCGCAGGTCGCCGTGGTGACGGTCAGCGAGCCGATCGTCACCGGTTTCGACGACGCGCTCGGCTGGGGCGCGGCCAACCGCTTTTCCACCGAATACCAGCAGGCCCGCGATGAAGCCGCCCAGCGCGTCTTCGACGCCGTGGCCGAGCGCGCCGCGGCGCATGGACTGGCGCTGACCCCGGTGCATGTTCGCGATCGCTATGCGGCCGAAGGCATCATCGAGGCCGCCGCCGAGCAGAAGGCCGATCTGATCGTGATGACCTCGCACGGCCGCCGGGGGCTCGGGCGGCTGTTGATCGGCAGCCAGACCCATGAAGTGCTGACCCACAGCCAGGTGCCGGTGCTGGTCGTGCGCTGAGCCGCGCGCGGCCCGTGGCCGCGGGCTTTCCGATGCCGCGTGACCGGGATGGGCCTTCTCTCCCCGATCCCCGCGAGGCGGAAGGCTCGCGGCCACAGGCCGCGCGCACGTTGGACTCCTTCCCCCGCACGCGGGGGAAGGTGCCCGCAGGGCGGATGGGGACAACGGTGGATTCCGCGGCGCAAACCGCGTCTCACCAGCCGTAGATCTTCCAGTACACCGGCGACACCGGGCCTTCGCCCCTGCTCTTGTCCAGGCGTCCGTCGCCGTTCTCGTCGATCAGGTAATAGGCCGGTCCGCGCGCCGGGGTGACCTTGACCATGCGCAACTGGCCGGCCACGCGGTATTCCTCGATCACGTCGCCATTGGGTTCCGTGCGGACCGCGACCTGGGCGTCGGCCAGATCCACGGCCGGATCGTCCGGGGCGCCGCCCATCGATGCGCAACCTGCCAGCAGCACGGCGAGCGCGGCGGGTGCCAACGTCATGCGGGACATCGCGGACTCCTGGGAAATGACCGAGGCCGCGATTATGCGCCAATCACCGCGGCGCCGCCGTGACGCCGCGCCTGCACCGGAGCGTAGAATCGCGGAATGAAACGACTAGTCCTGATCGACGGATCCAGCTACCTGTTCCGGGCCTTCCATGCCCTCCCGCCGCTGACCAACGCCGCCGGCGAACCGACCGGTGCCCTGTTCGGCGTGGTCAACATGCTGCGGGCCACGCTCAAGGAACGACCGGACCACGTGGCGTTCGTGCTGGATGCCAGCGGGCCGACCTTCCGCGACACGCTCTATCCCCAATACAAGGCCAATCGTCCGCCGATGCCGGAGGAGCTGCGCGCGCAGGTCGATCCGATGCGCCGGATCGTGCAGGCGCTGGGATTCCCGCTGCTGTGCGTGGACGGTGTCGAGGCCGACGACGTGATCGGCACGCTCGCCCTGCAGGGTGCGGCGCAGGGCATGGACGTGACCATCTCCACCAGCGACAAGGACTTCGCCCAACTGGTGCGGCCGGGCGTGGCGCTGGTCAATACGATGAGCGGCAGCCGGATGGATTCGGCCGAAACGGTGATGGACAAGTTCGGCGTGCGGCCGGAGCAGATCATCGATTTCCTCGCCCTGATGGGCGATGCGGTCGACAACATCCCGGGCGTGGAGAAATGCGGCCCCAAGACCGCCGCCAAGTGGCTGGGCGAGTACGGCACGCTGGACGCGGTGATGGCCGCCGCCGACGGCATCAAGGGCAAGATTGGCGAGAACCTGCGCGCGGCGCTGCCGCGACTGCCGCTGAACCGCGAACTGGTCACCATCAAGACCGACGTGGCGTTGGAAGGCGGTCCGGAAACGCTGGTCCTGCGCGACCGCCACGTCGACGAACTGCGCGAACTGTATACGCGCTACGGCTTCAACCAGGCGTTGAAGGAACTGGAAGGCGGCGCCGCATCGGCCGGCATCGCGGAAAAGGAACCGGGTCGCGCGCGCGGCAGCGGATTCGTGTCCGGTGCCGCCGCGCCGGCGGACGCGCCGGTGGACGCCGGGCTGTCCGCGCCAGGCCGGTACGAGGCGGTCCTCACCGAGGCCCAACTGGACGCCTGGATCGCCCGGCTGGCTGCGGCGGCCGAGTTCGCCTTCGACACCGAGACCGACAGCCTCGACGCCATGCAGGCCAACCTGGTCGGGCTGAGTTTCGCGGTCGAGCCGGGCCAGGCCGCCTACGTGCCGCTGGGCCACACCTATCCCGGCGTGCCGGCGCAGCTGGACCGCGGCGCGACCCTGGCCAGGCTGGCGCCGCTGTTCGCCGACGCCGGCAAGCGCAAGCTCGGCCAGCACGGCAAGTACGACCTGCACGTGCTGCGGCGCCATGGCGTCGAGGTGGACGGCTATGCCGACGACACCATGCTGGAGAGCTTCGTGCTCAACTCCGGCAGCAACCGCCACGACATGGACAGCCTGGCCAAGCGCTTCCTCGGCTACGACACCGTCAAGTACGAGGACGTCGCGGGCAAGGGCGCCAAGCAGATCCTGTTCTCGCAGGTGGCGCTGGACGATGCCACCCGCTACGCCGCCGAGGACGCCGACGTGACCCTGCGGCTGCACCGGGTGATGTCGCCCAGGCTAGCGGCGGAACCGGGGCTGCAGCGCGTCTACCACGACATCGAAATGCCGCTGGTGCCGGTGCTGGCCCGCATCGAGGCCAACGGCGTGCGCATCGACGGCGATGAATTGCGGCGGCAGAGCGCGGATCTGGCCAAGCGCATGCTGGCCGCGCAGCAGAAGGCAACCGAGCTGGCGGGGCGCAGTTTCAACCTGGATTCGCCCAAGCAATTGCAGGCGCTGCTGTTCGACGAACTGAAACTGCCGGCGGTGCTGAAGACACCCACCGGCCAGCCCAGCACCAACGAGGAGGCGCTGGAGGCGATCGCCGACCAGCACGAACTCCCGCGCGTGATCCTGGAATACCGTGGGCTGGCGAAGCTGCGCAGCACCTACACCGACAAACTGCCGGAGATGGTCAATCCGGCGACCGGCCGCGTGCACACCAGCTATCACCAGGCCGGCGCCGCCACCGGCCGGCTCTCCTCCACCGATCCCAACCTGCAGAACATCCCGATCCGCACCGAGGATGGCCGCCGCATCCGCAAGGCGTTCGTGGCGCCGCCGGGACGCAAGCTGATCGCCTGCGATTATTCGCAGATCGAACTGCGCATCATGGCCCACCTGTCCGAGGACCCCGGCCTGGTGCGCGCGTTCGAATCCGGTGCCGATATCCACAAGGCGACGGCGGCGGAAGTGTTCGGCCGCAGGCTGGAAGACGTGACCGGCAACGAGCGCCGCGCGGCCAAGGCCATCAACTTCGGCCTGATGTACGGCATGAGCGCGTTCGGACTGGCGCGCCAGCTCGGCATCGGCCGCGGTGAAGCGCAGGATTACATCGCGCTGTATTTCAGCCGTTACCCCGGCGTGCGCGATTTCATGGAGCGCACCCGCCAGCAGGCGCGCGAACACGGGTACGTGGAAACCGTGTTCGGTCGCCGCCTGTACCTGGAGTACATCAACAAGGGCACGCAGGGACAACGCGCCGGCGCCGAGCGCGCGGCGATCAACGCGCCGATGCAGGGCACCGCGGCGGACATCATCAAGCGCGCGATGATCGCGGTGGATGCCTGGCTCGCGGATCACCGCGAGCGCGCGCTGATGATCCTGCAGGTGCACGACGAACTGGTGTTCGAGGCGGACGCGGACTTCGTGCCCACGCTGGTGGCCGAGGCCGGTGCGCGGATGTCGGCGGCGGCGCAACTCATCGTTCCGCTGGTGGTGGACAGCGGCATCGGCGACAACTGGGACGAGGCGCATTGAAGGCGATTTGGACGTCTAAACCGGGAAACCCGTTGGTAACCAGAAACTTGCGTGTCGGATGTCGAAAAAGGATGCGATTCAATTTCTGAACTCGCCGGTTCAATAAAATGAATGCGACCTAAATTCCACGGATTATTAACGGGAATCTTCACGAACCATCCATGTGGGAAATGGTCAGATAACTCGCGACAGATGCAACGTCTGTCGCGGATCTCTCCCATCCCCTGGAGCGATCTCCCCGGAACGGCGACCCCTCCCCAGGTCCCGTTCCCCTGGCCCCGATGACCTCCCCCTGGTCTTCGGGGCTTTTTATTGCCCGTCCGTCGTGGCGACCTGATCCGGTGCGGCGCTAACGTAGTCGCCATCCCAACGGAGCACGCACATGGATTCCTTCCTGCAGCAGACCTTCGATCTCTCGATGCCGTGGTGGGGCTTCGTCGCCCGTGCGGTGATCGTCTACTTCGCCCTGCTGGTGATGATCCGCGTCTCCGGCAAGCGCACGATGGGACAGTTCACCTCCTTTGACATGCTGCTGGTGGTGCTGCTCGGCAACGCGGTGCAGAACGCGTTGCTGGGCAAGGATGTCTCGGTCGGCGGCGGCCTGCTGCTCGCCGCCACGCTGATGGGAATCAACTGGCTGGTGGGCCTGGCGTCGGCGCGCAATCGCCGGCTCGAGGCGTGGGTCGAAGGTTCGCCGGTGCTGCTGGCGCGCGAGGGCAAGGTCTACAAGGACGTGCTGCGGCGCGAACTGATCAGCCGCGAGGATTTCGACAAGGCGATGCGCGAAGCGGGCATCGACGCCATCGACGACATCCGGCTCGCGGTGCTGGAAACCAACGGCCACATCACCCTGGTGCCACGCCATGCGTGACGCGCGTCCCGGCCGGCGCGCCGTCACCTGCGTGGCAGGCGGCTCGGCGGATTGAAGTCCTTGCGGATGCGCGTCAGCCCAGTTCGTTCAACCAGTCGCGCGGACGCAGGTAATCCTGCAGCCGCTGCTCGGCGCTGTCCGCTTCGGGCTGGTAACCGTATTCCCAGCGCACGTAGGGCGGCAGGCTCATCAGGATCGATTCGGCGCGCCCGCCGCTCTGCAGGCCGAACAGCGTGCCGCGGTCGTAGACCAGGTTGAATTCCACGTAGCGGCCGCGGCGGTACAGCTGGAACTCGCGCTCGCGCTCGCCGTACGGCGTATCCCGCCGGCGCTCGACGATCGGCAGGTAGGCGTCGAGGAAGCCGTCGCCCACCGCGCGCAGGTAGGCGAAGTCGCGGTCGAAATCCTGCCCCAGATCATCGAAGAACAGGCCGCCGACGCCGCGGGTCTCGCCGCGGTGCCTGAGGTGGAAATATTCGTCGCACCAGTGCTTGTGCGCGGCATAGCGCTCGGCGCCACCAAACGGTTCGCACAGGTCGCGCGCCGTGCGGTGCCAGTGCAGCACGTCCTCGTCGAACGGGTAGAACGGGGTCAGATCGAAACCGCCGCCGAACCACCATGCGACCGTGCGACCGTCGCGTTCGGCGCGGAAGTGGCGCACGTTGGCGTGCGTGGTCGGCAGGTAGGGATTGCGCGGATGGAACACCAGCGACACGCCGACCGCGCGCCAGGAAGCACCCGCGAGTTCCGGGCGGTGCGCCGACGCCGAGGGCGGCAGCTTGCTGCCGGAAACATCCGAGAAGCCGATGCCGGCCTGTTCGAAGACCCGGCCGTCGCGCAGCACGCGCGTACGCCCGCCGCCGCCTTCCGCGCGGGTCCAGCGATCTTCCTGGAAACGGGCCTGGCCATCGGCGGCTTCGATGGCGGCGCAGATGCGATCCTGCAGATCGGTGAGGTAATCGCGGACGGGCATGATGTCGTTCATGCCGCCATTCTAACAACCGCACGGATCGCGACCGGCGCGCCGATGCCGCGGAACGCGGCGGACGCCGATCGCGATGGTGCGGGGGCGAGGATCAGGGCGCGGCGTCTTCTTCGCCGCCGTCGCCGTCCGCGGCCTGTTCCAGTCCGCGCAGGGCGTCCTCCAGTGCGCGGTTGACGCCCAGTTGTTCCCAGTTGGATGTCTCGAGCACGTCGCAGGCGACGTGGCTGGCATCCTTGTCGCAGATCGCCTGCATCGAGGCGATCACCGCGTCATCGCCGGTGTGCGCATAGACCTGGGTCAGGTTCTCGCAGCCCACGCGTACGCCGGCGGCGCAGATCCGCAGGTAGTGGGGCTGTGCGCCGGCCCAGTTGCCGGCCAGCGCCTGCAGGTGGCCCAGCGCGTTGCAACCCTGCAGCCTGCCGGCCTTGCAGCAGGCTTCGGCGCCGCCTTCGCGACCGATGGTGGGGCAGTCCTCGACCAGGGGTTGCTCGACGAACCGGCGCGGCGGCGTGCAGCGGTCCGCGCCGCCTTCGCCGCGCTGGTAGAGCGCGTAGCGGTTCCAGCCGTCCAGGCCGAGCAGGCGATCGCCACCGATCACCTTGAACACGAAATCTCCACCCTTGTCGTGGCGGATGCGGATCAGGCCTGCTTCCAGGCGCGCGCGCATGACGCTGCCGAAGCCGCCCTCGACCCGGCCGGCATCGCCGAAGCCGAGTTCGGACATCAGGCCGCTTTCCGCCGCGTAGTGGCCGCAGGGCAGGGCGGTGGGAGCGGGCGCGCGCAGATCCGTGGCGGTGAGCCCGGCCAGCGGTGCGGCCTTGCCGCAGGCGTCCTTGTCCTGGCCGCGCTCGCAGGCGACCGTCAGTGCGGTACGCGCGTCGAGATAACGACCGCCGTTCCAGAGCTTTTCGGCCGCTTCCCCGCAGACCTTGGCCGAACCGCCGCGCTGGCAGAGCGCCAGGCTGCGGTCCAGTTGGGCGGCGGCGAGCGGGACGTCATCGGCATGCAGGCCCTTGAACGCCTCGGCGAAGGCCCGGGCCAGCGCCTGCTTGGCCATGTCCTCGCACGCGGCCGCGGAATAGGCGGGATCGCCCTCGATGCATTCCGGCGGCGGTTCGTCCGACGGCGTTTCGCCGCGCGCCGCCTGGTCGGCCGTTGCCTGGAAGCCCTCGATCAGCGCCACGCAGGCGAACGGCAGGCCTTCCTGCTCGCACCAGCGGGTGAGGGTGGCTTCGTCCGCGTCGTCCTTGGCCTCGAAGCAGGCCGCCAGATCCGCACGGCAGCTTCCGGCGGGCGCGGGTGGCGGCGCCACGCACTTCGCGGGCCGGGCCAGGGTGTAGAGCTCATCCATTTCCGTGCGCAAGCCCTTGCCGCCGGATTCGGGCGTCCAGTTCTCGCTGTAGGCGCTTTCCAGATCGTAGGCGGTGACCTTGTCGCCGGTCTGGACCACCGCGAGCGGGCGCGGTGCCTGGTAGTCCGTGTACTCGGTCGCGGTGGCCGCGCTTTCGATGCGCAGTTCGCGGCCGCCATCGGCATTGCGGTAGACGCCGCAAGCGGGCGTCGCGGCGGCCAGGGCGGGCAGGCCGAAAAGGAAGACACAGGCGGCGCGGGTGGCCAGCATCCTTGCCAGGGACATGCGGAAACACTCGTTGTGGGAGGCCGCACAGTATATCGGTGCCGCCTTCCCGGCCGGTCAGCGGAACTCCGCGCGCACGGCGGGCGTGCACAGCTTCCACGCGATGGCGGCATGCAGCAGCGCGATTGTCAGCGCACCGCCGTACATCGCCAGGCGCGTGGCGGCCCGCATGTTCGCCAGCAAGGGATCGCGGTTGGCGGGATCCACGCCGACCGCCGCGATCAGATCGGCCAGGAGTCGATCGCATGCGAACGCGACGGCGAAGGCGAACAGCGCGCCGGCGGCGAGCAGGATGATGAAACCGAAGCGTCCCCACTCGCGCCGCTGCAACAGCCCCCACGAGGCGACCGCCCACAGCGCCGACGACAGCACGGACAGCAGCAGCAACGAACCGAGGTGCTCGAGCAGCCACAGCCCCGCCGGCGGCGGCGTCACGCCCCCCGCACCCGCGGCGAGGATGTCCTGCAGGTGGCGATCGAAACCGCCCGCCTGCCACATCGCGCCCTGCAGGATGCCGCCCGCCACGCCGAACAACGCCAGCGCCAGCGACAGCCACGCGATGATGGTGACGAACTGCGAGCGGGCGGCGGCTGGCATGCCGGGCGGTTCCGGGAGGGTTACTTCAGGTTGTTCTCGAACAGCTTGAGCACGCGCTTGTACTCGTCCAGCCAGGAGTCGGCGCGGGTGAAGCCGTGGCGTTCCAGCGGATACGGCGCGAGTTCCCAGTTGTCCTTGTGCAGTTCGATCAGCTTCTGAGTCAGTACGACCGAGTCGCGGAAGAACACGTTGTCGTCGATCATGCCGTGCGCGATCAGCAGGTGATCCTGCAGGCCGGCGGCGTATTCGATGGGCGAGGACGTGCGGTAGGCCTGCGGATCCAGCTCCGGCGTGTTGAGGATGCTGGCGGTGTATTCGTGGTTGTACTGGGTCCAGTCGACCACCGGCCGCAGCGCCGCGCCGGCCTTGAACACGCCCGGCTTGCGGAACAGCGCCATGAAGGTCATGAAGCCGCCGTACGAGCCGCCATAGATGCCGGCGCGATCGCGATCGCCCTGGCGGGTCTCGACCAGCCAGTCCAGACCGTCCAGGTAATCCTCCAGTTCCGGATGTCCCATGTTGCGGTAGATCGCGGTGCGCCAGTCGCGGCCGTAGCCTTCGCTGGCGCGGTAGTCGAGATCCAGCACGATGTAGCCGCGCTGCACCAGCAGGTTGTGGAACATCTGCTCGCGGAAATTGGTCGGGTAGCGGTGGTGGACGTTCTGCAGGTAGCCGGCGCCGTGCACGAACATCACGATCGGATAGCGCTTGCCCGGCTCCATCACCTTCGGCCCGTAGTACTTGCCCCAGATGTGGCCGGCGCCGTGCTTCGACGGCACCTGCACGATCTCCGGTTCGATCCATGCGCGCGCCTTGAACGCCGGCGTGCGGGTGTCGGTGAGCGCGGTCGCGCTACCGCCGGCGGCGTCGAGCACCGACAACTGCGTGGGCACGTAGGCGCTGGAGTGGGCCACCAGCACGCGGCGATCGTCCGGCGACAGCGCGAAGCGCTCCACGCCGTCCAGCGCGGTGACTTCGCTGACCGCATCGGTCGCCAGGTCCAGCCGGCACACTTCGTAGTCGACGGGCGCGGCGCGGTTGCACAGGAAGAAGAAGCCACGGCCGTCGGCGGTGGCGACCGGCGAGGTCACTTCCCAGCGGCCGCGCGTGCGCTGGCGCGGCTTGCCGCCGCCCTGCACGGTGTACAGGTGCGAATGTCCGGACTCTTCGGACAGCAGCCACAGGCTGCCGTCGGGCAGCCAGCCGAATTCGTTGTTGTTCCAGTTGATCCATGCCGGATCGGTCAGGCGATGACGCGGCTGCAGGCGCGCGTTGGCGAGATCGACCGTGGCGATCCAGCGATCCTTGTTGTCGATGGCGTGCACCTGCACCGCCACCTGCCGGCCGTCGTCGCTCCACGCGATCGCGGGCGTGGATTCGCTTTCCACCCGGACGGGACGGTTGCCCTTCAGTGGTTCCTTGCCCGCCGCCTTGCGCAGCGCCGCCAGCGGATCCTCGGCGATGCCGGGCAGCGCGTCGTAGCCGAGCGGACGGACCGTGCCGGCGGCGACATCGACCAGCCACAGCGACTGCGGCACCGGATCGTTGCGGCCCACGCGCGTGCGCACGTTCTGGAATTCCTCGTAGCCGGACTCGGTGACGTACATCGGCATCTTGCCTTCCTGGCCCTCGTCGGCGCCCTTGGCCTGGGTCACCACCACCACCCAGCGGCCGTCCGGCGACATCGCGCTGTCCGCGATGGCGACGTCGGCACCCAGGTAGATCGGCGCCGGCGCGCGGCTGCCGTCGGCCTTGCGCCAGGCGGTTTCCTGCTGGCGCGCCGCCTCGCGCTGTTCGCGATCCCGCGACAGGGTTTCCAGCGTGCGCAGCTGCTGGTCGCGCAGCGCATCGGGCTTGGGCGCCGCCGGATCCTTCTCGGCGCGCAGCACGGCGGCCTGGGCGACCCCGGCCTGCGGCGACCAGCGGTACCAGTCGTTGCCGTTGCGCCAGATCACGCCGCCGTCGCGGGCGAAACGCGCCTGCGCCTCGGTGTCGTTGCTGCGGGTGATCTGGGTCAGCGCGCCGCTGCGCAGATCGCGCAGGAACACATCGCCATTGCGGACGAACACCATCCGCTGGCCGCGCGCGTCGATCTGCGGATTGGGCGCATCCAGGCCGCCGCGCGCGGCATCGCCGACCCGCTCGGCCGCGCTGCCGCCATCGACGGCCTGCGTGTAGGTGTCGCGGATCAGGCTGCCCGGCCGCTTGAGTTCGTACTGCACGTGCCGGCCATCCCAGGACCACCAGGCGCGCTCGACCGGCGGACCGATCCAGTCCGGATCCGCCATCACCTGTTCGATCGTCAGCGGCGCGGCTTCCTGCGCAGCGAGGGAAGGCGCCAGCAGGGCAAGCGACAGGGGCAGGAACAGGGCGGGCAGGACATGGCGCATGGGGTTTCCGTTAGGCCGGTGTGAAAGGTGCAAGCGTAGCAGCCGGCGATGTCCGCATCGCCAGCCGATGGTCATGCGAACGCCTGAACGTGCAGGGTTTCCCCGCATAACGGTTTCCTCCACAATCTCGCCATTCCCCATTTTTCCCGCAGGACGCGTACGCGCGGATGCAAGCCTACGTTTACAAAAGCCTGCGCAAGGCGGACACCTATGTGTACCTGGCCGCGCGCGACGACTTCACCCGCCTGCCGGAACCGCTGCGCACCCAACTGGGCGAACTGAGCTTCGTGCTGGAGGTGGCCCTCACCCCGGAACGCAAGCTGGCCCGGGAAGACGCCGAGGTGGTGCGCGGCAATCTCGCCGCACGCGGTTTCCACATCCAGTTCCCGCCCCAACCGGACGGCGACGAACGCGCCGATGCCTGAGTCCGTGCCCGAGTCCGCATCCCGACTGCGCCGCCTGGCCGCGATCGCCGGCGTGCTGGGCGTGGCGCTGGCCGCGCTGGGCTGGGTCGGCGGTGCGCTGGCCGCGCTCGGCGTCTGGCTGGCACAACCCGCGCTGGCGCTTGCCTGGTCCTGGCACCGGGGCAGCCGGCCGTTTCCGCTCGCGCGCGACTGGCGGGAATCGTTGCCGGCATTGTCGATCGCCTGGGGCGCGGCGTTCGCCGTCGTGGCGGTGCTGATTGCCTGGCCGCTGTCGGCGCTGCGGGACAGCGGCAGCCTGGCCGCGGCGCTGGGCCTGAGCGCGGTGGTGGGCGTACTGCTGATCGGCCTGTGGCGGACCTGGCCGCTGTGGCAGGGCATCGAGCGGGAACCGGGCAGCCTGGGCTGGCATTGGCGTGCGCTGGCCGAGCGTGATTTCCATGCCTGGCGCGGTCTCGGCGTGGCCGCGCTGGTCGCCCTGGCGGTGGCCGGCGGCCTGGTGCTGGCATGGCCGGACCTGCTCTCCGCGGCGGCCCGGAGCGTCGTCGCGCCGATCTACGTGGTGCTGCTGCCGGCATTGCATTGGGGCATCCAGTCAATCGCCGCGGCCCGCGGTCTGCCGGTGGTGGACATGACCCGCGGCGGCATCGCGTCCGCGGTGCAGGAAGAAGTCGCGTCCGCCCCCGTGGTGCACGAGGCGGATCTGGAACAGGCGCTGTTCGACGCCGCGCGCAGCGGCCGGGTCGACCGCGCGCTGGAACTGCTGGAAGCCGGCGCCGACGCGCACGCGCTGCCGCCGGCCACATCGCGCGATCAGCGCAGCCTGGCCGTGCTGGCCGCGGTACTGCCGGATCTGCGCCTGCTGCGCGCCCTGATCGGCCACGGCGTGGATCTCAACCACGCCCAGGCCGGCATGACGCCGCTGCTGGCCGCCACCCGCGACAGCTGGCACGGTCGCCCCGATGCGGTGACCACGCTGCTGGCCAACGGCGCGGATCCCCGCGTCACCGACAGCGAGGGCAACACGCCGCTGCACCATGCCGCGCGCAGTTCCGATCCCGGCGTGGTCGCGCTGCTGCGCGACGCCGCCGCCGAGATCGACGCGGTCAACCATGACGGCCTGACGCCGCTGGGCGTGGCCTGCGTGGCGGGCAACTGGCGCCTGGCCAAATTCCTGCTCGAACGCGGCGCGCGGCCGGAGCCGGCGAACGCCCAGCCCGTGCTGCTGGCGGCGGCGGCCACCGAGGAAGACGATCCGGCCGGCGTGCAGCTGCTGCTCAAGCATCGCGCCAAGGTCGACACGCGCGACGGCCAGCGCCGCAGCGCGCTGCACGAAGCCGCGCTGGCGGGGCATATCGATATCGTCAACACGCTGCTGGCGGCGGGCGCGGATGCGCACGCGCAGGATGCCCAGGGCCGCACGCCCTGGCTCGAGGCCGCCCGCGGCGGACGCATGGCGGTGCTGGAACGTCTGGCCGAGGCGGGCGTGGACGTGACCGTGGTCGATGCCGAACAGCGCAATGCGGTGCGGGTGGCGTGCGCGTCGGAGAACGCTTCGCCCGCACTGATCCGGCGTCTGCTGGATCTGGGCGTGGCCGCGGACCAGCCCGATGCGCAGGGGCGCCGTGCGGTGGATCTGGCCGCCGAGGCCGGTCGCTGGGCCATCGTGTCGGTACTCGACGCGGGCTATCCGCTGCCGTCGGCGGTCAGCGGCAGCGGCGACGATCAGCCACCACCGGATCGCGCGCCCATCGCGCTGCTGCGCGACGGCCTGCATGCGGACCGGCCGCGGGATGAACTCGGTGCGCTGGTGCGGCTGGCGTCGCGACAGGAACTGGGCACGCTGCTGCACGATCCCGAAATCGTATTGTCGCCGGCGCGGCTGGACTGGCTGCTGGCGCAGGGCGCCGACGCCGACACGCTGGATCCGGCCGGCGATACGCCGCTGTTCGCGCTGCTTTCGCGGGGCGGCGAAGGCATGGCCTCGATCCAGGTGATGCTGCGTCGCGCCGTCTCTCCCGCGGGCGCCGGCGGCCTCGCCCGTTTCCTCGATGCGTGCGCGCGCGGGGAGCAGGTCGGGCGCGGCCTGGAGCAGTTCGCCTGCGACCTGCTGGAGCGTGGTGCGGATCCGTTCGCCGCTTCGCCGCTGGGCGATCCGCCGCTGGCGCTGGCGGTGCGGCTGGGCTGGTCGCGGTTGCTGGATCGCCTGCTCGACATCGGCGTCGATCGCGAAGCGCGCGACAGCCACGGCATGACCGCGCTGCATCTGGCGGCCGCGCTGGGACGCGAACTGGCGTTGCGCCAACTGGTGTCCAAGGGCGCCCGCCCGGATTCCCGCGCCGCCGATGGCCAGACGCCGCTCGGCGTGGCCCTGGCCAGCGGCCGCCGCGATCTGGCCGACTGGCTGGACTGGCGCGGTTGGGCCCTGCCGCGGCGCGCGCTGCGCGCGGCGGATCTGCCGGCCGCGGCCATGGCCGGCGACGCGGACGCGGTGCGCCGCCTGCTGGATCTCGGTTTCCCCGTCGACTCGCCGGATGCGCAGGGCTGCACCGCGCTCCTGCGCGCGGCCGGCGGCGGGCACCGCGCGGCGGTGGAACTGCTGCTGGCCCGCGGCGCGGACCCGCAGCGCGCCGCCAATACCGGCGCCACCCCGCTGTCGGCGGCGGTGAGCATGCGGCAGGCCGACATCGTATCGCTGCTGCTGCAGGCCGGCGCGGCGCTCGAGCATCGCCTGCCGGGCGGTGTCACGGTATTGATGCTGGCCGCCGCGCTGGGCCTGCCGGACATCGTCGCGCGCCTGCTGACCGCGGGCGCGAACGTCCATGCCGGCGACGCGCAGGGCCTGACGCCGCTGCATTGTGCCGCGCTGTACGGCTTCACCTCGCGCGACAAACCGCGCCTGGTCGCACTGTTCGACACCCTGCTGCTCTCCGGCGCCGAACCCGATCAGGTCGCCGCCGGTTCGGTGACGCCGCTGCTGCTGCTGCTGGGCGCGCGCGCCGAGCCGGGCACCGCCTGCGACGAGGAGGTCGTGCTGGCCGGCGTCGAGCGCCTGCTGGACGAAGAGGTTTCACTGGAAACCCAGGACCCGCGCGGCTTCGGCACGCTGCACCTGGCCGCGCTGCACGGCCTGTTGCGGGTGGTGCAGCGCCTGCTGCGCGCGGGCGCGGATCCGGATCTGCGCGATGCGCTCAACCGCACGCCGCGCGAGATCGCGGTGATGCGCGGCTTCGTCGACGTGGCCGGCGAATTCGTGCCGGTGGCGCCCGGGGCGTCGATGGCGCGTTTCCTGCGCGAGCCGCGCGGCTAGACCACGCCGTCCGTTTCTTTTTTGCGCGTCTTCCGCGCGTGGCTCAGGTCGCGCGCGGCGCGATGCCGGCCGCGGCAGCCGGCGGTTCGGTGGCGTCGCCGCCGCTGGCATCGGCCTCGAACAGTTTCTCCAGATCCCCGACCGCGTCGCGCGCGGTCTGCACGACCGCCGCCTCGTCGTCATAGACCAGGTACTGCGCCCGCAGCAGCTTTTCATCGTGCTCGCGGAAACGCTGCGTCTGCTGGGCCGCCACCTCGGGCGCGCGTCCCAGCGCCACCAGGGTCTGTTCGGCCATTTCCAGGCTGGTACCGAGCGTCTCGCGGAACGGTTCGGTGCTCAGATCCATCAGCCGCCAGGCATGCTGGCGATTGCGCGCGCGCGCCAGCACCTTCGCATTGGGATACATCCGGCGGATCAGCCGCACCGCCTTGATGTTGGTGTCCGGATCATCCATCGCGATCACGAACACCTTGACGTGCTGCGCGCCCGCCGAACGCAGTAGATCCGGCCGGGTGGGATCTCCGTAGTAGATGCGCGCGCCGCCGAACCGGCGCAGCGTATCCACCGTTTCCGGGCTGTGCTCCAGGGCGACGAACGGGATCCGCTGCGAAGTGAGCACGCGCGCCACGATCTGGCCGAACCGGCCCATGCCGGCGATCAGCACCTGCGGAGCCTGGTCCGGAATGTCGTCGAAAGCGCGCCGATCGGGCATCGGCCGGGCGATGCCCGATACCCAGCGCGAGATCCCCATCATCAGCAGCGGCGTGAGCGCCATCGACACGCCGACGATCGCGACCAGGCGATCGCGCACGTCGGCATCCAGCAGCTTCACCCGCGCGGCCTCGTTGAACACCACGAACGCGAACTCGCCGCCCAGCCACAGCGCGCCGCCCAGCATCAGCGCACCGCGCACGCCCAGCCGTCCGGGCCACAGGCCGAGCAGGAACAGCAGCGCGAACTTGACGACCAGCAGCACCAGCACGCCGGCGCTGATGATCTGCGGCTCCTGCATCACCCGATCCAGATCGATGTCCATGCCCACGGCGATGAAGAACAGGCCGAGCAGCAGTCCCTTGAAGGGTTCGATCTGCGATTCCAGCTCGTGGCGGAATTCCGAATCCGACAGCAGCACGCCCGCGAGGAACGCGCCCAGCCCCGCGCTCAGGCCGGCCAGTTGCATGAACCACGCCGTGCCCAGCACCACCAGCAGCGCGCTGGCGGTGAACACTTCCGGCATCCGCGTGCGCGCGACCACCCGGAACATGTGGCGCAGGAGCAGGCGGCCGCCGAAGATCACGATCGCCATCGCGCCGACCGCCTGGAAGACCATGGTCCAGGTCAGGGTTTCGTTCTTGGCGCCGCCCAGCAGCGGAATCGCCGCCAGCAATGGAATCGCCACCAGATCCTGGAACAGCAGGATGGCGAAGCCCAGGCGCCCGTGCTCGCTGGTCAGTTCCTTGCGCTCGGACAGCAACTGCAGGCTGACCGCCGTCGACGACAGCGCCAGGCCCAGGCCGATGACCAGCGCGGTCTTCCAGTGGTGCTCGGCCAGCAGGGCGATGCCGCCCAGCACCAGTGCGGTGGCCAGGACCTGCAGGCCACCGGCACCGAACACCGGTTTGCGCATCACCCGCAACCGCGACGGCGACAATTCCAGGCCGATGACGAACAGCATCATGACCACGCCGATTTCCGCGGCGTCCAGGATCCGGTCCGCATCCCGGATCAAGGCCATGCCGTCCGGTCCCAGCACCACGCCCGCGACCAGATAGGCCAGCACCGCACCGATGCCCAGCCGCTTGAACACCGGCACGGCGATCACCGCGGCCAGCAGGAACACCAATGTCAGCTCTAGGCCACTACCGTGCATGCATTCACCTCCAGCCCATTATGCAGGGCGCTCCCGGAGTCCGGGGTGGCACTCCGGATTGAAGCCGCCGGCTGCCCGCGCTAGGCTCGGCGATGGTTCATCCAGGGAGAGGGCGATGAAGGCGATATGGGGAATCGCGCTGTGGCTGCTGGCCGCCGTGGCCCAGGCGCAGACCGCGGAACTGCGGATGCCGGTGGAGGGTGAAATCGGCATCGATCCGGCCGGTGCGGTGTTCGACTACCGGCTCGACACCGAACTGACCCCGGCGGTCGCCGCGTTGATCGAACGCTCGGTCCGTCAATGGAAATTCGAACCGGTGCTGCGCGCCGGCGTCGCCACCCATGCCAAGGCCCGGATGCATCTGATACTGGTCGCGCATCAGGTGGCCGGCGGATACCGGTTGAAGGTGGAGCAGGCCCGTTTTTTCGGCTATCGCAAGCCCGCATCGATGAACCCGCCACGCTATCCGGCCGAAGCGGCCCGGGCGGGCATAGGTGGCGATGTACTGGTGGCGGTGCGGGTCAACGCCGGGGGCCGGGTCGTGGATGCGGTTGCGGTGCAGAACGCCTGGCCGTACGCGAAATTCGATGAGAGCTCGCAGCGCTACTGGGGCAGGATCCTGGAAAAGGCTTCGCTGGATGCGGCCCGCAAGTGGACCTTCGTGCCGATCGATTCCACCCGGGCCGAACCGGCCGACACCACCCTGGTCCTGCCGATCAGCTTCCGCATGGATGTACCGCCGGCCACGGAGGGATGGCGCCAGGAATCGGCCGGGCCCGCCAGGCCAATCCCGTGGCTGGAGCCGGCGCAGCAGACATTCGACGCTTCCGGTTTGAAGCAGGGAGACGTCCTGGCGCTGGACTATGCGGTGAAGCTGAAGACATCGGTGGTGGGGACCGCGCTGTGAGCGTTCCCTTTCCACTTCCCATCATTGGATGCTGGAACAGGAGCCTGCGATGGATACATGGAGTCGTGTGCCGGCGTACCGGTTGCTTGAAGGCGATCCGCCGAAGATGCCGCCGCTGCCTGGAAAAAGGAGGACGCATCATGTCGCTGAAACCGCGTGATATCGGCCGGGCGCTGGTGCTCGGCCTGCTGCTGTGCGGGGCCGCGGGCGTTCTTGCCGGCGTCAAGGAGGTCCGCAAGCAGATCGAAGCGAGCATGCTGGTGACCGGTTCGGTGATCATCGAGGCGGACGGTTCGGTCGGACAACTGGAGGTGGATCAGCGCGAGAAACTGCCGGCGGTCGTCGCCGGGCTGATCGACAAGGCTGCCGCGGAATGGAAGTTCGAACCAGCCCTTGTCGATGGGGTCGCGCGCCGGGGCAAGGCGCGGATGAGCCTGCGGGTGGTGGCCAACAAGCTGCCCGACGGCGACTACCGGGTTGCGTTGACCGGCGGCTACTTCGGGGACGAGGCGATCACGCCCGAGGAGCGCCAGCAACGCGCGGATTCGGTCCGCGGCCTCAAGCTGAGGGCTCCAGCGTTTCCCGAGCCGGCGGCGCGGATGGGCGCGCGCGGCACGGTGTACCTGATCGTGAAGGTGGAGCGCGACGGAACGGTCGGCGATGCCATCGCCGAACAGGTGAACCTGGGAATCGTCGGCGACGAGCGCCAGATGCAGCAGATGCGCAACCTGCTGTCGAAGGCCGCGCTGGTCGCGGCGAAGAAGTGGACCTTCCAGCCACCGTTGGAAGGCAGCTCGGTCGATGCGCCGTTCTGGCTGGTGCGGGTGCCGGTGGACTACCGGTTCCCGGACGACAAGGTCACCGGCTACGGCGAATGGGAGGTCTATGTCCCCGGACCGCGCGCGACCGCGCCATGGATGCAGGCGGAGCAGGAAGGCGCGGGTGCGCCGGACGCGATGGTGGCCGGCGGTGTCTATGAAATCGGCAAGGGCCGGCGTTTGCTGACACCGCTGTCGGGCTGATCGACGCGTTCACGCCTGACACAGGCAACCGGGGTAAACGAAAACGCCGGCGCGAGCCGGCGTTTTCATCTTGCTGTTGCTGGCTCACCGCTTCATCGAAGCGAAGAACTCGTCGTTGGACTTGGTGTTCTTCATCTTGTCCAGCAGGAACTCCATCGCGGCGATTTCGTCCATGGGGTGGAGCAGCTTGCGCAGGATCCAGATCTTCTGCAGCAGTTCCGGTTCGATCAGCAGGTCCTCGCGGCGGGTGCCGGAGCGGTTGATGTCGATGGCCGGATAGACGCGCTTCTCGGTGATGCGGCGGTTCAGGTGCACTTCGCTGTTGCCGGTGCCCTTGAACTCTTCATAGATCACCTCGTCCATCTTGCTGCCGGTCTCGACCAGCGCGGTGGCGATGATGGTCAGCGAACCACCTTCCTCGACGTTGCGCGCCGCGCCGAAGAAGCGCTTCGGGCGGTGCAGGGCGTTGGCGTCCACGCCGCCGGTCAGCACCTTGCCGGAGCTGGGCACGACGTTGTTGTAGGCACGGGCCAGGCGAGTGATCGAGTCGAGCATGATCACCACGTCCTTCTTGTGCTCGACCAGGCGCTTGGCACGCTCGATCACCATTTCGGCGACCTGCACGTGGCGGGCGGCGGGTTCGTCGAAGGTCGAGGACACCACTTCGCCGCGCACGGTGCGCTGCATCTCGGTGACTTCTTCCGGGCGTTCGTCCACCAGCAGCACGATGAGGTGCACGTCCGGATGGTTGGTGGTAATGGCGGTGGCGATCTGCTGCATCATGATCGTCTTGCCGGCCTTGGGCGGCGACACGATCAGCGCGCGCTGGCCCTTGCCCTGCGGCGCCATCAGATCGAGGATGCGGCCGGCGATGTCCTCGGACGAACCGTTGCCACGCTCCAGGGTGAAGCGGCGGCGCGGGAACAGCGGCGTCAGGTTTTCGAACAGCACCTTGTTCTTCGATGCTTCCAGCGGCTCGCCGTTGATGGTGTCGATGGTCGACAGCGCGAAGTAGCGCTCGCCGTCCTTCGGGAAGCGGATGCGGCCGGACAGGTGATCGCCGGTGCGCAGGTTGAAGCGGCGGATCTGGCTCGGGCTGATGTACACGTCGTCCGGGCCGGCCAGGTAGCTGGCCTCGGCCGCGCGCAGGAAGCCGAAGCCGTCCGGCAGGATTTCCAGCACGCCGTCGGCGGCCACGCCTTCGCCGTGGCGGGTCAGCACCTTCAGCAGGGCGAAGATGACGTCCTGCTTGCGGGCACGGGCCACGCCTTCCTGGATGTTGAGCTGTTCGGCGATTTCCAGCAGCTTGGGCGCCGGCATGCGCTTGAGATCGCCCAGCGAATACTGCGGGAAGCCTTCGGGCACGCTCGGCGGCTGGCGCGGAACGTAGTTCTCGCCGCCGCCGTTGCCATCGCCGGGCATGCCGTCGTTGTAGCGATCGCGGTTGCGCTCGCGGTCGCGGCGATTGCGGAAGCGGTCGCGGCGATTGTTGTTGAAGCGGTTGCCGTCGCGCTGCTCGCGCGCCTCGCCCTCGCCCGGATGCTGGCCCTGCTGCGACGGATTGCCGCCGGCGGATTCGGCACCGCTTTCCTGGGCGGGGGCCGGCGGGCGCGGCGCTTCGACGGCGGGAGCCGGAGCGGCGGGAGGGGCAGCGGGGGCCGGCGCTTCGGCCGGGGCAGCGGCCTTTGCGGCGGCTTCGGGAGCGGATTTGGCGACGCGCGGCTTACGCACGCGCTTCTCGGCGGGGGCGCCGGTTTCGTTGCTACTGTCGGACAAAGTGCGATTCCTCGCTAAGGTGGCGAGCGCCGGCTTGAACGCGCGGCGGCAGGTCGGGGAGTGTGTTGACTCAGAAGGGTGCGGCGCAGACATGGCGCCGGATATGCGGACACTAGCACCGCGCTGCGGCGACGGCAAGCGCCGGGCCGCAGCGGGTTCGCACGGGTTCAGCCGGCCAGGCCGGCCACAGCGGCTCAGGCGGTCTGGGCGCCGAGCGTCTTGTCGATCATCTGGGTCAGCTGGCCCTTGCCGACCGCGCCGACCTGGGTCGCCTGGACCTGGCCGTCCTTGAACAGCAGCAACAGCGGGATGTTGCGGACGTGGTACTTGATGGCGGTGGCGCGGTTCTCGTCCACGTTGAGCTTGACCACCTTCAGGCGGCCGTCATAGGTCTGGGCCAGTTCGTCCAGGACCGGGGCGATCATCTTGCAGGGGCCGCACCATTCGGCCCAGAAATCAACCAGAACGGGCTCGTCGGACTGCAGCACGGCGGCCTCGAAATCGGCGTCGCCGACATGGGTTACTTTTTCGCTCACTGGGTTCTCCTGCGGAGCCGCGGCGGGCCGCGGACGGATGGGGGCCGGGGACGGCCACCTCTATTGGGGTAAACTGGGGCGTTCCGCGGCCAGATCAAGCCATCCTGGCGGCCGCGCGATCCGGCTTTGGGGGCGCAGTTTGCGACGCCGCCGACGGCGATGCAAGCACGAGCAGTCCCTTATCAGTGGCGCCAACGGAACACTGCGGCGCAAAGAAGAAAGCATGAGCGACAAACCTTTAACCGACATTACCTTCGCTTCGTTCGACCTGCATCCGGCCCTGCTGGCCGGGCTGGAGAACGCCGGCTTTTCACGCTGTACTCCCATTCAGGCGCTGACCCTGCCGGTCGCGCTGGCCGGAGGCGACGTCGCCGGCCAGGCCCAGACCGGCACCGGCAAGACGCTGGCGTTCCTGGTGGCGGTCATGAACCGCCTGCTGTCGCGTCCGGCGCTGGCCGAGCGCAAGCCGGAGGATCCGCGCGCGCTGATCCTGGCGCCGACCCGCGAACTGGCCATCCAGATCCACAAGGACGCGGTGAAGTTCGGTGCCGACCTCGGCCTGCGCTTCGCCCTGGTCTATGGCGGCGTGGACTACGACAAGCAGCGCGAACTGCTGCAGCAGGGCGTGGACGTGATCATCGCCACGCCCGGCCGCCTGATCGACTACGTCAAGCAGCACAAGGTCGTCTCCCTGCACGCCTGCGAAGTCTGCGTGCTGGACGAGGCCGACCGCATGTTCGACCTGGGCTTCATCAAGGACATCCGGTTCCTGCTGCGGCGCATGCCGATCCGCACCGAACGGCAGACCCTGCTGTTCAGCGCCACCCTCAGTCATCGCGTGCTGGAGCTCGCCTACGAGCACATGAACGAGCCCGAGAAGCTGGTGGTGGAGGCCGAGACCGTCACCGCCGCGCGCGTCCGCCAGCGCATGTATTTTCCGGCCGACGAGGAAAAGATCCCGTTGCTGCTGGGCCTGCTGTCGCGCAGCGAAGGCGCGCGCACGATGGTGTTCGTCAACACCAAGGCTTTCGTCGAGCGCGTTGCCCGCGCGCTGGAGCGGGCCGGCTACCGGGTCGGCGTGCTGTCCGGCGACGTCCCGCAGAAGAAGCGCGAGACCCTGCTCAACCGCTTCCAGAAGGGACAACTGGAAATCCTGGTCGCCACCGACGTGGCCGCGCGCGGCCTGCACATCGACGGCGTCTCGCACGTCTACAACTTCGATCTGCCGTTCGATGCCGAGGACTACGTCCACCGCATCGGCCGTACCGCCCGCCTGGGCGCCGAGGGTGACGCGATCAGCTTCGCCTGCGAGCGCTACGCGATGTCGCTGCCCGACATCGAGGCCTACATCGAGCAGAAGATTCCGGTCGAGGCGGTCACCGCCGAACTGCTGACCGCGCTGCCGCGTCCCGAGCGCGCGCCGGTGGAAGGCGCCGAGGGCGAGGAAGAGGAAAGCATCGGCCAGATCTTCCGCGAGGCGCGCGAGCAGCGCAGCGCGGAGGAACAGCGCCGTGGCGGTGGCGGACGTTCTTCCGGCCAGGGCAACCGTCGTCGCGGTGGTGGCGGCGAGCGTGGCCGCAGCGGCGAACGCCGCGAGGGCGGCCCGCGTGGCGACGGCAAGCCGCGCACCCCGCGCCCGCCCCGTCCCGATCACGCCGCCGGTGCCGGTGTCGACGCGACTACGCCGCCGGCCGCGGGCCAGGCGCCGCGCGCGGAAGGCGAGCGCGCGCCGCGCAAGCGCCGCCGTCGCCGCCACGGCCGGCCGGTGGAAGGCGCCGAGGCCGCGGTGGCCACGAAACCCGCCGCCACCGCGCCCGCGCCGTCGGTGGAAAAGCACGAGAAGCCCTCGTTCTTCAGCCGCCTGGGCCGCAAGCTGAAGTCGCTGGTCGGCGGTTGATGCCGCCGGCCCGGCCGGTACCGGGCGCACACCGGTACCGGCGACGCGCGGGGATCGCTTCCGCGTCGGACGCTCCGGCATAATCGCGGCATGAGCGTGCTTCGATTCGAAAACGTCAGCAAGCAGTATCCCGGCGGCCACACGGCGCTGTCGGAAATCAATTTCGAAGTGGCCGAAGGCGAGATGCTGTTCGTCACCGGCCACTCCGGCGCCGGCAAGAGCACGCTGCTCAAGCTGATCCACCTGAGCGAACGTCCCACCCGCGGCGCCGTGGTGTTCGCCGGGCGCAACCTGCTCAAGGTCCGCGGCGGCCGCATTCCGCTGCATCGCCGCGACGTCGGCGCGGTCCACCAGGATCATCGCCTGCTGACCGATCGCACCATCATGGAAAACGTTTCGCTGCCGCTGATCCTGCGCGGCGAGCGGCGCGCCGACATCCACAAGCGGGTGCGCGAAGTGCTGGCGCGGCTGGGGCTGGGCCATCGCGAGAAGGCGCTGCCGACCCAGCTTTCGGCGGGCGAACAGCAGCGCGTGGGCATCGCCCGCGCGATCGTCGCCGAACCCAAGCTGCTGGTGGCCGACGAGCCGACCGGCAACCTCGACCCGACCCTGGCCGCCGAAATCATGGAACTGTTCGCGTCGATGCCCGAACGCGGCACCAGCGTGCTGGTGGTGAGCCACGATCTGGCCCTGCTCAAGCGCATGCGCAAGCGCGTGCTCGTGCTGGATCACGGCCAACTGGTCGACGACATCTCGCCCGCGGATCTGGCCGAATGAACGACAGCAACCGTTTCTCGCAGCCGCGCTCGGGCTTCGGCATCTGGCTGGACCAGCATCTCTACAGCTTCGTCTCCAGCCTGGGCCGGCTGGTGCGCCGTCCCTGGGCGACCGTATTGACGATCGGGGTGATGGCGGTGGCGTTCGTGCTGCCGCTGGGCCTCTGGCTGGCGCTGGCGAACGTCGAACAGTTTGCCGGCGACGTCAGCGATTCGCGCGAGATCGACGTGTTCCTCAAGCTCGACGTGCCGGTGCCGCGCGCCCGCGTGCTGGCGGTCCAGCTGGGCGGCCGTGCCGACGTGGCGAAAGTGGAACTGCGCACGCCGGAGCAGGGATTGGCCGAGTTCCGCGAACGCAGCGGCCTGGGCGCGAGCCTGGACGCGCTGGACGGCAATCCGCTGCCTACGCTTCTCCAGGTGACCCCGCGCGGTGACGAAACCGGGCTGGTGGCGGCGCTGGAACGCCTGCCCGAAGCGGATCTGGTGCAGCACGATGCGCAGTGGCGCGATCGCCTGCGCGGCTGGCTCGGGTTCGGCGAACGCCTGGTCTGGGTGCTGGCGGCGCTGTTCGGCATCGGCGCTTTGCTGGTGGTCGGCAATACCGTGCGCCTGGACATCCAGTCGCGGCGCGAGGAAATCGGCGTGCTGCAACTGCTGGGCGCCACCGACGGATTCATCCGCCGGCCCTTCATCTATCTGGGCGCCTGGTACGGCCTGGTCGCCGGTGCCGCCGCGCTGGGCCTGCTGGTGGCCGCCGCGGCCGCACTGCAGGCGCCGCTGGCGACCCTGGCGCAGAGCTACGGCAGCCGCTTCGCCCTGGCCGGGCTGGACCCGCTGCGCGCGGGCGCCGTGCTGGCCGGTGCGACCGTGGTCGGCTGGCTGGGCGCGTGGCTGGTGACCGGGCACTTCTTGCGGCAGACTCGCCCGACCGCCACCTGACCCGCCCGCATGTCCGACGCCCTCCGGCATCTCATCAGCGACGCCCCCCGGGTGATGGTGGTCGACGGGTCCAAACTGGTGCGCAAGCTCATCGCCGATGTGCTCGAACGGGATCTGCCCGGAGTGGACGTGATCGGCTGCGCCAGCATCGCCGAGGCGCGCAGGGCGCTGGCCGGCGGCGAAGTCCACCTGGTGACGACCGCGCTGGCGCTGCCCGACGGCGACGGCATGGAGATCGCGCGCAGCGTGCGCGAGGCGTCAGGGCAGGCCTACGTACCGGTGATCGTGGTGTCCGGCGATGCCCAGCAGCATCTGGAAGAACGCCGCTTCAACGAATACGTCACCGACTATTTCGACAAGTCGCTGGGGCATGAAGCGCTGGCCGCCTTTATCCGCGGCTACGTGCAACCCGAACCGATTCCCGGCGCGACGGTGCTGTACGTGGAGGACAGCCGCGTGGTCGCCGAGACCACCAAGCGCATGCTGGAGCGGCAATCGCTCAACGTGGTGCACGTGCTGCGCGCGGAAGACGCCTTCGCGCTGCTGACCGCCGAATCGCTCGGCCTGTCCACGCACCGCTTCGATCTGGTGTTGACCGACGTGACCCTGAAGGGCGAACTCAGCGGCCGCGACGTGGTGCAGCGGATCCGCATCGACTTCGCCTACGGCAAGCGTCGCCTGCCGATCCTGGTGATGACCGGCGACAGCAACCGCGACAACCAGGCCGTGCTGCTGCAGGCCGGTGCCAACGATCTGGTGCTCAAGCCGATCGAGGAACGCCTGCTGGTGACCAAGGTGTTGTTCCAGTTGCGGCTGGCGCGGATGGAAGGGCGTTGAACGGTCGGGATTGGGGATTCGGGAATGGGGATTGGCAAGGGCGAGGGACGTGTTGGGTAACATGCCAATCCCGAATCCCCCATCCCGAGTCCCTTCGCTGATGTCTGACACCGAACGCATCAAACTGGAACCGTCCTGGAAGCAGCACGTCGGTGAGTGGCTGCTGCGGCCGGAGATGCAGGCGTTGTCCGAGTTCCTGCGCCAGCGCAAGGCCGCGGGCGCGCGCGTCTATCCGCCGGGGCCGCAGATCTTCGCCGCGTTCGAGGCCACGCCGTTCGATGCGGCGAAGGTGGTGATCCTCGGCCAGGATCCTTACCACGGGCCGGGCCAGGCGCACGGGCTGTGCTTTTCGGTGCGGCCGGGCGTGCCGGTGCCGCCTTCGCTGATCAACATCTACAAGGAAATCCAGAGCGATCTGGGCATCGCGCCGCCGGATCATGGCTGCCTGCTGCCGTGGGCGCGGCAGGGCGTGTTGTTGCTCAATGCGGTGCTGACCGTCGAGGAATCGCGCGCCGGCGCCCACCAGGGCAAAGGCTGGGAAGGATTCACAGACCACGTCATCGAGACCCTCTCGCGCGAGCGCGAAGGCCTGGTGTTCCTGTTGTGGGGCAGCTATGCGCAGGCCAAGGGCAGGATCATCGACCCGCGCCGGCACCGGGTACTGCGCGCGCCGCATCCTTCGCCACTGTCCGCGCACCGGGGCTTCCTGGGCTGCGGGCATTTCTCGGCCGCCAACCGCTACCTCCAGGAACGTGGCCAGATCCCGATCGATTGGCACCTCCCCGCGCGCGCGCAACTGCCCCCCGATCCGCTACTCGCCTAGAGCGGAGTTTGCTCTGCTATCGGGATGCCCGGAGGTTCGCCGCCCGCGGGGTGATTGGCGCGGCGGGGCGGGATTCGCTCTGCTCAGCGTTTCTTGCGGCGCGGCTGCGACGGAGTGACCGGGGGAGCGGGCATCGGGGCCGGGGTGACGTTCTGAATCTCCGCCTGCAGTTCTTCCATCATCGGCACCATCTTCAACTGGATGGCGCCCATCAGGTTCTGCATCAGCGCGGGAGTCTTGTCGAGCAGGCTGCGGCCGGCCGGGCTCTCGTAGAACTTGGTGATCGCGCGGACGTCCTCGCGGGTGAAGGTCTTCTTGTAGACGTCCACGTACAGCGGGCGCATTTCCTGCCAGGAAAGCGCCTTGCGCATGATCTCGTTGGTCTTGGCCAGGATGCGGTCGGCCTCGGCGCGCTGCTCGGCGGAGAGTTCCTTGCCGGCCATCAACTGATCGAACTGCTGGCGCTGCATGGTTTCCATCTGCGGGATGATCGCGTTGAGCATGCTTTCCGCGCGCGAGGCCTGCAGCAGCTTCTCGATGTCCGCATCGGTGGGTTCCGCCGCCAGCGCCACGCCCGCGAAGAACATCCATCCGGCGAGGAAAACCAGACGCGGCGTGAGCAGGCGTTTCGTCATGTGTGCGGCTTTGCGGCGAAGGCGGGCCTGCATGGTGCCGACGTGGAAGTAAACATGACGTTAAACAGCGCCGGAAAACGGGACCGACGATCGTCACGGGGACCATGCGCACAGGAGCTGCGCCGTCCGATCCGGCACCCTGCCGTGCGTCCACCCAGAAGGGAGTTCCCGTGATGCCGCGTTCCGCTTTGCCTTTTCTCCTGTTGCTGTCGGCGCTCACGGCGTTCGGCGGTGTGGTGCGGGCATCGGAACCGACGCCGCCCGCCGCGCCCGCGACGCTGCTGCGGGACCGGCTGCCGCACGAGCGTCCGTGGCTGATGGTGATCGGCACGCCGCATCTGGCCAACCACGGCCGCGACGTGATCAACCTGCAGGTCGACGACGTGACCACGCCGGCGCGGCAGGCGGAAATCGAGGCCATCGTCGCAGCGCTCGAACGGTTCGCGCCCACGCGCGTGGTGGTCGAACATCCGGCGACCGATCAGGCCGGACTCGACGCGCGTTACGCCGACTATCGCGCCGGCCGGTACGCACTGGGACGCAGCGAGGTGGACCAGATCGGCCTGCGCCTGGCCGCGCGCCTGGGCTTGCCGCGCGTTGATGCCGGCGACTGGAACGGCATGCCGCCCGGCGATATCGCTTCGATGGACTGGGACGCCTATGCGCGCCGCACCGGCAAGGATGCGCTGGTGGCCGCCATCCGGGATCCGCGCGGCGCCGACGGCGCGATACCGGCCGGCGTCCCGCTGGCGGACGCGCTGGCGCGCATGAACACACCGTGCGCGCTGGCCGAGCGTCACCGGCGCTATTACGACTACGCGATGCTGGGCGACGACACCGAGGCGCCAGGACCGAACTGGCTGGCGAACTGGCACGGGCGGAACCTGCGCATCTTCGCCCGCCTGGTCCGCCTCGCCGGAGACCCGCAGGCGCGGGTGCTGGTGGTCTATGGCGCGGGCCACGCGCCGCTGCTGCGCCAGTTCGCGGAGCAGTCGGGGGCGTTCCGGGTGGTGGATCCGGTGCCCTACCTGCGCGCGGCCGCGCTTCCCTGACCAGCCCGCGACCGGCCCGCTGTCATGCGGGCGGCACGCGACCTCCACTACAATCCGCGCATGGGGAGCGGACGACTCGACATCACGCCCACGCTGGCGATTCCCGACGACGAACTGGTCGAAAGGTTCGTGCGCGCCAGCGGCGCGGGCGGGCAGAACGTCAACAAAGTGGCCACCGCGGTCGAACTGCGGTTCGACGTGGCGCGCTCGCCGTCGCTGCCCGAGGCCGTGCGCGAGCGCCTGCTGGCCCGGCGCGACCGACGCCTGACCGATGACGGCGTACTGGTCATCGACGCGCAGCGTTTCCGCACCCAGGACCGCAACCGCCAGGACGCCCGCGAGCGCCTGGCCGCGTTCATCGCCGCGGCACTGCACGTGCCCCGGCCCCGCATCGCCACCAAGCCGTCGCGCGCGGCCAAGGCCCGGCGCCTGGACGCCAAGCGCGAGCGCAGCGAGGTCAAGCGCGGGCGTTCGCAGAAGAGCCACTGGGAGTAATCGATTGAGCGACGCCCACGACGTCATCCCCACCATTCCACCGAACATGCCGCAGGTGCCCCCCAACCGCTTCACCCGCTGGATGGGGCGCACCTTCCTGCGCGTTTTCGGCTGGAAAGTGGTGGGCACGCTGCCGGACCTGCCCAAACTGGTCCTGATCGTGGCGCCGCATTCCTCCAACTGGGACGGCATCTGGGGCATGGCGGCGAAGATCGCGATGGGCTTCCAGGTGCGGGTGCTCGGCAAGGCCCAACTGTTCTGGTGGCCGCTGTCGCCGCTGCTGCGCAAGCTCGGCGTGGTGCCGGTGGATCGCAGTTCCCCGCAGGGCACGGTGGAGCAGGCGGTCCGCATGATCCGCGAGTCGGAACGGATGTGGTTCGCGCTCACGCCCGAGGGCACGCGCAAGCGGGTGGAGCGCTGGAAAGGCGGTTTCCTGAAGATTGCCCAGCAGGCGCAGGTGCCGATCCTGATGGCCTACTTCCACTATCCGGAAAAGACCATCGGCATCGGCAACGTGTATTACCCCACCGGCGACGCCGAGGCGGACATGGCCGCCATCCGTGCGTGGTACCGGCCCTGGCAGGGCAAGAACCGCGGAACGGTGTGAACCGCCGCGACAGGCTGTCGCTGCGACCGGATGCAGA
>Ga0182741_1000437_pt1 | contig 63105 bp, 59 predicted proteins | sample eDN5th37CBELigOP_FD_128874 | JGI IMG/M metagenome (GOLD analysis project Ga0182741, IMG submission 128874) | Enriched Organic Plus compost microbial communities from Emeryville, California, USA - eDNA 5th pass 37_C BE-Lig OP (version 2) (version 2) ...
ACGCAGCCCGCGATGTTGCGCCAGCAGTTGCGCCGCGTCCGCGACGACGGCATCGCGACGACGAGTGAGGAGATGTCGCTCGGCGCATGCTCACTGGCGGTGCCGGTGACACGCGCCTCCGACCACACGGTGGTCGCCGCGATCGGCGTCGTCGTGCCATCGCTCAAACGCGACCGACAGCGCCTCATCCAGGCACTGCAGGGTGCCGCGCGCGGCATCGGCCGGGTGCTGTGAACCGCTACTCGCCCGCGACGATCTCCTTGCCTTGCGTCTCAGGAAGGAGCCACGTGGTGAGAACAGCTATGGCGGACGCGATGAGCCCGACTGTGAGGATCGCATTGCCGAGCCCGATCGCCGCTGCGAGCGCACCGACGCCTGCAGGTGCGGCCGCGGCCAGTGCGCGGCCCCAGTTGTAACAGAACCCTTGGCCGGTCGCCCGGATGGAGGTCGGGAACAGTTCAGCCAGAAACGGACCCATACCCGTCACCTGGCCGGATGAGAAGAAGCCGAGGATGAAGCTGGCGAGCAGGCCGAGTGCCACTCCGGACAGAGGCACCGAGACGAAGAAGATCACGCTCAGCCCGGAACCGATGAACATCACCGTGAACGCCGGCCGCCGGCCCACTGCGTCGTGCAGGTATCCCGCAACCAGATAACCGACCCACGCCCCAGCGATGACGCACCACGTGTAGCCCGCCGTTCCCACCACACCGAGGCCTTGTTCATCCGACAGGTACAGCGGCAGGAAAATGATGACCGAATAGTAGATTCCCTGAACGCCGGTTCCCAGAATCGTGGCCAGGACCGTGGTTTTGGCGCGACCGTCGACGAAGAGGAGCCTGATCGTGTTCCTGGTTCTCGCCTGCGGTCGGATGTCCACCCGGTCTCGAGCAGAGCGGCGAATCCACAGTGAGAAAAATGCCGGGAGGATGCCCACCGCGAACATGACCCGCCACGCCGTGGTCTCGGGGAACACCGCGAACGCGATGAAGTACACAAGCGTGGAACACGCCCAGCCCACCGCGTAGAAGCTCTGCACCATTCCCATGAGCCACCCGCGTTTCTCGGGCCGCGAGTATTCCGAAAGCAGGGCCGCCCCCACCGCCCACTCGGCACCGTAGGACAGCCCGAGCAGAACTCGCCACAGCATGAGCTGCTCGAGATTCTGTGCGGTGGCTGACAAACCGGTGAATATCGAGAAGCCGATGATGATCCACACCAACACCCGAACGCGCCCGTAGCGGTCGGCGAGAACACCACCGAGAATGCCACCGAGCGCCGAAGCGACCAGGCTCGCCGCCGAGATGTAACCAGTCTCGGCCGTCGTCACATGCAACGTGGCGATGATCGCGGGGACTGCGAAGGAGAACATCGTCCAGTCGAAGGCATCGAGACCCCATCCGGTCGCGGAGGCCGCGAACGCTCGGCGACCATCACGATCCAGGTTGAGCGCCCGGCCGATTCTCGAGTCGTCCTGCGCGTGTTCGTACGAAACCCTCTGGACCTCTGCCAAGTCATCAACCTTCTCTACAAGATCGCCGTCGCGTTGGCCGGCGAGCCGACGCCACCGATGAGGTTCAGCGGCTTGACCACCATCAGAAAATCGTGCTTCTCGCGCGTATGGCATTCCTCTGCCAACTCATCCAATTTCCACAGCTCCCCCAGTGGCACCCCCAGCAGTGCGATGAGGTCCTGATGGAACATGCCGTTGTCCGTGTCGCCCCCGAACGGCGATCCGGGGATAGGAGGCAGCACTTCGAAGGCGAAGGTGTCGCTGGCCACGAGAGCCAGTCGATGATCGCGGATCCAGGACAGCATCTCCGGGTCCTGCGCGAAACCGGTGTAGCGGCGGTCACGGCGGTTGCGCTCGCGGTCCTCGGCGAGCCGATCCGACAGATGCCACTGTGCCCATCCGGTCCGAATGGTCACCAGGTCACCGTTTTTGAGGGTGAGCCGCGACGCGGTGATCGCCAGTTCCAGATCCGCGATGGTCAGTGGCTCTCCACCCGCGTGGTCCACGGGTCGGCCCGCCTGCGCCCGCGCTCCATCGACATCGATGCACACTCCCCGGCCGACGATCGGCGACTCTGCCCAGCGATTCACACCGAGCGTCGGAGAATCGGCGGTGATCGAAGCATCCGGCACGCCCCCGAAGAAGCCGTACCGATGATGCCTGCGGTGGCGTAGGCCATCGACGTGCGAACTGACCTGCAGCCAAAGGTTTTCGATGCGGTCATCGAGCTGATCGCGGTGGCCCGGCTCAAGGTGATGCACGGGCTGCGGCCGATGCACCAATGGCGGAGCAAAGGCCGTGAGCGGATAGTCGAGATTGACGGCACGTCCGCTCAGGACGCAACGGGTACCGTCGAGAATTTGAGCGGCTCCGGCCAATGACGCCATACCCCGCTCGGCGTCCACCCCTTCCATCTTCCACGTGGAACCGGGAGGCTCGGCAACAGTCATTCTCGTCCTCTCTCGATGGAAGGCTTCCTACCGGAACTTGTGGACGTGTTCGTCGGCGTTCGGGTGGACGAGGGTGTTGACGATGAGGAGTCCCGCGGCGGCGAATACCACGAGGATGTAGGCGGGAACCATGGTGTTACCGGTGACGTCGATGAGCCATGTGGCGAAGTACGGTCCTGCACCACCACCGATCACCGCGCCGATACTGTGACCGAACGAGACGCCGCTGCTGCGCACCTCGACCGGGAAGAACTCCGGAAGGATCGAATAGGTTCCGGCTTGGCAGATCGCGTACGGAATCATGCTCACCGAGAGCGCGAGCATGGCCAGTCCCGTCGAACCCATGTCCATCAACAGGAACGTAGGGACGGTCGTGACCAGATAACAGACATAGGCGACTGTCAGCAGGTGTTTGCTGCCGATCCTGGCGCCCAGATACCCACTTCCCATGATCAGGAAGGCCGCGAATACGGTTGCCACCAGGACGATTACGGCAGCCTCGCCCTTGGAGAAGCCGAGCACCACGCTGAGGTAGGACGCGACGAACACCGTGCCGATGTATGTGCCGACACTTTGCACGGTCGCGATCGACACCACCTTTGCCAGCGAGCGCCCATGCTCCCGGAGCATTCTCGTGAACGGCCGGTCGCTCGTCTTCTCGTCCTGCTGGAGGTGCTGGAATTCCGGGCTGTCCTCAACGCGCAGCCGCAGGTACAGGCACAGAAGACCCAGAGGCACCGCGAGGATGAACGGCAGTCGCCAACCCCACGAGTTCATGACGTCCGTCGGCATCAGAGACGCAGCCAACGCGGCAACCGCCGCCGCCGCGGCCTTACCGAATACTGCGACGCTGGGAATCAGCGACACATACAGCGCGCGCTTCGATGGTTCGGCCCATTCATGGATGTAGCTCGACGCCCCGCCGATCTCGCCACCCGCAGAAAAGCCTTGGAGCATACGGAGAATCACCAGAAACACCGGCGCCAGAACGCCGATCTGACCGTAAGTGGGCAACATGCCCGTGAGGCCGGCGGCCAAACACATGAGGACGATGCTCGCCACGAGCGCAGTACGTCGGCCCTGCCGGTCGGCGATGTGTCCGAAGAAGATCGCCCCGAGCGGCCGCACGACGAAAGCCGCGCCGAACACCAGCATCGTGTTGAGCAAGCTGATCGTGGGGTTGTCGTTGGGGAAGAACAGGAGCGACAAGGTGACCGCTATGTAGCCGTAAACGCTGAAGTCGTAGTACTCGATGAACGTGCCGAATGCCGCGACGGCTGTCGCCTTCTTGGCCTTCCGCCGTTCGGCGGGCGACTTCGTATTCGGTGCCGCCGTGGGTTTCGGCGTCGCAGTGACCATACTGGCTCCAAAATTTTCGGGACACTGTCCTGATTAAGCTCGAGGAGTATGGTCTGCACCACATTCGACTGTCAACAGTCATCCAACAGTCGACGCGTCACGCGTGCGGGCATCGCTGATCAGGGCTGCTGCGCGCGCACCGGTTGCGGCGTTTCGACAGCCGACAGAGGTCGCGACTCAGCGGTCATCAGCAGAGTGGTCATCGCCGCCGCCTCCCGCACTGCGGCGGTGAGAGTCGGAAGGTCTTTTTCGTCGAAGCGGTAGCGGGGAATCGAGATCGTGATGGAGCCGACGACGCGCAGCCCGTCGAATACGGGTGCCGCGATACCAACCGCGTCGGAGATGTGCTCCCCGAACGAGACCGCCACCCCGGCCTCGCGTATGCCCGTCAGATCGGCGGTCAATTCAGAGTGGTCGGTGATGGTGGCGGTGGTGAGCGGGTCCAGTTCCCGGGGCCACGTGTGCGAGGGCAGGTTGGCGAGGACCGCCTTGCCCGCCGCACCGGCATAGAGCATCAGATGGTCGCCGGGTTCGAGCGCGTAATGGACGGGTCGCGTGCTGGCGTGTGACTGGCTGATCCGGAGACGGCGGGTATCCGACTCGAGCAACCCGAGCGCCACCGTCTCATCGAAACGCGCCGCGGTGTCGGCCAGGATGTCGCTTTGTATCCTCCGCGGATCGAGTTCAGAGAGCTTGCTGATCCAAGCGAGGCCGACCGGACCCGCAACCAGACGATTGCGGTCCCGGGACAGCAGTCCATTGGAGACCGTCTCCGCCACGAGCCGGCGAGCGGTCGGCGGGGTGCAATTAGCCACCCCCTCAAGCCCATTGATCCCCAGCTGACCCGTCAGAGCCACGCGATCGAACGCCATCACCAGGCGTTCGACGATCGAACCCGGGACGGCGCGGGTCGCTGGTTCGACCGCGTCGGTGTCGCCTCGATCTCCGTGGAACGGCAGGGCGGACAACTGCTCGGCGGTGGCCGAGACCGCGCTGCCCAGTGCCGCCAGATCCAGCTCCGACTCACGCGCTCGGGGAATGGTGGTGGCGATCGCACCGACGACGACGTCGTCGACGATCACCGGGGCGGACACCCCGAGCGCCTCCGGGATCCACTCACCGATGCTGACGATATATCCGTTGTCGGACAGTTCTTTCCGACTATCGTCGCGCATCACGCCGACGGCCGGACCGCTGTCGTGGAATCGGCCGGTTCCGGTGATCGCATCGAACTGGGCGTCAGTCATCGCGCCGACCAGGGCGCGGCCGAGCGCGCCCTTCGTCAGCGGCACCGGCGTCCCGCGGGCCACTCGGTAACGGAGCGGCTTGGCCGATTCCGCGACATCGATCAGGCGGGCGTAACCGTTGTCGTCGACCATGGTGAGCATGGTGGTTTCCCCGCACCGGGTCGCGAGCGCGGCCATCAGCTCACGAACGCGCTTGTACCAGCGGTTCTGACGGGATGCCACCCACGCCGCGACGGAGATCCGGTGTCCGAGGCGGTACCGACCGTTGGGCATGATCCGACAGGCCGACGCCTCGGCGAGGCCCATCAGGATCCGGTTGACAGTGGTCCTCGGCAGCTCGACGGTGGCGGCAACCTCGCGTACGCCAACGGATTCGGGCCACCGCATCACCAGCAGATCGAGGATGGCGATGGCGCGCCCGTACGCCCCGTCCACTTCGCGCGGCGACATCCTCATCACTCCTCGTGTCCTGGTCGGACCGATTTCCCCGCCTGGAGCGCGTCCAGACAGCGGGTGTCACCCTACCGGGGCGGGGGTAGAACAGTCCGACTTGAGTGTGGTGCGCCCATTGACACCGGTTCGCCATTGGGAAAATATGGGACAAGTATCCGAAATCTTCAACCCAAGGCGTCCCTTGCATACTCCTGCGGCTGTCAAGAGCCCACCCGGCCACCACTCGCACGATCAGCTGGAGCGGATGTTCAACCCACACTCGGTAGCTGTTGTCGGCGTATCCGGAAACGGGTCGTCGTTGACTGCGCGCCCGGTCAAGCTCCTCCTGGAGCACGGTTTTGCCGGCGAGATCTATCCGGTCAATCCCAAGTACGACACGCTCTACGGCCTGCCCTGCTATCCCGATCTGCAGGCGCTGCCCGGACCGGTCGACTGCGTGTTGTCGTTCGCCGCTCCGTCGCGCAGCCTCGAAGTTGTCGAGCAGGCCGCGCGGGCGGGCGCGGCTGCGGTCATCATCCTGGCCTCGGGCTTCGCCGAAACCGGAGCCGACGGCAAGATCCTCCAAGATGCGCTGCGCGACCGCGCTCGCGAACTGGGGGTACGGCTCCTCGGTCCCAATTGCCTCGGTCTGATCAATCGGAGCCGTGGGCTCTTCGCCACGTTCTCGCCTGCCGCCCAGCGCGCACAGCCGTCTTCGTCGTGTGTGGCCTACGTCGGACAGAGTGGCGCGCTGGGTGGCTCCCTGCTCGACATGTCGAACGACATCGGGCTCGGCTTCGCCGCATGGGCTGCCACCGGCAACCAGGCCGACCTCGACCTTGTCGAGATCGCTTCGGTGATGATCGAGGATCCGGCTGTTCGCGTACTCCTGATGTACGCCGAAGGGCTGACCGACGGACATCGATTCGTGAGCCTGGCGCGCCAGGCGCGGACCTTGAACACAAAGATCGTGCTGTTGAGGTCAGGGCAGTCCGATGCCGGTCGCCGTGCCGCGTCGTCCCATACTGGTGCGATGGTTGGCGACGACGCCGCGCTCGTGGCCACCGCACGTCGATACGGTGTCATCGTCGTCGACGACCTCGCCGAGTTGTTGTGGACCGGGGCGTCCCTGGCCGCGGGAAGCACACCGACGGGGCGTAACGTCGCGATTGTCACCACATCCGGAGGGGCCGGGATCCTGATGTCGGACCAGCTGGATGCTCACGGCCTGGCCGTGGCACCGCTGGCCTCGGCGACGAAATCGGCTGTCCGAAAAGCCATCCCACCGTTCGGATCGGCAGACAATCCGGTGGACGTGACCGCGCAAATCCTGAGCTCGGCCACCTCCGGCGAGGATATGCGTACTGTCCTCACAGAGTTGGCGCGTGATCCCTCGGTCGACTCCATCGTGATGGCACTGACGATGGTCACCGGCGATCAGGCGGCAGACCTGGCACGGTTGCTCGTCGAGATCCGACCGGAACTGGATGTGCCCTTGTGGGTCATGTGGCTGACCGGCCACGCGCTCACCAGGGACGCGCGGGCGATCTGCCGCGAGGCGGGTCTCCCGGTTTTCACCGGGCCCGGCGCATTGGCTCGGGTGATGGCGCTCTGTGTCGACACCGAATTGCGCTCAGACCAACCGCCAACGCCGATCGACCCTGTGGCGCGCGAGATGCTGATGTACGGACCGACCGGTTCGGTCGGGTGGTCGGCGTTGGCACACATCGGTGTGGCCACACCACGCTCCATCGTGTGCCGGACACCTGAGGAAACGACGGAAGCGGCCGAGCGGCTCGGTGGTCGCGTCGTGATGAAGGTGGAGTCGGGTGGAATCGCACACAAGACGGACATCGGCGGGGTTGTGGTCGGGGTCGACGCTGCCGAGGCCGCCGAAACGTATCGGCAGCTGATCGAACGTGCCGAGACCGTCGGCGTGCTCGTCGAGGGCATCCTGGTGCAGGAGATGATCCCCGCCGGTATCGAGTTGATCGTCGGGGCGATGAGCTCCGGTGACGGATTTCCACCCACCATCACGGTCGGCATCGGCGGCGTCGCTGCCGAGTTGTACCGCGATGTCGAGATGTCCACCGCGCCGGTGAATGTGGCGGAGGCACAACTGATGCTGCGGCGGCTCAAAGGCTGGCCGCTCCTCGACGGGTACCGCGGGTCCGCGCATGCCGACGTGACGGCCGCTGCGGAGGCGGTCGCCGCCATCAGCACGATGATCTGTTCGGTGCCTGACACCGCGATCGAGTTCGAGGTGAACCCGCTCATCGTCGGGCCCGCGGGGGCGGGAGCTGTGGCCGTCGACGTGCTGGTGGGCAGATCCGGTCGATCAGATCTGCCGCCCGCCCATGCCCTTGGAGGAGAGATCGTTGGTTGAGACCGTGACCCGTGCAGCCGGTGAGGCCAGCCTGGACGAGCGAAGGCTCTCGGACTGGCTACGACGCCACGCCCCCGACGTCGACGTACCGGTGTCCGCACGCATGCTCTCGGCGGGCCGGTCGAACATCATCTACGAGCTCACCGGCACAGATGGCCGTCGCTATGTGTTGAGACGACCACCCCATGGCGGAACGGAAGCGCGCACACACGACGTGTTGCGCGAATGGAAGATTCTGCAGGCACTCGAACCGACCGCCGTTCCGACACCACCACTGGTGGCCATGTGTGAAACCGACGATGTGATCGGTACGCCGTTCTTCGTCATGGAATTCGTTCCGGCACAACCGCTCAATTTCCAGACCGCGCGGTCCTTGGACGAAACCGCGCGCAAGCGTCTGAGCAGATCGCTCGGCGGGGCACTCCACAAGCTGCACAGCATCGACATCGAAGCTGTGGGTCTCGGTTCGCTTCACCGCGAGCGGAGCGTTGTCGAGCGGCAGGTGTCCGGCTGGCAGCGCCGGTTGGACTCACTGGCCGACCTGCTGTCGCCGGCAATGTATGCCGACATGACCGACCTCGGCCGGCGACTTGTGGCGACGCAGCCGGAGTCGTTGCCCCAGACGCTGGTGCACGGCGACTTCAAGTCCGACAACCTGATGGTCGACGACAGCGGGCAGGTGGTGGCGGTGCTGGATTGGGAACTCACCACCACTGGCGATCCGTTCGTGGACCTGGCCTGGCTGATGATGTGGTGGGGCGATGACATCTACACCGGACCATGGCTTTTCGATCCGGTCAACAAGGATGGCCGACTGTGCTCGGGCCGTGACATCGCCGACGAGTACCTGAAGCTCTCCGGCGCAGACGCGGCGCAGCTGCCCTTCTATCTGTCGTTCGCCTACTGGCGTCTGACGGCGATCAACCTGGTGACCCGCGCACGATTCGTCTCGGGTGCAATGGCGGGCAAGTCATTGGACCTGCAACGGATGGCAGCCCAGCTGCAATGGCAGGTTCAGGCGTGCCGCGGTTACCTGGACGCCATCGAAGCGCCGCGACGAAATGGAATGCAGTGACATGGATCTGAGCATCTCCCCACGGGCGGAACAACTGTCCGACGACATCCGTGGCTTCATGGAGCATCATGTGTACCCGGCCGAACCGGTGTATGCCGAGCAGCGGGCCGAGTTGACCGCGCGGGGGCGTCCCAACGATGTCCCGCAGATCCTGCTGGACCTCATCGAGACCGCACGTTCACTCGGACTGTGGAACCTGTTTCTGCCCGAGGAGTCCAAGCTCACCAACGTTGACTACGCGGTCCTCGCCGAAGAGACCGGCAAGTCGCCGTTCATCGCCCCGGCAGCGATGAACTGCCTGTCACCCGACAGCGGCAACATGGAGATGCTCAAGAAGTTCGGCACGCCCGAACAGCAGGGTCGCTGGCTGACACCGCTGCTGAACGGCTCGATCCGCTCAGCATTCTCCATGACCGAGCCCGACGTCGCGTCCAGCGATGCCCGCAACATCGCCACTCGGATCGAGCGTGACGGCGATGAGCTTGTGATCAACGGGCGCAAATGGTTCACCACCGGCGGGGCCGATCCACGGACCACGATTCTGATCGTTCTCGGACAGTCCGATCCCGACGCCGAACCCAACCGCAGGCACAGCATGGTGCTCGTGCCGAAAGACACACCGGGAGTGCATATCGTGCGCACACTTCCGGTATTCGGCTATCAGGAGCAGCAGGGCCACTGCGAGGTCGTGTACGAGGATGTCCGGGTTCCGGTCGCCAACGTTCTCGGGGAGATCGGGCACGGCCTCGAGGTGGCGCAGGGCAGGCTCGGTCCAGGTCGTATCCACCACTGCATGCGGGCCATCGGGATGGCCGAGCGGGCGCTGGACCTCATGTGCCGGCGGGCGGTGTCGCGGCACGCTTTCGGTGGAATGCTGGCCGACCAAGGCGTGGTCAAGGCAAAGATCGCCGAAGCCCGGTTGGCCATCGACGCCACACGGCTGCTCGTCCTGCGGTGCGCTTGGCGCGTCGACCAGGTCGGCGTGGAGAACTGCCGGGCAGATATCTCGGCAATCAAGGTGGCGGCGCCGCGGATGGCGGTGTCGATCCTGGACGATGCCATTCAACTGTTCGGAGCGGCAGGCGTGACCGGTGACCAACCGTTGGCCGAGATCTGGAGCCGTGCACGAACGCTCCGTATCGTGGACGGCCCCGACGACGTTCACCTGCGCACAGTCGCACGCAATCAGTTGCGTAGCTATTACGCCGAAGCCGGAGCACGATGATGACCGACACCGATCTGATCTTGTCTCATCAGGCCGGTATTCAGTCCACGCAGGATTCCGCAGAAGCAGTCGCTGCGATGAGGGAGCACCGACCGCCGGTGTTCCACGGGTGTTGACGAACGCCCGTCGCCCGTACCAGGCCAGGTTTCATGCCGGTCGTCGAAGGGGCAGCGTCACGTGTCGGCCGTGATGGACGCTTTCCTCGTCATTGCCATCGTGATCGGCGTCGGTGCGGTCGTCGGGCGGGCAGGATTGCTCGGCGACAACGCCCGCACGGTGCTCAACCGGATGACGTTTCACATAGGCGTGCCTGCACTGCTGATCCTCAATCTGTCGCAGGCGAAGTTCGACGACATTTTCTCTGCACCGTTGCTCACATCGGCGACTGCGGCGCTGTCGACGTTCGTGTTGTGCTTCGGCATCTTCGCGGTTCTTCGTCGGAGAAGCCGGGGTGATTCGACCGTCGCCTCCTGGACGGCGTCCTATGTGAACGCGGGGAATTTCGGCATACCGTTGAGCGCCTATCTTTTCGGGGACACCACCGCGATTGCGGCGATCCTTCTGTTCCAGGCCGCAGTGATGGCCCCGCTCGGATTTGCGATCTTGAACTCGGCGACCCACCCGCCCGCGTCACCGTGGCGGCAAGTTGTCGCCTTGGCCCGTAATCCTGTGCTTGCCGCCAGCGTAGTCGGACTCGTCCTCGCCTCGACCGGCATCGGTCTGCCCGAAGTGCTCTCCAGGCCGGTCGAACTCTTGGCCGACCTCGCGATTCCGACCGCCCTGTTGGCTTTCGGTCTGTCACTGAGTGCGCGGAGCGTGCACACCCCGTACAACCGGGGCGACCTCCTCATCGCGGTGGCATCGAAGACCATCCTGATGCCTGCGGTGGCCTATGTCGTCGGCCGTTGGGCGGTACACATAGGCTCCGACCAGCTGCTGCTCGTCACCATTCTCGCCGCGCTGCCCTCGGCCCAGAACATCAACACCTACGCCGCAGTCTTTCAGCGCAACGAATCGTTGGCAGGTCACGCGACCCTTGCCTCCACGGTGGTGTCGGCGCCCATCATCACCGCGATCGTCGTCATCGCGGGCGCCTGACACGGGGCGCCGCGCCGAACGGTTGCTCAGTCCAAGAAGCCGTGCAACAGTGCCGCCGAACCCGACACGTGGTCGAGCATCGCCGTGGCCGCGCGGTCTGCGTCGCCGGCCAGGATCGCCATCACGATGGCCTCGTGCTGATCGTCGGAGTGCGCGATGTTGCGCGGCAGCAACGGGATCCGGTCGAGCAGTCCGTTGATCCGCATACGGTTCTCGGCGATCAACGGCACCAATGACGGCGATCCGGCCGCCTCCGCGATCGCCAGGTGCAGCCGGGAGTCCAGCCGACGGTAGTCGTCGGTTCCCTCGGCGGCACGCACGTCTGCCAGCCGCGACCACAGGCCGTCGCGTTCGGCCGCGCTGAGCGTGCGGCCCGCGGCCATGCGCGCGGCCCCGACCTCGAGGATCTCGCGCAACCGCAGCGCATCGTCGATCTCCTCGTGGGAGGGTCGTGGGGTGTCCGCGGTGTGACTGGGAAGCTCGTCGGCCAGGAATGTGCCGCCGTAGCGCCCGCGCCGCGACACCAGGTAGCCGGCGTCGGCCAGCGACTTGATCGCCTCACGCACGGTGTCACGGCTGACCCCGAGGCGCGTGGCGAGTTCCCGCTCGGGCGGCAGGGATTCGCCGGGACCCAGCACACCCAGCCTGATGGTCTCCAACAACCGTCCCACGGTGTCCTCGAACGCGTTCCCCAACCGCACCGGCCGCAGCAGCGCGTCGGCCGCCTCGGCGGTGGGCTGGGGATCCGGTTCGGCGCTCATGGTGACCTACGGCGTACCACAACCACTACAGCGGCGTGACGTACGCGGAGCTGATCCCGCCGTCGACCAGGAACGTCGACCCGGTGATGAACGACGCGTCGTCACTGGCCAGGAACGCGACCGCGGCGGCGAGTTCCTCGGGTTCGGCGAACCGGCCCAGCGGGATGTGCACGAGCCTGCGCGCGGCGCGCTCGGGATCCTTGGCGAACAACTCCTGCAGCAGCGGGGTGTTGACCGGTCCCGGGCACAACGCGTTGACCCGGATGCCCTGGCGCGCGTACTGCACGCCGAGCTCACGCGACATCGCGAGCACACCGCCCTTGGATGCGGTGTAGGAGATCTGCGATGTCGCCGAACCCATCACGGCCACGAACGACGCGGTGTTGATGATCGACCCCTTGCCCGCGGGCACCATGTGCCGCAGGGCGGCGCGACACGACAGGTACACCGACTTGAGGTTGATGTCCTGGACCCGCTGCCAGGCGGGCAGGTCGGTGTTCTCGATCAGGTCGTCCTCGGGTGGCGAGATGCCCGCGTTGTTGAACGCGATGTCGACCCGCCCGAAAGTCGAAGCGGCGGTGTCGAACAGGTTGTCGACGGCCTCCTGCTCGGAGACGTCCACGGGCACGAACAGGCCTTCGAGTTCGTCGGCGGCGGCCTTGCCGGTCGTGGGGTCGATGTCACCCACCACGACGGTGGCGCCCTCGGCGCGCAGCCGCCGGCCAGTGGCCAGGCCGATACCGCTTGCGCCGCCGGTGATCACGGCGACCTTGCCGGCGAGGCGTTGGGTCAGGTCCATCGGGAGGTCTCCTCTGCTGCGAGTTTTCGGACGAGTTGTCAGACGGCTATGAAGACGTTCTTGGTCTCGGTGAACGACAGTGGCGCATCCGGGCCGAGTTCGCGACCCAGGCCCGACTGCTTGAAGCCGCCGAACGGGGTGTTGTAGCGCACCGAGGAATGCGAGTTGACGCTGAGGTTGCCGGCCTCGATGGCACGCGAGACGCGGATCGCCCGCGACACGTTGTCGGTCCAGATCGAGCCGGAGAGCCCGTAGGCGGTGTCGTTGGCCACCGCGATCGCGTCGGCCTCGTCGTCGAACGGGAGCACCGTCACCACGGGGCCGAAGATCTCCTCGGAGACCGTGCGGTCATCGCGTGACGGGGTCAGGACCGTTGGCGGGAACCAGAATCCGGGCCCGTCGGGAGCCGACCCGCGGAACGCGACCGGTGCGTCGTCGGGCACGTAGGAATGCACCGACTCCCAGTGCGGACGTGACACCAGCGGCCCCATCTCGGTGTCACGCACCGACGGGTCACCCACCACCACGCCTTTGACGGCGGGCTCCAGCATCTCCATGAACCGGTCGTAGACGCTGCGCTGCACCAGGATCCGGCTGCGTGCGCAGCAGTCCTGCCCGGCGTTGTCGAACACGCCGTACGGCGCGGTCGCCGCGGCCTTCTCCAGATCGCAGTCCTCGAACACGATGTTGGCGCTCTTGCCGCCTAGTTCGAGGGTGACCCGCTTGATCTGCGCCGCGGCCCCCGCCATCACGCGCCGGCCGACCTCGGTGGAACCGGTGAACACCACCTTGCGGATGCCGGGGTGGGAGACGAAGCGCTCCCCCACCACCGAACCCTTACCCGGCAGCACCTGGAACAGCCCCTCGGGCAATCCAGACTCGCGGGCGATCTCGCCGATCCGGATCGTGGTCAGCGGTGTCCACTCGGCCGGTTTGAGCAGCACGGCGCAGCCGGCCGCGAGCGCGGGCGCGAACCCCCACGCCGCGATCGTCATCGGGAAGTTCCAGGGTGTGATCACCCCGACGACACCCAGCGGTTCGTTGAACGTCACATCCAGACCACCGGCGACCGGGATCTGCTTGCCGGACAGGCGTTCCGGGGTTGCCGCGTAGAAGTTCAGCACGTCTCGGACGTGGCCGGCCTCCCACTCGGCCTGCCCGATGGGATGTCCCGAGTTGGACACCTCCAGCGCTGCGAGTTCGTCGATGTGGGCGTCGACGGCGGCGGCGAAGGCGCGCAGCGCCGCGGCCCGCTCGGCAGGTGCGAGCGCGGCCCACCGGCGTTGCGCGACCGTCGCACGCGCCACCGCGTCGTCGACGGCCGCCTCGTCGAGCAGTTCGACGGTGGTCAGCACCTGCTCGGTCGCGGGGTTGATCACCTGGCACGCTGTCATGAGACCCTCTCTGTCGCATACGTTCTGGCCGCCTCCACCACGGCGCGGAAGAGCCGCAGATCATCGAGGCGCTCTTCGGGGTGCCATTGCACGCCCAGCACGAACGCCTCACCGGGCACCTCGACGGCCTCGATCACCCCGTCGGTGTCGCGCGCGCTGACCACGAGCCCCTCCCCGAGCCGGTCGATGGCCTGGTGGTGGTAACACTGGGCGTCGGAGCTCTCACCGATCAGCGAGGCGAGCCGGGTGCCGGACACGGTGCGCACATCGGACGTGCCGAAGACCGCGTCACCCTTCTGGTGGTGAGTGTGCCCGATGACGTCGGGCAGGTGCTGGTGCAGCGTGCCGCCGAGCGCGGTGTTGAGCACCTGGGCGCCGCGGCAGACCCCCAGCACCGGGATGCCGCGCGCCAACGCTCCCGACAGGAGCGCGAACTCCCACTCGTCGCGCTCGAGCGCAGGCTCATTGGTCTTCGGGTGCGGTTTCTGCCCGTAGCGGGCCGGGTCGACGTCGGGCCCGCCGGTGATCACCAGTCCGTCGAGCCGATCGAGCACACGGTCGGCCACGTCGCCGTCGACGGGTTGCGGGGGCAACAGCACCGCGATACCTCCCGCGAGGTTCACACCGGCGAAGTAGATCTGCGGCAGGAAGCTCGCGCGCACATCCCACACGCCTGTCTGCGCCTGCTGCAGATAGGTGGTCATCCCGATGACGGGACGCAGTTCGGATGAATCAGAGTCGCTCAAAACCGCGCACCCTCTCCCAGTCCGTCACGGCCGCGTTGAACGCCGCCATCTCGACGCGCGCGTAGTTCAGGTAGTGCTCGACGACGTCGTCCCCGAACGCCGCGCGCGCCACCTCGGACTTCGCGAAGAGATCGGCCGCCTCGGCCAGGGTGGTGGGCAGCCGCTCGGCCCCGCTGGTGTAGGCGTTGCCCGCCATCGGTTCGGGGAGTTCGAGGTCACGCTCGATGCCGTAGAGCCCGCCCGCGATCAGCGCCGACACCGCGAGGTACTGGTTGACGTCGCCGCCGGGCGCGCGGCACTCGACGCGCATGCCGTGTCCGTGCCCGACGACGCGCAACGCACACGTGCGGTTGTCGAAGCCCCACGCCACCGCGGTGGGCGCGAAGCTGCCGTCCACGAACCGCTTGTAGGAGTTGATGTTCGGCGCGTAGAACAGGGTGAGCTCACGCAGCGTCGCGAGGATGCCCGCGATGAAACTGCGGAACAACGGCGACATCCCGTGCGGGTCGGACTCGTCGGCGAACACCGCGTCGCCGTTCTCGCCCGCCCCGCGCAGCGAGATGTGGATGTGGCAGCTGTTGCCTTCGCGTTCATCGTATTTCGCCATGAACGTGAGGCTCTTGCCGTGCTGGTCGGCGATTTCCTTGGCGCCGTTGCGATAGATCGTGTGGTTGTCGCACGTCACCCTGGCGTGGTCGTAGCGGAACGCGATCTCCTGCTGGCCCAGGTTGCACTCGCCCTTGACGCCCTCGCAGTACATGCCGGCACTCTCCATGCCGCGGCGGATGTCACGCAGCAACGGTTCCATGCGGGTGGAGGCGTGGATGGCGTAGTCGACGTTGTAGTCGGTGGCCGGGGTGAGGTTGTGGTATCCCGACGACCAGGCCTGCCGGAAGCTGTCGTCGAACACCATGAACTCCAACTCGGTGCCCACGAAGGGCACGAGTCCGCGTTCGGCGAGCCGGTCGATCTGGTGGTTGAGGATGCTGCGCGGCGCGACCGCGACAGGGTTGCCGTCGAGCCAGGACAGATCGGCCATCACCATGGCCGTGCCGGGCAACCACGGGATGCGGCGCAACGTCGAGAAGTCGGGCGTCATCACCATGTCGCCGTAGCCGGTCTCCCAACTCGAGACCGCGTATCCGTCGACGGTGTTCATGTCGACGTCCACGGCAAGCAGGTAGTTGCAACACTCGCAGCCGTTGGCGGCGACCTCTTCGACGAACAGCCGAGCCGACACCCGTTTGCCCGTCAGCCTGCCCTGCATGTCGCAGAACGCGACGATCACCGTGTCGATCTCACCGTCTGTGACGAGCTGCACAAGTTCGTCCTGTGTCAGCATGCCGGGGTTACGGCTCATCGTGCACCTTCCTCTCGGTGCTTTCCGGGTGACCGGTCGTCCGTTCCGCTGACGTCAAGCCGACCTTTGCACCCGTTCATGAACACAACGACGTGAAGATCGTCCCTCGAATACGCCCGAATGTCACGCACAAAAGGTCGGCGAACCTACCAATAGAGGCCGAACGGCGAGTGCGGACGGCGATCCGCGCACGAGGCTGCAGATCTGGCAAACCCGGACGCCCGAACGGGGGTTTAGCGACTTGATCAAAAAGGTAAATACCGGTCGTGAAGTGCTCTGAGATGCCGGCTGCGCAGGTCCCGAAATTGTCAGGCGTGAGACATCGGGCCGCCACCCTTGTAGGGTCGAACTGATGTGTGGAGCCACCGGAGAGGTGCGTCTCGATGGCCGGACACCAGATATCGGCGCGGTGTCGGCCATGGCAGAGACGATGTCGTCCAGGGGACCCGATGCGGCGGGCGTGTGGTCGCAGGGGCGGGTAGCGCTGGGCCACCGACGACTGAAAATCATTGATCTGACCGAAGCGGGCGCGCAACCGATGATCGACCCCGAACTGGGGTTGGCCGTCTGTTGGAACGGCTGCATCTACAACTACAAGGAACTGCGCGCCGAGCTGTCCGGGCACGGGTACCGGTTCTTCTCACACAGCGACACCGAGGTGCTGATCAAGGCCTATCACCACTGGGGTGATCGTTTCGTGGAACACCTCAAGGGGATGTTCGCGTTCGCGATCGCCGAGCGTGACACCGGCCGGGTGTTGCTGGGCCGCGACCGGCTCGGCATCAAGCCGCTGTACCTCAGCGAGACGGGCGACCGCATCCGGTTCGCGTCGTCGCTGCCCGCGCTGCTGGCAGGCGGCGGCGTCGACACCGGCATCGACGCGGTCGCGCTGCACCACTACCTGACGTTCCACTCGGTGGTGCCGCCGCCACGGACGATCCTGCGCGGCGTCAAGAAGGTGCCGCCCGCGTCGATCGTGGCGATCGAGCCCGACGGGACGCAGCGCACCACGGTCTACTGGTCGCCCGACTTCTCGCGGCGCGCCGAACGTGCCGACTGGTCCGAGCGGGACTGGGAAGACGCAGTGCTGCAGTCACTTCGGGAAGCCGTCGAGCGACGCCTGGTCGCCGACGTGCCGGTGGGGTGCCTGCTCTCGGGCGGGGTCGACTCCAGCCTGATCGTGGGCCTGCTCGCCGAGGCGGGCCAGCACGGGCTCAAGACCTTCTCGATCGGCTTCGAATCCGTCAACGGTGTCGCAGGCGACGAGTTCAAGTACTCCGACATCGTCGCCCAGCACTTCGGCACCGACCACCACCAGATCCGCATCGACACGGCACGCATGCTGCCCGCACTCGACGGTGCGATCGCGGCGATGAGCGAACCGATGGTGAGCCACGACTGTGTGGCGTTCTATCTGCTGAGCCAGGAAGTGGCCAAGCACGTCAAGGTGGTGCAGTCCGGTCAGGGCGCCGACGAGGTGTTCGCGGGCTACCACTGGTATCCGCCCATGGCCGAGCCGGCCGCCGCATCGCTCGACGGCGCGGTGAACAGCTACCGCGGTGCGTTCTTCGACCGCGACAGCGCGGGCGTCGCGAGTCTCATCAGCGACGCGTACCGGGTCGACGGAGATCCCAGCGGCGTGTTCGTCACCGACCACTTCGGTGCGCCGGGCGCCGAGACCGGCGTCGACCGGGCGCTGCGCCTGGACACCACGGTGATGCTGGTCGACGATCCGGTCAAGCGTGTCGACAACATGACCATGGCGTGGGGCCTGGAGGGCCGCGTGCCGTTCCTCGACCACGAACTCGTCGAACTCGCGGCGACCTGCCCGCCCGAACTCAAGACCGCCCACGGCGGCAAAGGCGTGCTGAAAGAGGCTGCGCGACGGGTGATCCCGGCCGCGGTGATCGACCGGCCCAAGGGCTACTTCCCCGTGCCCGCGCTGACCCATCTCGAGGGGCCGTACCTGAACATGGTGCGCGACGCGCTGTACGCGCCCGAGGCCAAAGAGCGCGGGCTGTTCCGGCCCGAGGCGGTGGAACGGCTTCTCGCCGACCCCAACGGCAGGCTGACACCGCTGCGCGGCAACGAGTTGTGGCAGATCGGTCTGTTGGAGTTGTGGTTGCAGCGTCACGGCATCACCGGGAGCGCGGCATGACCGCGCTCGAGCCGGACGCCGCCGCCCCGGCACCCACACCGGACCCGGAACCGCCGGTCGAAGACCACACCGAGGCCATCACGATGGGCCTGCACGACGCCTCACCGCAACACCTCGTCGATGCGATGGCCGATGACGTCGAGCTCGAACTCGGGTGGGGCAGGCTGATCTTCGGCCAGACCTTCGCCGATCCGGAGAAGCTCGCCGAGGCGCTGCAGCAGGAGCGGCCGGGCCGTCGCGACATCTGCATCTACGCGCGCGAATCCCATGTGCTCGTCGCGCGCTCACCCGCCGAGTTGTTCATCGACCCCAGCCACACCTACCGCAAGCGGTTCACCGGCGAGTTGCCGCCCGCCGAGCCGATCGGGTTCACGGTGCGCACACTGGAGTCACCTGAGGACGCCGATTCGATGAACCGCGTGTACGTGCGGTGCGGCATGGTGCCCGCCCCGGTGGACGTCATCTGGCGCAACCACACCGAGAACCCCGCGGTGATCTACCTCGTCGCGGTCCGCGACGACGACGGCAGCATCGTCGGCACCGTGACCGGTGTGGACCACAAGCAGTTGTTCGACGATCCCGAGGACGGCTCGAGCCTGTGGAGCCTCGCGGTGGACCCGGCCGCGAGCCTGCCCGGTGTGGGCGCCGCGCTGACCCGGACACTGGCGGGCATGCTGCACGCGCGGGGCCGTGCCTACCTGGATCTGTCGGTGGCGCACGACAACGCCGCGGCGATCGGGCTGTACGAGAAGCTCGGTTTCCAGCGGGTGCCGGTGCTGGCGGTCAAACGCAAGAACGCGATCAACGAACCGCTGTTCACGCATCCCCCCGAGACCGTCGACGATCTCAACCCGTACGCGCGCATCATCGCCGACGAGGCCATCCGCCGCGGCATCTGGGTCGAGGTGCTCGACGCGGGCGCCGGGGAGATGCGGCTGTCGCACGGCGGCCGCACTGTCATCACGCGGGAATCGTTGTCGGAGTTCACCTCCGCGGTCGCGATGAGCCGCTGTGACGACAAGCGTCAGACCCGCCGCATCGTCTCCGACGCCGGCATCACGGTTCCCAAGGGCCGGCTGGCGACCTTCGACGAGGCGGACCACAAGTTCCTCGCCGAGGTCGGCGACGTCGTGGTGAAGCCCACGCGCGGCGAGCAGGGCAAGGGCATCACGGTCGGCGTCGGCAGCCCCGAGGAACTCGACGCGGCCCTGCACCGGGCCCGCGAGCAGCATCCCGAGGTGCTCATCGAGCAACGCGCCAAAGGCGACGATCTGCGACTCGTGGTGATCGACGGCAAGGTCGTGGCCGCCGCGATCCGCAGGCCCGCCGAGATCGTCGGCACCGGTGGACACACCATCCGCGAGCTCATCGAGACCCAGAGCCGCCGCCGCGCCGCTGCCACCGGCGGCGAGTCCCGCATCCCGATGGACGACGTGACCGCCTCGACGGTCGCCGAGGCCGGGTGGTCGTTGGACGACGTTCTGCCCGAGGGTCAACGCCTGCGGGTGCGCCGCACCGCGAACCTGCACCAGGGCGGCACGATCCACGATGTCACCGCCGAAGTGAACCCGGAGCTGTGCCGGGTGGGTGTGCGCGCGGCCGAGGCGATCGGCATCCCCGTCACGGGCATCGACCTGCTGGTGCCGGATGTGCGGGGCACCGAATACGTGTTCATCGAGGCCAACGAGCGGCCCGGGCTGGCCAACCACGAACCGCAGCCCACGGCCGCGGCGTTCGTCGACTTCCTGTTCCCGCAGCAGCCAGGCCTGCCTCAGGCCTGGACGCCGTCGGAGACGCCGATCCGGCCCGAATGATCTACCAGGTGCTGGTACGCAGCACGATCTCGGCGGCCAACTGTGCCGTGGTGTCCTGCGCGTTGCGCCGCCCGAGCATCTCGACGAGCCGGAAGTCGCCGTACACGTAGCGCTGGCTGGCCTTGGCCACCGCGCGGGCCGCAGGCGTGCTGACCAACGCGGTCGTGTTCATCTCGACGGGCGGACAGTGCGGGTCACGGATGACGCCGGTGGGATCGGCGACGCGGGGATGCCCGCGGTCCACCACGACCAGGCCGACGAACTTGTCGAGCCGGGTCGCGGCGAGTTCCCACGCGAGTTCGCCGCCCAGCCGATCACCCACCAGCAAAGACCATTTGATTCCCAATGCATCGAGAATGCCCACAACGGACTTGGCGGTGAGGCGGGGGTCCGGAGCGATGACGACGGTGCGCAGCGATGCGGTGTGCAGGCGCTGACAGATGCCCTCATAGGCTCCGGGGCCGTGGTGACCGGCGCTGAGCAGCACCACATTCGAACCCTTGTCGGGCCCGGCGACGTCGACGGCGATGGGGAAGCCGTCAATCGTTTCCACGGTGGTCAGCATTCGGCCAACCTACCGTCCCGATGGCGGCGGCGTCACGAAATCAGGGTGTCCCAACGCAAGCGTCAGCGGTTGCTCAGCGGGCCTCGACGCGCTCGACCTGCTTGAAGAACGCCTCGAGGAAGGTCTCGGGCAGGGTCGCCTTCGCCGCGATCGACGGGTTGGGCGTGGGGAACGCGATACCGAAAACCGACCAGCCGCCGACATTTTCGAAGCCGAAGTACACGCTCTCGTCGACGTCGTTGAGCCGCATGGTCTGCCGGTAGACCAACGCCGACGACCGCGGTGCCTGCAGCCTGGTGGTGGTGATCGGGATGCCCTCGTCGGACGGGTCGAAGAAGGCCCGGAACTGCGCGCACCGTTGCGCGGTGGCGTCGAGACGGTCCAGCGGCAGCGGCGAACTGAGCACCGTGACGACCATCCGGGCCCCGTCGTAGGCCGCGATGAACTTGCCCGCGGCGCCAGGGCCGCGTTCGGCCGAGCCGGCGATGACGCGCGTGAGACCGTCGGTGCAGCCTTCCGGCGCGGACAGCATGGCGGGCGGTCCCCCGGATCCGTCGGGCTCCCCTGCGTCTTCGACGATGCGGTCGTACTGCACGCCCTGCGGAAAATCCGCGGCAGTGAGCAAAACCCGGTCCATGGTCGCGCCGGGCCACGTGGCCGTGCCCGTGACCACAGTGGCGCATGCGGTCAGTGAGCACGCGGCCAGCACCGCGAGCACTCCCACGAGCACTGCAACCGACCGCCTCGTCCCCCGCCGCAGGCTGGTCATGGCATCAGGCTACCGAGAATCGCCCGACTCGGTCCGGCCGCGGCGCGCGAAGCGCGCAGGTGTGGTGCCCAGCATCTTCCTGAAGTGCCGGTGCAGGTGTGACTGGTCGTGGAAGCCGACCGCTGCCGCGACGTCGGCCGGGCGCATGCCGTCCAGGAGCAAACGGCGGGCCTCGTCCACCCTGCGGCCCGTGAGGTACCGGTGCGGCGGCAGCCCGAACTCACGGCCGAAGGTGCGCACCAGGTGCACCGGATCGGCGTGCAGGATGTCACCGGCCTCGTCGAGGGTCAGGCCCGTCGTGATCCGGCTGTCGATGAGTTCGCGCAGCCGTGATGCCAGACGCCGGTCACGCACCGGCGCCGGCGGCGCGACCGCACCGGCCAGATGTTGTTGGAGACGTTCGACGACGAATGCCAGCCGGCTGGACGCCTCGAACTCGTCGCCGGGCCCCAAGGCCCGGTGCAGGCCGGAGATGCGGTTGCGCAGCGCCGGATCGGCCAGGGTCGGGGTGCCCACGGCCGCACCGATTCCCGTGAGCAGATCGGGTTCGAGGTAGAGCACGCGTTTGCGGAAGCCGCCGGGACGGACCGCGCGTCCGTTGTGCGGCACATGCGGCGGCAAGAGCGTCACCACGTCCCCGGTGCTGCCGTGCTCGCGCCGGTCGAGTTCGTACCCGATGATGCCGGTGTCGACGATGAGCAACGTCCACGCGTCGTGTGTGTGTTGCGGGTAGGCGTGGTCGATGAACCGCGCGTGGAAGACCTCTCTGATCCCCGCCACGTGCGGCCGCCACGCGGTGGTCTCCGCGGTTGCAACCACATCAAGAACGTACAAGATTCCGGCCACCGCGCGCCCGCAGCATGGGTGCATGCAACACCCCGACTCCCCCGTGCGTTTCGACACCAAGATCGCGGTACTCCTGCGGGACGACCTCGAGGGCTGGCAGCGGTTGAACGTGTGCGCGTTCCTCGCAAGCGGTATCGCGGCGGCCCACCCGGGCACGATCGGTGCGCCCTATGCCGACGCCGACGACACCGGCTACCTCGCGATGTTCGGCCAACCGGTGCTGGTGTTCGAAGGGTCGAAGGAGACCCTGCACAACGCACACCACCGTGCGCTGTCGCGCGGGTTGTCGCCGTCGATCTTCACCGCCGAGTTGTTCAGCACGGGTAACGACCGCGACAACCGTGCCGCGGTGCGCGCGGTGGGCCGCGACGATCTCGATCTGGTGGGCCTGGCGGTGTACGCGGGCCGCAACGTGGTCGACAAGGTGCTCAAGGGCGCCCGCATGCACCCTTGAGATTCACACGTGAAGTGTGGTGGACATGGTCGGCCGGTGCGGTGCGCCGTGTTCGAGCAGGTCGAGGATTGCTCCCACGTCGAGGTGGTTTTCGATCAGGTCGGCCATGAGATCCAGTTGTGCGTCGCGGCGCACGGTGACGTCGACGTCGTCGGCGACGACGAACCCGTCGCGGCCCGCAGCTGCGGCGACCTCGGTGAGCCAGTCGCGCCGCAGCGCGTCGTTGTCGAGCAGTCCGTGCCAGTGGGTGCCGTACACCGCACCGCGCCGCAGCCCGATCCCGAGCCAGTCCGTCTCGGCCGAACGGGCCACCTGGCCGTGGTGGATCTCGTAGCCGTGCAGCGGGGTTTCCCAGTGCCGCAATGTCTTCTGTGCGGCGAACTCGATGTCGGCGTCGAGCAGGCCCAGGCCATCGACCCGGCCCTCCCGTGACTCCACCGGATCGTCGATCCGGCTGCACAGCATCTGGAACCCGCCGCACACACCGAGCACGGCGCGTCCGGCCGCCGCGTGCGCGGCGATGCCCGCGGCGAGCCCGCGCTCACGCAGCCACCGCAGATCGGTGACCGTGGCCTTGCTGCCCGGGATCACCACGAGATCGGCGCCGGTGAGGTCGGCCGCGTCGGTGACCCAGCGGACCACCACGCCCGGTTCGCACGCCAGCGCCTCGATGTCGGTCGAGTTGGAGATGCGCGGTAACCGGATCGCCGCGACGGTCAGCGTCTGTTCACCGCGCGGCGGCTCGGGCGCGCCGACCAGCCCGCCGGGCCGCACCGACACCGAATCCTCGGTGTCCAGCCAGATCCCGTCGTGGAACGGGATCACGCCGTAGGTCGGTCGGCCGGTGAGTTCGGCGAGTTGCCGCAGCCCGGGTGCCAGCAGCGACGGGTCGCCGCGGAACTTGTTGACGACGAACCCGGAGACAAGCGCCTGATCGGCGGGCTCCAGCACCGCGACCGTGCCGTGCAGGTGGGCCAGCAGACCACCGCGGTCGATGTCGCCGACGACGATCACCGGCAGTGCGGCCGCGCGTGCGAGTCCCATGTTGGCCAGGTCGGTCGCGCGCAGGTTGATCTCGGCGGGCGAACCCGCGCCCTCGCAGATGACGGCGTCGAAATCTTCTCGCAGCGAGGACAATTCGTCGGCCACGACGGCCGCGAGGTGGTCGCGGTGGTTGATGTAGTCGGCGGCGGCCACCGAACCGGTGACCTGGCCGCGTACCACGAGTTGCGACGTGCGGTCGCCGCCGGGCTTGAGCAGGATCGGGTTGAACCGCACGCTGGGAGCCAGGCCCGCGGCGCGCGCCTGCATGGCCTGGGCGCGGCCGATCTCACCACCCTCGACGGTCACCGCCGAGTTGTTCGACATGTTCTGCGCCTTGAAGGGCGCCACCGAAAGGCCTTTGCGTACCAGCAGCCGGCACAGCCCGCCGACCAGCATCGACTTGCCCGCGTCCGACGTGGTGCCCGCGACCAGCAGGGCCCCGCCGGTCACAACTGGGTGAGGATCTCGGCGCCGTCCTCGGTGACCACGAGGGTGTGCTCGAACTGCGCGGTCCACTTGCCGTCGGTGGTGGCCACGGTCCAGCCGTCGTCCCAGATCTCGTAGTCGAGCGTGCCGAGGTTGATCATGGGCTCGATGGTGAACGTCATGCCGGGCTCGAGCACGGTCTCGACCGCGGGCTGGTCGTAGTGCAGCACCACCAGGCCGTTGTGGAACGTGGTGCCGATGCCGTGACCGGTGAAGTCACGAACGACGTTGTAGCCGAACCGGTTCGCGTACGCCTCGATCACCCGGCCGACCACCGACAGCGCGCGCCCGGGCTTGACGGCCTTGATGGCGCGCATGGTGGCCTCGTGCGTGCGCTCGACGAGCAGACGGTGCTCCTCTGAGACGTCGCCCGCGAGGAACGTGGCGTTGGTGTCGCCGTGCACACCGTCGATGTAGGCCGTGACGTCGATGTTGACGATGTCACCGTCCTCGATCACGGTCGAGTCCGGGATGCCGTGGCAGATGATCTCGTTCAGCGACGTGCAGCAGGATTTCGGAAAGCCCTTGTAGCCCAACGTCGACGGGTACGCACCGTGGTCGATCATGTACTCGTGCGCGATGCGGTCGAGTTCGTCGGTCGTCACGCCGGGGGCGACGGCCCTGCCCGCCTCGGCCAGGGCGCCTGCCGCGATGCGGCCCGCCACGCGCATCTTCTCGATGACCTCGGGCGTCTGCACCCACGGTTCGCTGCCTTCCTGCACCGTCGGCTTCCACGCGTACTCGGGACGCGGGATCGACTTGGGCACCGGAAGGGTGGGTGAGAGCACGCCGGGGCGCAGGGCACTACGAACGGACATAACGGTCAGGGTACCGACAATTGGGCCTGCGACCTGCATCAGGCGACGTCCGCCACAGTGGGCGACCGGCGAGAACGCGACTCTCCGAATCTGAGAATGGTGTAACGTGACGCCATGCTCACCGAGCCCACGCACGTGCTCCATCAGCTGGGTATGCGCGATGTCGAAGAGACCGACGAGCGGATGGTCATCGAGATGGACAACCGCCCCGAACTCACCAACATCCGTGGCGCCCTGCAGGGCGGGCTGGTGGCCACCCTGATCGACATCGCCGCGGGCCGCCTCGCGGGTCGCCTGGTGGGCCCCGGCCAGGACGTGACCACCGCGGACATGAACGTCCATTTCGTGGCGCCGATCGTGACGGGACCCGCGCGCGCCGTCGCCACCGTGGTCCGCGCGGGACGGCGGCTCATCGTCACCGCGGTGGACGTCACCGACGCCGGACGTGACCGACTGGCGGCACGCGCGACGCTGAGTTTCGCGGTTCTCGACCCGCGATAGCGCCTGCCAGAAGGTCTTGCTAGAGGGTCTTGGTCCGGCCGAACAGGCCTTTGCGCGGGCCGCGGATCTCCACCGAGCCGCACACGACGCGGCCGGTGAGGATCACGTGCGGCGTCCCGTCCGCGGGCGCGTCGCGACGGCGGTCGGTGGCACTGCCGACGATCACCTCGACGTCGTCGATCGACGCGCTGGCACCGTCCGGTAGCCGCATGTCCAGTGAGCCGAACTTCATGTCGATCTCGATCACCACGATGGGCCCCGCGAACCGGGCGCGCGTGAGGTCCAGATCCACCGAGCCCATGCGGCGCACGAGTGCGAGCCGCGTCGGCACCGTCCACTCCCCCTGGCGCTTGAGCGATCCGAGCACACCGCGCAACTCGACGCGGTCGGCCGCCGAGGTGACGATGGCACCCGGTCCGGGCAGGTCGCCCACGAGCGCGGCCAGATCCGAGTGCAGGCGGGCCTGAGAGACCAGCGCCGAGCGTTCCTCGAACTCGTCGATGTCGATCAGCCCGAGCGCGACGGCGTTGTGGAGCCGGCGCAATGTCCCGTTGCGGTCGGCATCCGACACCCGCATGTCCACGGATTGCTCGTTGGTCCCCGTCATGGCGGTTTCAGGTTACCGCCCCCGCCACATCGGCCGAGATCACACGCGATCAGACGAGGTAGTCCGCGGGCATGCTGTCGAACATGGCCTTGCACATGCGGACCGCATACTCCGAGCTGCCGCCGCCGACGATCAGCGCGGCGAATGCCAGATCGCCGCGGTAGCCCGCGAACCAGGAATGCGATCCGCCGGCGAACTCGGCCTCACCGGTCTTGCCGCGCACATCGCCGACACCCTTGAGGTCCTTGGCCGTCCCGTTGGTGACCACGAGCTGCATCATCGGGCGCAGCCCGTCGATCACCTTCTGGCTGATCTGGCCCGCGTCGCCGTCGACGACGGTTTCGCGGCCCTCGATGAGGTGCGGCACCGGGGTACGTCCTGCCGCGACGGTCGCGGCGACCATGGCCATGCCGAACGGGCTCGCGAGCACCTTGCCCTGCCCGAAACCGTCCTCGGTGCGCTCGGCGAGGTTGACGGTCGGCGGCACCGAACCGGAGACCGTCGGCAGTCCCTCGACCTGGTAGTCGAGCCCGAGGCCGTACTGCGCCGCGGCCTGCGTGAGCCCGCGCGGCGGCATCCGGCTGGCGAGTTCGGCGAAAGTCGTGTTGCACGAACTGGCGAATGCGCGCGACATCGGCACGACGCCGAGATCGAAACCGCCGTAGTTGGGGACGGTGCGGTGCCCGATGTCGAGCTTGCCCGGGCAGCCCAGCAGCGTGTTGGGCGTGGCCATGTCGCGTTCGATGGCAGCGCCCGCGGTGACGATCTTGAACGTCGAACCGGGCGGGTACAGACCCATCGTCGCAAGCGGTCCACCGGTGTCGGCCGCCGCATTCTGCGCGACCGCCAGGATCTCGCCCGTGGACGGCTTGATGGCCACGATCATCGCCTGCTTGCCGGTGGTGTTGACCGCGTTCTGCGCCGCGTTCTGCACCGCGCGGTCGAGACTGATGGTCACCGACGGCGCGGGCTGTCCCGGCACCTCGTTGAGCACGTCGACGTCGACGCCGTTCTGGTTGACCGTGACCACCCGCCACCCCGGTTGACCGTCGAGGTCGTCGATCACCGCCTTCTTGACCTCGTTGACGATCGCCGGCGCGAAAGTCTCGTCGGTGGGCAGCAATTCGGCCTGCGGCGTGACGACGACACCGGCGAGGCCGGCGATCGCGGGCGCCACGCGGTCGTGGTCGGCCTGCTTGAGCGTGATGAGGCTCAGGGGCTGCGCCGAGGAACTCGCCTGTTCGGCCAACCGCTGCGGGTCCAGACCCGGATCGAACGGGCGCAGCGCATCGGCCACCGCGCGTGCCGCCGTCATGAGTCCCGCGCCCGCGGCCTTCGCGTCGAGCGCGTAGTGGTAGATCTGCCCCGGCACCAGAACGTCGGTGCCGCCGCGCTCGTTCACCGACGCCCGCCGCGGCGCGTCGGCGCGCAGCGCGAAGGTCTGGTGCTCACCGAGTCGCGGATGCAATCCGGTTGCGCTCCAACGCACCTCCCACCGACCCTCGTCGCGCACCATGTTGAGCTGGCCGTCATAGGTCCACGTGCGGTTCTTGGGCAGATGCCATGTGTAGCGGTAGGCCACGCTGCCGGTGTCCTCGGAGTACTTCGATCCGAGGATCTGCGCGTCGAGGCGCAACGCCTGCAGGCCGTTCCACGCCTCGTTGAGCGCGGTCTTGGCCTCGTCGGGGCGATCGGACAGTTCGGCGGCCGCGGCGATGTCGCCGGTCGCGAGCGCCGCGAAGAACATCTCGGCGGCCGGTTCGGGTCCGTTGGGGCGCGGCGTGCAACCGCTCAGCGCCGAGGCCGCGAGCACACCGATGACGGCGAGCAGACCGGCGGTCCGTGTGACTGATGATGTTCGAGTTGCCATTGAGACTGATGGTAAGAACGTTGCGGGTGGTTTTTCCGGAGGCGCACCGATACCGAATCGAGACGCCGGAGATCTTGTCCGGTGACCTGCCGGGATTCGATCGAACCGCCGGCCGGAATTGCGCTCAGAGCGGCGGTCAGATCTGGAGGCCCCGCAGCAGGATCTCCAGGCCGTGCCGGAACTCGTCACCCGCACCGATCCCCCGCGCGGCGGCAGCGGTCTCCGACAACCTGGGAAACTCGTCGGCGGGGAGTTCGGCGAGGGCCCGGGTGCCCGGGCCGCTCAGCGCGCTGTGGTGCTGAACCTCCAGGGCGCCGAAGGTACAGGCGAGCACGGCACGGAACGCGTACACGCGCCGCTTGCCTGCGTAGCCAGCCTCGGCGAGCACCCCGAGCACCGCCTCGCCCCACCGCAGCGACGCCGGCACGCGATGGCGGTGGGCCAGCAGCAAGGGCACGACGGCGGGGTGCCGGGCCGTGGCGTCGCGGACCCGCTCGGCGAGCACCAGGATCCGGTGGCGCGCCGAGCCGGCAGGCGGCCGCAGGTCGACGGATTCGAGCACCAGCTCGACCACCATCGCCTCGAGTTCGTCACGGTCGGCGACATAGCGGTACAGCGACATGGTGCCCATCCCGAGCCTGCGCGCCACCGTGCGCATCGACAGCGATCCGAGGCCGTCGGTGTCGACGACCTCGAGCGCGGCGGCCGCGATCTGCGCGCGGGCCAGTGAGCGTTGGCGTGGCATGACGTTGACAGCGTACGCCGTACGCCATAGCGTTGGCGTTAGCGTACAGTGCACGCCAACGTGCACGCCGGCGTTTCACAAGGAGTTGCCATGGCCCCGCCCACCACCATCAACGCAAGCGAATTCCACAGCGTCACAGGCAAACTGGTACGAGTTCCGGATCCGGACCGACTGGTGCACCTACAGTTCCGCCGGTTCGCCGGCTGCCCCATCTGCAATCTGCACCTGAGGTCGTTCGTGGCGCGCCACGACGAGCTGGAACGCGCGTCGATCCGTGAGGTCGTGTTCTTCCATTCCCCTGCCGACGAACTGGCCCGTCACACAGCCGATCTGCCGTTCGCGACGGTGGGCGATCCGGACAAGGTCGTCTACCGCAGATTCGGCGTCGAGCAGGGCGCCCGTGCCCTGCTCGATCCCCGCAGCTGGCCCTCGATCGTTCGCGGCGTCGCGTTGACCACGGCAGGCCGGTTCCGTACCCCGTCGCTGCGTCAGCCAGGCGGGCGACTCGGCCTGCCCGCGGACTTCCTCATCGCGCCTGACGGCACGGTGGCCGCCGCCAAGTACGGCCGCCATGCGGATGACCAGTGGTCGGTCGACGAGGTCCTGCACCACGCCGCGCAGCTGGGGTGAGTACGCGGGCGTCAGTCCAGCAGCACGGTGGCGAAGGTGCCGACCTGTTCGAAACCGATGCGCGCGTAGGTGGCCCGCGCCACGGTGTTGTAGTCGTTGACGTAGAGGCTCGCGGTGCGTCCGCCCGCCACCACAGCGGCCGCGAGCGCCGCCGTGCCCGCCGTGCCGAGGCCGTGTCCGCGCCGTTCGGGGTGCACCCACACGCCCTGGATCTGACCGACCGCGGGTGACTGCGACCCGACCTCGGCCTTGAACACCACCTCGCCGCGTTCGAACCGCGCCCATGCGCGCCCCGTGGCGATCAGGCTCGCGATGCGCCGCCGGTAGCCGCGTCCGCCGTCACCGATGCGCGGGTCCACACCGACCTCGCCGATGAACATGTCGACGGCCGCCACCAGGTAGGCGTCGATCTCCTCCATCCGCACGGGACGTACGGCAGGGTCGATAGCGCACTGCGGCATGGAGTTCAGCGCCATCAACGGCTGCTGGGCCCGCACGTCGCGCGCGGGTCCCCACAACGACTGGAGGCGCTCCCACATCGGCAGCACCAACTCGGCCCGCCCGACCAGGGACGAGCACCGTCGCCCCATGCTCATGGCCTTGTCGGAGAAGGCTTTCAGATCGTCGAGGCTGCCGCGCAGCGGAATCATGTTGGGCCCGGCGTAACACAGCGATTCGCTGGGCTTGCGGCGCGTCCACAGCTCGCCGCCGATGGCCCCGGGTTCGGCGCCGAACTCGGCAACCCTGGCGGCCACCATGCATCCGGCGACCGGATCCTCGTCCAGGACACGCATCACCGCCGCGGTGTCGCGCACCACGGACACCCGTCGCTCATCGACCAGGCGGAATAGGGGTGGCGCCGACATCGAGACTCTCTCTGCTCAACCCGAGGGTGTGGTGACCCGGCTCACAGGGTCAGCAATCAGCTTACGGTCACCACGGGCGAACCGCTCGCATCATCTGAACCTCGCGCCGTGCCGATTTCCTCGGCGAGCCGCATGGCCTCTTCGATGAGCGTTTCCACGATCTGGGCCTCGGGCACGGTCTTGATGACCTCGCCCTTGACGAAGATCTGGCCCTTGCCGTTGCCGGAGGCCACACCGAGGTCGGCCTCGCGCGCCTCGCCGGGTCCGTTGACCACGCAGCCCATCACCGCGACCCGCAGCGGCACGTCGAGACCGTCGAGGCCCGCGGTGACGGCGTTGGCCAGTGTGTAGACGTCCACCTGGGCGCGTCCGCACGACGGGCACGACACGATCTCCAGCCCGCGCGGCCGCAGGTTCAGCGACTCCAGGATCTGGTTGCCGACCTTGACCTCTTCGGCCGGCGGCGCCGACAGCGAGACGCGGATGGTGTCGCCGATGCCCTTGCTCAGCAACGCCCCGAACGCGACCGCCGACTTGATGGTGCCCTGGAACGCCGGGCCCGCCTCGGTGACGCCCAGGTGCAGCGGATAGTCGCACTGCGCGGCGAGCTGCTCGTAGGCCGCGACCATGATCACCGGGTCGTTGTGCTTGACGCTGATCTTGATGTCGCCGAAGCCGTGTTCCTCGAACAACGACGCCTCCCACAGTGCCGACTCGACGAGCGCCTCGGGTGTGGCCTTGCCGTACTTCTCCAGGAACCGCTTGTCGAGCGACCCCGCGTTGACGCCGATGCGGATCGGGATGCCCGCATCCCCGGCGGCCTTGGCGACCTCTTTGACCCGGCCGTCGAACTCCTTGATGTTGCCGGGGTTGACGCGCACCGCCGCACAGCCCGCGTCGATCGCGGCGAAGATGTACTTGGGCTGGAAGTGGATGTCGGCGATCACCGGGATCTGGCTGTGCCGCGCGATCTCGGCCAGCGCGTCGGCGTCCTCCTGACGCGGGCACGCCACACGCACGATGTCACAGCCCGACGCGGTCAGCTCGGCGATCTGCTGCAGCGTGGAGTTGACGTCGTGGGTCTTGGTGGTGCACATGGACTGCACCGCGATCGGGTGCTCGCTGCCGATGCCGACGCCGCCCACATTGAGCTGACGGGTCTTGCGCCGCGGCGCAAGCGTGGGCGCCGGAGGTGCCGGCATACCCAGACCGATGGATGTCACAGTGTCTCCTCGAAAACTATTGGAAGATGCTCAGTGGGTTGACCAGATCCGCGGTCACCGTCAGCAGCATGTAGCCGGCCACCACCGCGAGCACCACGTACGTGGCGGGCATGAGCTTGAGGTAGTTGACCGGCCCCGCGGCGACCATGCCGCGCGCGGAACGGATCATGTTGCGGATCTTCTCGTAGGTGGCCACCGCGATGTGGCCGCCGTCGAACGGCAGCAGCGGCACCAGGTTGATGGCGCCGAGCACGAAGTTCAGCTGCGCCAGGAAGAACCAGAACGCAACCCACAGCCCGGCGTCGACGGTCTCACCGCCGATGATGCTGGCCCCCACGACGCTGATGGGGGTCTCCTTGTCCCGCTCGCCGCCACCGATGGCCTCCACGAGCGCACCGATCTTGGTGGGGATCTTCGCCAGCGACTTGCCGAGCTCGACCGCGAGATCGCCGGTGAACGCGAACGTCGCGGGTACCGCGGTGATCGGGTTGTACTGCGCGGGCGGTTGGACCGGCACCGCGCTGACACCGATCGCACCGACCGTACTGGGGGCGGACGCGTCGGCGCTGGTGAAGCGCTGCGTCGGGGTGATGTCGACGACGGTGTCCATGACACGCCCGTCACGCTTGAACTCGATGCGGGTGGGGCCGTCGAGCTTGCGGACGGCCGCGGCCATGCCTGCGAAGTCCTTGACCTCGGTGTCACCGACCTTGACGATCTCGTCGCCGGCCTGGATGCCCGCCAGCGCCGCGGGACCGGGGCCCGTGCACTCCCCCATCTCTTCGAGGGTGATCTGCGGTGCGACGCAACCAGTTTCGCCGACGATGGCGGTGGTGGGCTGATGCAGGTTGGGCAGGCCCCATACGATCGCGATGCCGTAGATGAGCACCAGGCCGATGACGAAGTTCATCGCGGGGCCCGCGAAGAGCACCGCGACGCGCTTCCACACCTTCTGCTTGTACATCGCGTACGGCCGGTCTTCGGGTGCGATCTCGTCGACCGAGGTCATGCCCGCGATGTCGCAGAACCCGCCGAGTGGGATCGCCTTGATGCCGTACTCGGTCGAACCGAGACGGTTGGCCCGGCGCGTGGACCACAGGGTGGGACCGAACCCGACGAAGTAGCGGCGGACCTTCATCCCGGTGGCACGGGCCACCCACATGTGGCCGCATTCGTGCAGTGCCACTGAGACCAGGATGGCCAGTGCGAACAGCACGATGCCGATTCCGAACATCATTTGGTGACGAGCCCTCTTCTGACGGATTTCTGCTCGACGACACCGCGGGCCTGCTCGCGGGCCCAGCGTTGTGCGTCGAGTACGTCATCCACGGTAGCCGGTTCGGCGGCCCACCGGTCGGCGGCGTGCAACACGTCACCCACTGTTTCGACGATGTCGGGGAAGCCGATGCGGCCGTCGAGGAAGGCCTCGGCGGCCTCCTCGTTGGCCGAGTTGTAGACCGCGGTGAGGCACCCGCGCTGCTTACCGGCAAACCGCGCCAGTTCGACCGCGGGGAAGACCGCGTTGTCCAGCGGCAGGAACTCCCAGGTCGAGGCCGTGGAGAAGTCGCAGGCCGCCGCGGCGCCGGGGATCCGGTCGGGCCAGCCCAGCGCCAGCGCGATCGGCAGTTTCATGTCCGGCGGGCTGGCCTGCGCAAGCGTGGACCCGTCGGTGAACGTCGCCATCGAGTGCACGATCGACTGCGGGTGCACCACGACGTCGATGTCGTCGTAGTCGACGCCGAACAGCAGGTGGGTCTCGATGAGCTCGAGGCCCTTGTTGACCAGCGTCGCCGAGTTGAGCGTGTTCATGGGGCCCATCGACCAGGTCGGGTGTTTGCCCGCCTGCTCGGGCGTCACGGATTCGAGGTCCTCGGCCGACCAGCCGAGGAACGGGCCGCCGGAGGCCGTGAGAACGATCTTGTCCAGTTCGGCCCTGGTCCCGCCGCGCAGGCACTGCGCCATGGCCGAGTGTTCGGAATCCACCGGCACGATCTGTCCGGGCGCGGCGGCCTTGAGCACCAGCGGCCCGCCCGCCACCAGGGACTCCTTGTTCGCCAGCGCCAGCCGCGCGCCGGTGGCCAGCGCCGCGAGTGTCGGCTGCAGTCCCAGCGCCCCCACCAGCGCGTTCAGGACGACATCGGCCTCGGTGTCCTCCACGAGACGCGTCACCGCGTCCGGCCCCGAATAGCGCACGTCGCCGACCGCCTCGGCTGCCGCCGGATCGGCCACCGCGACGGCGGCCACACCGGTCTGGGCACGCTGCGCGGCCAGCAGCTCCGGATTACCGCCGCCCGCGGCCAGACCCACGACCTCGAACCGGTCCGGGTTGGCGGCGATCACCTCCAGCGCCTGGGTACCGATGGATCCGGTGCTGCCGAGGATCAGCACCCGTTGACGCCCGGGTTCGCCGGATGCGGCTGAGGTGGTCACTGATTCATTGTGCCGCGCCGGCGTCGGCGGACCTAAGCCGCGCCGGTTGCCGTGTCGGTCCGTGTCAGCGCACCCGCGCCATGACCGTCTCGGCGAACCGCTCGATGGGCGCCCGGAAGCGGTCGTCGACGGAGGAGCCCGGTGCGGCGCCGGCGGTGAGCCACGGGGCGACCATCACCGCGGTGATGCCGAGATCCTCGGCGCGTCTGTAGAGATCCGGCGACGGCGGGTCGAGCAGGGCGGGCAGCATGGGCACATGCCCACACTGCTGTGGTTCCGGCGTGACCTCCGGTGCGCCGACCACCCGGCGGTGCTCGACGCCGCGCAGGGCGACGCCGACGTGCTGGCCTGTTATGTGCTCGATCCGCGCCTGACCGGTTCGTCGGGCGACCGCCGCCTGGCCTACCTGTACGAGGCGCTGCGCGACCTGCGCGAGCAGCTCGGCGGCAAGCTGCTGGTCACCCGTGGCCGTCCCGAGCAGCGAATTCCGGAACTGGCCGCGGCGATCGGAGCCGCCTCGGTACACGTGTCGGGCGACTTCTCGCCGTTCGGCCTGCGCCGTGACGAGGCCGTGCGCGCGGCGCTGGCCGACCTGCCCGGTGACGTTGGTCTGTACGCGACCGGTTCGCCGTACCTCGTGACGCCCGGGCGCATCACCAAGGACGACGGCAACCCGTACCGCGTGTTCACGCCGTTCTTCCGCGCGTGGCGCGACCACGGATGGCGCGCACCCGCCGACTCGGGGCCCGGGTCCGCCCGCTGGATCGACCCGTCGGAGGTGCCCGGCGGTGCCGAGATCCCCGAGCCGCCCACCGATCTTGAGCTGCCCGCAGGCGAGACCGCCGCGCGTGCGCAGTGGCGCGCATTCGTCCGGGAATCGTTGAGGGATTACAGCTCCAACCGCAACCGTCCCGATCTCAACGCGACGAGCCGCATGTCGGCCCACCTCAAGTTCGGCACGATCCATCCGCGGACCATGGCGGCGGACCTCGAACGCGACGGCGCCGGCGATGGGGCCGCCGCCTATCTGCGTGAGCTCGCGTTCCGCGACTTCTACGCCGCGGTGCTGCACCACTGGCCCGACAGCGCCTGGTGGAACTGGAACCGCACCTTCGACGCGATCGAGACCGACGAGGGACCGGACGCCCAGCGGCTGTTCGACGCGTGGAAGGCCGGTATGACCGGTTTCCCGATCGTCGACGCCGGTATGCGCCAGCTCGCTGCGACCGGGTTCGTGCACAACCGGGTTCGCATGATCGTCGCGTCGTTCCTGGTCAAGGATCTGCATCTGCCGTGGCAGTGGGGCGCGCGGTGGTTCCTCGACCAACTCGTCGACGGCGACATCGCCAACAACCAGCACGGCTGGCAGTGGACGGCCGGATGCGGCACCGACGCCGCGCCCTACTTCCGGGTGTTCAACCCCACCAAGCAAGGCGAGAAGTTCGATCCCGACGGCGTCTACATCCGGCGGTGGGTGCCCGAACTCGCCGACCCGGCCACGGTTCCCGACGTGCACCGCATCGACGGCTCCCGTCCCGCGGACTATCCCGAGCCGATCGTCGACCACGCCCAGGAGCGCGCCGAGGCGCTGCGTCGTTACGGCCGGCTGTCCTGACACCTTCGCGTACGACGCACTGTCGTATGCCAGAATGTCGTCAACGCAGGACCGAAGCCAGCTTGATCCCGAGGAGCAACCCGTGGCCAACACCGAGGTCGAACGACACACAGGCGTCGATGTCGAGGACGTGCCGTCCGCGGAGTGGGGCTGGTCCCACATGCCCATCGGTGTCATGCACATCGGTGGCCTGCTGTCGGCGGCTTTCCTGCTGGTGATGATGCGCGGCAATCACGTCGGCCATGTCGAGGATTGGTTCCTCATCGGTTTCGCGGCGGTGATCGTGGCGCTCGTCGGTCGCAACTGGTGGCTGCGCCGCCGCGGCTGGATCCGGTAACCGAACACGCTGAGCGGGCCGGTGTTCCGCCCCGTGCTCAACAGTTGACCAACGCGGCGCCCAGCGCGCGCACCGTCTCTGCGCCGCAGTAGACGGTCTCCGCCGCCACGCTCCCGGTGTCGTGCGCAGTGTCGTGCGCACCCACGGCGGCCATGGCATGCGCCTTGAAGGCACGGGCCGCCGCGCTCGGGCGGTATTCGATCCTGCGAAGTTGTCCGCCCAGCACGCCGGGACAGCCACGGCCCCACAGCGCGATCTCACCCGCGCGCATCGCATCGTCGAGCGCACGGAGCCGGAGCGCGGGATCGTTCTCGAAACGCTCGGCGGCGATCGCGGTCAGCGCGGCGCGTTCGGCACCCCGCCCCGGGCCGCCCGTCGCGGTGGGCCACAACTCGGTCAGCTCAACGGTTTTCAGGCCCAGCACCCGCAGGGCGCGGTGATCGTCCGGTCCCGTCGGCGCCACGGCGAACGCCACCCCGACGTTCCAACCGGCCATCCGCATGTCGAAGAGCCAGCCGCCGACCCGGGACACCACGTCGAGAACGTCCGACGCCACGACGTCGAGTTCGTACTGCAGGACCCGCAGGTTCTCCGAAGGCGGCATGTGGTTCCGATCCGGTTCGGTGGGCCGGGGTTTCGGCAGGACCGCCCGGCCGTCCCCGCCGAGGAGCGCTCGTGCGTTCAAACCACTGGTCGTCATGTCGCCACCTCCGCTGTGACACCCGTCGCAGAACAGCGTGACATTTGTTGAAGAATCTGTAAAGCTCCTTGTCGTGACGCGATCACAACCTCCCGTCGGTGCACAGCCCCGCGGTGCGGTCGTCAAACCGGAGGTGGCGCAATGAGTCTCGTCGCAGGCCACGGGCCCCTGAGCAACCGGCCGGCCGGTTGGTTCTCGCCACCGCTGCCCGCACCGGCCGTCTACATCGAGCCACATCCCCGGCGCGTCCAGGCCTTCGTCGGCGGCGACGCGCTGATCGACACCGAGTGCGCCCTCATGGTGCACCGGGCCGGGAGCCCGCTGAGCTACGCCTTTCCGGTCGACGAGGTCGGCGGCCTGCCCGCCGTGGCGGTACCGGAAGCGCCCGGATACGTCACGGTGCCGTGGGACGCTGTCGAGGTGTGGATGGAAGAGGGCCGCCGTCTGGTGCACTATCCCCCCAACCCGTATCACCGCATCGACTGCAGGCCCACCAAGCGCAGGCTGCGGGTCGCGGTGGGCGACACCGTGCTCGTCGACACCGACGACACGATCATCGTGTTCGAGACGGCCCTGGAACCCCGCCTGTACGTGAGCCCGGCACTGGTCCGCACCGATCTGCTGCACCGTACCGACACCACCACCTACTGCAACTACAAGGGCGTCGCCACCTACTGGGCGGCCGTCGTCGCGGACACCGTCATCAGCGACGTCGCGTGGAGCTACCCGGACACCCCGCCCGAGGCCGAACCGCTGCGTGGGCATCTGAGCTTCGATCCGGCGCGGGTGGACGTCGTCGCCGAACTCCCCGCAGGCGCGAGCACCGCGGCCTGCGGCTGCTCCGTGTGATCACAAGAAAGGCAACACAGTTGGGCATCGTGACCACCAGCTCGGAGACGGCATTCCCCCAATCGGCGGAAACTGTCTACGATTTCGTGACCAACCCGGCGAACTGGACCAAGACCTACCCTGGCAGCGCGCACATCGAGGGCCTGCCGGACCGGTTGCCGTTGCAGGTCGGGGACACCTGGAGCGAGGCAGGCCCGGACGGCCAGCAGATCTACACGTGGCATCTCGCGATCGCGATGCGTCCGCGGTTGTGGGTGTTCAACTCCGTCGGCCGGCTCGGGCACGATCGGGACGGCAACGGCGGCATGGACGGCCGGATCACCGTGCAGTACCAGTTCACGCGTCCAGGCCCGGACGTCACGTTGTTCAGCCGCACCATGACCATCGAGGCCTACAAGGAATCCCCGTTGCCCGATGCGCTGTTCCGCATCGTGAACCCGGCCAACATCGACAGGTACCACGCCGCGGTCGCGCGCGAACTCGCAGGCGTCTGACGGACCGTCAGAGCCGCTCGACCTCGACGAACACGACGGTGTCGGTGGTCCCGCGGTTCTCCACGCGGTGTTCGACGCCTGCGATCCTCGAATAGCTCTCACCGATCCGCAGTTCCGCGACGGTGTCGGTGCCGTCGGGGGCGACGACGTGCATGGTGGCGTTGACCAGCGGCACGACGACGTAGTCGTGTTCGTGCCGGTGCATGGGGATGGCGCCGCCGGGTTCGATGGTCCAGCGGGTCACGCGGAACCGCCCGTCGTCGAGTTGCAGGTCGCCGTGTGATCCTGTGTCCAGCTTGTCCAAAATGCCCTCCGCGACTCGGGGCCCGTGAGGGCCGCGCCGGTGTCAGCCTATCTGCCCGGCGGCGTCGCCCCTCCGGTGCCGCGGGCATGCCGAGAGGATGAGTTCACACTGTTTTTCGCCGAGTTCACAGCGAGATAACACGCGTTGGATGTACTCGTGTCTGCAAGTAAGGATTGCACGTAACGGTGTTGCCCACATCGTTGCGTGGCGGGGCGCCACGCGCGTCCCTCGCTCTCGAAAAGTGCGTGCGATCTCGCGGGAATCCTCCGCATCGGCACGCTGGGCACCAAAGCACATCGCGCCGAACGGGATCAGGGTTCCCGTGCCATCAGTGCCGGTTCGCCGGCACAGACGAGCACAGGACGGTCATGACCATTCCTTCTGCCATACGGGGCCGGCGGCGGCCCGGCACCGCGGAACACACCGTCACACCGGACGGCCCGGCACCGTCGAACGACGGCGGCGGCCCGGCCCCCAACCCGGTCGACGAGGTGCCGTCCGCCTGGAAGCTGCTCGTGTACGGACTGCAGCACCTACTCGTCATGTATGCCAGCACCATCACGGTGCCCGTGGTCGTGGCATCGGCTCTCGACCTCTCGCAGCAGGACCTGGTGTACCTGGTGACCGCGGACCTCTTGCTGTGCGGCTTCGGCACCCTGCTGCAGTCTCTGGGGATCTGGCGGGTCGGGGTGCGACTGCCGATGGTGATCGGCGCGTCGTACACCGGCATCGCGCCCATGCTGATCATCGGTCAGGGCAGCGGCCTGCAGACCATGTACGGAGCCGTACTCGTCGTCGGCCTGGCGACCATCGCGGTCGCGCCACTGGTCGGGAAGATGATGCGGTTCTTCCCGCCCGTGGTGATCGGCACGACGATCCTGCTGATCGGTATCCAGCTCATCCCGGCCGGCGCCAAGATGATCGTCGGCACCGACCCGGACGCGTCCGGCTTCGGATCACCGGCCGCCATCGGCCTGGCTGCTGTGACGGCACTTGCGGTCCTGCTGGGCTATCGGCTGTTGCCGCGGCTGTTGCGATCACTGGCGGTCCTGATCGGCATGATCGCCGGGACGGTCATCGCGGCGGCCACCGGATTCCTCGATCTCTCCGGAATCGGTGACACCCAGGCGATCTCGTTCCCGGATCTGCTGCACTTCGGCGCACCGCGGTTCGACGTGCTCGCGATCTGCTCGCTGGCGATCATCCAGATCGTGCTGGTCGTCGAACTCGCCGGACAGGTCAACGCCGTGGGAGAGGTGGTGGACCAGGAGATCTCCGACCGACGGCTCGCTGCGGCAGTGCGCGCCGACGGTGTGGTCACCGCGCTTGGCGGCGGCGTGTTCCAGTCGTTCATGTACGTGACGTTCGCGCAGAACGTCGGAATCCTCACCATCACCAGGATGTTCAGCCGGTACGTCACGGCCACCACGGGTGTGCTGCTGATGTCGCTGGCATTCTTCCCGGTGGTCGGTGAGATCGTCGCCGCGATACCGCGCCCGGTGCTCGGAGCGGCCGCGGTGGTCATGTTCGGAACCATCGCCGTCGTCGGGATACGGATCCTGGGCCAGGTCGACTTCGCCGACACCGCGAACGTGATCATCGTCGCCGCGGCGCTGGGCGTCGCGCTGCTGCCCACGACGGTGAGCGGTTTCTACTCCCAGTTCCCCGACGCAGCCCGGCAACTGCTCAGCAGCGGTGTCGCCACGGGCATCTGCGTGGCGGTGCTCCTCAACATCCTGTTCCACGCCCGGCGCCCGCTCGAGGTGCCGGTCTCCGACCGACTTTCGTGAGGACCTCATGAACGAGATGACCGAACTGCTCCGCGAATCCCGCATGGGCGCCCTCGGCACCGAATCGCATGCGCGCGAGGTGCGCCAGATCAGCCTGGCCGACTTCGGTTCGCGGTTCGACGAGATCGCCGACGAACTCTGGGCCGCAGCGACCGACATCGGTTTCTTCCAGGTGGTCGAGCACGGCATCGACCTCGCGGAGGTGGACCGGGTGTTCGACGTGGCCCAGCGGTTCTTCGCTCTGCCCACCGCGGTGAAGGAGAAGTATCCGCTGAAGAGAGGTCAGAACGCCGGCTGGGAGTACAAGAGCCAGATCCGGCCGTCTGTCGGGACCGCGGACGAGAAGGAGTCCTACCAGTTCACCCGGCCGCGCATGGACGGCCTGTGGCCGGCGCCGGACGAACTCGACGGATTCCGCGACACCATCGAGGACTTCGAACGGCGGTGCTGGCGGCTGGCGATGGACATCCTCAGCTGTTTCGCGGTCCGGCTGGGTTTCGACCGCGAGTTCTTCGCGCGGGCACACGATCCCGACGCCCCGACCTATCAGAGCACGCTGCGCCTGCTGCACTACTACGCGTTCCCGGCCGAACTCGTGGGACGCGACGACGTGTGGCGCGCGGGTGCGCACACGGACTTCGATGCACTGACGCTGCTGTTCCAGCGCTCGGATCAGCCGGGACTGCAGGTCCTGCCCGGCGCCGAGGCCGATCAGCAGGTGTGGACGCCGGTTCATCCGTCGGACGACGTGATCACGTGCAACATCGGTGACATGCTGATGCGCTGGTCCGACGATCTGCTGCCGTCCAACTTCCACCGCGTCCGGGCGCCGCGGCCCGGGGAGAGTCTCGATCCGCGTTACAGCGTCGCCTATTTCGCACAGGCCAACACCGACGTGCTCATCGAGAGCCCCAAGGGCACCTACCCGCCGATCACCGCGGCCGAATACCTCCGCCGGAGGATCGCCGCCAACTTCGGATGATCGCTGCGCGGGTGAACCGGGCACCGGGTTCTCGAAGTCGTCCGACAGCGCCTGGCCGTCGCCGGCACCCCGCGGGTTCAGCAGGTCACCGGCGCAGGCGAGCAGCCGTTCAGCGCAGCGCCCGGCGCAGTGCCGCCCCCTGCAGGGTGAACAGTTCCTGACTGACCTCCCACTCGGGCAGCAGTGAGTCGAATCCGTGGCAGGTACCCGCGAACACGTGCAGCTCGGTGGACACGCCGCCGTCGATCAGCCTGCGCGCATGGTCGAGTGCTTCGTCGCGCAGCGGGTCCAGTTCCGAGCAGCTGATGAAAGCCGCAGGCATGTCCGAGATCTCGGTGGCGCGGGCCGGTACGGCCCCGTCGGGCGCCGCGCGGCCGGCCAGCCAGTGACGCCACATCGCGACCGTCGCGGGGCCGTCGAAACCGGGTGTGTCGACGAATTCGCGTTTGGAGCGGGTCGGGCGGTCGTCGAGCACCGGCTGGTGCAGCAACTGGAACACGACCGGAGGCGCGGTGCCCGTCGCGGACCGCTGTGCCAGCAACGCGGCCAGCGCACCACCCGCACTGCTGCCCGCGACCGCGATCCGATCCGGGTCGATGTCGAGTTCACCGGCCTGCGCGGCCACCCAGGCCAGCACCATCGCGGCGTCGTCGAGCGCTGCGGGGTACGGATGTTCGGGGGCGAGGCGGTAGTCCATGGCCACGACCGTGCACTGCCCGCGCCGCGCCAGTTCGACGCGTTGCCGCTGGTCGACGTCGAGGTTGCCCAGCACGAACGCGCCCGAGTGGCAGTACACGACCACGGGTGCAGGCGACGGGCCGCCACGGTAGATGCGCACCGGCACACTGCGCCGGCCCAGCGCGGCCCGGCCGCCTGCGATGGCCACGCCGAACGTGTCGAGCGTCTGCGCCGATTCACGGCGACGCCGGTCGATCGAGGCCTGCACCACCGCAAGGGTTTCGGGCGACAGATCGGTGCGGGCACCGGCGAATTCGCGCAGCGCGGGATCCAGGCGCTCGGTCCATCCGGACCTGTGAGCCATGTCAGCCGACCGTTTCGTGGGCCGCCACCTCGACCACCTGCGCCTGGCCGTCGACGGGTGCGCTGAACAGGTAGTCCGCGGCGCGGAACCGCCGCGTCATGGCCCACAGCGCTCGGGCGCTACGGGGCCACTGCGTGACCACCCGGCCGTTGGGTGCACGGAAGTAGCTGCTGCACCGGGTGAGCCACACCGTGCCCTGCATCCACCGGTCGATGTCGGCGATGAACCGCGCCATCACCTCGGGTTTCACCGCCACATACGACTTCCGTCTGCGCCGTAGGTGTTTCAGTGCACGCACGACGTAGCGGGCCTGCGCCTCCAGGACGAAGATCACGCTGTTGGATCCGACGTTGGTGTTCGGCCCGTAGAGCATGAAGAAGTTCGGGAACCCGGGCACGGTCATCCCCAGGTAGGCGTAGGCCCCGTCGCGCCACACATCGTGCAACCGGATCCCGCCCTCCCCCGTCACCTCGATCTGGCCCAGATAGTCGGCCGCGGCGTATCCGGTTGCGCACGCGACGATGTCGACGTCGAGTTCGCGGCCGTCCTCGGTGACCAGCGACCTCGACCGCAGTGCCCGCGCGGGACTCGACACCACCTCGACGTTCGGGCGGGTCAGGGTCGGGATGAAGTCCGACGAGAACACCAGCCGCTTGCAACCCAGCGGATGATCGGGTGTGAGCCGTTCGCGCAACTCGTCGTCGGTCACGGTGGACCGCAGCATGTTCAGTGCGATCGACCTGAACTCCTGCGTCTTGTCACTGCCGTGTTCGATGACCGAGATGTTCGACTCGCTGCGCAGCCACAGCCGGGTGCGGTAGATCTTCTTGGCCAGCGGCACGTGTGCGAAGACCCACCGCTCACGGTCGGTGTAGGGGCGGTCGGGTTTGGGGAGGATCCACGTGGGCGAGCGCTGCACCGAGTAGACCGTGTCGGCGACCTTCGCCAGTTCCGGGACCAGTTGCGCGGCCGTGGATCCCGTACCCAGTACCGCGATCTTCTTGCCCGCCAGCGGTATCGAGTGGTCCCAGCGCGCGGTGTGCAGCACGGTTCCGGTGAACGGTTCCTCCTCGACGAGGTCGGGCAGCAGCGGTTGGGTGAACAGTCCCACCGCGGACACCACGAAGTCGAACCGCTGCTCGTCCCCACCCGAGGTGGTGAGCACCCAGCCGTCGGTGTCCCAGCGCGCCGAGGTGATCTCGGTGCCCAACACCAGGTGCGATTCGAGCCGGTGCCGCTGGGCACACCGCTCGAAGTACGCGAGGATCTCGGGCTGCGAGGACCACAACCTCGTCCAGTCGGCGTTGAGGTCGAACGAGTAGGAGTACAGGTGCGATTTCACGTCGCACGCCAGCCCAGGGTAGGTGTTGATGCGCCACGTCCCGCCGACGCCGTCTTCCCTGTCGAAGATCGTGAAATCGCGGAAACCGGCCTTTTTCAGAAAGATTCCGAGGGCCAGACCACCCGGTCCGGCGCCGATGATCCCGATGGACATGCTCATCCGATCTGCAGACATTGCCCGCCGTCGACGACGAGCTCGGATCCGGTGATGAACGACGCGTGCTCGGAGAGCAGGAATGCCACGGCGTCGGCGATCTCGGCCGGTCTGGCGAGGCGCCCCGCCGCGGCCCTGGCCGCGAGCCTTTCCTGGGTGCTCTCGTCGAGCATGGGGGTTGCGACCGGTCCGGGAAAGACCGCGTTGACGCGGATTCCGTCGGGGGCCAGCTCGGCCGCGGCCACCTGGGTGAGCCCGCGCAGCGCCCATTTCGACGAGCCGTAGGCGGCATGGTTCGGGAACGGGCGGATCGCGCCCGTGCTGCACGTGTTGACCACCGCGGCCCCGTCGACGCGGCGCAGATGCGGCAGGGCGGTGCGGATGCCGAGGAACGGGCCCAGGCAGTTCACCCGCCAACTGCGCTCGAAACCGTCCGGCGTCTCGTCGTCGAGCGAGGCGCGGTGCAGGACGCCCGCGTTGTTCACCAGGGCGCCCAGCGAGCCGAACTCCTCGACCGTGGCGTGCACGGCCCACTGCCACTGTTCGGCGGAGGTGACGTCGAGCTCGAGCGCGATCACGGCGCCGCCCAGGTCCGCGGTCGACATACGGAGGTCGTCGATCATGAGATCCGTTGCGGCAACCCGGAACCCGTCGGCGACCAGTTTCGCCACGATGGCCGCACCCTGGCCACGCGCGGCGCCGGTCACGAGCGCTACGCGGTCGATGGTCACTGGACTCACTGCACTCCCTGGACTCAGAGGTATCCCCTTTGTTCATGGCCACCACCCGCGCCGGTGGCCTCGTCGAGGTGTTCGACCGCACCGCGGCGCAGCGCCTGGGATTCCGAAGCCAGCGTGATCATCCGGAATCCCATGTCTGCCGCGGCCTTACCGGTGCGTCCGGTCCCGGCGTGGATCCCGCCGGCCAGCCCGGCCGCGTCGGCGGCCTGCCGCACGGTCACGAACGCCGCGAGGACGTCGGGATTTGTCCAGGCGTCGGTGGGTTGGTGCCCCATCGAGATCGCCAGGTCGGCAGGCCCGACATAGAGACCTGCCAGGCCCGCCACCGCAGCGATATCCTGCACTGCCGCAACGCCTGTGGCGGTCTCGATCATCGCGATCACGCTCGCGCGGTCCTGCAGCGCGACGGTGTCGTGACCGAGGCTCGCGCGCAACGGCCCGAAGCTGCGCACGCCCTCGGGGGCGTACCGGGTGGCGGCCACGGCGGCCGCGGCCTGTTCGGGCGTCTCCACCATGGCGATGATCACCGCGTCGGCGCCGGCGTCGAGCACCCGTCCGATGGGCGCCGGGTCGGGCGAGGGCAGGCGCACCGCAGTGGCGATCGGCACGTGTTCGAGGCGGCGCAGCAGCAGTGCCACGTCGGCGTCGTCGAGATACCCGTGCTGGACGTCGAATCCGACGTAGTCGTATCCGGCGGCGGCGAACTCCTCGGGGCCCAGGATGGTCGGGCCGACCACCCAGCCACCCCAGACGGTCTGCCGGTCGGCCAGGGCCCGCTGCAGCCTGCTCGCGGTCATCGCGCCACCACGATCTTGACGCGGTCGGGCACCGGACGGCACGCCAGTTCGAAAGCGGCCTGTACGTCGTCGACGCCGAATGTGTGCGTGACGTAGCCGGGCAACAGGTGGGGATGCTCGCGGGCGAACGTGTCGGCGCGGCGCAGCACGCGTTGCCGGTCGGTTGTCACACCGGATTTCAGCGTGAGGTTGTTGCGTAGCATGGTGCGCATGCTGATCGGGTAGCTGTCGTCGTCGGGGACGCCGAAGTAGAAGACCGTGCCGCCGAACGCCGCCGCGGTGAGCGCGTGGTTGAGCGTGGCGACCTGGTGGCCGACGGCCTCGATCACCACGTCGGCCCGGTCGTCCGGGTCCAGGTGCGTGACCCAGCGGTCGCTCGTGGCGCGCACCGGGGTGTCGATGCCGAAGCGCGCGGCGATGGCGGAACGGTCGAGGGGGTCGACACCGGTGACGCGTGCGGCGCCGAGAGCCTTTGCCACATAGGAGAACAGCAGGCCGATCGAACCCTGTCCGATCACCGCGACGTGCCGGCCGTCGAGGTCGGGCAACTGTTCGACGGCACAGAGCACACAGGCCAGGGGTTGCAATCCGACCGCCAGGCGCGGCGGCAACGCCGGGTCGTACGAGACGAGGCCGTCGCCGTCGGCGATCACCTGCTCCATCAGGCCGTCGAATCCCGAGGCCCAGCCCACGACGTGGTCACCCACGCGGTGATCCGGATGTCTGCTCGCGAGTACCTCACCGGCGATCTCGTGGATCGGGAAGCCCGGCATCTGCGCGGCACTCGCGCCGGTGTCCCCCGGCAGCTTGCCCTGCGTGCCGCGGAACCCGGGAATGTCGCTGCCGCAGATGCCTGCGGCCGAGAAGCTCAGCAGCACCTGACCGTCGGTCAGCGCATCCGGTGACGGCGCCCGCACGTCGGAGCGTTCGAACACATACGGCGCGACCAGACGGTAGGACCACACGTCACACCTCGACCGGCACGTTGTTCCAGCCCCACTGGAAGCTCGACGGCGGGCGCCGGGCCGCCCGCTCGTCGACCCGGAACTCGCCGACACGCTTGAGCCATTCGGTCACCATGATCGTGATCTCCAGACGCGCCAGGTGGACGCCGAGGCAGAAGTGCTGCCCGCGGCCGAACGCCAGTAGCCGTTCGATGCGGCGGTCCCAGATGAACGAGTCCGGGTCCGGGTATTCGCGTTCGTCACGGCCGGCCGATGCCAGCAGTGTGATGACGCGCTGTCCGGGTTGCAGCGTGGTGCCGTGCAGCGTGAACGGCTTTCGCACGGTGCGTGCGAACCACTGTGCGGGCGCGCAGAAGCGGATCATCTCCTCGCGCGCGATCGGCACGTTGGCGTCGAGGTCGGTTCGCACGGCCGCGAGTTGCTCGGGATGTCGTGTGAGTTCCCACAGTCCGTGCGCGACGATTTTCGGCACGGTCTCGGTGCCGCCGATGAAGACGCCGAGCATCTGCACGGCGGCTTCGAGATCGCTGAACGCCGATCCGTCGGGCAACCGGTACTGCAGCAGGTTGTCGACGATCGGCAGTTCGCGGCCTTCACCGGCGCGGCGCCGCTGCACCACCGGCGTCAGGTACTCCAGATAACCCGGGCGTGCGTTGGCCACCTCGACACCGCTGCCCGGTTCGGCGAGGCTCCCCGCGTTGACGGTGGCCAGCACGTCAGCCGCCAGATCCACCGGCAGCCCGACCAGTTCGCACACCACCGAGGCCGCCACGATGCCGCCGTAGTCCTGTGTGAGGTCGAACTGTCCACGCGGCAGCAGTTCGTCGAGACGTTCGTTGGCCAGGGTTCGGATGCGGTCGGCCAGTTTGGTCACCGAGCGTGGGCGGAACTGCGGCGAGGTGCACCGCCGCACGCTGTCGTAGATCGGGGTGTCGAAGTTGGCGTGAAACGGCATGGGATGCCATGGCGGATCCGGTACGGCGCCGTCGTTGTGTTCGGCGAGAACCGTTGCCGCGGGCAGGGTTCCCTCGGAGGCGACGAAGGTGCCGTCGTTGACCTCGAGCACCTCCCAGATGTCGGAGAACCGCGACAGCGCCCAGGTGTCCCACTTCTCGATGTGGTACAGCGGATACTTCTCGCGCAGCACACGGTAGTACGGGGTCGGGTCGGCCATCACGGCCGGATCGAACGGGTCGTAGCTGAACTCTCCCGTGACCGCCTCCGTCACAGGCGGTTTCACCGTCGTGGTCATCGCAGCGGGGACGGGGGCAGGGCCTGCAGGATCGAGTCCTCCCAACCGTCACGCAACGCGGGTGCCACGCTCATCCACGTGACGATCTCGGCCGGCGGGCTGTCCTTCCACGACGGGTAGTGGTTCTCGAAGCAGTCCCAGTCGTCGTCGAGGGCCCAGTAGTGGATCACCTCGTTGAACCGGAATGTCGTGATGAACGATCCCAGCCAGCGTTTACCGGTGCGCTCCGACCACGGCACGTAGAGGCGTTCGAGTTCGCGGATGTAGTCGTCCTGGCGGCCCGGCTTGGTCTGCATGACCTCCTGGATCACCAGACCGGCCTTGACGTCGTCCTGCCGGAGTTGCGCGAGCGTGCGGTTGTACCTGCCCGCGTACATGATTCGGCCCTCGCCGCGGGCCCCGGTCTCCGAGAGGTACGACGACCACCGGAGCGCCTGCTTCTCGTGGCTGCCACCGACGGCCTGCGCCCTGCCGATCCGCGCATAGTCGGCGAACGCGTCGATCTCCCAGATGATCGTCACCTGCGGCCAGTGACCGTTGTACGGCGTGGTCTCCCACACGGAGAACAACCGCGCCCCGAGGTCCTCCATCATCGGTCGGTAGACCTCGCCGAAGACCTCGGTGAACGTGTCGGTGCGGCCCGATCCCAGGTCGATCGTCTCGTGGAGATACAGCAACGTGTGGCTGTAGTACTTCTTCATCACGGTGCTCCGGTGGTTGACAGTGACACCTTGCGAGCGTGACACTCAAGGCGTGTTTTGTAAAGGTACGTCGCCGTGACGACGGAAGCCGGACCCGAACGGACCACCGAACTCGCCACCGGGTTCTGCTTCGGTGAGGGGCCGCGGTGGTTCGAGGGCCTGCTGTGGTTCTCGGACATGCTCGGCGAGGCCGTGCACACCGTCACCTTGGGCGGATCCATGACCACGTTGCCGCTGCCCGGACATGCGCCGTCCGGCTTGGGTTTTCGCCCCGATGGGACCTTGTACATCGTGTCCACCGAGAAGCGGCAGGTGCTGTGCTACGACGGCGAAACGGTGGAACTGCTTGCCGACCTGCACCAGGTGGCCCCGGCACCGCTGGGCGACATGGTGCTCGACGAGCGCGGACGCGCCTACGTCGGATCCCAGGCCCGCAGTGGCGGCGTCATCGTTCGGATCGACCCCGACGACCCCGTCGAACCGATCCGCGTGGTCGCCGAGGGTCTGGACTTCCCCAACGGCATGGCGATCACGCCCGACGGGCACAGCCTGATCGTCGCGGAGTCGACGGCCCGCCGGCTCACCGCGTACACCCTCGACGAGGACGGTGACCTGTCGGACCGCCGGATTTTCGCCGAGGGTCTCGACGGCCCGCCCGACGGCATCGCGATCGATCTCGAGGGCGGCGTGTGGACCGCGCTGACGCTCGCGCACGAGTTCCAGCGCATCGTCGACAGCGGACCGGACACGCCAACGGTCACCGACCGCATCGACGCCGGCGGGCGCACCGCGATCGCGTGCGCGCTGGGCGGCGCCGAGGGCCGCACGCTGTTCCTCGTGACCACCACCGACGCCTATCCGCAGCGGCTCGTGGGTACCAAGTTGTCCCGCATCGAGGCACTCGACGTCGCAGTGCCCGCGCCCGGCGATTTCGCCGTCGGCGACCATCATCACCACTGACAGGCGGACATGTCGGACTCCTACTACGAATTGCTCGACGCGGCAGACCCGTTGGGCGAGAGGTTCGCCGCCACCGACATGGTGCGCGGCACGTGGTCGGCCGCCATCCAGCACGCCGCGCCGGTCTCGGCGCTGCTGGTGCGCGCGCTGGAACACTGCGAGCCGCGTACCGAGACTCGGCTGGCCCGGGTGGCCATCGACCTGATGGGCGGCGTGCCGTCGGAGGGCGATCTGTGGGTGCGTGCCGAAGTGCAGCGGCCCGGCAAGCAGATCGAACTCGTCGGTGCCGAGATGCTCGCGACGGGCCCCGACGGTGAACCGCGGACGGTCGCGCGCGCGTCGGGTTGGCGCATGCTGACGCTCGACACATCGGCACTGCAGCACACCGGGGTGTCACCGCTGCGGCCTCTGGAGAACGCGCGCAGTCACGACATGGCCAAGAACTGGGAGCCCAACTACGTGCACAGCATCGACTGGCGCTGGCTCACCGTGCCACTGGCACCCGGACCGGGCGAGTCGTGGCTGCGGCCCACGGTCGATCTGGTCAAGGGGGAGGCCATGACACCGCTGCAGCGGTTGTTCGCGGTCGCCGACGACGCCAACGGCATCGGCAGCAAGCTCGACATCCGCAAGTGGACGTTCCTCAACACCGACCTCGTGGTGCACGTGCACCGCATTCCCGAGGGCGAGTGGATCGGGATCCGCGCCGAGACCAGCTACGGCCCCGACGGGATCGGCACCACGGTCGGCACACTGTTCGACTCCTCGGGCGCCGTCGGCGCGATCCAGCAGTCCGTGCTCGTGCGCCCCCGCCCGCCGCGCTCCTGATCAGTCCTCGATGCGCAGCGCCGCGGCCGGGCACTGGACGACTGCCTGGCGCATGCGATCCCGGTCGTGCTCGGGACGTTCGTTGCCGTGGATCAGCACGGTCCCGTCGTCCTGCACCTCGAAGACGTCCTCGGCGATGGTCTCGCAGATGCCGTGACCGGTGCACCTGGCGAGGTCGACCTCTACGCGCATGTCACCTCTTTCGCTACCGGATGTAGGCCGGGACTCGTTTGATGCCGTGGACAAAGCTGCTGTGCAGCAGTTCGGGCTCGCCGAACTCGATGGTCTTGAGGCGGGTCAGCAACTCGCGGAACAGGTTTCGCAGCTCGGTCTTGGCCAGCTGGTTGCCCAGGCAGAAGTGCGGGCCGCCACCGCCGAATCCGAGATGCGGGTTGGGTGAGCGGCTCAGGTCGAAGCGCTGCGGGTCGGTGAACACCGCCTCGTCGCGGTTGGCCGAGCAGTAGAACAGCCCCACCTTCTCCCCCGCCCTGATGGTCTGGCCGGCCACCTCGACGTCCTCGGTGGCGAAGCGCGCGAACTGGATCACCGGGGTGGCCCACCGCACAAACTCTTCGACGGCAGAACCGATGCGGCCGTCGAAATCCGCCATGAGCCAGTCACGTTGGTCCGGATGCGCCGCCAGCGCCATCATCGCGTGCGTGGTGGTCTGCTTGGTGGTGTCGTTGCCCGCCGACGCCAGCAGGATGAGGAACGCGCCGATCTCCTCGTCGGTCAGTCGGTGCCCGTCAACCTCGGCGTTGACGATGCTGGTCATCAGGTCGTCACCGGGGTTGGCGCGCCGGAACTTCGCGAGCTCGACGCCGGTGTTCGAGATCAGCATGATCTCGTTGATGGTGGCCATGGCTCGTTCCTCGAGCGACGAGTATTCGTCGTCGCTCATGCTGAACAGCTTCTCGGCGGCCTTGGCCAGCGCGGGTTGATCGGCCTTGGGCACGCCGAGCATGTCCGAGATCGTGCGCATCGGAAGTTGCGCCGAGCACGCCTCGACGAAGTCGACGTTGCCCACGCCGATCAGCTGGTCGACGACATCGACTGCGTTGGCGTGGATCTGCTCTTCGATCCGCCGGACGTTGCGCGGCGTGAAGGCCGAGCTGATCAGCCTGCGGTACACCGTGTGTTCGGGCGGATCCATCATCAGGAAGAACGTCGCGAACTTCTGCACGTCGGCCGGCATCGGGTCCAGCGCCACGCCCTGCGCCGAGGTGAACAGCTCGGGATGCTGGCTGACGAACTGGATGTCGGCGCGCCGGGTCAGCGCCCAGAACCCGGGCTCCTCGACGTCGAACAGCGTCGAGAGCGGTTGGTGCCAGCTCAGACCCTCGGCGGCACGCAACTGCGCAAACGTCTCGTCGCGCACCGCGAACGGCCGGGTCCAGAACTCGTGTGACGTGATGTCGAACGGGCTGTATTCGCGTGCCTGCGCTGAGCTGGCAACTGTCACGTTCCTGTCCTCCTACAGGCGTGCCACGGTGGGCCACGCCGCGATTTAGCGTGACACTTACTCGATAGTTTGTAAAGCTTGTCCCATGGCTGGGACCGACGCTGGGACCGAGGCGAGCAGCACCCGCGAGCGCATACTCGCCGCCACCGCGGAGGTTCTCGGCAGCAACGGGACGACGAAACTCAGCCTGTCCGACGTCGCGTCGCAGGCCGGCGTCTCCAGACCCACGCTGTACCGGTGGTTCTCGTCGAAGCAGGATCTGCTCGACGCGTTCGTGGTGTGGGAACGCCGCGGGTACGAGCAGGCCGTCGCACAGGCCACCGGTGCACTGCCTGCATCCGAGCGCCTCGACGCGGCCCTGCGCGTCATCGCCGAGTACCAGCGGTCCTACCCGGGCCTGCGCATGGTCGACATCGAACCCGAGCACGTCATCCGGCGGCTGTCCCAGATCATGCCGCTGCTGCGCGAACGCCTGCAACGCCTCACCACCGGGCCCGACAGCGACGTCGCGGCGGCGACCGCGGTGCGCGTCGCGATATCGCACTACCTGGTGCGCAGCGACGACGCCGACGACTTCCTGGCACAACTGCGCCATGTGGCGCGGCCGAGGCGCCGGGAGTGAACCGGCAACCTCCGATGCGGGGCTACCCTCGGGAAGGGTGACGGACCCACTCGCACATGCCCCGACCCTGACGCTGACCCAGCAGGCCGCACTGGGCAGCGGCGCGAGTTTCTGGACCACCGAGGCTGTCGGGCACATCCCGTCGATCGTGCTCACCGACGGACCGCACGGCGTGCGCAGGCAGAGCGGGGCGTCAGATCACCTGGGTGTCGGCGGCAGTGAACCCGCGACATGTTTTCCTCCGGCCGTCGCGCTGAGCCAGACGTGGGACCCGGATCTCGTCGAACGCGTCGGCGCCGCACTGGGCGCCGAGGCCCGTGCGCTGGGAGTGCACGTGCTGCTCGGCCCCGGCGTCAACATCAAGCGGGACCCGCGCTGCGGCCGCAACTTCGAGTACTTCTCGGAGGATCCGCTGCTGTCCGGCGTGCTCGGCGCGGCGTGGGTACGCGGTGTGCAGGGCCGCGGTGTCGGTGCGTCGCTGAAACACTTCGCGGTCAACAACTCCGAGCACGACCGCATGCGTGCCAGTTCCGACGTCGACGCCCGCACGCTGCGTGAGATCTATCTGCGGGCGTTCGAGCACGTGGTGCGCGAGGCCGCGCCGTGGACCGTGATGTGCTCGTACAACCGCATCAACGGCGTGTACGCCTCCGAGAACACCTGGCTGCTCACCGACGTGTTGCGCGGCGAATGGGGTTTCGACGGCGTGGTGGTCAGCGACTGGGGCGCGGTGCGTGACCGTGTCGCGGCCGTGGCGGCCGGCCTGGACCTGGAGATGCCGTCATCGGGCGGTTTCGGCGACGCCGAGGTGGTGGCCGCGGTGACCGCGGGCGCACTCGACGCGCGTGCGGTGACCACGGCCGCCGAACGGGTGGCCGGCCTGGCGGTGCGCGCGTACGAAAGCCACAGCGCTGCCGGTCATTTCGACATCGGCGAGCTGACCGAGGCCCATCATCGCCTTGCGCGTGAGGCTGCCGCACAGGCCGTGGTGCTGCTCAAGAACGATCTGCGCGACGGAGAACCGATCCTGCCGCTGGCCCCGTCGCGGCTCGCGGTCATCGGGCCGTTGGCCGAGGAACCCCGCCATCAGGGCGGCGGCAGCTCACACGTCAACCCCACGCGCCTCGACATCCCGCTCGACGAGATCCGTGCCCGCAACGGTGATCAGGCTGCCACCCACTTCCCCGGCCTGCCAACCGATTCCGGACAGGACAGCGAGCAGGTGCGCGCGGAGGCGGTACGTGGCGCGGCCGAGGCCGAGGCCGCGGTGCTGTTCCTCGGCCTGACCGCCGACGAGGAATCCGAGGGCTACGACCGTGAGCACATCGACCTGCCGCAGGCGCAGTTGGCGCTGCTGCGTGCGGTGGTCGAGGTGCAACCCCGCACGGTGGTCGTGCTGTCCCACGGTGGCGTCGTACGCCTGGACGAGGTCGCGAAACACGCCCCGGCGATCCTCGATGGAGCACTGCTCGGGCAGGCCGGCGGCGGCGCCGTCGCCGACGTGCTGTTCGGGGCCGTGAACCCGTCCGGGCGCCTGGCCGAGACCGTGCCCGTACGCCTGCAGGACTGCCCGGCGTTCCTGAACTTCCCGTCCGAGAACGGCCACACCGTCTACGGTGAGCGCGTTTTCGTGGGTTACCGCTGGTATGACGCGCGCGCTCTCGAGGTCACGTTCCCGTTCGGTCACGGCCTGTCCTACACGGCGTTCGCGTTTTCCGATCTGGAGGTCGACTCCGACGGACCCACGGTGCGCGTCGTGGTGGCCAACGTCGGTCCGCGGGCCGGTCGCGAGGTGGTCCAGGTGTACGTGTCCAAACCGGACCCCCAAATCAGCCGGCCACCACGCTGGCTGGCCGGGTTCGGCAGCCTCAGCCTGGAAAGCGGTGAGCGTCGCACCCTTGAAATCCCCATTCGCCGAACCGAGCTCGCGTTCTGGGAAATTCGCAGCGGACAGTGGGGCGTCGAGCCCGGTGACTACACGGTGTCGGTGGGCGCATCGAGCCGGGATCTGCGCCTGCATGCGACCGTCACCGTCGAGGGAGACGTCCCCAGGGCGGTGTTCACCAGAGAGTCGACACTGGGCGAGATCCTCGCCGACCCGGCCGCCGCGCCGTTGCTCTTCGAGACACTGGGCACCGCCGCGCAGGACGCACCCGCCATGGGAACCGATCTGTTGCGGATGCTGGAGTCCGTGCCGATCGAGCGGATGGTCGCGCTCTCCGGGGGCAAGGTGACCCCTGAACGTCTCGACGATTTGCTCGCGGCGCTCAACGCCGTGCGTCCGTGACCGCCGCGGCGTGCGTCAGCACCTGCGGAACCCGCGGCCCGGATCCCGCTCGAAGCCCGCGATCAACGGCTGGAACCAGATGTCGGGTTCGTCGGCGACGCGGCGCGCCACGCTGGACGCCGGATCGTGCAGATCCCGCACGAGCGTGGTGTCGATCAGCGAACCCCGCAGGGCCTGGGTCGCCACGGCATCGAGTAGTCCGTGGGCGTCACCGATGATCAGCGACAGGGTCACATGCTCGCCGATCGTGCGGGGATGGACGAAGCCGATCTCCAACTCGTCGGCCAGGTCGTCGAACGAGCGGGCCGCCATCATGCGCCACACCGCGGTCATCGTGCGGGTCACCACCGGGAAGCGCTGGAACACTCCCCAGTGTGCGTGTGCGGTCACGGGGTTGTCGCCGTTGGCGCTGATGTCCTCATAGGCCACCGCAGCCAGCGTGCGCGCGTGCGCGGCCACCCTCGCCAGCTGCGGCGCGGGCACCGGCAGCCTGCCGGGGAACAGGACGATCTCGGCGCCGTCGACCGGCACCTGCCCGCCCTCGCCCGGCAAACCCTTACGTATCGAATTCACATGCAACCCATCGAAATCCAAGCTCACCACACGCCCGCCGGCGCACCAGGCGCCACTCGCGGACACGTTTGTGTCTAACCGCACTTCACCAACCTCAAACGCTCCGCGCCCTTTGTCCGCTTCACTCCCGCGTGCCAACACTGCGCGTTTGCATTTACAAAAGCGCAGTTATTTGTAAACTTGACTGATGCTCTCGACGGTCCGTCGCATCCCACCCGCTCTTGCGCTGGCCGCCCACATCGGCCACGGTGTGCAGCGCGTCGCCGCCGACGCCGCGCTCGGCGGACTGCGGCGGTTCCCGCGTCGCATCTCCGATCTCGACGCCGGTTGCCTCAGCACCATCATGGGACGGACGGTACGCACGTTATCAGTACTCGGAGGCGACGCCGGAACGTCGTCACGGGCCCGGCTGGCGCTCTCGGGCGACGGCGTTCCCGAGACGGTGTTCGTCAAGCTGCCCGCCGAGACCGCCGCGACCCGGCTGATGGGTGAGCTCGGCAGGCTCGCGCACACCGAGGTCCGGTTCTACCAGCAGCTCGCGGCGGGCCTGCCCGGCGTCCCCCGCGCCCACGGTTCGGCGTTCGACGCGCTCACGGGGCGCTTCGTGCTGGTGCTCGAGGACCTCGCGCAGGAGCCCTGTGAGTTTCCCGACACGCTGCATCCACTCGACAAGGACCGCGCGGCGCTCACGGTCGAACTGCTCGCCCGTGTGCACGCCGCGTTCTGGGGCCGGCTGCCCGAGCGCAGCGGCCGCGGCCCACTCGGGTGGCTGTATTCGGCGTCCGGGGACGACACCTCGCTGCTGACCGGGACGCTCCTGAAGACCTCGACCCGGCGGCTCGCCGAGCGTACCGACATCCCGGTGGCCGACGGCCGGTTCATCGACGAGAACTACCGTGCGGCCGCACAACTGCTCGACCGTCCGCCGCACACCGTGATGCACGGTGACGCACACCCCGGCAACCTCTTCTTCCGCAACGGCGAGGCGGGCCTGTTGGACTGGCAGGCGGTGCGCCGTGGCCACCCCGGACGCGAGCTCGCGTATACGCTGATCACCAGCATGACGACCACCGACCGGCAAGCCGCGGAGAAAGACCTCCTCGACGAGTACCGTCGCGCGCTGGCCGCGGCAGGCGGCCCCAGGCTGGACGCCGACGAGTTGTGGGAGCGCTACCGCCTCGGCGCGGTCTATGCGTACACCGCGCCGGTCATCACCGCGGGGCTGGGCGGCATGCAGGACGACGGCATCGCGGTGGAGGGGGCCCGGCGCGGCGTCGCGGCGCTGGCGGACCTGGAAACCGTGGCTTTACTCAAGAAACTCTTGTGATGACCCTAGGATTTGAGAACCACGACCAACCGAGGCTCGACTGTGAATGAAGCTCTGCCCGCGGGAGCGGGTGCGGACACCTCGACCCGCCACCGGATCCTGGTGGCCACCGCCGAGGTGCTCGCTCGCAGCGGTCAGACCAAGTTGAGCCTGTCCGAGGTGGCGCTGCAGGCAGGGGTCTCGCGGCCGACGCTGTACCGGTGGTTCGCCGACAAGCAGGAACTGCTCGAGGCGTTCGGCAACTACGAGCGCGAGATGTTCGACAACGGGATCGGGCGCGCGACCGCGGGCCTGCGGGGCAACGAGAAACTCGATGCGGCGCTGCGGTTCATCGTGCAGTACCAGCAGTCGTATTCCGGCGTGCGCCTGGTGGACATCGAACCCGAGGTGGTCATCGCCCAGTTGGCACACGTCATCCCGATCATGCGCGCGCGCCTGCTCAAGCTGCTGTCCGGTCCCAACGCGGCGGTCAAGGCGGCGACCGCGATCCGGGTCGCGATCTCGCACTACATCGTGCGCAGTGACGACGCCGATCAGTTCCTCGCGCAGTTGCGTCACGCCGTCGGCATCAGGCAGACCGACACAAACTGATCGATCGCCCAAAAATTTCACGCAAGCTACTGACACTGAGGCGCATTTTTGTAAAGCTGTACAGCATGACTTCTGTGCAGGACGAGACCGGTGTTCTCGCGGGCGACGAGCGCATGCTCATCGACGGAGAACTGCAAACCACCGGCAGCGGTTCCACATTCGACGTGATCCACCCGGCCACCGAACAGGTTGCCGGGCAGGCCACCGACGGCACCGTCGAGGACATGTCACGCGCGGTGGCCGCGGCCCGGCGGGCGTTCGACCAGACGGACTGGTCACGCGATCTGGACTTCCGGTACCACTGTCTGACGCAGCTGCACGAGGCACTCGAACGCAACAAGGAGCGCCTGCGGCGCATCCTCATCACCGAGGTCGGCTGTCCGGTCACGGTCTCGGGCAGCCAGATCGAAAGCCCCATCGAGGAGGTCAGGCACTGGGCCGAGCACGGCAGGAACTTCGACTACCTGGTCGACACCGGGGTGCACCCGACCCAACTCGGCCCGGCCCGCCGCAAGATCCACTACGAACCCGTTGGTGTGGTGGGCGCGATCACGCCGTGGAACGTGCCGTTCTATCTCAACATCGCCGAGACGGTGCCCGCGCTGATGGCGGGTAACACCGTGGTGCTCAAGCCCGCTCAGCTCACGCCATGGTCGGGAACGGAGTACGGCCGCATCGTCGCCGAGGAGACCGACATTCCCGCGGGCGTGTTCAACGTCGTCGTCTCCAACGCCAACGAGGTGGGCGCGGCGCTCTCGGCCGACCCCCGCGTCGACATGATCACCTTCACCGGGTCGACCGCGACCGGGCGGGCCATCCTGGCCGCCGGCGCGCCGACCGTGAAGAAGACTCTGCTGGAGCTGGGCGGCAAGTCGGCGCACATCGTGCTCGACGACGCCGACTTCAACTCGGCGCTGTCGATGGCCGCGATGATGGCGTGCGTCATGAGCGGGCAGTCCTGCATCCTGCCCAGCCGGATCCTGTTGCCGCGCAGCCGTTACTACGAGGGTATCGAGATACTCAAGAACATGATGGAGAACTTCCCGGTCGGTGACCCGTGGACGCCCGGCGTCATGCAGGGCCCGCAGATCAGCGAGACGCAACGACAGAAGGTGCTGGGGCTCATCCGCAGCGGCATCGACTCCGGCGCGCGTCTGGTCACCGGAGGTGGCGTCCCGGAAAACCTTCCGGTCGGCTACTACACGCAGGCCACCCTGCTCGCCGACGTCGACCCCGATTCGCAAGTCGCGCAGGAGGAAATCTTCGGGCCGGTGCTCACGGTGACCCCGTACGACACCGACGACGACGCAGTGGCGATCGCCAACAACACCATCTACGGACTGTCCGGCGAGGTCTCCGGCGGCGACCTCGACCGTGCCTTCGCGATCGCGTGCCGCATGCGCACCGGCAACGTCACCATCAACGGCAAGAGCCACTTCGGGATCACCAGTCCCTTCGGCGGCACCAAGCAGTCCGGTCTGGGCTACCGCAATGGTGAAGAGGGTTACAAGGAATACCTGGAGGCCAAGACCATCGGCATGCCCGAATGAGCATTGACTTCGGTCTTTCCGAACTGCGCCATCTGGCCGATCAACTGGAGATCTCGGCGTTGCTGACCCGCCATCGCGGGCCGGCATCGAACGTCGGCTTGTGTGCGTGTTCTCGCCGATAGTTCGACCACAAGCCCACGTTCGTGCCGGAGAAAATCAGCCCTCGGCCGCCAATTGCCCGCACGCCTCGGCGGTGGCCCTCCCCCGCCATGTCCGCTCGTCGAGCGCATCGCGCCCCAGTGCCGTCTCGGGGATCTCGTTGCGGGACACCGCGATCAGGGCATCTATGACTGATCGGGAGACGTCACGGGTGAAATCCGCGGTCCAGCACAGTGCATGCGGTGTGCAGATCACGTTGTCCATCGCGAACAGGGGGTCGTCGGCCGCTGGGGGTTCCGGATCGTATACGTCCAGCGCCGCCCCGGCGATCCCACCGTCGCGCAGCGCCCGGATCAGCGCCGGCTGGTCGACCAGCCCGCCGCGGGCGATGTTGATGAAGTAGGCACTCGACCGCATCTCCGCGAAGAACGACTCGTCGAGCATGCCGCGATTCTCCTCGGTCAGAGCCGCGGTCACCACGACGAAATCCGATCGTGCGGCCAGCGTTTCGCGATCGACGAGTTCGACACCCAGTTGTGCCGCCCGTTCCGAACGCCCCGACCTGGTGGTCGCGATCACCTCGACACCCAAAGGTGCGAGCATCCCGGCGAGTTCGGAACCGACCGACCCGAATCCCAGGATCCCGACCGTTCTGCCGTCCACCCCTATGCCCCGGTGGGCGCCCCGCTCGAGCGCCCACTTTCCGGAGACGGTGACGCGATGGTTCTCCAGCAGGCGATGTGCGCACGCCAGCAGCAGCGTGAGCCCCGACAATGCGAGCGGCCGTCGCACCGCTCCGGGGGTGTTGGTGAGCACCACCCCCTCGCGGGCCAGCGCGACCGGGTCGATCCCGTCATAACCTGCACCGAACCGGGCGATGTGCCGTAACCGGGGCACCTGTCGTACCAGTTCGGCGCTGAACGGGATGTGGCCGAACGAGACCACTGCGTCGACACCCGCCAGCGCGGCCGGATCCACCGGACCGTGCGCGGGAATCGGCGGCAGCAGGCGCCAGGAGATGCCGGCCTCCTCCAACCGGTGCAAACCGATGTCGCCGAATATCGTGGCACCGGTGGCGTCCGCACCGTCGGCGGTGAGACCCACCACGTAATCGTCACTCATGGTTCACCTTTCCGAGATCGCGGCGGCAGATTCGTGGACGGGACGACGGACCATGAATCCGTAGACGCAGGCACCCAGCACGGCGATCACACCGGACACCAGGAAGGACGGCGTGTAGGAACCGGTCTTGTCGACGATGACGCCGGTGACCAGCGGGGCCAGCGCACCGCCGAAGTACCCGCCGAAGTTCATGATCCCACCGAACTGGGCGGCGTGCGTGTCCGGCACGATATCGCTTGTGAGCGCCCATGACTGGGATTGAACCGCGGCCACCAGACCGAGGGCTGCGCACAGCACCACGATCGCCAGGACGGGGTTGTGTACGAGCGGCACCACTGCGAGCAGGATTCCGAGGCCGACGGACCCGCCGATCAGTACCGTCTTCTTCGACCCGAAAGCGCTCATCCCCCTACGGCGCACCAGGGTGAGTGTGAGCCGACCTGCGTAGATCCCGGTGATCGCCGAAGCCAGATACGGGATCGCGGCGACCCAGCCGGTCTGGGCGATCGAGACATCCAGGGTGTCCTGAAGGAACAGCGGAAGGAAGGTGATGAAGATGTTCCAGATCCAGATCGAACTGAAGAAGCCGAGCATCATTCCCCACGTCTGCGGATAGGTGAAGAACTTGCCCCAGGGCAGGTGGGCCTTCGGTTGTGTGGTGTCGTCACGGCCGGCGACGATGTACCGGTACTCCTCCTCCGACAGGTGCCTGGACGACTCAGGTGCACGGTAGTAGGCCCAGAAGGCCAGCGCCAGAACGAGACCCGCCAAGCCGATGATGAGGAACATCGCGCGCCACCCGAATGCCAACGACAACACGGTGAGAACCGGAGGAGCGATCGCCGAACCCCACTTCGACCCGGAGTCCCAGATGCCCGCGGCCTGGCCACGTTCCTCGCGGGGGAACCATTCCGTGGTGATCTTGCTGGAGTTCGGTGAGTTGGGCGATTCGCCGACGCCCAGCAGGAAGCGGAAGGTGAGGAAGTGCGCCATCGTCTGCCCGACGGACATCAGCGCGGTCGCGACCGACCAGATACCGACCGCCGCGAAATACATTCTGCGAGCACCAAGTTTGTCGATCAGATAGCCGGCGGGCAGCTGACACAACGCGTAGGTCCACGAGAACACCGCACCCATGAGCCCGATGTCGGTCTTGGTCAGCCCGAGTTCGGCGATCATGTGCGGAGCGGCGATGGAGACCGACGAGCGGTCCATGTAGTTGAGGATCCCGGCCAGCAGCAACCAACCGAGAATCCAGTAACGCAGGTTCTTCACCTTCTTGGCGTCACGCTGACGACGAGCCTGGCGCGGCGAGTCGGACTTCAGATCCATGGCACTCCTTTGTGCGTGAGCGGGGATTCGTGCTGGGGCCGAACTCAATTGACGACCAGGCCACCGTTGACGTTGTAAACGGCCGCGGTGATGAAGCCGGCGTCCTCGGACAGCAGGAACTCGATGGTTGCGGCGATGTCCTCGGTTCGGCCGACCCGATCGACGAGCAGGCCCTCGACCATCTCGGCCTTGCGCTCCTCGGTGAGAGTGCCACCCATGATGTCGGTGTCGATGGGACCGGGACTCACCACGTTGACGGTGACCCCGAACTTGCCGACCTCGCGTGCAACGGCTCGACTGAGGCCGATGACGGAAGCTTTCGATGCCGAGTACGGCACCTTGCTGTAGGTACCGCCGCCCAGTTGGGCCGATGCAGACGACAAGTTGACCACACGCCCGACGCCGCGCTGCACCATGCCGCGCACCGCACGCTGATTGACGATGAAGGTGCCGGTGCTGTTGATGTCGAGCACCCGGTTCCATTCGGCGAGCGTCAGTTCCAGGAACGGAACGGGTGAGGCGACACCTGCCGCGTGCGCCAGTCCGACGACCGGCGGGAGTTCGGCCTCGATCGCGGTGAATGCGCGATCGACCGATTCGGCGTCCACGACGTCGACGCCGTAACCGAAAACCGTGGTGCGCGAATCCTTGTCGACCTCTCGCGCGAATTCGACGACGGCCGCCTCGTCGACGTCGAGGGCCGCGACGTGCCACCCGGCCCGGGCGAGGCGCTGAACTGTCGCGCGGCCGATTCCGCGGGCCGAGCCGGCGCCGGTGACCACGGCGGTGCGCTCGGGCGGAAACGTGTGCAGAGCTGTCATGTGCATCTTCTTTCGGTGACGTGGGCGGGTTGAGGTGCGGAGGTCAGCACGTGGCCGAGGTGATCACGGTTTCGTCGGATGCCGAGCGGTCGATCGGTGGAGGAGCGGTCGAACCACCGGCACCGTGGCAAGCCGGTCGCCAGCATTGGCGCAGCTGACAATTCTTCTCCGAAGTGATCTGGGTTACACAGTTCCTATAGGATATAGGTATAGGTGATGGCAGCGTCAATGGAGAGAAGCCGCTACATTTTCCCGACCTCTCCTGGAGCTCTCCACGTTTCCAGCTACCTGACGGGAATATGATTCAAATCCAGGCGGCACAGACGCCCGCATACGAAGTGAGGTGGGACCTGATGGTGGTGGAGGCGGTCGATCCTGATCAAAGGCACGTGACAGACGCCGAAGATCTCACGGATGAGGAGCGGCGCCGCGTTGCCGACGCCGCAGAGCTCTACTACGTACAGGGGCTGAAGGTCGAAGACGTCGGCAAGCGCATGCACCTTTCCCGGTCGACCGTTTCCCGAATGCTCGCCAGGGCCCGTCAGCACGGCGTCGTCGAGTTCGTCCTGCATCGCACGCCGGACCGGTCCTCACACCTGGCGGCCCAGCTCAACCAGCGCTTCGGCATTCGCACGTTGATCGCTGACAGCGTGGATGCCGCCCAGTTCGCGGCTCGGCTCGAGGTGGTCGCCGAGTTCGCGGCACGCCGGCTCGCCGCTGTGGTCGGCACCAACATGACGATCGCCGTTGCTTGGGGCGCCACGGTCGAGGCGGTGTCCCGGCACCTGATCTTCAGCCCCACCCGCGGGGCACGGGTTGTTCAGCTGAACGGTTCGGCCAGCGCGTCCGCGTCGAACATCCTCAACGCCGGCCAACTGCTCGACAGGTTCGCCCGCGCGTTCTCAGCGTCGGCACACCACTTTCCGGCGCCGGCATTCTTCGACTCCGCGACAACTCGTGAGGCCATGTGGCAGGAGCGGTCAATTCAGCGCGTGCTCGGGATCCGTCGAAACGCCGATGTGGCGCTGTTCTCGGTCGGCGCATTGGACAACGACGTTCCCGATCACCTGTATCGGTCGGGCTACCTCGATGCCGTCGATCTCCAGGAGCTGCGACGGGACGGGATCGTGGGACACATCGGCTCCGTATTCCTACGCGCAGACGGGACCTCGGACGGCATTGCGATCAACCGGCGCAGCACCGGCATGCCGCTGTCCGAGTTGCGCAGTGTACGAACGCGGATCCTGGTCGCAAGCGGTCCGGCGAAAACAGCGGCCGTCCTCGCGGCATTGCGCGC
>Ga0182741_1000438_pt1 | contig 62990 bp, 49 predicted proteins | sample eDN5th37CBELigOP_FD_128874 | JGI IMG/M metagenome (GOLD analysis project Ga0182741, IMG submission 128874) | Enriched Organic Plus compost microbial communities from Emeryville, California, USA - eDNA 5th pass 37_C BE-Lig OP (version 2) (version 2) ...
GCCCCACCAGAAGATCGGCATGGAATAGCCGGTCAGCGATATGCCCATGACCCCGTGGTCGAAGATGGAATTTCGTCGGATGGCCGCAAGCATGCCGGCCGGAAGCCCGAGGATCAGCGCGAACAGGATCGCGCAGAGCGCCAGCTCCATGGTCGCGGGGAACAGGGACTTGAACTCTTCCCAGACGGGTGCCTGCGTGATGAGGGACTTGCCGAGATCGCCCTGCAGGACGCGTGAGATATAGATGCCATACTGCACGATGACCGGCTTGTCGAAGCCGTATTCCTTGCGCAGCTGTTCATGACGGACCGGATCGATGCCGCGCTCGCCGGCCATGGTCTCGATCGGATCGCCCGGCACGAGGCGGATGAGGAAAAAGGCGAGCAGCGTGATCCCGATGAAGGTGGGGATGATCAGGCTGACGCGGGTAAGGATGAAGCGGAGCATCGTCTGAATGTAAAAAGGCGGAGCGGCGCCAGGGCCGCTCCGCCGGAGGTGGATCGTAAAGGCTTACTTGCCCTTGATGTCCACACCGTAGAAGGTGTGGCGTCCGAAGGGCGAGAGCTTGAAGTCGATCACTTCCTTGCGAACGGGCTTCAGCTGCACCGCATGCGCAATGGTGAACCAGGGAGCCTGCTCCTTGAAGACCACCTGAGACTGCTCGTAGAGCTTCGTGCGCTCAGGAATGCTCGTCGTCACCTTCGCCTTGGTCACAAGATCGTCGAACGGCTTGTAGCACCACTTGGCGACGTTCGATCCCGAAGCGCTCTTGGCGGAGTCGCAGCCGAGAAGAGTGTGCAGGAAGTTGTCCGGGTCGCCGTTGTCGCCCGTCCAGCCCAGCATGCCCATCTGGTGCTCGCCCGCCTGCATGCGCTTGCGGTACTCGCCCCACTCGAAGCTCTTGATCTCGGCCTTCACGCCGATCTTGGCGAGGTCGGCCTGCATCAGCTCGGCGATGCGCTTCGCGTTCGGGTTATACGGACGCTGGACCGGCATGGCCCAAAGGTCGGTCTCGAGCCCGTTCGGATAGCCGGCTTCGGCCAGGAGCTTCTTGGCGGCTTCCGGATCGTAGGGGTCGTCCTTCACGTTGTCGTTGTAGGACCACATGGACGGCGGGATCGGGTTCTTGGCCGGAATGCCGCTGCCCAGGAAGACCGCCTCGACGATGGCCTTCTTGTTCATGGCCATGTTGAGCGCCTTGCGGACTTTCACGTCGTCGAAGGGCTTCTTCGTGGTGTTGTAGGCGAGATAGCCGATGTTCAGGCCGGCCTGGGAGAGGATCGACACGTTCGGATCCTTCTCCATGGCCTGAAGATCGGCCGGATTCGGATACGGCATGACGTGGCATTCGCCCTTCTGGAGCTTCGCCCAGCGCACGGAGGCGTCCGGCGTGATCGAGAAGACGAGGTCGTCGAGCTTCGCCTTGCCGTTCCAGTAATCAGGGAAGGCCTTGTAGCGGATGATGGCGTCCTTCTGGTACTGGACCAGGTAGAACGGACCCGTGCCGACCGGCTCCTGGTCGATCTTCTCGGGCGTGCCGGCCTTCATCATGGCATCGGCGTATTCCTTGGACTGGACGCTGGCCCACATCATCGCAAGGTCGGCCAGGAACGGCGCCTCGGGGCGGTTCAGGGTGATGCGGACGGTGTAGTCGTCCACCTTCTCGACCGACTTCAGGAGAGCCGGCATACCCATGTCGCCGAAATAGGAATGGTTCGGGCTCGTCACCTTGAAGTAGGGATTATCCTCCTTCCACTGACGCTCCAGCATGAACACGACGTCGTCCGCATTGGCGTTGCGGGTCGGCTTGAAGTTCTTGTTGGAATGCCACTTGGCGTTCTTGCGGAGATGGAAGGTATAGACCGTGCCGTCTTCCGAAATGTCCCACTTCTCGGCGAGGCCGGGGACGACCTTCGTGCCGCCGCGCTCGAACTCGACGATACGGTTGTAGATCTGCTCGCTGGCATCGAACGACGTGCCGGTGGTGTTGACGCCAGGGTAGAAGTTCTCCGGGCTACCTTCGGAGCAATACACAAGCGTTTTGGCCGAAAGCGGGGCAGCCGCCAGGAAGGCTGGAACGCAGACAGCTGCGAGAAGAGCTGATTTCCTCATATGAAAGTCCTCTGAGACGGCTCTGGATTATGGCCGTTCCGCGACAGAGTTAAGGTGCGAACATCATTCAATGTCAATCTGTCCCTCCGCGGATTCAAAGGATTTGGAAAAAATATACCATTTCAGACTTGGGGGTGTTCAAAATCGCAAACAGACTCGTCAAATCTGCGCGATTTCGGCCAACTTGCGCATGAATTCGTCGCAAGCCACGTCGATGTAAGAAAGCAACTTTGAAGGGGCGCTGCGCGTAACGAACTTGCCCGAAGGCTCCGGACTTTAGGTCAAGCCGGGTGCTTGTTGGCCTTTATCATGGCCTCGACCGTCTCGGTCACTTTCGAAGCCAGATCGGACTGGTTGAAGGGCTTGTGCAACAGGGGGTACCCCTCAGGCACCCTTTCCGGATTGGCATAGCCCGTGACCAGGAGCACGCCGAGATCCGGTCGGATCTGGCGGGCCTGGGTCGCCAGATCGAGGCCCGTCATCCCCGGCATTGCGAAATCGGCGATCAGCAGGTCGATCTGATCGTCCGCCCGCAAGGTATCGATGCCGGAAGCGCCATCGGACGCCTCCACGACCCGGTGACCCATCTCGGTAAGATAGGCGGCGGTCACGGCCCTGACATCAGGATCGTCGTCGACCAGGAGGATGCGGACCTTATGAGAGGGGAGCGTAGGGGAAACCGCCCGGGTGTCGGTCTTTCGGAGATCCGCAGCGGTACGTGACAGATAGAGCTCGACGACCGTTCCGGCACCGAGGGTGCTCTCGATCGTCACGGTGCCGCCGGACTGACGGGCGAGCCCGTAGGCCATGGGCAGGCCAAGGCCCGTGCCCTTGCCGACCTCCTTCGTGGTGAAGAAGGGCTCGAGCACCCTGTTGAGGATGTCGGCCGGGATACCCGAGCCCGTATCGGCCACGGAAACGACGACATAATCGCCTGCGTCGAGATCGGGAACCTCACCCTCTGCCACGGTCCGGTTGCGGGTCGAGAGGGTCAGGGTTCCGTTCTCGGACATGGCGTCGCGGGCGTTGATGCACAGGTTCAGTACCGCCAGCTCGAGCTGGTCAGGGTCGACGGTCGCCATCCAGAGGTTGTCGGACAGGTTCTTCTCGATCCGGATCACACCGCCGAGTGTCCGTACGAGAAGGTCGTTCATGTCGGTGATGACGCGGTTGATGTCCACCGTCTGCAGGCGCAGGTCCCGCTGGCGGCTGAAGCTGAGCAGCCTCTGCGTCAGGGACGCGCCGCGCTCCGCCGCATAGATGGCATTCTTCAGGAGGCGGTTCAGGCGCGGGTCATCGGGTGCCCTGCGAGACGCGAGGTCGAGGCTCCCCAGCACGGCCATGAGGAGGTTGTTGAAATCGTGCGCCACACCCCCGGCCAGGGTGCCGAGCGCCTGCATCTTGTCGGCCTGCCGCAGCCGTGTCTCCATCATCTTGCGCTCTGTAATGTCACGCTCGATGGTGGCGATGCTCGTCACGCTGCCGGATTGGTCGAGAATGGGGATCTGGGTAACGAAGAACCATTGCGGATTTCCATCCGTGCCCGGGCGCTCCTCGATCTGTTCGACGGGGCTGCGGGCCTCGATGGCGTGGCGTTCCGCCTCCGCGATGGCGGCAGCCCGGTCGGGGGACGCAAAGTCGCTCTCCCGGCGGCCCAGACAGGCCTCGACGCTCAGCCCGAGGCTCGCCGCCTTGCTGCTGTTCACGCGGACGAAGCGGCCTTCCAGATCCTTGAAGGAAATCTGCTCGCCGATGCTCTCCATGAGGCCACGCAGGAGGGCCCGCTCCGTGTTGAGCTCACGCGTCAGCCGGTGGCGCTCCGACGCGGAGGCAACCATGCCGGTCAGGGCCGCAGGATCCCAGGGCTTGGGTACGTAAGCAGCGATCCGGCCCCTGTTGACCGCCCCGATCACGGCCTTCAGGTCTGCGTAGCCGGTGAGGAGAATGGCTTCAGCGTCGCTGTGCTGCCGGGCCTTGGCCAGGAACTCGTCTCCCTGCATCTCGGGCATGCGCTGGTCCGAGATGATGACGGAAATGTCCGGCTCGGTGCGCAGGAGGTCGAGGGCCTTGATGGGAGAGGACGCGGTGATGACCCGATAATCGTTCTCGAAGAGATCTTCGATCGCGATCAGGATGTCCGGCTCGTCATCGACGACCAGAATGGTATCGGGCTTGTGAGTGATGTCGTTCACCGCGATCATTCAATATTCTGCCTTGGGATCGTCACGGTGAAACGGGCACCACCCATCGGGCCCTCATCGACCGTGATCGTTCCCTTGTGCGCCTCGACAACGCTATAGGCGATCGCGAGGCCAAGTCCAGTTCCGGAGCCGACCGGCTTCGTGGTGAAGAACGGCTCGAAGACGCGCTCCCGCATGTCCGCGGCGATGCCCGGTCCCGTATCGCTGATCTGGATGGTATAGGTTGTCTCGTCGCTCGAAGTTTCAATATCGATGGCGCCGGTTCCGGAAATCGCGTCGGCGGCGTTGCCGATGATGTTCATGACCACTTGGTTCAGAAGGGCGGGCGAGCAATAGAGGTCCGGCGCGCCGTGATAGTGCCGCCTCACGTCGATGCGGGTGCCGAGCTTGTGCCCGAGGAGCGCCAGCACGGTCTCGATGGATTCGCGCACGTTCACACTCTGGAATCCGCCTTCGTCGAGGCGAGAGAAGCGCCGCAGGTTGAGGACAAGCTCCTGGATCCGGCCCAGGCCCAGCTTCATGGCGCCGACCCGTTCCCGGGCCTTGCCCAGCGGACGCTCGAGCCCGAGCTCGGCCGGGACCTTCGCTGAGATATCGGCAAGCAGGCGCTCCACCGTACCCTGGTGGGCCATGATGAAGGCAAGTGGATTGTTGATCTCATGGGCGATGCCGGCGACGAGCTCGCCGAGGGACGCCATCTTGGCCGCCTGCACCAGCTTGGCCTGCGTCTCCCGAAGGCGGTGATTGGCCTGTTCAAGCTCGAAATTGGCCTTGGCCAACGCACCTGCGAGGGAAGCCCGGGCCTCGGCGGAGGCGGCCTCCGCACGGGCGCGCTCAAGGGCGAGTTCGCGCGCGCGCAGCTCCGTCTCGATGCGCCAGTTCTCGTCCTGCAGCAGCTTGCGCCTGACAAGGGCGCGGATGCGGATCCGCATGGCATCGGGCTCCGCGGTCATCGGGACCACGTCGTCCGCTCCCGCAGCGAAAACGCGCCCTAGCGCATCGCTGCCGTCCTCATTGCCGAGGCCGACGATGGAGAAGTTCGGAAGCTCCATTCCCGGAAGCGGCGCCAGGCCACGATAGGCGTTCAGCTGCCGGCAAAGCTCGATCCCGTCGAAGCTTGGACTGAGCATATAGACCAGGATGCAGTCCCAGGAGGCGCCGGGGCGGCTCACGAGCGTCAGCGCCTCGGCCGGCTCCGGAACCATCGTGACTTCGTATCCCTCCCGATTGAGGAGGTCCTGGAGATAGGTCCGGCGCGTCTGGCTGTCGTCGACCACCATCAGGCGCGCGCGCCGGAACGCGCTGAAGCTTGGCGCCTCGCGCCCCTCGTCGATGTCCGGGCTCGACCGGCGGCGCAGGAGCGCCTTGATCCGAAGGATGATCAGGTCCTGCTCGGCCGATTTGGAGATATAGGCGTCTGCACCGCTCTCCAGGCCCTGCCGCTCCACGGCGCGCTCCCGGGCCTCCGTGAGCATGATGACCGGGATGGCGCGGGTCCGGACGTTGAGGCGCATCTGGCGCGACAGCTCGTCGCCATTCATGCCCGGGAGGTGGAAATCCGAGATGACGAGATCCGGCAAGCCCGCATTCAGGCTGTCGAGGGCAGCCTCGGCGGTCGGTTGCCAGTCCACGGCAAAGCCGTTGGTCGACAGCATGTGCCGGAGTTGAAGCGCTTGCGTCTCCGAATCCTCTACCAGAAGGATCCGGGGCGCTGGGGCGGCTGGGCCGGCGCTCATTCGCCCTCTCCTCTGGCGAGGCGCAGAATCCGTGGGGCGATCAGGTCGAGCGGCAGGCTGACGCGTGCGCCTCCCATCTTCACGGCGGCTGCAGGCATGCCATAGACCACCGCGGTGCTCTCATGCTCCGCCACCGTGTAGCCCCCGGCCCGGCGGAGATCGGTGAGGCCCTTGGCTCCATCCTCGCCCATGCCGGTCAGGAGCACCCCAAGGCCCTTGGCGCCAACGGCTTCGGCAATCGACTCGAACATCAGCGTTGCGGAAGGGCGCTGGCTGCCGACCGGAGGAGCCGCACTCAGGCGCAACGTCCCGGCCGATGACAGGAGCAGGTGGCGGTCGCCCGGGGCGACATAGACCGTGCCGGCCACAGGCATCTCCTGGTCCCGTGCCAGACGGGCCTTCAGGGAGATCAGTCCGTCGAGCCAGGACGCGAACCCTTCCATGAAGGGGGCTCCCATATGCTGGACGAGCAGGATCGGCAGAGGAAAATCCTCCGGAAAGGCGCCGAGGATCTTGGCAAGGGCAGGAGGGCCGCCTGTCGAGGCGGCTATGCCCAGGATCGTCGGACGGGCGATGTTGCGGGTTTCTTCCTGCGCCGGGCGAGAGGCAGATGCCTCGGGCCGCCAGGCGAAGGACCGTCGCCGCACCACCGGCACCTGGCTCATGATGTAGAGCTGGGTGCAGATCGTCTCGGCGATTCCGTCATAGCCCGCACTCGTCACCCCGACGGGTTTCTCGACCACCGAGAGCGCTCCGGCCCGCAGGGCATTCATGGAGATGCGCAGCGCGGAATCCTCCACGCTTCCTGCGATGACCACGATCGGCGTGGGGCGCTCGGACATGATCCGGCGCGTCGCCTCCAGCCCGTCCATGCCGGGGAGGCGGATATCCATGGAGATCACATCCGGCTGGACGCGGCCGATCTCCTGCAGGGCCTCCTCGGCCGATCCGACGGCCGCCGCCAGGACGAGGCGTGGATCACGGGCGATGATATGGGCGAGGAGCTGGCGGATGACCAATGAGTCCTCGACGACCATCACGCGGACGCGCGATTGCGGTGGGGACATCATAGGAGCTGGCCTATTGTTGCCAAAAGCTCGCGCTGGTCGAACTTTTGCTTGGTGATATAGGCGTTCGCCCCAAGATCGAGTCCGCGGCGGACGTCGGCCGGATCGGCCCGTGACGTCATCAGGATAACCGGCGTGGAGGCAAGCCGCGGATCCGCCTTGATCGCCTGAAGCAGGCCGAAACCGTCCATGCGCGGCATTTCCACATCCGCGATAACGAGATCGATCATCGTTTCGCCGGAGCGCAGCACATTGAGCGCGTCGATCCCGTCGACGCTGAGGAGAACCTGATAGCCCTGCGCCTCGAGAATGCTCTTCTCGAGAGTCCTGGTGGTGATCGAATCGTCGACCACGAGCACCGTCGCGCCGTGCCCCTTCGCGGCTGGTGCGCCTTCTGCAAGACCGAGGCCGCTGGCGGCCAGTCGGCTCTCGTTCCTGACCCAGTGCTCGACGAGGCGCTCGGGACTCAGGACAAGGGCCGGCATCTCGTCCTCGAGGAGTACGGTTCCGGAAACCGTCTCGCCGAGGCCGATGGCTTGGACTTCGTTCACCAGCATTGTGCGGACATCGTGGAGAGTGTTGACGGCCAGGGCGCAATAGCGTGTCCCGTGTCGGACGAGCACGACTTTGGCGTGTCCAATCTCGATCGGAATGGGCGCATTGGGCGATCCTGTGAGTGCGGCAAGGGCGACGACAGGGACAATAACGTCCTGACCCCGGACATCGATCCTTACCGTCGGGCGGCCTTCAACACTTTCCAGTGACCGGGCATTCACCCGCAACAGGCGCTCGACCCCATGGGTGGGCAGGCCGAACATCCGCCCTTCCGCCTCGACCAGGAGAAGCGGCTGATGGGCCGCCGTGAGGGGAACCGACAGAAGCGCTTCCGTGCCCCAGGGGTAGCGTGGGCGGAGCAGGACGGAGCCATGGAGCCTGCGGGCGGCATCCGCCACGACCGAGAGGCCGATCCCGCGGCCCGAGAGGCGGTCCACCGCATCGGCCGTGGAGAAGCCCGGAGAGAAGACCAGCGACAGCAATTGGTCCATGCGCGGCGCAGGCTCGTCCTCGCCTCTGGCCTGCAGGAGCCCCCGCTCGATGGCGACCCGCTCGATGCGGGCGAGATCCGGACCCCGTCCGTCATCCCGGACGCTGACCGTCAGGCGGCCGCCCCGGGAGGCCAGCTCAAGAATGATCTCGGTCCGCTCCGACTTGCCCTTCGCGGCGCGCTCGGGGCCGCTTTCCGCCCCGTGGCTCACGGCGTTGCGCAGCAGATGCATGACCGGGTCCTTGAGGGCCTGGAGCACCTGGCGGTCGGCCTGGATGTCGAGGCCCAGGGTGCGGACATGCACGTTCCGGCCCTCCTCACGGGCGATTTCTCGCACCATGGGGCCGAATGTGCCGAACACCGTCTCGGCGGACACGAGGGAAACCCGCTCGATATTCTCCCGGACCTGGCGAGCGGCCTGCTCGGTCGCCCAGCTCGCGAGTTTATGGCTACGGGAGAGAGCCGACAGCTTGCGGAACAGGCTCTTCAGGTCCTGGTCGAAGTCCCGGAGCCGGGGCGCCATGGAGCGCGAGGGATTGGCCGTCGCGAACGGGCCCGACCGGGCGGAGGTGCCCAAAACGATCTGCCCCTGCAGCGAATCCCAGTTGCGCCGCAGATTGCGCACGTCGAGTTCGATCTGGTGGAGCGTGTCCGTCATGGCCTCGTCGGCTTGGATTTCGGCCAGGAGCTGGTGCATGGAGTTTGCAAGCTCCTCGATCTGCCCGGCCGCGACACGCAGGTAGGTTCCTGCGCCTGCCTCGGCTGCCGGCTCGGGCTTCTCGACGGTCGCGCTTCCCTTCTCGGTTGCGGGCGGCTCTTCGGGCACGGTGGCTTCCCGCCTGGCCGGTGGCGAGGAGGCCCTGGGCCGCTCGACCGGGGCTGCGCCGGATGGGTGCAACTCCTCGGCGACGAGGTCTTCGATCGTGTCCAGACTCGTGCGGACGGCCGCAACGGTATCCTGATCGAGCGTCTGGCTGCCGTCGAGAATGCGGGAGAACAGGGCCTCGAGCTGGTGGGCAACCTCCTCCACGGCCGGGAGATCGACAGCCCTCGCGGCGCCCTTGAGGGAGTGAGCCCGACGGAAGACATCCGTCATCTCCAGGGGAGCGCCGTTATCCGCATCGTCGAGCGCCGTGCGGATCGCATGCAGATGCTCCCGGTGTTCCACCTCGAACGCGGCAAGCAGTTGTTTGCGAATGTCCGTCACGCCTGTGCTTCCACTGCTCCTGTGGTCAAATCCGGTAGCGCTCGACGAGAGTCAGGAGCTGCTGCGACAGATCGGAGAGGTTCGCGGCCGCCATGTCGAGCTGTCGGGTGCCGGCGGCCGTCTGCTGGCTCGCCTGACGGATGTTCTGGAGAGCGCCCATCACCTGCTCGATGCCGAGCTGCTGCTGGTTCGTCGAAGCCACGATCTGCTGGAAGGTCTGGACGCTTTCCTGCACGCGGCTCGAAATTTCCGTGATCGTCTGCTGGGTCGTGTCGGTCCGCTCCTTGCCGGCGGAAACACGCTTGACCGCTTCCTCGGTGAGCATGACCGAGGAGTTGATGCCGCGCTGGATGTCGCCCAGAATGGAACGGACCTGAGCGGTCGCATCCTTGGCCTGATCGGCCAGGACCTTCATCTCGGAGGCGACGACCGCGAAGCTGCGTCCGTTCTCGCCGGCCGCCGCAGCCTCGATGGCCGCGTTGAGCGCCAGGAGGTGCGTTCTCTCGGAAATATCGTTGACGGACGAGATGATCTCGCCGACGGCCTGCGTCTTCTCGCTCAGGGCCACGATGTTCTCGGCGACGGCTTCGGCCTGCTCGCGGATCGCGTCCATGGCCAGCGCCGTGTCGTCGACGGCCTGCAGGCCGGCCACGCTGGTCTGGGCGGTGGCCTGTGCGGATGCAATGACCTCCTGGGCCCGCTTGCCGATCTGGGCGCCCGCATGGGTGATCTCGTCCACGGTGGCGGCCGTTTCCTGGACGGCGGCGAGCTGCTCCTCGACACTGGCGGCCTGCTCCTGCGTGGAGGCGCGGATTTCCGCGGCTGCCGCGTTCAGGTTCTCTGTCGCCTCCCGGCTCTGCCTGGCGAGCTGCCGCAGCCCTTCCACCATTTCGTTGAGCGTCGCCCCGAGGCGGCCGATCTCGTCGGTGCCGGTCGTTGCCGTCTGCCCGGCCAGATCGCCCCGCCCGACCCGCTCGACGAACTGCATGAAGGCACCCAGCGGATTGGCGATGGACGCCCGCAGAGCATAGGTGATGAGGATGCTCACAAGGGCGACGCCCGCCAGGGCCAGAACGATCGACGTCCGGCTTTGGTCGTATACCTCCGCAACCCTCTTCTGCCCGACAGCGACGGTCTCGCCGAAGATTGCCCTCACGTCGCCGAGGATCTTGATCCACTCGCTACGACTGCTGTTCAGAGCTGTCTGAGAGGCCAGGACCCCCGGAAGGTCATTGGCCTGGATGGCCGTAAACTGCCGCTCCGTCTCGGCCCGGAGCTGGCGCAGTTCCCCGCTTGCCGCGACGAGAAGCTCCGCAATGCGCCGCCAAGCCTCGCTGCGCTCGCCAGAAAGGGATTCGGCCCGGTAGCTGTTCGCCGCGGCGATCGATTGCGACAGCGATCCCTCGGCCTCGGCTGCGCGCTTGCTCCACTCGGAAATGAGGTTCTCGAAGGCGTTCTGCTGCTGCCCGAGGGAGCGCAGGAGAAACCGCGAGAGAACCTCTTCCCGGAGCACCCGCATTTCGTTCTGTTGTGCGCCGATCGTCTCCACCTGCCGCATGATCGTCAGATCGCGGCCGACGATTGTCTCGGTCGTCTGGCGGACGTCCGAGAGCTGGTTGAGCGTGTACATTCCAAGCCCGACCATCAGCGCCACAATGAAGGCGAAGCCGAGGAGGATGCGGTTCGCGATCGATATCGTCACGTCAGACTCCAGATGCGGGAGAAACAGGAAGAGAAGGCAGGAAGGGACGAAGCAGGCGATCCATGTCCAGAAGAGATAGGATTCTTTCCTGGTCTGCAACGTCGGATCCGAATTCGGCATAGCCGATGACGGCCTCGTTCCGGAAGCTGCGGCCGTCCTCTTGAGAAATTGGCGTTACCGTTTCTACCCCCTCGGCGCGGTCGACGCGCAGGGCAATCCTCGGGGAGGAACGGCGCAGGATAATGAGATGTCGACCCCCCTCTTCCGAGGACGGGGCCATGCCGAGGGCGGCACTCAGGTCGATGACGCTGACGAGCTGCCCGTTTCGGCCCAGGAGGCCAACCAGGGCGGCCGGTCCGTCGGGGACGGGGAGGCAGGCCTGGAAGGGCAGGATCTCCGCCACGGCCTCGATCGGGATTCCAAAATGCTCGCGGCCGGCTTTGCAGGCGAGGACCCTCAGGGTCTCCGAGGCCGGGACGGTCTCGCCATTCCGGCGCGCCGCCAGGCGCTGCGTCCTTTCGTCGAGGATATGGCGCATCCTCTCCTCGGCCGAGAGGGTGCCGGTTCGGCTGATCTGCCTCAGCTTGCGCCTCAGGGACTTCGCCATGTCACTCCCCCTTTTCGGACGTGGTCACAGCCCGGAGATGCAGGCGGATCAGGTTCCGCATCTCCTGGGCCGTAAGGCCGTCCGTCTCTTCAAGCACTGTCTCGCCCGGCATTGCGGCGGCGATCCGCCCCGCATTCGACAGGGAGCGTCGGCCGGCCCCCTGTCGTCCGTCGGCCAGGAGCAGAAGCCCGAGGTGGTAATGAGCCATGGCAAAGCTCTTATCGAGATAGATGCTCCGGCGAAAGGCCTTCTCGGCCTCTGCGGGCTTTTTCAGCGCCTGCGCAATCAAGCCTTCGTAAAAATGCAGCGCCGCGCTGAGGGGTTGGGCCGAGAGGGCCCGGCGGCAGAGAACCTCCGCATCCTGAAACCGACCTGCATCGGCGAGGGCACGGACCTCGGCGAGGAGGGAATCCGGGCACTGGGGCACGGCGATCGGAACCCGCTCCGCGATCGGCGGGGCGGGACGGAGAGGCCTGCGAACAGGAGGCTTCGCAGGCTGCGGCAAGGCCGGACGGGGCAGGAGAGGCGGCAGGGCGGCAGGGGGCAGCCATGCCACGGTCTGAGGAGGCTCGGAGAGAGAGGTCCCGGCCGAAGAGCGCCGGTAGGCCACCGTTCCTGGAAGGTTGACTACCTTCAGGAAGGCCGCAAAGGCCGGATTGGGCTCGGCATGGCCCAGAAGCATCCAGCCCTCTTCCCGCAGGGTCTCGCCGAGAGCTTTGACGATCCGGACCACCGTATCGGGATGGAAATAGATCAGCACGTTGCGGCAGAGGACGAGGTCGAACTCCGTGAACTGCAGGGGCGAAGTCCCTTCGAGGAGGCTCAGGAGGTTGTGCCGCTCGAACCGGACCAATCCCCGGTAATCCTTCTTCAGCCGCCACCGGTCCTTGCTGTCGGTGCGGTCGAAGAATGCCGCCAGGTCGTCGGGCGAGAGGGAGCGCAGAACCCAGCGGCCGAACAGGGCCTGTCGCGCCGTCTCCAGAAAAGTCTCGTTGATATCTGTCCCGATGATGGAGATACGCCAGTTTTCCAGATCGTCTCCGAGCAGTTGCTTGAGCAGGATCGCGATCGAATAGGGCTCGGCGCCGGTGGCGCAGCCCGCGCTCCAGATCCGCAGACGCCGCTCCGGGCGCCGGCGCTCGATGATCTCGGGCAGGATCTTCTCGCGGAGGGCCGTGAACTGCTCCGCATAACGGAAGAAAAAGGTCTCGCCGATCGTGATGTCGGCTTCGAGGCGGGTCCATTCCGCAGGGCCGAGCGCGGGATCGAGGAGGCGCTCCAGGTATTGGGCGCCGTCCCGGCAGCCTGTCGCCCTCAGGCGCTTGCGAATTCTCTCCCAGAGGAGATCGTCCTTGTCCTCGTAGTAGAAATGCCCCGTCCGTTCGATGACCAGGGCCTTCAGACGGGGAAAGGCGGTATCGAAATCGAGGCGGGGGACGAGCTGTCCGGCCATCAGGCCGTGGCCGACCAGGTGTCGAGGCGGCTCTGCGCCTGACGGTTCAGCTCGGAAAGAGCCTGACGCTCACCGGCCAGGAGGATGCGCTCCAGGGAGAGGAGATGAACGAGCCTGCCATCGAGGTCGATCTCGGCCTCGACACAGCCGTTCAAGGTCCCCTCCTCGCGGACGGGGAACAGCCGGTCGGCCGGAATGGTCTGTACGTCTTCGACGCGATCCACAAGGAGGGCCGTCGGCAGGCCCGGCGTCAGCCCCTCGACGAGGATGAGGTGCCGATAAAGGTCGGCCTCGGACGAAGTCGCCTCCCGGCTGAGCCCGAACAGGACATCGAGCCCAAGCGCCGGCACTGCGGATCCTCCCAGATTGAAGAAACCGGCTACGGGCGCGGGCAGGCGCGGCGGGCGGCGCAGATGGGGAAGGGGGAGCAGCTCCCGCACCGCATCCCGGCGCAACGCACATTCCGTGCCGCATATGTCGAAGAGAACGATCTGCAGGCTTGCCATGGCTCGGGCTTTGATGACGGAGCGGGACGGATTGTCCCGGGGCTCCTATATTGGGCGGAACGCCGCCTCCTGCAACATGAGCTCCCCGGCCCCGCCAGAGGGCACTCCTGGCGGGCGATCAATATTGGCGGACCTGGCCGGTAATTTCCATGATGGCGCTGAGCCCGGCACCCGCCTCGTCGGAATAGCCCGTCTGCTGAACGGCACGGAAGATCCTTGCCGCGTCCTCGTAACGGCCGAGCTTGAAGTAGGACCAGCCGCGCAGGAGCATGAGGTCGTTCTGTTCTGGAACGACGCGGGCGCGCTCTCCAAGCGCCAGGATCACGTCCGGCCACCGCCCGTCGCGATAGGCCGCGAGGGCGCGCTGGGCCAGGATGGCGGCGCTCAGCTCGGTCCGGCGTGCCGAGGTCTGAGGTGCCTGGGCGGCCGCGACGGCGGCCTTGCCCGTCAGATCCTTGCGCAGATAGGCGAGGGATTTGCCGTAGGCCGCGTCCTCCCTCTGGGCCGGACTGCCCAGCGTGAAGGCGTGATCGAAGGCGGCCGCCGCTTCCAGGGGGCGGTTCATCTCCATCAGGCACCATCCCAGGTTCAGGGCCGCAGGGGCGGAAAGGCTGCCGGGGTCGCGAGTCGTCGTACAGGCCTGGCGCGAGGCTCCTCCCCGCCGGGCGGCCGGGCGCTTGCCCTGGAGCTGGCGCTCCTGCTGCACCACAAGCCGGTCATAGGCTGCAACACGCGTCTCCTCGATGCGCCGGGGTCGTTCCGGAGGGGGCGCAGGCAATTCAGGGGCCGGTGCGGCGGCGCGGGGAGACGATACCTGAGGCTCGACGGGTGAAGAAGGCGCAGGCTGCGGAGTGGCCTGTGCGGTCCGGTCACGGACGATCCCGTCGGCCAGGTCGGCGATGCGCTGGGAGCGGGAGCGCCATTGTGACACGATGGCATTGAAACGGGCACGGTCGTTCAGACGCTGGCTCGTGATTGCCACCCCATAGGCAGAGGGCTCGTCATCGGCCTTCCAGCTCAAGGCTTCCTCGAACCACTCGCGCGCCGTGCTGATCTGCCCCGTGTTGTAGGAGTACCAGCCGAGCGCCTGGGCGGCGCCTGCCGAACGGGCCTTGGTGACGGCCGGAATGACGCGGACAATCACCTTCGGGTCGAGGCGCGGAGGTGGGTCCTGGCTCAGCAGGGCCGTCGCCACGTCGAGATAGACCTGCATGTTCTCGGGCGCCTTGTCGCGCCACTCGAAGGCGAAAGCCTCCGCCTCCGCGAGGCGGTTGAGATCCCGCAGGGAGAGAGCGTAGCCCTCGGCCGCCTTCTCGCTGCCGCCGCGGTCGAGGGCCATCTTGAACCAGCTCAGCGCCTTCTCGGGGTTCTTGTGGTGATAGCTGTAGTAGCCCAGCAGAAGCGCGTTGCCGGGCTCCTTCCCGCTCTCCGCGAGGCGCTCGACCACCGCGAGATCCTCGGCCGAAGCCGTGAGCTTGGGATCCGTGGAAGCACGTGCGACGCGGCGCCGTGCCAGCTCGTCACGGATGGCGCTGAAGTCGTCCGGATAATCGCCGCTCTTGCGCTCATATTTGAGGAGATCGGCGATCTGCGCTTCGTCGAGGAGCGTGAGAGCCTTCTGCAGCGTCCCGAGCCGTTCGGCCGGGTTCGCGCAATTGGTCAGGATATAGGTATAGACGTCGCGGGTGCGGCCGGTCTGGTCTGTCTTCGCGAAGGCCTCGGCCACGCGCCAGAGAGAATCCACATTGGCGCAGGTCAGGAGCGAGGGCGTCTCCGTCGCGATGGACAGGACGGTGCGCCACTGGCTGTTGTCGGACGCATTCACGAGCCGCTTGCGCGCCTCGGCGACGTCGAGAGCCGTGACAAGGTCCGGCGGCGGCTTCCATTGCGGGTCCGCGGCCTGGCGGGCCGCGATGGCGGCCCGCGCCTCGCTGAATTTGTTTTCCGTGTAGAGGCCCCAGAGACGGTCCACTTCAGGGTCGTTCACGACCCCTCCGCCCCCAACCAGCTGAGAGAGATCAGCCGGGGGAGACCAGTCGGGATAAAGCGCCCGCAACCGGGCGATCTCGGCATCGACGCGCCGCGTATCCCCTTGGGAGGCGAAGTACCGCAGAGCAGACTCGTCCACTTGGCGTCGGGGGGACGCCGAGGAGGCGTTCGGTTCCGGACCTTGAGGCGGAGCAGGCGAGCCGGATTGCTGCGCCAGCGCCGCGAAGGCGAGGCCCGCAACCGCGAGCGCCATCATGCCACGATTCAAAGGCATTGCGGATATTTCTCACCGATCAGCGACATCGACAGCAGATAGAGACTTGCCGGGTAGTAGAATTGCGGGTTGAAGGCTTTCAGGGTGTCCGGAACCTTCGTTCCGTCCAGCGCGCAGGCGAGCAGGGCCGACAGGGCCATGTAGCCTTGATCCGTCAGGCGCTCCTTGACCTCTCCGGTCACCACGTTGACGGTGGCGACCCCTTCCTGGTCCACGATCCAGCGCTGCCTGAGCGTCTTCAGCCAGTCCATGTCGGCCATCCCCGCCCGCAACAAGTAAAGAGGTATCCTTAACGAGTTGTAACCAAACTCGGGATCGAAGCCCTCGGCCGTGCGCGGCATCATGCGGTTGTGGATGGAAATCCAGTCGGCCGGAAGATGAGTCCGCCCGGCCGTCGCCTGCTGGAGCAGAACGATACCCTCGCGCCAGACGCCGCTCCAATCGTATTCCGGGGCCAGGGTCGCCAGCACCGGGAAGGCCTCGAAGACCCAATAGGACAGGTTGACGACCGGGCCGTCCCGGCGGTCCGCCTGCGTAAAGCCCTTCACGCCCGGAAGCAGGAACGGGAAGCCGGCATTCTTGGCGATCGTCGCTCTGCCGATGGCCTTGGCGAGTTTCTGGGCAGCCTGGTTGTAGCGCTGGTCCTGCCAGGCCGCTCCGGCCTTCGCCAGCGCATAGGCGATCAGGATGTCGCCGTCCGTGGCATTATTGCGGTCGGTCACGTGAGGAGTGGCCGTGGGATCCCATTTCCACACCGCAAGGCCGTCGTCGCGGATGAGGAATTCCGTGTAGGTGAAGGTCCAGATCTTTTCGAAGGTCAGGCGGTCGCCGGCCATGAAGGCCAGAAGCAGGCCGTAGCCCTGCCCCTCGCTGTGGCTGATGTTGCCGTTGGCATTGTCGACGACGCGCCCGGTATCCTCGATGAAGCGGGTCCGATAGGCCTCCCAGTCGGCGGAGGAGACGAAGCCGGTGATCTTGAGCGGTTCCATGGTGGCGCCCCGGGCGGCCGGCGTCAGGCCCGCCATCAGCAGGAGGAGCAGCACGGAACCGGACAGGCAACGGACAACCGCGTTCATGCCATCTCCTTCATCGATTGCGTCCCATTCGGTTCAGCAGGAGATAGGTCGCGGCTCCAAGAAGTGTGCAGCAGACCACGACGAGAAGCGCATATTGCAGGATGTTGACGGACATCCAATTCGCCGCGACGAGCCGGAGATTCGTGAGCGAGAACGGCTGGGTCTGAACGAACGTGAAGCTGTTGATCGGCTCGATCTCGAGTTTCTCATCGGTCGGGTCGAGGGCGAGCGCCCGCCCTGATACCTGCGACCAGACCAGCGGATGGGTCAGGCGGACCATCTCCTCCGCGAGCGCTTCCTCGGTCCTCGCCGTCACAAGGGTCCGGGTGCCCGGTCCGTCGGCGCGGCTCTGTGCCAGCAGGAGAGTGGTGCGCTGTGGCGGCTCATAGGGCTGATCCTTCCTGTCCTCCAGCGCGAGCTTCGCGAGGGACAGGTTGAAGGTATTTTCCACCCAGTTCGTAATGGATTCCAGGGTCCTCTGCAGGAAGCCCCGTCTTTGCAGGCTCTCGGCCCAGCGGCGGCGCATCTCGTCCGTGGTGAGCGGTTCTGCCGGCTCGCTCGTTACCACCCTACCTGCTGGCGCGGCAGATGCCGTCTTCTGAAGGGGACGGGCCTGTCCCTCGGGTTGAGCCGTCGGAAAAGACCAGCTGGAGGCCGGGCCCGGCTGCCAGATGTTCCGCAGGTTTTCCGAGACGTCGACGCGGCCGAGCAGGCCCGGAGGCAGCTGGTCCAGGGCGCCCACATGGATCACCGATACGTCGTTCGCGCTGGCGGCGTTGACGAAATAGGCCCGCACGGGAGCGTTTGCGTCTCGGGCCATCCGGGCGAGCAGGGTTCCGGCTGCGGAATAGTTCAGGGCGTCCTGGCGCGCGAGCACGACGGCTGCCGGAAAATCACCGTAGGGAAAGCCGCCCGCACTCAGAGTCGCCAGATCCGGCGTCCTGCCGATGCGCCCAAAGTTCGGGATGTAGAGCGAGCTCGTGTCGAACAGGACGAAGCGGCTCGTCTCCGACAGGGTTTCGCCTGGAACGCAGCGGTCGTCGGCAGCAGTCAGAAGGATCGTCTCGAAAGTGAAGTGATTGAGGCCCGGCTTGAAATTCCGCATCGGAATGCGGATCGGGTGGCGTCGGAACAGATCGCCCCTCGACGTAATGGTCATCGTCGCGCTGATCCGGTCGTTCACATAGATGTCGATGCGACTGCCGGGTTGGACGGCCGACGTGTGCGCGGCATCGAGGAACAGGGTCGCCTCGCCGTAGTCGGTGGCATAGAAGTCGGACGGGAGATTGACGGTGAACCGCGCCCTGAAACGCCGGCCGGAGAATTCCTGGGTCTGGACCCCGAGGTCCGCAAAGCGAAGCTGGCGGCGGCCCAGCACTGTCGGCGCCTCCGGCCAGAGCCATGAGGCGGTGTCGACCATTCCCCGCTCGCGTGATCCTTCTCCGAAGCCCTGCCCGCCGACGATGGTGATGGCGTTGTCCAGGTCGTTCCAGGTGGGGCCGGAAACCATCAGGTAGGGGGCGGTCGAGCCCGGGTCCTGCATCATGATGGCCAGGGGCTGGATCGTCGCCGCTTCCGGAACGGTCGCCGTGATGCCGCGCAACTCGCTGGCGATGCCCATGACGACCTTAAGGGTCCCTACGGGCGAGGGGCCCGGATCCGTTTCCAGAACCTGGATGACCGGATGGGCATAGCGGCCGCGCAGGGCTGCGAGCTGGGCCAGGCGGAGGAGACGGTCGCGGATCTCGGGGCGGTAGATGCGCGGCGCGATGATGCGGATGGTCGTCACGCCGGAATTGTCGAGGCCGATGGCGGGCAGATCCTCGAGGCTGCGGATGGTTCGCGGCGCGCCCTCCGTGAACATCAGGCTTGTCGAGGCGGCGTCCAGCTCGGTCCAGAGCTCGTAGGTAGCCTTGATGGTGCAATCGGTCCGGTGGCGCTGGCTGGCCTCCATGCGAATGATGTTCTGCCCGGTCCTGAGAATGCCCTGGCGGACCGGAACCACCACGCGCTTGATTCCCTGCGCCGACATGATGGGAATCGCGGTCACGCTCTCGCCGTTGATCGAGATTCTGAGGTTCGACGCTTCCGGCATGACGACGACGGCGTTCCGGTAGCCGACCGACAGGCTCGATCCGCTGGCGGCCTCATCCTGGGTCAGGAAGACCGCCCAGCTGTGCGAATCCGTCTCGCCTTCGAAGCGCATCGTTTCGAACGGCAGGAGGGGGCGAGTCGTGCCGCGCACCGGTGCAGTCGCGCCTGATCCCTGTGTGAGTTGCGGTGTCGGGCGTGCCGAGGGGGCTAGGTTCTGGAGCTTTCCCGGTTCGGACGAGGGACCCGCCTGTACCGGCGGCCGGGGTGCTGGCGGCGCGATCTGGAAGGGAGCCGGCGCTGCGGGCGCTGAGCCTTGTGTTGGCGTACGGGCGGCTGGGGCCGGCGCTGTGGGCGTCGCCTTCATGTCGAAGGGCGCGGCGGAAGGGGAGGCGGCAGGGGCCGGCGGCTGTGCCGGCGCCGCTCCGGGAGCCGGCGCAATCGGTTTGTCCGGCGACATGCTGAAGGGAGCCGGCTGGGCGAGCGCCGGCCCTGCGGCCAAGACGCCGAGCGCGAGAAGGAGGGAAAATGGAAACGCGCGCAACTCGGCCTCTATTTCGTAAGGGTCGCCGACTCGCCGGCCGGGGTCATGGGGGCCGCCGGCGGCTCGGGTGTGCCGAGTTTCTGCAGGCCGAAGAGATAGGCCAGGCCGCGCCCGGTCTGATAGAGCGCGACCGAGAAGAACCAAATGGTCCCGCGCAGAATGCCGATATCCTGGTGCCGGCGCTTCTGGAACTGACTCCACTGGTCAGCATTCGCGAAGACCAGATCGGCGATCAGCCGGTGATGTTCGGGCGTTTCGGTCAGGAAGCGGCAGCCGATCAGGATGCCCTTTTCGTCCATGCTCATCTTCCGGACTTCCATCGGCAACTGGTCGACGGGCAATGTGGAATAGGGCGTGAATTCGAGGGTTCCGAGGGCGCCCTTCTTGAGGCCCGGCAGGGCTGACTGGGACAGGCGAAGGCTGGCGCCGCCCACCGAAACGTCCTGGATCAACCCATCGACGACCTTGTCGCCCATGATGAAACGGCATTGGCGCTGAACGCGGACGCGATGGCTCTGCCGCCGCGTTCCCCGCTCCGACACGACGCCGAGAGCGCATCCCGCAATGATCAGGTTGAGAAGGTTCCACGCTCCCGTCACCAAGGTGACGTCGGCCTTGTAGGGCTCGGCCCAAAGCCGCACCGCCGTCGCCACGAGGCCGAGCACCAGAAGGCCGAAGATGATGAAGAAGGGCGCGCCCAGCTCCGAGACCCGGCTCTGGGCCAGGGATTCGTTCTTGGCCGTGACCTTGAAGGTGGGCTTGCTGGGATTGGCGATGACCGACAGGATGGCGGGAAACAGGTAGATCGTCTGGATGAACTCGTAGAGGTCAGAAATCCAGGGCCAGCGATAGCGCCCGTAGAGATAGTTCTGCATCATGAAGTTCACCATCATGTAGGTCGAGGTGTAGGCGAGAAACTCGCCTCCCGATGCAGTGAAGATCTCGAGGGAAAAGAACAGGTAACAGAGGGGGCAGATCAGGAAGCACAGGCGCGTGAACGGAAACAGCCAGAACAGCATGCTCGACAGGTAGCACAGGCGCTGGGGCAGGCTGAGACCGCGTTTGAAGAGCGGGAAACGGTAGCGCATGATCTGCATCATGCCCTGTGCCCAGCGAGACCGCTGGCCGATGAAGCTGGCGAAGGTGTCCGGCTGCAGGCCGGCGATCAGCGGCTTGTCCACATAGATGCTCTTCCAGCCGCGGGAGTGCAGCTCGAGGGCGGTCTCGCAATCCTCCGTGATGCTGATGCCGCTGAAGCCGTTCGTCTCCTGCAGGGCCTCCCGGCGAAGCAGGGCGGCCGAGCCGCAGAAGAACGCCCCGTTCCAGCGGTCGAGGCCCCGCTGGATGATGCCGTAGAACATTTCATTCTCGGACGGCATCGTGTCGAACGTTCCGAGATTTCGCTCCAGCGGGTCCGGGTTGATGAAGAAATGTGGGGTCTGAACAAGGAAAAGATTCTTTTCCGTATTGAAATAACCGACCGTCTCCTGGAGGAAGCTTCGCGCCGGCGCATGGTCGGCATCGAAAACCGCGACGAGATCGCCGGTCGAGTGCTCGAGGCCGTTATTCAGGTTTCCGGCTTTCGCGTGCACGTTCTTCGCGCGGGTCAGGTACTTCACGTCCAGGGCCGCGCACAGGGCCTGAAGCTCGGCCCGGCGCGCCTTGGCTTCCTCTGCCTGGATCTTGTTGGAGGATTGGCACTTCTGGTCGGTGCCCCCATCGTCGAGAAGCCATATGGTCAGCTTGTCGGCCGGGTAGTTCATGGCCTTCGCGGCCGAAAGCGTGGACGCGAGCAGGTTGGCGTCCTCGTTGTAGGACGGCACGAACACGTCGACGGAGGGCAGGTTCTCGTCTTCGATCTGCGGCGGCCGGCGGGACGGAAGGGGGCTCGAAACCACGAACAGGCTGAGAAACAGCATCAGCACGCAGTACATCTCGGCCATGTAGAGCAGGATGGCCGGAATGTAATTTTCGAGCTCGGTGATGGGCGGCAGGGTGCTCGTGGTCCGCCAGAACACATAGCGCAGGACGATGGCCGTCCCGAGCGCAAGGGCGATAAGCCGCCAGACCCCCTGCGCCCGGAAGAATTTCAGCACGATCATGCAGGAGACGACCACAAGTCCTGCGATGAGATGGGCCTGAAGACTGATCGGTAAGGCAACCAGCAAGAGGATCAAAGTAGCCGCTAGGGCCCAAAAGGCTACGATTAGACCCTTCTTCATCGGCTATCGATCTCTTTTCGGTGCTTTACGTTGCACTACGCATAATTCAGGCATGTTCAAGGGTCTATCGTGATATTGGCGCTTCCCATGCGACCGAGGAGCTCGCCGGGACGGTCAGGGCGGGGGCGGGACGATGGGGTAGCCTTCGAGAGGCCTGCTCGGCTCCACAGGGCGGGGCGCAGCCGCAGGGACGCGCACCGTGGAGCGGGCCGGCACCCGGGGTAGGGCTGCCCGCGTCACGGACGGGCGGACGGGCGGCCGCTCGACCGTACTTCCCATGCCGAGAGGAAACGAGGGGGCATCCAGGCCACCGAGCTGATGCGGAACGGGCGGCGGATCCCCAAAGGGATTCCATCCAGAATGGGAATAATAGGCGGAAATCGAGAAGGCATACATGGTCCGGAGGAGCTGCTCCTCCGTGGCGTCGGCATCGCACAGGCGCAGCCTCACCGAGACGATGCCGCCGGGGACGATGATCGCGGGCGTATTGGGTTCGATCTGCTGCCAGGCATAAAGGCAGACGTCGCCCGCTGCCGAGCGGCCCGTGGCGAAGCCGAAGGGACCGTATTTATTCTGGACGTAGTAGAGAGACGTCCGCATGTCGACGCCGGGGAAGCGGTCTTCCATTTCGCGTTCGATCCGGTCGGGCGTGATCCGCCGGATCTTGAGCACGTCGTCGTTCTCGGAGGGCATCTCCACGTCGGTCGCGAAGCTCACATAGAATGCGTTCTGGCCCACCGTCGCCGAGGCGGTCGACAGGGCGATCTCCTGAGAAACGCCGTTCTTATAGGTGCGTTGCAGGACGGCCACCACGGCCGGGCCGCCGGGCGGCGGCATGACCAGCGCCTTGGAGGCCGGAACCTCCGTCATGAGCGACGCGAACCGGAGCTCGGACTGGGTCGAGCAGCCTGCCAGGATGGCCGTTGCGGTGAGTGACAGGGTCTTGAGGGCGCCAAGGAGACCTTGCGCACGGTTCCGCCACCCCTTGCGCAGGCGCAGAAAGGCCGAGTCTGTCAGGGGGTGAGAATAAAATAACATGCCGTGGAACTGAACCGGGTCAACCGAATAGGAAGATCTGCACAGAGGGCTCCCATCGTTGAGGGCGGATGAAAAGCCTAACTAGCCATGGCTAAACATGGTTAATGAAACGTGAAGCTTTCCTCTTGGGAAAGCATTTTCCCTGTCTTTCTCACCGGCTTAACCGGGCAGGCGAATGTCTCCCGAGGGGTGCGGCTCAGGAACGCGACTTTGTAAGGGGAAACTGTCGGCGGGGTGCCAGGCGATTTGCGGGCCGGCGCAGGGCCGGCCCCAGGGGCTCACCGCAGGGAGCCGACGATATCGCTCAGGGCATCGACCACGATCCGGCTGATGGCCGCGCCCTTCTCGGCCGACGCGAGGCTCGGGTCGCCGACGACGCCCGACCCGCCTGAAATCTCCGCCATGGTCCGGAACAGGGAGCCGCGCCCCCCTCTGAGGAGGTCGGAATTCGCCCAGTCGTGCGTCATGACGTGACTGTATCCGGGAATCCGGTCCCGGCGCACCGCGGCTTCATCGATATGGAGCATAAGCGAGGTCTCGAACTCGCAGGCATGGCCGACGCCTCCGAAACCGCTCTCCTGGACCTTCAGAAGGGCATCCGTCGCGGTCCGCCACCAGGTCACAAGTCCGACGCGGCAGTCGCGGTGCCGGGCGCCGAAGCTCTCCACGATCACCTGGCCGATCGCCTGGTTGCCGCCATGACTGTTGAGGAGGAGGATATTGGTGAAGCCGTGCGCGGCCACGGCCGAGAGGATGTCCGTCACATAGGCGAGCAGGGTCGTGTGCTGCACCGTGAGGGTGCCGGGAAAGTCCATGTGATGCTCTGACGTGCAGACCACCACCGGCGGCAGGATCAGGATCTGCTCCCCGAGCCTTTTGTCGAGTTCCGCCAGGAAGTGTCCCCCGATCCGGGCATCCGTATCGAGGGGGAGGTGCGGGCCATGCTGCTCGATGGCCGCAATGTTCATCAAAACCGGAATCGTGCGGTCGAGCCGGCGGACTTCCTCGGTCGTGAGCTTTTCCCACCTCATGGCTTCACCGCCCAAAGTTCGATTTCCACGACGAAGTCGCGTAGCAGCTTGGTCTCGACAGCCGTTCTGACCGGCAGCGGCTGGGGCATCATCTCGGCATAGATCTCGTTGAAGACCGGCCAGTCGTTCAGGTCCGTCATGTAGACATTGACCTTGAACACGTCCGCGAGGGTGCAGCCGGCATTGCACAACTGCATGGCGCAGTTCTCGATGGTCGCCCGCGTCTGGCTGCGGATGTCGGGACCGACGGTCTTTCCGTCCGGCCCCACGCCGGCCTGTCCCGAAATCACGACGATCCGGCCCGGCGCCACTTCGATGACCGGCGAATAGGGCCCATGGCCCGGCGCCTGCGTGGCAGCTGGGGCGCGCTTCACGGATTCCGGCGCCTTATGGCTGCCCATGGGGTTCGGGAGGTATCCTAGGAACCCCGCGATGCGCCAGCGGCCTTCGACCCGCCGGCAGAAATACTGTGACTGCCAGCGCAGGGTGACGGTCTCGCCGTCGTCCAGGCGAACGGCACCGTCGAACTTCTTCCGGGCGAGGGCGAAGTCGCCCATGATCTCGATGTCGCGCAGGCTCGTCAGGGCGAAGATGGACCGGCGCAGATCCGCATCGGCGATCCGGCCCTTGAGCTCCTTCGAGCCGTTGAGCCAAGCCTCCCGATAGCGGGCGATATCCGCATAGGTGATGCGCCAACTGTCCGGGTTGTCCGAGAAGCGGGCATCGATGCCGAAGAACATATCGGGCGCGAAATCGCGGTAATGCGCGTCCCAATCGCCGGCCACGAAGGCCTCGATGTCGCGGCGGACCAGCATGTCCCAGATGGCGTGGCGTGCCCCGTCGGCAGGCGGGAAAGGATTCGTGTCGCTCATGGCTCTCCCTATCGAATCGTCCGCTCGGACACCTTGAAGCGGCGGATGGCGTCCTCATCGAGCTCGATCCCGAGGCCGGGGCCGTCGGGAACCGCGATGTGGGGCGGCGTGATGGCGAGTGGTGTCTTGAGCAGATCGTGGGAGCGGATCATGCGGCCGAAAATATCGCTCGGCCAGACGCAGCTCGCCGCCGCGGCGCTCTGGTGCACGTACATTGCTTCCAGGATGCCGAGATCCACCTCCGAGCCGTGCCAGCACGGCAGGCCTGCCATGGTCGCGAGATCCGCAAGAGCCTTGAACTTGGCCAGCCCCCCGTTGAAGTTGAAGCCGTCGACCGCCCCATGCGCAATGGCGTTCACGGCCTCATAGGGACGCTGGCCTTGGAAGACGTAAGGCAGGGAGACATGAAGCGCGATCGGAATGGCGCTGAACTGGCGGAGATTGGCATAGTCCTGGATCATCCAGCGCTGGATCGGGTCCTCGAGCAGGAGGACGTTTCCGATCTTCTCCAATTCCCGGATGATCGGGCGGGCATTGCCGGAATTTTCCCAGCGCTGGTTGGGATCGAAGATCACCTTCATGCCGGGGGCATGCTTCTTGATCTCCGTGCACCAGGCCACGACGTCGTCCTCGAGGTCGCATTTGAACTTGATGCAGTCGAAGCCCTGCTCATGGTATTGCCGAACCCAGGGGCCGATTTCCTCCACGGTCCGATGGCTCGACCAGGCGCTGATCTTCACATGGTTGCGGACCGCGCCTCCGAGGAGACGGTGCAACGGAACGCCGAGGGACTTCGCATAGGCATCCCAGATCGCGCATTCGAAGCCGTCATATTCCCGCGAGAGGGAGATGGGCAGGTCCTGCAGGGGCATCTCGGCGATGCTCTGGCCGAGGAGCATGTTCGAGACGCCCTCGATGATGGACCAGTTGTGGTCCCGGTAGAATTCCGAGATTCCGACCGTTCCGTCCTTCAGGGTCATCCGCAGGATGAGCTTGGGCAACTCGTCGAACTGGACCGACCAGGCCCGCTTGCCGCCGACCGGAAGCATGTGGAGCGGCTTGTTGAGGCTGTCGGAATTGATGACGCCCGGATGGGCGGGAACGATCACCTCTTCGTAATCGAAGCGAACGATGGTCTTGGCGTTGGGATCCATGGGGGCACCGGCAGAAAGGAACGGCCAGGAGATTAGGAGGGAAAAAGTAGTGAAACAACGAAATTTGTCGTCGTCTGCGTAATTTTCGACGTTGCATTTTTATTGAGCTACATTTCCCCTGTTGCCGGACGGAATCGGGAGAGGCGGCCATGAGCCAAACCATCATCGTGACAGGGGGAGCAGGGGATATCGGGCGAGCGCTATCCGCGCGCTTCCTGAATGATGGACATCGAGTCGCGATGTTCGACCGGGATGCCTCCGCCTTACAGAATGCCGCTGCGGCGCTCGGCGATCCGCAGCTCCTCATGGCCGTCGTGGCGGACGTTACGGATCTGGCATCGGTCACGCAGGCCGTTGCCGCCGTGGAGGCGCGCCTCGGGCCTGTGGATGTCCTCGTCAATAATGCGGGAGGCGTCGTCAGCCCGACGCTCGCCAAGACGTCCGAGGCCGCGTGGCTGGCCGATATCGAGCTCAACCTCAATGGCGCCTGGCGCTGCGTCCGCGCCGTGCAGGACGGCATGATCGCCCGCAGGCGGGGCACGATCATCAACATCTCGTCCGTCAACGGGTCGGGGATCTATGGCTATCCGGCCTACAGCGTCGCGAAGGCAGGCCTCGCCCAGCTGACGCGCTTCCTGGCCGTCGAATTCGGACGGCACGGCATCCGGGCCAATGCCATCGCGCCGGGCAGCGTGAAGACGCAGGCCTGGAAAGCCCGCGTGGAACAGAATCCGGAAATCTTCGAGCGGCTGAAGCGCTGGTATCCCCTGGGCGATGTCTGCGTCCCGGAGGATATCGCCGGAGTTGCGGCCTTCCTGATCGGTCCCGATGCGCGCATGATTACCGGCGTCGTTCTGCCGGTCGATGGGGGATTGTCCGTCGGCTCGACGACCATGGCACGGGAATTCTGCGGCGAGGACTTTTAGTCCCCGATCGGCTGAGCCTCGGTGTGGCCGTGCAGGGCGAGCAGGGTGGTCCTGATTCGATGCAGCTTGCGGGCCGAGACCGGCTGCTTCATGGCGCCGACCAGGGCGGACAGGCAGTCGATCACGAGCAGCTGCCCGTAGCGGGTGCGGTTCGGAAAATTGAAGTGAACCTCGTCGCCCGGAATGGCGAGGGGGACCAGGAGGCTGGCCCTCTGCGCCAGAGGGCTCTCCGGCAGGGTCACGGCGATGACGGCGGCGCCGCGCCCGGCTGCGGTGCGGGCCGCATCCACGAGCGATTGCGGCTTGCCCGTGACGGAAAAGATGAGGAAGGCGTCCCCCTTGTCGGCGATGGCCGCAAGCATCTGCTGCTTGTAGGGGTCCGCCGAGGCCGTCACGGAGAGCCCGAAGCGGAAGAGACGATTCTCCATCTCCTGCGCCATGATGGCCGAACTTCCCCCGACGCCCAGGCACGCGATCTGTCGCGCATTGGCCAGTATGGTCGCGGCGTCGCTCAGGGTCTGTTCCTGAAGGCTGCCGAACGCGGTGCTCAGGGCATTCATGCCCGACTGATAGACCCGCTGCGCGGTGGTGCCTGCATCTCCCTCCTGCACCCTGCGCTCGGCCTCGATATACATGCGCCCGACGGCATAATCCTGCGCCAGCCGCATCTTGAAATCGCTGAAGCCGTCGCAGCCCATCCGGCGTGCGAAACGCATCACCGTGGGCTCGCTGACTTCCGCCTGCGCCGCAAAGGACTTGATGCTGCTGCGGGTGGTGCCTTCGATATCCTGAAGCACCAGATCGGCGACGCGCCGCTCGGCCTTCTTCAGGCTCGGCGCGATGTGCTCGATGGTCTCGATCAGGTTGGCGGGGCGGTTCATCCTGTCATTCCGAAAGGGACGGGCCCCTAAAGCCGAACGCCGAGATAAGTCCTGTCGTCCGCCCAGTTCGTTGCCGTCGATCCCTTGGGCGAAGGATAGAGCACGACCTTCGCCGGATCCTCGCGCTCCGCTTCCGCGAAGGCTCTCTCCCAGGAGGCGACACCGAAGCCATCGCCGGGGCGGAAATAGCCGTCCGAGTAGATCTCGACCGTCTCGATCTCCGAAAGAGGGAAGCTCTCGATGCGGATCAGGCTTTCGGGCACGGGGAAGCCGTCGAGGCACGGATAGCCGAGGATCGTGGACGTATCGTTCTGGTAGCCGCCCTGGGCGTGAACGATGCCGCCCGTGACGAGGTGCTCGATGAGCGGGCGCGGGACATGCGGCAGGGCTTGAACGTTCGCCGCGATGGCGAGGGCCTCGAGGCGGGCGAGATCGTCGGCCGTCAGGAGGCCGCCGAGGGAATCCGGCTTCTGGCGCGTTCCATGCCAGGTGATGCGGCGCGAAAGCTGCTCCTGCAGGGCAGGGTCACGGGTCTTTTCGCCGATCATCGGCCAGGCCTGCCGACGCAGGGTCGAGGTGATGAGGTCGAGGTCCTTCTCCATGCGCAGGGTCTGCGTGCCGTTGAGGCGCACGCCGCTGTCGCCGACAAGAATGATGTCGAGGGCGTCGCCCCGCACCAGGGCGAGGGCGAGCGCTGCCGAAAGGCGCACGTTCCAGTCGGTCTGCACCTTCTCGGCCATGCCATGGGCTTTATAAGCCTTCCGGATGGCCTCGGTCAGGGCCCGGACGACCGCCGGGCCGTCGAGAGAGGCGTCGGGCGCGCTCAGCATCTGCGTGAGCGCGCCCTGAACGATCATGGCCGCGTATTGGCCCGACAGCATGCCGTCGTAACGTGTCCCGAGGCGGTCCGTGACCCCGTCGATGACCGCATAGGCGCGGCCCGGCAGGATCACGAGGCGATCCTCGTTGGTGTGAGGCTTGGAAGGATCCTTCGCCTCGGAAAACGCCTCGATCAGCATGGTGTCGGTGTCGCTACGTTTGGCCTGGACTCAACGGTTCTGAAGGGCCGCCTTCCACTTGGCGATCCATTCGTTGCGATGCTGGGCCACCTTCTTGATGTCGTAGTCGACCAGCTTGATCTCGCTGATCGGCTTCAACCCGGCGCCGGTCACGTCCTTGCGCACGGAGCGGCGGCCGATATCGGACACGAGCTGTTCCTGGACGGGCTTGGACAGCAGCCAGTCGATGAAGACCTTGCCGGTTTCCGCATGGGGCGCGCCCTTCACCAGTGCAACACCGTCCGCCACCGTAGAGGAGCCGTCCTCGGGGTAGACGATGGCCACGTTGCCGCCGCCCTTCACGTAATCGAGGGCATTGTCCTCGAGGGTCAGGCCGACCAGGGCCTCGCCGTCGTTGACATAGCGCGGAACGGCGCCCGACGAATCGGACAAGTTCATGTTGGCCAGGGTCTTGTTGTAGACGTCCCAGCCCTTGTCGCCGTAAGCGATCAGCACGGTTGCGAGCTGCTGGAAGGACGAGCCGGACGAGTCAGCCCGGGCGGACGAGACCTTGCCCTTCCACTTGGCGTCACCGAGCTCTGCCCAGGTCTTGGGATAGTCGGCAGGCTTCAATTCCTTGTTGTTGACGGCCATGACGAGGAGGATGCCCGTATAGGGAATCCACTCGGGGCTGACCTTGTAGGTCTGGAGGAGGGCTGCATCGTCCTTGGGCGTATAGGTCTGCAGCAGGTCCTTGTTGTCCTCGAGCTGCTCGCCGCCGATGCTCCAGATCACGTCGGCCTTCGGCGCGGAGGACTCGGCCTTCACGCGCTTGATGATGTCGCCGGAGCCGGCCTTCACCACATCGACCTTGATTCCCGTCTCTTTTTCGAATTTAGGAACCAGCGCGTCGACAATTGACGCCTTGTGGGCCGTATAGACGACAACCGTCTTGTCTTGCGCCATGGCGGCGACACTCAGCGACGCCAGCAGGACGCCGGCCGTCAAGCCTGCTTTCAACATTGTTTCCTCCCCGGATTAAGTAGCAAAGCTACGCCATGTTGCTGAAAGCTGGAAGTTTTGTAAAGTCGTAGAACCTCAGAACGTAGTTATACAAAAAACAGGAGCAGGGGCGTGGCGGAGTTGAGGATCCAGGGACTGGCCAAGAGCTATCGGGACGTTCGGGTTCTCGAGAGTATCGATCTCGTCATCGCCTCGGGCGAGTTTTTTACCCTTCTGGGCCCGAGTGGATGTGGAAAGACCACGCTCCTGCGGACCATTGCGGGCTTCCAGCACCAGGACAGGGGCGAGATCGTCGTCGACGGTGTGCGGATCGACGGAAAGCCCGCCCATAAGCGCGATATCGGCATGGTCTTCCAGGATTATGCGGTTTTCCCGCATCTCTCGGTGGCCGAGAACGTGGCCTTCGGCCTCAAGGCCCGCTCCCTGCCCAAATCCGAGATCGAGGACCGGGTCGCCGAGAGCCTGAAGATGGTTCGGCTCGACGGCTATCAGTCCCGGCTCCCGGCCGAGATGTCCGGCGGCCAGCAGCAGCGGATCGGGCTCGCCCGGGCCATGGCGATCCGTCCGACCCTGCTCCTCATGGACGAGCCTCTGTCCAACCTCGATGCCAAACTGCGCATCGAGCTGCGCGAGGATATCCGCGATATTCAGAGGCGGCTTGGAATCACGACGATCTACGTGACACACGATCAGGAGGAGGCGCTGGCCGTCTCCGACCGCATCTGCGTGATGCACAAGGGCCGGGCGGAGCAGATCGGCACGCCCTTCGAGATCTACCGGCAGCCCGTCCGTCGCTTTGCGGCAAGCTTCGTCGGGACCATGAATTTCATCCCCGCCCGGCTCGAGGGAGGGCGCCTTTTCGTAGGAAGCCAGTCTCTCGCATTCCCGGCAGGTACAGCGGCTGGAGAGCTGGAACTGGCGATCAGGCCCGAGAATGTTCATCTGGGCGCCCGGGAGGGCCAGGGAGAAGGGGTCGCCCTGCGCGGCGAGGTCCGGAAAGTGACGTTCCTCGGTCGCGAAGCTCACTACACCCTTGCGACGGAGGCCGGAGAAATCATCGCCCAGGTGATGGACCCGAGCGCCGATTTCATCGCCATGGAAGGACGCTCCGTCGACATCCTCCTGCCTCTCGCCAAGATCGCCCTGTTTGACCGTGACGGGAACCTCGTGAAGACGGGGCAGGCCCAATGATCCGCCCCATGACCCGGCGCTTTCGCTTCGACCTCTGGACCCTGGTCCTCATCGCGGCCTGGGCCATTCTCCTGCTCCTTTTGGTCTGGCCCCTGTCCTCGATCCTGCGCGCCAGCCTGATCGACAACGAGACGGGGGCGTTCTCCCTCGTCCATTACGTGGATATCTTCACCGTCAAGGCCTATCAGCGGGCTATCGGCAACACCTTCATCGCGGGCTTCGGCGGCATGGCCGGGGCTCTCGTGCTCGGCGTCACCCTCGCGTTCGTCACCACGCGTTTCCGCATCATGGGCCGCCCCCTGATCCAGACGCTTGCCGTCGTGGCCCTGGTCTCGCCGCCCTTCATCGGGGCCTATGCGTGGATCGTCCTGTTCGGCGCCAGCGGCGTGGTCCGCAAGGGCCTCGCATCCATCGGGATCTCGATCCCTCCGATCTACGGGGTGGCCGGCGTCATCCTCGTGTTCAGCCTCAAGTTCTTCCCGCACGTCTTCCTGATCACGTCGGGAGCCCTGGCGGCCATCAACCGTTCCGTCGAGGAGGCGGCCGAGAGCCTGGGCGTGCCGCCCTGGAAGCGCCTGTTCACGGTTACCTTCCCGCTCATCCTGCCGGCCATCTCGGCCAGCGCCCTGCTCACCTTCGTCCTGTCCATCGCGGATTTCGGCACGCCCCGCATCATCGGCCGCGACTTCAACGTTCTGGCGACTGAGGCCTTCAACCTCTTCGCGGGCGAGGTCGGTGGAAATCCCGGCATGGCGTCCGCGCTGAGCGTCGTTCTCATCGTGCTCTCGATGATCGTCGTGTTCGGGCAGCGCTGGCTGCTGCGGAAGAACGTCTATTACAGCAACCTCATCAAGAAGCCGGAGCAACAGCGGGTGAAGGGCCTGAAGTCTTTCGGCCTGCACCTCCTCGCCTATACGATCGTCTTCCTGGGCGCTCTCCCGACCTTCATCGTCGTGCTGTTCTCCTTCCGGCGCACCAACGGTCCGGTCTTCCAGCCGGGCCTGAGCCTCCAGAGCTACGAGAAGGTGATTTCCACTGTCTCCGACCCGATCTGGAATACGCTGCTCTTCTCGACGATGGCAGTCACGGCCATCGTCATCAGCGGCACCCTGATCGGCTACCTGATCTCGCGGCGGCCCAGCATCGCCACGGGGTCGCTCGATGCCTTGCTGATGATCCCCTACATCGTGCCGGGGATCGTCATGGGCATTGCGTTCATCACCCGGTTCAACGATCCACCCCTCGCCCTCACCGGGACAGGGCTCATCATCGTCCTCGCCATCTACGTGCGGCGGCTGCCCTATTCGGCCCGCTCGGTCGCAGCCGCCCTCAAGCAGGTCGGCCCGAACCTGGAGGATGCTGCCATCAGCCTCGGCTACTCGCCCGGAAAGGCCTTCCTTAAGGTAACGGTGCCGCTCATCCTTCCGGGGATCCTCGCGGGCGGGCTGATGAGCTTCGTGACGGCCATGAACGAGCTCTCATCCTCCCTGGTGCTCTATGTGGGGCGCACCATCACCATGCCGGTCCGGATCTACCTGTCGGTCATGGACGGCGAATACGGCACGGCCTCGGCGCTCTCGACCATTCTGCTGACCATGACCGTGGTGGCAGTCTATGCGGCGTTCCACCTCTCCGGGCGGAAGGAGAGCGCCCTGCTCTAAGGGCAGCACTTGGTTGCCTATGAGGGCCGCGCTGCTTCAGAAGGGCAGCGCGGCCTTTTCTTTAAATTCCTGTCTTGCGTCAGGTGTCGGAGCAGCATAAAAACCTCCGCTGCAGCTGGCAGGCTTTTCCCTGCGGCTGACCCGGCCCCGTTTCTCTCATTGTTATTGTCTCCTGCGTTCGCTTGAGCGCGGGCCTTCGTTCCTTTTCGACCGGTCAGACCGGTCCTACGGAAGTCATTTCCATGCGATCCGCATTTCTTCGCAATGCCCTCGTCCTCGGCATGCTGTCCGCCATCGGCCCGTTTGCCATCGACATGTATCTTCCTGCCTTCCCGGCGATTGCACGGGACCTGCAGGTGGACGTCAGCGCCGTCCAGATGAGCCTGATGAGCTTCTTTCTGGCGATCGCGATCTGTCAGGTCGTCTACGGCCCCATCTCCGATCAGGTCGGACGCAAGCCGCCCATCTATTTCGGTCTGGTCCTGTTCATCGCAGGCGCCATCGGCTGCAGCTTCGCCAGGAGCGCGGAGGCGCTGATTGCCTTCCGCTTCCTTCAGGGCGTGGGGGCCTGCGCCAGCATGGTCATTACCCGCGCCATCGTCCGGGACCTGCATACGGGGGCGGACGCGGCGCGCCTGATGGCAACCATCATGCTGGTCTTCAGCGTGTCGCCGATCCTGGCGCCCCTAGCGGGCAGCACCCTGACGGAGTTCTACAGCTGGCGTGTGATCTTCTGGGCCATTGCGGGAATCGGCCTCCTGGGGTTGCTCGTCGTCGCGACCCTTCTCCCGGAGACGCGGGCAAGGACCGCGAGCCGCCGGAGCATCGGAGAAGTCGTCAGGACCTATGGCAGCCTTTTGAAGGACTGGCATTTCCTGGGGCTCGTCTTCATCGGCGGTCTCGGCCAGGCGAGCTTCTTCGCCTATCTGGCCGGCTCCTCCATCGTGTTCATCGAGCATTTCGGCCTCACGCCGTCCCGCTACAGCCTTGTTTTCGCGTCCAACGCCATTGCGTTCATCGGCGGCGCGCAGTTCAACAGCACGCTCATGCGCCGTTTCGGGGCGGAGCGCGTGGTTCGCAGGGCCATCAGCGTCTTTGCCGCAATGACGACCCTGCTCCTCGTCGTGACCCTTTCGGGCGTCGACAGTCCTTATGTTCTCTGGGGGATGCTGTTTGTGGCGTTCGGAGCCCTCGGCCTCGTGATTCCCTCGACTGCCGTGCTGGCCCTGGAGGCGCATGGACCCATCGCGGGCACGGCCTCCGCCCTCATGGGAACTCTCCAGCTCTGCACGGGCGCAGTCATGATCGCCCTGGTCAGCGCCTTCTTCGACGGGACGCCGCTCTCCATGGTGGCGGCGATTGCCCTCTGCGGCTGGGGAGCGTTTATCTTAAGCCGGACGGTCCTGGGACGTTCGAAGTTCGGTCTCTCACGGTAGAGGCTTGCCGCGTCTCGGCTTTGATCCAATCCCGGAAGGAGCGCACCAGCGGTGCCTCCGCCTTGGGCTCCGGGTAGACAAGGTAATAGGCGCCGCTGCTGATCAGACTTTGCGGAAACAGGATCGCTAGGCGTCCGGAGGCGATCTCGTCCGCAATCAGGAAATGCGGAATGAGGCCAACGCCGATTCCCGCAACGGCGGCCTGTGCGACCATGGCGAATTGCTCGAAGCGGGGGCCGCGCAGGGCATTGCCGATATCCACGCCGACTTCGGCGAACCATTCCGCCCAGGCTGTGGACCGGGTGCTTTGCTGGAGCAGGGTGGCGCGGGTAAGGTCCGCGGGCGTCCGGATCTTCTCGCGTTCGCGATAGTCCGGACTGCAGACCGGGACACATTCCTCGTCCAGGAGGTGGTCGCACAAAGCGCCGGGCCAATGCGGTTGGCCGAAATGGATGGCGGCATCGAAAGGCTCTGACGCGAAATCGAACGGCACGAGGCGCACGCCGAAATTCACCGTCACGTCCGGGTGATGGGTGAAGAATGTGCGCATCCGCGGGATGAGCCATCGGGTGCCGAACGTGGGCAGGACCGCGAGATTGAGGACCCCGCTCGTGCCCGACAGGGCTATGGCCTGGCGCGTGGCATCCGAGAGCTCGGCGAGGGTATTGCGCACATGGGTCGCGTACATGCGGCCCACATCCGTCAGCACCACCCGTTGCCGCGTGCGGCTGAACAGGGACAGCCCGAGAGCCTCCTCAAGCTGCTGGATCTGCCGGGATACGGCGCTCTGGGTCAGGTTCAGCTCCTCGGCTGCCCTGGAAACGCTCCCATGCCGCGCCGTCGCCTCGAAGGCCAGGAGATTGCCGACACTGGGGAGAAAGCCGCGTCTGAACACCAGTTCATTCCGATTTAGAATAACCTGCTTCGAAGATGTCGCTTTACTTCCTTGTCGTCCAGGGCAATTTTCCCGCCCGAAATCATCAACTCCCGCCAGCGCCCAAAATCCGGGCCTGTCGAAGCAGAAGGATCGGAACCATGGCCGGTGCTCACGAACTCGCAAAGCTGAAGTGGGACGATCCGCTCCTGCTCGACGACCTGCTCACGGACGACGAGCGGATGATTCGCGATACGGCCCGGGCCTATGCCCAGGAAAAGCTGCTGCCGCGGGTCATCGAGGCTTATCGCGAGGAGCGCACGGACCGCGCCATCTTCAACGAAATGGGCGAGCTCGGCCTTCTCGGCGTGACTCTGCCGGAGGATTATGGCTGCGCGGGTGCCTCGTACGTGGCCTACGGTCTCGTGGCCCGGGAGGTCGAGCGGGTCGATTCCGGCTATCGCTCCATGATGAGCGTCCAGTCCTCCCTGGTCATGTACCCGATCTACGCCTATGGCAGCGAGGAGCAGCGCCGGAAGTATCTGCCGAAGCTCGCCTCGGGCGAGTATGTCGGCTGCTTCGGCCTGACGGAGCCTGATGCCGGCTCGGACCCTGCGGGCATGAAGACCCGCGCCGAGAAGATCGACGGCGGCTATCGCCTCACCGGCAGCAAGATGTGGATCTCGAATTCGCCCATCGCGGACGTGTTCGTCGTCTGGGCGAAGTCGGCGGCCCATGACAACCAGATCCGCGGTTTTGTGCTCGACAAGGGCATGAAGGGCCTGACCGCCCCGAAGATCGGCGGCAAGCTCTCGCTGCGCGCCTCGATCACCGGCGAGATCGTCATGGACGGGGTCGAGGTGCCGGAGGATGCGCTTCTGCCGAACGTGTCGGGCCTCAAGGGCCCCTTCGGCTGCCTGAACCGGGCCCGCTACGGCATTTCCTGGGGCGCCATGGGCGCGGCGGAGGATTGCTGGCACCGGGCACGGCAATACACGCTCGACCGCAAGCAGTTCGACAAGCCGCTCGCAGCCACTCAGCTTGTGCAGAAGAAGCTCGCCGACATGATGACCGAGATCACCCTCGGCCTTCATGCCTCGCTCCGGGTGGGCCGCCTCTTCGATGAGGGCCGCATGGCGCCCGAGATGATCTCGCTGGTCAAGCGCAACAATTGCGGCAAGGCGCTGGAGATCGCCCGCATCGCCCGCGACATGCATGGCGGCAACGGCATCCAGGAGGAATACCACGTCATGCGCCATGCGCAGAACCTGGAGACCGTGAACACTTACGAGGGCACGCACGACGTGCATGCCCTCATCCTGGGCCGGGCGCAGACCGGATTGCAGGCATTCTTCTAAGCTCTGGCCCGGAAGCATCGCGATGAAGCCGCTTGAAGGACTCAAGGTCCTCGAACTCGCCCGCATCTTGGCCGGCCCCTGGGTCGGCCAGCTCCTGGCCGATCTCGGTGCGGATGTGGTCAAGGTCGAACGGCCGGGCGCCGGCGACGACACCCGTGGCTGGGGCCCCCCCTTCATCGAGGCAGCCGATGGGGGCGACCTGTCGGCGGCTTATTTCCACGCCTGCAATCGCGGAAAGCGCTCCATCGCGGCCGATTTCGAGACGAAGGAAGGCCAGGATCTCGTCCGCAAACTCGCGGCCCATGCGGATGTCGTGATCGAAAACTTCAAGGTCGGCGGCCTGAAGAAATACGGCCTCGATTATGAGAGCCTGAAAAGCGTCAATCCTCGCCTTGTCTATTGCTCCATCACGGGCTTCGGGCAGGACGGCCCCTACGCGTCCCGGGCCGGCTACGACTTCATGATCCAGGGCATGGGCGGGATCATGGACCTGACGGGTGATCCGGAGGGAGAGCCGCAGAAGATCGGTGTTGCATTTGCGGACATCTTCACTGGGGTCTATTCCGTCGTCGGCGTTCTTGCAGCCCTTCGCCGGCGCGACCAGACCGGGCAGGGCGCCCATCTCGACATGGCGCTCCTCGACGTTCAGACGAGCGTCCTGGCGAATCAGGCCATGAACTACCTGGCCTCCGGCAAGGCCCCTCGGCGCATGGGCAACGCCCATCCCAACATCGTGCCCTATCAGGTTTTCCCCGTTTCGGACGGGCACGTGATCGTGGCTGTCGGCAATGACGGGCAATATGCCCGCTTCGTCGAGGTTCTCGGACAGCCGGACCTCGCCCAGGACGAGCGCTTCAAGACCAATGCAAGCCGGGTGCGCCACCGCGCCGAACTGGTTCCCCTGCTCACTGTGCTGACCCTGCGGATGACACGGGAGGCGCTCCTGTCGGCTCTGGAGCGTCAGGGGGTTCCGGCAGGTCCGATCAACACCGTGGCCGACGTCTTCGCCGATCCTCAGGTGATCGCGCGCGGCATGAGGATCGACTTGCCCTCGCCAGACGCCAAGGCCGGCGCTATTCCGTCCGTACGCTCGCCCATCGTGATGGACGGGGAGCCGCTGGCAGCCAAACGCCCGTCCCCACGTCTCGGGGAGCATACGGACGAGGTTCTGAACGACCCGTCCTGGATGGCGTAAAGTCCACCTTCAGGGGGCCTGCTCGGCGATGCCGTTGTCGAGCAGGCGATTGATAACTTTGACGATCCGCTCCCGGTCCTCGTCCGAGAAGGGGCTGATGTCATGCATTTCCATACTGCGCAGACCCTCGACGGCGAGCCAGGCCACGATGCTGGCGTCAAGGTCGTCCGAGGTGGTTCTCAGCTTTTCAAGAGTTTCTCGGACCACATCCCGCACGGGCTCCAGGAGGCGTGGATTCTCCGAGGATGCGGCCAACATGCCGGTGGCGATTTCCTTCATCTTTCCGCTGCCGCACATCTTGAGAAGCGCGGCCGTACATAGTCTGGCCTCGAGGTTGCGCTTGGGCGGCGATTGCCTCCTCAGTGCCTCTTTCTCAAGGGATACTTCATCGACGAGGCGCTGAATCATTGCCTGGAGGAGTGCTTCCTTGCTCGGAAAGTTGTAAAGAAGCCCGCCTTTGCTGAGTCCGGCCCGTTCCGCAACGGCATCGAGGGTCAGGCGCCCCGAGCCGATTTCGCCGACTAGCTCGGCTGCTGCGTCGAGAATTTTTTCGCGGGAACTTTTCCGGCCCCGGACACACGCAAACATTCGCACCTCTTGCACTGAACCGTCCAGACGGTATATAAATGGCTCGGTGGCATTGGCGTCAAGGGGAAGATGCGCTAAAGCCGCCCCCTCCTCATCCAAATAGGACCAGATTCTTCGGTCCCCCAAATTCGGAACCAGCCCATGAAACGGCGCATCGTAGTCTCTATTGTGTTCATTCTTGCGATTGGACTCTGCGCAGGTCTGGTCTGGTTCAACTTCTTTAAAGAGAAGATGATTAAGGACTTCTTCGCCAACATGAAGGCGCCTGCCCAGGTGGTGTCCTCCGCGAAGGTCGAGTCCAAGACGTGGACCCCGGCCGTGAGCGCCATCGGTACGGCGCGTGCGGCCAACGGGGTCGAGCTGTCCTTCGAGACTCCCGGTATCGTCAAGGAAATCAAGTTCAAGGCGAACCAGGATATCCGCAAGGGCGAGATCCTGGTCCAGCTCGACGATACGGTCGAGCGTGCCGATCTCACCGACGTGCAGGCTGCCGTCAAAGTCACGGAGAGCGCATTCGAACGCGCCAAAACCTTGTCGTCCCGCGGCTATGGGACGGAGGCCAATTTCGACCAGGCGAGCGCAGCCATGGCGGCTGCCCGGTCGCGCCTCGCGCGTCTTCAGGCGACCATCGAGCAGAAGGCTCTCAAGGCGCCATTCTCCGGCGTCATCGGTATTCCGCGCATCGATATCGGTCAGTACCTGCAGCCCGGAACAGTGATTGCGAGCTTCCAGGATCTCTCCTCCATGAAGGTCGACTTCACGGTTCCGGAGCAGGAGGCCAGCAAGATCAAGCTCGGCCAGGAGGTCCGCGTCGGCGTCACAGAGGGCGAATTGCGGTTTACCGGCAGCGTCACCGGCAAGGATCCGCGCGTGGATCCCAAGACCCGCCTCGTTTCCGTCCAGGCGACAGTCACGACCGACAAGGACGGCGCGATCCTTCCGGGCCAGTTCCTCCACGTCGAGGCCATCCTTCCGCCGGAGCCCAACGTGCTCACGATCCCCCAGACGGCTGTGATCACCAGCCTTTACGGCGACTATGTCTACACGGTCGAGCCGGAAGAAAAGGGCGGGCAGAAGGTTGACGTGGTCAAGCAGGTCTTCGTCAAGGCCGGCCGCCGCCGTGGTGCCACAGTGGAGGTCCTGTCCGGTCTGGAGGTGGGCCAGCAGGTCGTCGCTTCGGGACAGAACAAGCTCCAGGCAGGGTCGACCGTAAAGATCAACAACACGATCGATCTGTCGAAAATCGACGCGACGAAGCTCGCGACCGGAGAATAGGCAATACTCCCATGAGTTTCACAGAACTCTTCATCCGCCGCCCGGTCCTTTCCATGGTGGTGAGCCTCCTGATCCTGCTGCTCGGCGCGCAGGGTCTGATGAGCCTTCAGGTTCGCCAGTATCCTGAGGTCGAGGAAACCACCATCACGATCACGACCACCTACACGGGTGCTAGTGCGGACCTGATGCAGGGCTTCATCAGCACGCCCATCGCGAAGGCCGTATCGAGCGCCGAAGGCGTCGACTACGTGACCTCTCAGAGCCGTCTCGGCCTGAGCACGGTCTCCGTGCGCATGCGCCTGAACACGGATCCGAACGCGGCCCTTACCGAGGTTACCGCCAAGGTGCAGACCGTACGCGCGCAGCTGCCGCAAGATGCCGAGGATCCGGTCATCATGAAAGGCACGGGCCAGACCTTCGCGCTCATGTATCTGACCTTCGCGAGCTCCGAGATGAATCCGGAGCAGGTTTCGGAGTTCCTGACGCGAGTCGTGCAGCCGCGCTTCGCCACTCTCGACGGCGTCGGCTCCGCCGAGATTCTCGGCGGGCGCGATTTCTCCATGCGCGTCTGGATCGATCCGGTTCGTCTCGCGGCGCGCGGCGTAACCGCCGGTGACGTCGTGGCGGCGGTCCGGTCGAACAACTTCCTGGCCGCCCCTGGCAAGACCCAGAATGAGTTCGTGGCCTACGCGCTTGAGATGCAGGCGACGTTCCAGACGCCGGAATCCTTCGGCACCTTGCCGATCCGTTCCAACGGCGACCAGGTCGTGCGCCTGCGTGACGTGGCGGACGTGGCGCTCGGCCCGAAGAGCACCGACACGAAAGTGAGCTTCAACGGTAAGGAAGGCACGTTCATCGGCATCACGCCGACGCCTTCGGCCAACCCGCTGACTGTGGCCGATGCCGTCACGAAGGCCATCGACGACATCCGTCCGACCTTGCCGAAGGGCATGACGGTCCAGATCGTCTACGACGCCTCGAACTTCATTTCGGCCTCCATCGAGGAAGTGTTCAAGACCATCGGCGAAGCGGCTCTGATCGTCATCATCGTGATCCTGCTCTTCCTCGGATCCTTCCGGTCGGTGTTGATTCCCATCGTGACGATTCCGCTCTCGCTCGTAGGCGTGTGCTTCGTCCTCTATGCGCTGGGCTACTCGATCAACCTCCTGACCCTTCTGGCCATGGTGCTCGCCATCGGTCTTGTGGTCGACGACGCCATTGTTGTGCTGGAGAACATTCACCGGCACATCGAGGAAGGCTTGAAGCCGGTTGAGGCAGCCATCGTCGGCATGAAGGAGATCTTCCTGCCCATCGTCTCCATGACGATTACGCTCGCGGCGGTTTATGCGCCTATCGGGTTCACGCAGGGCCTCACGGGCACATTGTTCCGGGAATTCGCGTTCACGCTCGCCGGAGCGGTCATCATCTCGGGCATCATCGCCGTCACGTTGTCGCCGATGATGTCCTCGAAGCTCCTCAAGCCCCATGGGCATGGCGGACAGACCGGCTTTGCCGGCTTCGTCGACCGGACCTTCACACGGGTGGAGAACTGGTATTCCAGGCGGCTCAAGGGGTCTCTTGACTATCGCTTTGTCACGCTGACCATCGTCGCGGCGCTTCTGGGCACAACCGTCTTTCTATTCACGAAGACTTCGTCCGAGCTGGCTCCCGAGGAGGATCAGGGCGCCTATCTCGGCCTCGTCAACGTGCCGCAATATGCGACGGCCGACTATACGCAGGCCTTTGCAAGCCAGTTTACGAACGCGGCCGAGAAGATTCCGGAGATCGATGATTCCTTCCTCATCATCGGCATCGACGGCGGCGGTGGCGGCTTCGTGGGCTTCAAGCTCAAGGAGTGGAACGAGCGCAAGAAGAAGGGCGCCGTCACCAAGGACGAAATTCAGAAGCTTCTCAATGAGAACGCCGGCGTGCAGGCTTTCGTCTTCGCACCGCCTTCACTGCCCGGCGCGGCCGGCGGTCTGCCGATCCAATATGTTCTGCGTACGATCGGCGACCCCGCCCAGGCCTACGAGGTGGCCGAGCAGGTGAAGCAGAAAGCGATGGCGACCGGCAAGTTCATCGTCGTCCAGAACTCGGTCACCTATCAGACGCCGCGGGCCCGGATCATCGTCGACCGTGACCGGGCTGCCGCGATGGGCGTGCCGGTGAACGAAATCGGAAACACGCTTGGCGCTCTCGTCGGTGGTGCGCCGATCTCCAAGTTCGACCGGGACAATCGCAGCTATGATGTGATCAGTCAGGTCAAACAGGAGGATCGTCTCAATCCTGAGCGTCTCGGCACATACTACGTGCGCGCGTCGGATGGATCGATGGTACCGCTCTCGGCGCTCGTCCATATCGAGACGAATGCCGCACCTGCGTCGATCGAGCAGTTCAACCAGCTGAACTCGGCGACCTTGTCGGCGCTTCCGCTGCCGGGTGTGACGACCTCAGAGGGGTTGCAGACCCTCCGGTCGATCGCGAAGGATATTTTGCCCCAAGGCTTCTATGAGGATTACGCGGGTCAGTCCCGCCTGGAAGTTCAGGAGGGAAGTTCCATTGCGCTCGCCTTCGGTCTGGCGATCATCGTAATCTATCTCGTGCTTGCGGCTCAGTTCGAGAGCTTCCGTGACCCGTTCATCATCATGATGTCGGTGCCACTATCGATGTTCGGCGCGATGATCTTCCTGAATCTCGGTCTCGCGACCCTGAACATCTACACGGAGGTGGGACTGATCACCTTGGTGGGACTGATCACGAAGCACGGTATCCTGATGGTGGAGTTCGCCAACGAGCTCCAGGAGAAGCACGGGGTGAACCGGCGTGAGGCGATCGAGGAGGCGGCCAAGGTGCGTCTGCGTCCGATCCTGATGACCACTGCCGCCATGGTGCTCGGCGTTGCGCCGCTGCTCTATGCGAGCGGTGCGGGTGCGGCCGCCCGCTTCTCCATGGGACTCGTGATCGCGTCGGGCATGTCGATTGGTACGATCTTTACGCTGTTCGTGGTGCCGATGTTCTATACCTTCATTGCCCATGAGCGGAGGAAGAATGTGGTGGCCGAGGACAAGAAGATCCCCGCCCCCCATCGGGCTCTGGCAGCCGAATAAAGAGAAAGGCCGGGCATTGCCCGGCCTTTTCGTTTCGTTGCCTTGAGAAGGAAGGGCGGGATCCGCCCTTTTCTTTTGCCTTAGGCCATCTCACCTTCAACTTCGATGAAGGGGGACAGGGATTTGAAGCCGGCCTCCTCAGCTGCCTTCCGGACGGCCTCGGCCACTTCCTTCGAGTGAATCTCCACGGTCTGGCCCGTCTTGGTGCAGACGAACATCACCTTCATCGCATTCACTTCAGGCTGACCATGGGACACGATGTAGGAATTCTGTGTCGCCAGACGGTGGACCAGCCCCGCATCCCGCAGGAAGTCGAGCGCCCGGTAGATCGTCACCGGGGCGAGGCGCTTCTTGTCGCTGCTCAGGCGGTCGACGAGATCATACGCGCCGACGGGACCGCCGCTCTGGACGAGCTCGCGATAAACCCGCTCGCGAATGGGCGTCAGGCGGAGATTGTTGGCACGGCATAGATCGTCCGCACGCTGGAGGAGCATCTCCTCTTCTTCTTTCCGATGGGCTCGGGCGTTCATACCTGGCTCCTGTAATTTCGAATCCTACATGTTCATATAGGTAAAGCTCCGCTTGTACAATGTGGTATCGTTGCAATTTTTACTTGCAAAGTTGCATAGGGGCCTATGCTGCTACGCGAAATGGAGGGTGGGGTGCAGAGGGATGCCAACCTCTGAAAAGAGACCCTAGGGCTAGGTCTTCAGTCCTGAGCGCAACCGCCGCACAGGCCACGAACCTCGACCGTCACCTTCTTCGGGTGAAATGAATGAGCATCGCTCCAGCCGGTCAGGCGCTCGTCGATTTGAGAATCCGTGAACTCCGTCACCAGCCCGCAGGCTTCGCAGATGGCGAAGGCGGCCATGTCGTGGTGATGGGGATGCTTGCATGCGACATAGGCGTTCAGGCTCTCGAGCCGGTGGGCCAGCCCTTTCTGGATCAGCTTCTCAAGGGACCGGTAAACCGTCGGGGGCGTAACAGCGCCCTTGGACCGCATCTTGTCCAGAACCTCGTAGGCAGAAAGAGGGTTCTGCGCCGCTGTGAGAATTCGATGGACCCGTTTCTGGGTCTCGTTCAGCCCCTCGACGGCATGGTTGTGGCAGTGTGTCGAGGACATGGGCGGACTAGGACTCCCTCTCGTGACCCGGCCTTGCTCCCTAAAGCCTGAGCGCCGGTTGCACGCATCTGGAGATGTTATAGGCAGTGAGAGGAGGCGTGACCAGCCTCTCACCCCAAAGTGTGACGATGGGGCCATCGAGCCGCCAGGGGGCACCAGATCAGGCGCTTCCGCGTACAATTAAAGGCTGACCCAGGTGGCTTTCCGCTGGGACGAGCGGACCGCCGCTTCGATGAAGCGCACGCCGCGGACGCCGTGCTCGACCGTCGGGACTTGCATGGCGAACGGGTCCGGCTCCCGCTCTTCAAGGCGTGCTGCGATCTGCTCGGCTACGTCCCGGTAGAGCTGCGCGAAGCCCTCAAGATAACCTTCCGGGTGCCCTGCGGGGATTCTCGAGGCCGCCTGTGCGACTTTCATCGTGCCGGCTCCGTTGCGCCGGATGAGGCGCGGCGCTTCGCCGAGAGGGGAGTGGATCAGGACGTTAGGGTTCTCCTGGTGCCACTCGAGGCCGCCTTTCTCACCATAGACCCTGATGCGAAGGCCGTTCTCCTGGCCTGCCGCAACCTGACTGCACCACAGCATGCCCTGCGCGCCGGACGTGAAGCGCAGCATCATGTGGGCATTGTCGTCGAGCCGGCGGCCCGCCACGAAGGTATGGAGATCCGCCGCGAGCGCCGTGACCTCATCACCGGTAATGAACTCGGCAAGATTGAAAGCATGTGTCCCGATATCGCCGACCGCTCCGGCCGGACCGGACCGGGCAGGGTCGGTGCGCCATTCCGCCTGCTTGCTGCCCGTCTCTTCGAGCCGCGTCGCTAGCCAATCCTGTGCATATTCCACCTGGACAACGCGCAAGCTTCCCAGCTCACCGGCCTTCACCATGGCGCGGGCCTGCCGCACAAGCGGATAACCGGTGTAGTTGTGCGTAACGGCAAAGATCAGACCCGATTCCTGGGCAAGCTTAGCGAGCTGATCAGCCTCGCGGCGTGTCGTGGTGAGCGGCTTGTCGCAGATCACGTGAATGCCGGCCCTGAGAAAGGCGCGTGCGGCCGCTGCATGCGCATGGTTGGGCGTCACGATGGCGACGGCATCGATGCCGTCTTTCAGACGGCGCTCCCGGCGGGCCATTTCGTTGAAATCGCCATAGATCCTGTCCTCACGAAGGAGGAGGTCCTGTCCGGACAGGCGCGCACGGTCCGGGTCAGACGACAAAGCTCCTGCAACCAGTTCCCAGCGGTCGTCGAGCCGCGCCGCGATGCGGTGGACGGCGCCGATGAAGGCGCCTCGTCCTCCCCCGACCATGCCGAGACGGAGACGCCGGTTGAGCTTTTGAGTATCGGCTCCTTGAATGGTCATATCTGCCTACTCCGCAGCTTTAGGGCAGGCATCGAGGCCTAAAAGTCGGCGGTTGGCTGCCTCGTCTGTGCCGCCTGCCGCAAAATCGTCGAAGGCCTTTTCCGTGACGCGAATGATGTGAGCGGCGATGAACTCCGCTCCCTCGCGGGCACCATCTTCCGGGTGCTTGAGACAGCACTCCCATTCCAGCACCGCCCAGGATGCGTAGTCGTATTGCGCCAGCTTGGAGAAGATAGCGCCAAAGTCGACCTGACCGTCCCCGAGCGAGCGGAAGCGACCGGCACGATTGATCCAGCTCTCATAGCCGCCATAGACGCCGACGCGTCCCGTCGGATTGAACTCAGCATCCTTGACGTGGAAAGCCTTGATCCGCTCATGGTACAGATCGATGAAGGCGACGTAGTCGAGTTGCTGCAGCAGGAAGTGGCTCGGGTCGTAATTGATCGAAGCCCGCCGATGGCCACCGACTGCGTCTACAAAGCGTTCGAAGGTCGCCCCGTCATGAATGTCCTCGCCGGGGTGGATCTCGTAGGCGAGGTCGCAATCCGCATCCTCATAGGCGTCGAGAATCGGCCGCCAGCGCCTCCCCAGCTCCTCGAACGCGGTTTCGATGAGGCCGGCCGGGTGTTGCGGCCAGGGATAGACAAAAGGCCAGGCCAGGGCGCCTGAAAAGGTCACGCTCGCCTTGAGGCCGAGGCGTCGTGAGGCTTTTGCCGCCATCAGCATCTGGTCGACAGCCCATTGTTGCCGCGCCCGCGGATTCCCCCGCACGGCAGGAGCCGCGAATCCCTCGAAAGCCTCATCATAAGCAGGATGAACGGCCACGAGCTGGCCTTGAAGATGCGTCGACAATTCCGTGATGGTCAGTCCATGCGACCGCACGGTTCCCTGCACTTCATCGCAGTAAGCTTGCGACTCGGCGGCTTTGGCAAGATCGAAGAGGCGGGCGTCCCATGTGGGGATCTGCACGCCCTTGTAGCCGAGGGATGCGGCCCAGCGGCAGATGGAATCCAGCGAGTTGAAAGGGGCTTCGTCGCCCGCGAACTGAGCCAGGAAAAGGCCCGGTCCTTTCATGGTTTTCATGGAAATCTCCGATCTCGTCCGCGATGCGAGGTTTAAGGCCGATCTTTCAGTAAGGAACGTCCCTCCCAGGAAGGGAGGGACGAAGGAGTTTTAGAACGGGGAGTTGGGGAAGTGGTGCTCCTTCGCATTATCCTTGGTGATGAGCTGCGCATTCAGCACATAGGTTCCGCGCATAGGAGCATCCGTGTAGAACTGTGCCGCCGTCACGTTCATGGCCGTAGCGATCATGCCCGGCGGATAGGAAACGTCGGCAGGGATCATCTTGTCGCCCTCCATGACGCGCTTCACCATATCCTTCATGCCCGCGCCGCCGAGAACAAACTTGATGTCTTCCCTCTTAGCCTGCCGGATTGCTTCCAGAACGCCGAGGGCCATGTCGTCATCGGAGGCCCAGACGGCATCGATTTTCGGATGCTTGGCCAGATAATCCTGCATCACACGGAAGGCGTCGTCGCGGTTCCAGTTGGCGTATTGCTTGTCGATCACCTTGACGCCCGACCCTTCAAGGGCCTTCTCGAAATTGGAGACGCGCTCCTCGTCGATCACGGTCGGAATGCCCCGCAGGACCACCACGTTGCCGGATTTCAGGTTCTCGACCATGTATTTTCCGGCAACCCGCCCGAACTCAGGGTTGTTGCCCGCGACATAGATGTCCTGGATCGAGGAATCCTTAAGCCCGCGATCCACCACCGTGATGAAGGTGCCGCGCTTCTTCACGGCCCGGACCGGGTCCGTCAATTCGTCCGAATTGAACGGGAGGACGACGAGCGCGTCGATCTTCTGTGCGGTGAGATCGTCGAGTGCATTCGCCTGCGAAGCGCCATCCGGAGAGGTCTTCACTACGACTTTCAGCCCAGGATAGGCTTTCTCAAGCTGCTTTGCCGCCTCCTGCGCATGATAGACGACGCCTCCAGTCCAGCCATGTGTTGCGGCCGGAATCGATACGCCGATGGTGACGCTTTTCTTCTCCTGCGCTGCCGCGCCCGTCGCAAGCCCGGCGATAAGGCTTGCCGCAGCTGCCAGTTTCAGTGCCGTTCCTCTCATCGTTTCCTCCCTGAAAGGATGCGTTCGAGCCCTTGCATGTAGGACCGGTGGGCTCTCACCGGCTTCATCGCCCGCGCTGGAATGAGCGCTGCACGAGCATGGCGATAATGATGATGGCGCCCTGAACGGCTCCGACGAGAAATTCGGAAACGAAGTTCGACAGCACCATGATATTGGCTACGAGTTCGAGAATGATGGCGCCGGCCACCGTGCCCCAGATGCGTCCGATCCCGCCTTTGAGGGCCGTTCCGCCCACCACTACAGCGGTGATTGCCTGAAGCTCCCAGAGAAGGCCTGTCGTCGGCGTTGCCGACCCAAGGCGCGGCACATAGACAAGAACCGCAATGGCGACGCAAAGGCCCTGGATGACGTAGGTCAACGTCCGCACGCGCCAGATCGGTACGCCGGAGTAGCGGGCGACGTCCTCATTGGACCCAATGGCGATCACATGACGTCCGAAAGAGGTCTTATAGAGAAGAACCGCGCCGATGGCTGCGACAGCCAGAAAGACGAGGATCGGCACCGGGATGCCGGCCACCGTTCCGAAATAGGCAGGTCGATAAAGCTCCCGCAGATCGGAATTGCGCAGGGTGATGGTACCGCCTGCTGCAAGCCAAATGACAAGAGAACGGAAGATTCCCATCGTTCCCAGCGTGACGATGAAGGGCTCAATCCGTCCGAATGTGACGATGAGGCCGTTGGCCAATCCGCAGAGTGCGCCCAGAACAAGAGCCACTGCCATGCCCAGGGCAAGGGTGCTCGGATCTGCATTGCCCATCTGATTGAGAATGAGAATCATGGCGCCGGCAACCAGCGCGGCCATGGACCCGACCGACAGGTCGAGGCCGCCACCTGAAATCACGAAGGTCGCGCCCACCGCGATGATGGCGATAAAGGCCGAGCGAGTGACGACGTTCAGGAGATTGGACGCCGTGAGAAAGTCCGGATTGATCAGCGCGCCGGCCGCGATCAGAACGATCAGGGCGATGAAGGGCGAAAGAGCCCGCATGTCCAAGGAAAAGCGGCGCGCCGACGGGGCGCTGCGAAGAGCCGTTTCTGTCATGGATATCCTGCGGCGATTTCGGCCGCCCTTTCTTCGTGAACTCCGGTCGCAAGAAAGACGATGGCATCCTCGGACAGGTCTGCCTCTTCGATCTCTCCTACAATCTGCCCGCCGCGCATCACGACGACGCGATGGCACAGGCCGATCAATTCCTGCATTTCCGACGAAATGACGATCACCGACCGGCCTTGCTCGGCAAGCTCGGCGATGAAGCGGTAGATCTGCTGCTTGGTGCCGATGTCCACACCGCGTGTGGGCTCATCGATGATGACGATCTCAGGGTCGATCAGCATCATCTTGGCGAGAAGCAGCTTCTGCTGGTTTCCGCCCGAAAGCTGGCCGGCCAACATGTCGCGACGGCGGGCTCTGATATCGAAGTCCCGAATGGCCTCGTCGAGAGCTGCCTCCTCCTCGTGCCTCTTCACCATCGTGGCGCGGGTAAACCTGTCCAGGGCCGCAAGGGTTACGTTCATCCGCAGATTTTGCTGCAGCAGAAGTCCTTTGCCTTTCCGGTCTTCGGAGAGATAAACGACGCCCGCTCGCATGGCCTGCAGGGCGTCTCTGAAGCGGGCAGGGGTTCCACGGATGCGCAAGGATCCCGAGCTCGGCCTCAGGCCGACGAGCCCTTCGAAGAGTTCGGTTCGCCCTGCGCCGATCAGCCCGCCGAACCCGAGGATCTCGCCGCGGCGCAGGACAAAGGAGGCATCCTGCACATGGCCCGGAACGCTGAAATCCTCGACCGAAAGAATGACTTCGCCAGCATGTGTGGCGGGCTTGTCGGGGTATAGCCGCGACATATCGCGGCCGACCATCAGTCGGGCCATTTCCAAAGGCTCGAGGCCCTCGATGGTGCGGTTAGCCACCAGGCGCCCGTCGCGAAGGACCGTGACGCGATCAGCGATGGCCTTCACTTCGTTGAGCCGATGGGAAATGTAAAGAACAGCAACGCCTTGGGTCCGCAACTGTCGGATGATGGCGAAAAGGCTTTCTGCTTCAACCGGAGTAAGCACCGCCGTGGGCTCGTCGAAAGCGACGATACGATGGGGCACGAGGAGCGCACGGGCGATCTGGACAAGTTGTCGGTCGGCGATGGAAAGGGTGCGAACCAGACGGTCTGGATCGATAGCGGAACCGAGATCCCTGAGGACCGCGCGGGTCCTGTCCCGCATGGCCTTATCATCGACGAACCCGAGGCGGGTCATCTCCCGTCCCAGAAACACGTTCTCCAGGACAGTAAGATCTTCTGCGAGCAGAATCTCCTGGTGCACAAGGACGATGCCCCTGGCTTCCGCTTCCACGGGGCCGGTGAAGTGAACTAGGTCTCCGTCAAGATAAAGCGTTCCGCCGGATGGGCGCAGATGCCCCGACAAAATCCGCATGAGGGTAGACTTGCCGGCCCCGTTCTCTCCGATAACCGCATGAACCTCGCCGGGCTGGAGGTCGAGCGAGATGTCGCTCAGAACCTCGATGGATCCGAAGGTTTTCGAAATATGCTCCGCACGTAAAACAGAAGCCATCGGTCGCTCCGCACCATGGGCGATGACGTCTTTCCGCCGTCGAACGTTTCGCGGCGAACCGGGGCGCTTCAGCGCAATCGGGGCATTGTGGTCGGTGAGTGCATGGCTTTCCTCCGGATCGATACCCGCATTCTCTTCCGGGATGCTAGGCAGGACGTGCTCATGCGACGGTATGCAAGAGCGCGATGTAATCGATTACATAAACTTTACCGCAAAGCCGGCTTCTGTCAAACAGAGGCTGAAGAGGCCCTCGGGATGGATGAGACCGCAAAGAAACGCAGCCTGGAACGCCGGAGCCATCCGCCCCGTGCGGTCCGCATCCAGGATGTAGCAAAGCTTGCCGAGGTTTCGACCGCAACGGTGAGCAGAGTTCTGGCTATGCCTCAGCGAGTCTCGGCTGAGAAAAGGGCCCGTGTCCTCGAGGCGATTGCCAAGACGGGCTACACGCCGAACCTTACGGCGCGCTCCCTCCGCTCCCAAAAGACCGGCATGGTTTTGGTAGTACTGCCGGATCTCGCCAATACCTTCTTCTCCCGCATCCTTAGGGGAATCGAAGAGATCCTTTTTGAGGCCGGCTACGGAATGATCATCGGAGGCCTTGATGGCTCTCCCGAAAAGGAAGCACATTTTGCGGCCTTCACGGCTGCCGGGCGTGTCGACGGAGCGATCCTCCTGAACGGTCATCTCTTCGGCCAAAGCCGGGACGGTCAGGGCGCTGCTGCGGAGATCGACATTCCCGTAGTGGCTCTCTGCGAAGCAATCCCTAAGGCGGACATCCCGCAAATCGAGATCGACAATCGTGCGGCGGCGCGGCGGATGACCGAATACCTTGCGGGACTGGGACACCGGCAGATTCTCTATGTAAGCGGCCCCAAGGGCAACGTTCTTGAGCAGGAGCGCTTCAAGGGCTACTGCGACGGGTTAGACAAGGCTGAACTCCCGTTCGATTCCTCTCTTGTTGTGGCGGGGGACTACACTATCGAGTCTGGCGTCCATGCCGGCCGGATGGTCGTAGCGAGCCCCCGCCGCCCCACCGCCGTGTTCTGCACCAGCGACGAGATGGCAATCGGCCTGATGCGGACACTCCTGTCCGCAGGCATCCGTGTCCCGCAAGACATCTCTGTCGCGGGCTTTGACGATATCGAATTCGCGGCTGTGGCCGAGCCGGCACTGACGACGATCCGCCAGCCTCGCCAGGAACTGGGACGTGCTGCGGCATCGGTGCTCGTAGCTCTCCTCGAGAAGCGTGAAGCACCCCAGCGCATCCGGCTCGAAACCGAGCTCGTCGTTCGTGACAGCGTCGCAGGGCCGCGGCCTCCTGCAACCGAGTCGTCTCTCGGCTGAGACTGCCGGAAGGCCTGCCCTCTCCATCTTTCCCTAAACGACGCTCGAAAGAGGTGCCTTGCTCCCTAGCGGAAGGGGGCGTTGACGACCCGCTCATTCTGCCGCACTATGACACAATTAAGATCCATATACCGTAAATATGGAATAAGGAGGGAAGGCCGTGAAGCTCATCAGTCGTGTTCTGTTGCCTGCACTACTCGCTCTCGGGTTGAGTCCTGTTTCTGCCCAGACATCAGGCGGCATCGCCAACGTAGCAACCATCGGCGAGCCGCCGACGATGGATCCCATGGTCTCCACGGCCGATCTCGTCGGGATCGTGACCCAGCACTTCTTCGAAACCCTCTTCACGTTCGACAAGAACTGGAAGGTCACGCCACTCCTGGCCGAAAGCATGCCGGAGATCACAGAAGGCGGCAAAGTCTACACCATCAAGCTCCGCCGGGACGTGACCTTCCATGACGGCTCTCCCATGACCGCCGACGATGTGGTGGCGTCGCTCAAGCGTTGGATGGAGCTCGCCTCGCGCGGCAAGCAGACCGCCGGTAACATCGATAAGGTCGAGGCTGTCGATCCGGGCACGGTCCGCATCACATTGAAGGCGCCCTATGCGCCGCTTCTGGCCCTGCTTGCCTTCAACAACTCCGCCGCCGTGATCATGCCGGCGAAGAAGATGGAGAATCCCCTTAAGGAGCCGGTCGGAACAGGTCCCTACATGCTGAAGGACCGTAAGGCCGATCAGTATATCCAGCTCGTCCGGTATGATGGATACAAGCCGCGCCAGGGCGAGCCGGACGGCTATGGTGGCGCAAGAAAGCCTGTGCTGGACGAAATCCGCTTCGTTCCCGTGCCGGACCCCAACACACGCATCGAGGGCGCTATTTCCGGTCAGTTCGACTATGTCGACGCGCTGCCAGTAGAGTCCTATGACAGGCTCAAGGGACAGCAGACCACGAAGCCTGTCGTCCTGAAGCCGTTCGGCTGGCCCGTTTTCGTGATGAACACGAAGCAGGGCAACATGGCCAATGTCGATGCGCGCATGGCGGTCCGTATGGCGCTGAACATGGAGGATATGCTTGCCGCCGCCTTCGGCAGCACGGAGTTCTACAGCCTTGATGCCGCCATGTATCCGGAGGGTTACGTGTGGCACACCATGGCCGGAACGGAAGGCCGGTACAATGTCGCCGATGCCGACAAGGCCAAGGCTCTCCTGAAGAAAGCCAACTACGACGGATCGCCGGTGCGAATCCTCACGAGCCGGCAATATGAGTTCCACTACAAGATGGCACAGGTGGCCGCCGAGTATCTGAAGCAGGCCGGCTTCAAGGTCGACATGCAGGTGGTCGATTGGGCAACGCTCACCCAGCGCCGCGCGGATCCGGCTCTCTGGGATATCTACATCACCCACAGCCCCTTCCTGCCTGAGCCTGCCCTGATCGGCCAGCTGTCCGAGAGCTCCCCGGGCTGGTGGTCGACGCCTGCCCGCAAGCAGGCCGTCGATGCCTTCAATACGGAAAGCGATCCGCAAAAGCGCGTTGCGCTTTGGGCCGATGTGCAGAAGGTGATGTACGACGAAACGCCGAGCATCAAGATCGGTGACTTCAATGCTCTGGCGGCGCAATCCCCGAAACTCGAAGGGGTCGTTCCCGCGCCGTGGCCATATTTCTGGAACGTGTCTATCAAGAAATAACGCACGGATCACTGCAGGAGGCGCCTACGGCGCCTCCTGACGACGGGAGCTAAAAAGAAACGATATGGGTCGCTACGTCCTTCAACGTCTGCTCGGCATGCTTGTGGTGATGTTCGTCGTGGTGACGATCGTCTTCGTCATCGTGCGGATCGCGCCGGGTGATCCAGCTGCCGTCATGTTGGGTCCTGATGCGACGCCCCAAGACATTGCGGCGCTCCGGGCGCGTCTCGGGCTCGACCGGCCACTTTTTGTGCAATACGTCTTCTTCCTTGCCCAACTTATCCGAGGGGACCTGGGCGAATCCATCTTTCTCAATCAACCTGTGCTCTCGGCCCTTGCCGAGCGCGCTGAGCCGACCTTCTTTCTCACGCTGTTCTCGATCCTGATTGCCGCCGTCATTGCAATCCCGATCGGCGTGCTTTCTGCCTACAAGCGTGGCTCGCTTTTCGATCAGACGGCGACCACTCTCGCCATGCTAGCTGCTTCAATCCCGAGCTTCTGGCTCGGTCTTCTGCTCATCCAGTTCTTCGCCGTGCGGTTCAGTCTTTTCCCCGTATCGGGCTATGGCGGTCCCGGAGCGAGCTTTGCAACGCGGCTGTCGCATCTCGTCTTGCCAGCATTTGCTCTTGGGGTCGTATCGTCGGCACTGATCCTGCGATTCACGCGGGCGAGCATGCTCGATGTCCTGAGCGACGATTATGTTCGCACAGCACGCTCAAAGGGAATGGGCGAATTCAGGGTCGTCATGAAGCATGCCTTCAAGAATGCCTTGATTCCTGTATTGACCGTTATCGGCCTCACAGCGGCCCTTCTGGTCTCAGGTGCCGTAGTGACCGAAACCGTATTCGGCCTCCCGGGCGTCGGCAGCCTCGTCGTCTCTGCCGTTCTGCGTCGGGATTACCCCATCATCCAGGGAGCGCTGCTGATTATTGCGGCACTCTACGTTCTCATCAATTTCCTGATCGACATGCTCTATCTCGCGGTCGATCCGAGAGTCCGTTACTGATGGCCGCTGTCGCTTCCACACCGGAACAGGCAAGTCTTCTCTCGCTCCTGATCCGCCGCAAAACAGTTCTCGTCGGCCTCGCGATCCTCCTGGCGATTGCCTGCCTGGCGATTCTCGCGCCTGTCATTGCCCCTTATGCGCCGAACAAGCTCTCCATCGTCAACCGCCTGAAGCCTCCGGGAACGACCTTCTGGTTCGGAACGGATGAGTTCGGTCGCGATATCTTCAGCCGCACCATCTATGCTGGCCGACTCTCCCTCCTTGTGGGCGCTTCGGTGGTCTGCTTCGCGTCCGTTTTCGGCATTGCCCTAGGACTCGTTGCGGGTTTCTTTCGTCGGCTCGATGCACCGACCGCGCGCTTCATCGACGCGATGATGGCGTTCCCGGACATTCTTCTCGCCATCGCCTTGGTGGCGGCCTTGGGTCCATCACTTGCGACCGTCATCGTGGCTTTGGGAATTGTCTACACGCCACGTCTCGCCCGCATCGTCCGCGCATCGACGCTGGTTATTCGCGAACTACCCTATGTAGAGGCGGCGCGGGCGCTTGGAGTACCCACATGGCGCATCATGACTCGGCATGTCCTGCGCAATCTGGTTTCTCCAATTCTCGTGCAGGCAACCTTCATCTTCGCCTATGCAATGTTGGCCGAGGCCGGTCTGTCGTTCCTTGGACTAGGCGTGAGCCCCGAGATCCCGACATGGGGCACGATGATCGCAGCAGGACGTCAATATGTCGGCAGTGCTGACTGGATGACCCTTTTCCCAGGCATTGCCATCATTCTCTCGGTTCTTTCTCTGCAAATGGTGGGGGACGGCATGAGAGATCTTCTCGATCCGCGTTTCAGAAGGGACCTTTGAGCCGATGACGATATCCGCAGATCAATCCAGCGGGCTTTTTCTGACGCGGGTCAGGCCCGTTGGCTTTGGGCCAGGAACGCCTAGGGAGCCCGTCGACATCCTGATCGATGGAGAGGGGCGCATCCAGTCCGTCGGATCCGGGCTCGCCGCTCCGGAGAGCTATCGCCGGATCGATGCCGGTGGCGCTTTCGTGTCTCCCGGATGGACTGACCTTCATGTCCATGTCTGGCATGGTGGCACAGATATCTCGATCCGGCCGGAGCTTTGCGGGCTTGAACGGGGTGTGACCACGATCGTCGATGCGGGATCAGCCGGAGAGGCCAATTTCCACGGCTTTAGGGAATTCGTCATCGAGCCCGCGCGGGAGCGCATCAAGGCCTTCCTGAACATAGGCTCCATCGGTCTCGTGGCATGCAACCGTGTCAGTGAGCTGATCGACATCCGTTCCATCGACCTCGACCGCACGATTGCCTGCGTCGAGGCGAATCGAGATGTCATCGTCGGCATCAAGGTGAGAGCGAGCCATGTGATCCTTGGTTCCTGGGGCATCACGCCGGTCAAGATCGCCAAGAAGCTTGCCAAGATCCTGAAGCTGCCCCTGATGGTGCATGTGGGCGAGCCGCCTCCGCTCTATGACGAGGTGCTGGAGGTCCTCGGCCCTGGTGACGTGATCACCCATTGCTTTAACGGCAAAGCCGGCGGCAGCCTCATGGAGGACGAAGATCTCTTCCATCTGGCCGAGCGTTGCGCGAGCGATGGCATCCGCCTCGACGTGGGACACGGAGGCGCATCCTTCTCGTTCAGAGTCGCCAAGGCCGCGATTGCGCGAGGCCTCTTGCCGTTTTCGATTTCGACCGACCTGCACAACCGTTCGCTGGACAATCCCGTATGGGACATGGGAACGACCATGTCGAAGCTGCTGGCTGTCGGCATGCCATTCGAGGCCGTCATAGAGGCTTCGACCCGTGCGCCTATGTCAGTCATCGGCCTTCCGACGACCGACCTCCTCGCACCCGGGGCGCGGGCCGAACTCACCGTGTTCGATATTGAGGATAGTGATCTTAGGATCCGCGACTCGATGGGCGACGAGGCGCATCTCGATCGCCTGATCGTACCGCGCTGGGCTATCGTAGGCGCGCAGGCAACCAAAGCCAGCCGTTACGAGCCGAAGAGCAAATATTCGCTCAAGAGTGCAGGTTGCCCTCACTGCGGTTGGGTCGGAGCGCAATGACCTCGCTACCCGACGATATCGTCCTACGGGTTGACCATCTGCGGACCCATTTCGAGCTGGGAAGCCGGGTAGCAAAATCCGTCGATGACGTCAGCTTCGATGTCAGGCGAGGCGAGACTGTTGCGGTCGTGGGCGAGTCGGGTTCGGGAAAATCGGTCACAAGCCTCTCGATCATGCGGCTCCTTGCGCCGCCAGGTCGGATCGTCGGCGGGGAGATCCTCTATCGGACCAGCGATGACCGCATAGTTGATCTTTCCAAGCTGTCGCAAAAGGAAATGCAGAAGATCCGGGGGCGAGAGGTCGCCATGATCTTCCAAGAGCCGATGACGAGCCTCAACCCGCTCTACACGGTTGGCGATCAGATCATGGAAATGATCCGGCTTCACGAACCCTTATCGAAGGCGGAAGCACGAAAGCGTGCAGGGCGGATGCTGGAGCTCGTCGAGATTCCTGCGGCCGAGCGACGTCTGGACGAGTATCCGCATCAAATGTCGGGCGGAATGCGGCAGAGGGCCATGATTGCGCTCGCCCTTTCGTGCAATCCGAATCTGTTGATTGCAGATGAGCCGACCACGGCTCTCGATGTGACGATTCAAGCGCAGATTCTCGATTTGTTGCGACGGCTGCAGGCCGAGATCGGAATGAGCATTCTCTTCATCACACATAATCTTGGTGTCGTTGCCGAGATCGCGCACGACGTGGTGGTCATGTATGCGGGCCGAGTGGTGGAGCATGCTCCATCGGGGCGGCTTTTCGAGCGCCAAAAGCACCCTTATTCACGCGGTCTTCTCGCCTGTATCCCTGACGCGTCTCGAGACAGAAGCCCGACTGGGGAACGGCTTCGCCTCAAGCCCATTCCGGGCAATGTACCCAGTGTCATGTCCCTACCCGAGGGATGCAGCTTTGCGCCACGGTGCCCTTTAAGAATCGAGCGGTGCGAGGAGGACCCACCGTTGCTCCTCGCCGAGCCTCACCATCTCAGCCGCTGCTGGAGGCACAACGAGCTATGACAGCCTCCGATATCCTCCTGCGCGTGGAGAACCTTAGCAAGCACTTTCCAACCAAAGCCGGTTCCGTTAAGGCGGTTGATGGTGTCACGTTCGACGTCAAGCGCGGCACCATTGTCGGTCTCGTTGGGGAATCTGGCTCTGGCAAGACGACGGCCGGCCGCTGCACTCTTCGGCTGATCGAGCCGAGCGCGGGGCGCCTCATCTTTGACGGGAAAGATCTCGTCACCTTATCGGATCGCGAGATGCGATCCTATCGACGGCGAATGCAGATCGTCTTTCAGGACCCATATTCAAGCCTCAATCCGCGAATGCGGATAGAGGAGATCATCGGAGAGGCGATCGACACTCATCGGCTTGCCAAAGGGGCCGCGAGGCGGGAGCGCATTGCAGAGCTTCTGAGTCGGGTCGGTCTCGATCCAGAACATGGCAGGCGCTATCCACACGAGTTCTCCGGCGGGCAGCGTCAGAGGATCGGCATTGCGCGAGCCCTGGCCGTCGAGCCCGAGTTTATCGTTGCGGATGAGCCTGTCTCGGCGCTCGACGTATCTGTCCAGGCTCAGGTTCTGAACCTTATTCAGGATCTGCAGCAGAGCTTTGGGCTTACGATGCTGTTCATCGCCCACGATCTGTCAGTGGTGGAATACCTCTGTGACGAGGTCGTCGTCATGTATCTCGGGCGGGTCATGGAGCGTGGGCCAAGCCGAAGCCTCTATGCTATGCCGCGGCACCCTTATACGCAGGCTCTCCTGTCCGCCGCACCGGTGCCGGATCCCAAGGCGCACCGACAAAGAGTCATCCTGCAGGGTGACATCCCCAGCCCGATGAATCCACCATCCGGCTGCGTGTTCCGTACCCGTTGTCCTTATGCAATTCAGGCTTGCGCCGAGATTGTTCCTCCGCTCGATCCGGTCGCGGCGGAGCATCATGTGGCGTGCATCCGCAAGGACGATCCTGATATCATCTCTCAAGGAAAAAAATTGTGAGCTACGCTCAGGAAACCGGCCGCGACACTCCCTATGCGCGCCTGAAGCATCTCGGCATCGTTCTGCCCGACGCGCCTCCACCGATTGCAAACTTCATCACGCATGTTCGGGAGGGAAACCTGCTATTTCTCTCCGGGCAGGGCCCCCAGGAAGTCGACGGCTTCCTCCATAGCGGCAAGGTCGGCGCAGACGTAGGTGTCGAGGTCGCTTACCAGCATGCCCGATTGACGGGGATTAACCTGATTGCCGTCATGCAGCAGGCTCTGGGCGACCTAAATCGCGTCAAGCGGATCGTGAAGCTGCTGGGTATGGTCAACGCGACCGCAGATTTCGCCGAGCACCCGAAAGTCATCAATGGCTGCTCTGACCTCATGGTGGAGATTTTCGGCGAGAGAGGCAGACATGCCCGCTCGGCAGTCGGGTTCGGCTCCCTTCCAAATAACATTACGGTCGAGATCGAGGCCGTCATAGCGGTTCGAGACTGATCCCGATGTCAGCGCCAACCCAGGATCGTCTCGACTCGCGCGGCGGCTGCCTGGACGGCGTCTGCGTAGCGCTCGCGAGCCTGGACGACCTTATGCTCCGGCAGGACGATCGACATGGTTGCAACGCAAGCGCCGCAAGGATCGCAAATCGGCGATGCGACGCAAGCGACGGAAAAATCAGACTCACTGATCTGGATCGACAGGCGCTCTTTCAAAGCAGCTGCGGAGGCGTCGGACAGCGCCGCAGGGTTGGTCTCTGCATGTCCCGTAGGAGAGTTGCGGGCTGCCTGCCGGAAGAGAGCAAGGCGTTCATCGTCCGGCAAATGCCCTGCAAGCAGACGGCCCGAGGCCGTCCAGTTCAAGGGAACCCGGGTCCCGACGCGGGAGATCACGCGAAAATGGCCAGGCCCGTCGGCCATGGCCATGACGACCATATGGTCGTCATCGCGGCCGCATACCTGAACGGTTTCCTCCACAGCCCGGCAGAGCTCCTGCATCTCATGGGTCGCGACGTCGAGGAAGTCGAGGGATCGCGCATAGGCAAGACCGTAATGGTAAAGGCGCGGCCCGAGCCAGAGGCTGCCGTCACCCTTACGCTGAAGAAGGTGCTTGTCGACGAGATCATCGATGATCGCATAGACCGTCGAGAGTGGAGCCTTGACGGCCTTGGCGATGGCATAGGCACTGGTCGGACATTCGGTATGCCGAAGATAGTCGAGGATCTGGATCGCCCGGTCGATGCCGCTGACGCGCGCTCCTCTTGCCGGCTTCGTACGGCCCGAGGCGGGCAAGCCAGCTGGTGTTTGAGCGTCCAAAGTCATGTCTCCAGGCATCGTTCGTCACATGTGATTGCGGTACAATAAAGTATCTTCCCGAATAGTGGAATACACACGTCAGCGTTTTTCTTAACAAAGGAAACCACCATGGACCGACAGGATATCCGCCACGCGCTCGGCCTTCGCCCTATCGTCAACGTTTCTGGGACCATGACGTCCCTGGGGGCATCCATCGTGGTTCCCGAAGCGGTTGCCGCCATCTCGGCCATTCTCCCGCAATTCGTGGAGATCGACGATCTACAGAAGAAGGCGAGTCAGGTGATTGCCAGGCTCTGCGGTACCGAAGCCGGTTTCGTGACCGCCTCCTGTTCGGCCGGAATCACACTGGCTGTGGCGGGAGCTATGACGGGCTCGGACCTTGCCGCAATCGAACGGCTCCCGGACGCGGCAGGGCTCAAGGACGAGGTTCTGATTCAGACGGGGCACATGGTGAGCTACGGTGCGCCGGTGGAGCAAGGCATTCGACTTGCCGGCGCCAAGGTGGTCCCTGTCGGACAGGCAACGTCCGCTCGGGCCTATCAGCTTGACGGGGCGATCACCGACAGAACGGCGGCGGCGGTTTACGTAGTGTCGCATCACACGGTGCAGTACGGCCTCATCCCGCTCGATGAGTTCGTTGCCGTATGCCATGCTCGCGGTGTTCCGGTCATCGTCGACGCGGCCTCCGAATATGATCTAAAGGGATTCCTGGCGACGGGAGCGGATATTGCGCTCTACTCGTCTCATAAATTCCTGGGCGGTCCGACAGGCGGTATTGTGGCCGGCAAGACTGATCTTGTCCGTGCGGCTTATCTCCAGAATTACGGGATCGGCCGCGGCATGAAGATCGGAAAGGAAGGTATGGCCGGGACCATCGCGGCCCTTGAGGCGTGGGAGACGCGGGATCATCAGGCAATCCGCGAGCGGGAAAGCGGCTATCTGAAATTGTGGATGGATGCGTTGAACGGACGCCCAGGCGTGAAGGCCGTGGTCGAGCCTGACCCGACCCACAATCCCCTCGACCGTCTCAAAGTTTCCGTAGAGCCTCACGAGGCGCACATCACGGCGTGGGACCTTGCCGATGCCCTGGCCTCGGGCCCAACACCAATCATTGTCCGCGACCATGAGATCGAGCACGGTTTCTTTTACATGGATCCTTGCAACCTTCACCCAGGGCAGGAAAGCATTGTTGCGCACCGGCTCGTAGAGGAGTTGGAGAGAGCGCGTCAGTCGAACGAAATTATTGCGACACCCTTAGAGCGGAGGCGCAACCGCCGCACTGAAGCGCTAATGCGCTGGCCGGGTTGAGACCAAGCAGTTAGGTGCCCAGGGCAACGCGAGAGAAGGGAAGGGCCAAAATCAGTGGAATAAGCAAAGCCCAGGGCTTGAATGAACGAGCGCTTTCTCCGACGAAGGAAAAGCCCGTGCCCAGGATCGGTTGATTGTCATGATGAGCGTGCGTGATCGGCTTGAAGAGGTATTCGAGCGGCTGGAAAAGCGCGCCTCCGATGAGCGTGTCTATCCGAAAGTCTATTGGGCGGCCGCCCGTGCGGCCGCCGATGCGGCCGATGAGCGAAGGCGTGCAGGCGTAACATTGGGGCCCCTGGATGGTGCTCTGGTTTCGGTTAAGGACCTGCTCGACGTCAAAGGTGAACCGACCCTGGCAGGGTCCCGGATTTTTCGGGATCGCGTTCCCGCTGGAGAGGATGCCGACGTCGTGCGGCGCCTGCGTCAAGCTGGTGCCGTCATCATCGGCAAGACCAACATGGTCGAATTCGCGTTCTCGGGCATCGGGCTTAATCCGCATTTCGGGACCCCCGGCAATGCGATCGATCCGAAGCGTATTCCGGGCGGTTCGTCATCGGGAGCCGGCGTTGCGGTTGCGGAGGGGACAAGCGACATCTCCATCGGCAGCGACACGGGCGGCTCCGTCCGGATTCCCGCAGCTTTCAATGGCGTCGTTGGGTTCAAGCCGACAGCGCACAGGATTTCGCTGAAAGGGGCCTTTCCGCTTTCATACAGTCTCGATTCCCTCGGGCCCTTGGGGCGGAGCGTCGCCGATTGCATCGCTGCGGACGCCGTCATGGCAGGATATGGGGCGCTGGTGTCGACCCCTTATCCTCTTTCGGGACTCCGTGTCGGTGTACCGCGGGGGCGCCTTTTCTCTCAGACAGAGGCACTGGTTGCTGACGCCTTCGAGGCGAGTCTGCGGCGGTTGTCAGCCTTAGGGGCTCGGGTCAGTGATTGTGATTTAGAGGATCTCCTGGAGCAGATGCGAGAGGCGACGTCGCGCGCATCCATTGCCTCGGTAGAGGCGGCAGCTATTCATTCAGACTGGATCGAAACGCGAGCCGTTGAAATCGATCCACGTGTGCAGAAGTGGATCGCTCTGAGGCGCGCTACGACGGCTGCAGATTACATTCGCATGATGCGCAAGCGCGATGAGCTCACGAGAGCCATGGACCGAAGGTTGGCGCCGTTCGACGTAGTGGCCTTGCCGACAATTCCTATTGTGGCCCCACTTATGGCTCCGCTTATCGCCGACGAGAAGCTCTACAATAAGACAGATACGCTTGTCCTGCGGAATACGACGCCCATCAATCAGTTCGACCTTACAGCAATCTCCCTTCCAATTCCTGATATGCCGCTTCCTGTCGGTCTGATGCTCGTTGCACGCCATGACCAGGACAGGCGGCTTTTCGAAATCGCCTTAAGCGTCGAGAGCGCTCTTCCGCATTAGAAGTGCGCTCTCGGGCAAGGGCAAGCTCTGAAGGGCACCGATGGCAATTCTATCGGGCACGAACCCGAACGGAATGCCGCACGGCGACTGGGTGCGCTACACGGACTGAGCCGACTGTCCGAACGACCGGAAGCGGCCGAGCAACCCGGTAGACTGGGCGCGCCCGATAAACTGTCCGAACTCGGTAAGCGGGATAGGTCCGATAATAAGGACGGCCGTAATAACGTGCTACCGGATATGCGTAGCGGTACGAATAACCCGGATAGGCATAGGCTGGATAGCTATACGCATAAGGTGCGTAACCATAACCGTAGGCCGGATAGGAATAACCGACGCCGTAGTAGGTATTGCCATACGGGTAGCCGCCGTAAGTATATGGGTAATTGTAGTAGGCCGGGGCGGCCGCCGCAGAGGCTATGCTTCCTAAAATGGCGCCGCCGATCAGGCCAGCGGCCAGAGCGCCACCGCCGCCCCAGCCACCATAGCGATAGCCATATCCACGATAGTATCCACCTCTCCAGCCACCCCAGCCTCCGCGGGCGAAGCCGCCAGGGTGATATCCACCGTGGAAGCGAGGTTGGGCCTGGGCTTCCTGAGCAACACTGAGGGTGACCGCGAGGCAGGCGGAACCGACAAGGAGAGCCGACTTCATCATCGCTCGTCTCCGATATGCGCGAACAGAGTCCTCCAACCCCATCCCCGCAGCTTTAATGCCGCCCTTGATATGCAGAGAGGCCACCCCGAGTTCCCATTGCCGAAGCTTGACGGCCAAAAAAAATCAGAATGACGTTCTGTTGTTGCGATCCGTGCTTTCGTGCTCGAACAAGGTGGACTTAAAGCCTTCAGCTTTCCCTCGCTTCTCTTTCCGGTGTTGCCTCCAACCAGCCATTGCCGGGCATCCGTTGAAGAAGAGGAGTTTTCAGGACCCCAACAACCCGCTCGGGCCAGCTTGGATCGAGCTCTGCCAGTTTCGCCTGCCAGCGATCTGTCTGCAGCATGGCGGCTCCTATGACGACGGGTGCAACGCCGCAGTTCGATAGGAGGTGGAGCGCTGCGGAGATCGAAGTGCCGCTGCTGATCACGTCGTCCACAAGGAGAACGCGCTTGTTCTCGATGAGCGGCATCATTCGCGGATCAAGATAAAGGCTTTTGCTCTGGCTGGGACTGGTAATCGAACTTAGCGGTACGGAAAGGTCGTCCCGA
>Ga0182741_1000439_pt1 | contig 62907 bp, 53 predicted proteins | sample eDN5th37CBELigOP_FD_128874 | JGI IMG/M metagenome (GOLD analysis project Ga0182741, IMG submission 128874) | Enriched Organic Plus compost microbial communities from Emeryville, California, USA - eDNA 5th pass 37_C BE-Lig OP (version 2) (version 2) ...
AAGCCATGATCCGCATCAGCAGTATTCACCTGATGCTGAAACGGCTTACCGGACATCAGCACCAACCCGCGTTTCACTATCTAGTGGCCGCCTGAAGCGGCTTTTCGGATAGACTCTAAGACCGCCAGCGGCCGAATCAGCCTTCCCGGAAGTCGTCAGCTAGGGGATTACCACTATTTCTGCTGGAAGATCGGGTTCACCTCGAGATCGGGCGTGAATCTCAGTGTCGGCTTGCCGAGGGCTGGCTCGGCACTATTCTCCCGCGTTCCATAAGCCGCCGTGAAGTCTGGTTTGCGGTCCACTTGCGAAACTTCCGGCTTGCCCCCCTGAGCCCGCCCGGCGAGAAATTCGCGGGCAGATTCGAGGTTAGCGTGACGCGGCTGCGCCGGATCGGCGGCGGCCAGCAATTCGCGTACACTGCGGACCGGATTGCCGCGAATCGTAGCGTTGTTTTGATCCAGCAGCTCATTCACCTGCGCTAACAGCTCTGTCCCTTGGTCCGTCAGCACGTGGGCCCGCAGAAGGCCGCGCTGAACGCCAAGCGACGCCAGTTGGGCCTCAGTGCTGTTGATACGGACCGTCAGTTCCTCCAGCCGTTCCTCTGCCTGTTCCCGCACGGCGCTCATCCGCTCTAAGGAGGTGCGATAGCCGTCCGCTTCCGCCAGCAGGAGGCTAACCTGTTGAACGACTTCGCTCTCCGTATAGTCGGCGTTGCGAATCGAGGCCGGAAACCCGATGCTGCCACTGGCGGCCCGATAGGCGACGCGGAACTCCTCAGCCAGTTTTTCAGCAGACCCGAGCAGATCCCGCTGCTCCTTTTCCTGTTCGACGAGAGCCGCCACATCGAGCGCCAGCTCGTGCCGGGTCGCGGTCAGTTCCTCAAGATCCGCCCGTAACCGCTGTTCGACGTGCGTCGTGAAGCCCGCTGGATCCGCTCGCCGGGCAGCTTCCGTCCATCCGAGCCACGACTCGGCCTGCTGCGAAACATGCGCCCGCAACGCGGGACTGGCGAGATAGGCTCCCGTTCCCGCCGAGGCGATGGCCAGTGTGATGATCGTCGTCTGCAAGTCAATTCTCATGCTTCATCTCCCAGTTGTCTGGAACTCCCGAACGGCTCCGCGGCTGGCGATCGCAGCCGCTACAGTAAGTCGCTCTGCAGGGAAAGAGTGTCCCTGCCGGGAGAAGTTGCGCGCCGCGAAGGGAGTTGCGTTTGGGTATTGTGCGAAGCTATCCTTGGTGGGGGCACTTTCAAGCTGTCGGTGTACCGCGCAACTCTCACCATCCCGCTTCCTCTAGACGATCAGCGGATGTCACAGTCAGTCGAACATGAAAGTCTGTTTGCGGACGCTCGCACCTGGCTTGCGCGGCAACCAGGCATGGAAGCGTACGCGCAGGGATGCAGCCAATTGGTGGCGACAATGAACAGCTGGATCGCAGAAGAATCGACTGAGATCTGCGGTGCATCGGTCGCCCCGGGCCATCTCCTTTATCAAGGGATGTTGCGCCATGTCTGGGCTTGCTGGTCGTTGCATTGGAAAGACGCGGCGGGCACCGGCAGTTGCGACGGAATGCGGATCGCAGACAAAATTCGCGGCCTTTGCCCGCGCGACGGTCGTTCGAATGCCGGAGCCAACTTGATCCACGACGTCCTTCTCGTCAAAGCGATCATTTCAGGAGATGAGCCCGCGATCCGGTATTTCGACCGGATCTATCAGAAGCTCGCGATAGAGCTGGCCCGTTCGTTCGATGCCGCTCTGCAAGAAGATCTCTCCTGGTGGACCGACACGAAAAGCCGCATGATCGGCACACCGCTCAAGCCGGGGTACATTCGCCGATACAAAGGCAAGGGGAGCCTGCGGGCCGTCATGACCCAAGCGATCAGGCATGACCTCTTGCGCGAGGCCGGGAAGCTGCGAAAGCGCCGTGAGCGCGAGCGAACACTTCCCCCCGACTATGAGTGTCATCAGTCCAGACACCCGCTGGAATCCCTCGAGACCGAGGAGTGCTACGAACTTTTCACAACAGTCTGGCGCGAAGCCATACATTGCGGCTCTGACTCAGAACAGGCGGTCGTAAAACTCATCTACGGGCAGCGCCTTTCGGTCACCGAAGTTGCCGGCATTCTGCAGCTCGACAAGGGGGGCGTCTCGAGGCATCGCAACAAGATGCTGAAACGATTCGAAGACATGGTGATGACACCTGATCGCCGCTTCATTCCCAAGTATCAGGATTGCGGCGAGCATCTGTTCGGTCTTGGCACCACCAGTCTGGTCCGCGGTATGCTTGCCCACTTGCACGACATCGTTTCCGGTGAGCATCAGGCGCTCGCGGAGGCGTCCGAATGAAGTCCGAACTGTGGCTGCAGATGCTGCACGAAGCGGTGGCCGAGGAAACGCCCTCCGCAGGTCCACACATCGTCGACGATGATGGAATCCTCGACGGGCTGGAGAGCGGGCAACTTTCCCCTGCCCAGCATGAGAGTCTCGTCGCGCATCTCGCGGAATGCGGCTCCTGCCGTGAGGGCATTGCAGTGATGATTCGGACCGGCCTGCTGACACTTCCCGGGACGGAAGAAGTTGATGGAACGGCGCCCGTTACAAAACAGATCGAGAGGCAGGCCTCTCGTCCCGGTGGATTGCTGCGGTTCTGGCCTCGTATTGCGTTGACGGCCGTCGCGTGCGCGGTCCTGGTGCTGCTGTATTTCCAAACCGGGCACGACGTCGACACCCGTCTCGCGATGCTCGAACGCGAGCTTCCCACACACCCCAGGGAGGCGTTGCACGGTCTCTCTGAGTTGATGGAAGAGCCGCTCCCGAACGCCGCGCGGATGAAGGCGATTTCCCTCGCCGAAGATGCGGGCTACCTGGTGGCCCGGGACCAGCTGCAGGCCGGCGACTTTCGAAGTGTCAGCGAGACCGAACGCCGCGTCCGGCAATGGGGTGCGACTTCTGCACGCCTGGCGAACCTGCGACTGCGCGCCGGTCAGGGGGCAACCAGTGAATTGGCTCTCGCCGGGGCTGGTGCGCTGACCGACTATGGCTATGAACTCACCGGCAGAAACCTCACCAAATCGGCCTTGCCGGAGCCTGACCCGACGCAGGCACGCTGGGAGAAGGACTTCCGGGCCGCGATCGAGGAATTTCCGCACGATCCGACGTTGCGACTCAACCTCGGTCACCTGCTGCTGAAGCAAGGGCGGATCGAAGAAGCCATCGAGATGTTTCGTTCCGCGCTGGAACTGAACCAGGATGACGCGAACATCCGCATCGCACTCGGCCTGGCATTGTTTGAATGGCAGGATTACGAACGCGCACTCCAGCAGTTCCAGGCGGCAGCCGAGGCAGAGCCGGGCAGTTTCGCCGCCCATCTCAATGCGGCGATCGCCCTGCAACGCCTGAAGCGGATCCCGGAAGCGCGAATGTCTTTCGAGCAAGCCGAGAAACTGGCGACATCCGCCGACCAGCGCGCCCGCATTCGACGGCACCTCGACGGATTGAATTGAATATCTTCCGCGTGACGGACATCGCCCGCACGTTCCTCCGAATCCCCTCGTCCCCGGCTCTGCGCGGAAGCGAGGCGGGGACGACGGCCATTTGCTTTTCCCGCCGGGAATGCCCGGCCCGTAAGTCGTGAACTGCGCACCGTTTCAAATTGTGCGACACCTTGCGCGCAACTTCTCGACCCCGGCAGCCTCTCTTCGGGTAGACGCGGGAACTTCCCTCACACTCAATTCACGAGAAGGAGACGTTGTCATGCACCGCAATGCGACGAAGGTGTTGTGGCTGATTCCCATGTTGATGGCCCTACTCTACTCCCGGCCCGCGAGCAGCCAGCAACGGCCTGATGAGAATTCGCTCGCCCAAGTCCGGCCGAAATGGCGCGTTGGCGATTCCTGGATCGTCGAAACAACCACATTTCCGCTTCAAGCCACCGAGGACCGCGAGAATTCCGAAGCAGGCCCGAAGATCCAGTGGAAGTACGAGGTCGCCGGCGTGGAACTACTGACGAAGCAGCCCTGTTTCCGCCTCGACATCAAGTGCCTGGCCGAAGGCCGGCCGCAACCCGCGACAACTCTCTGGTTTGATGCCAAATCACTGGCGTTGCGGCAGATGCAGACGCAACTACCAATTGCGGGCGGCTTTCGCACCGTCACCGAAAGCTACACGTTTCCGTCCGGCCAGCCGGCCCCGGTGATCACACCGCTCACCGCGCTGCCGCTGGAACTTCCCTGCTTCACCGGGGGAACCAAAGCCGTCGCCCCTTTTGAATTCGAGGCCTTTGCCGGGCCGAGTGGAACGAAGACGCTGGGAGAGACCGGGTTCAGCTTTGAAGTGGAGCAGCGTGTCGCGGCGGCCCCCGTCGCCGAAGTGAAGCAATTGCTGCATCAGAGCTTCGCCAAGGATCTCGAGACTCCCGTCGTCGGCGTGGAATTGAAGTCCGGACACCAGAAGATCAGGCAACTCTGGCGCGCAAACCTTCCCTGGGCTGCTTACACCGACAATGGAACGACCACCGCCAGGCTCATCAAGTTCACCCCTGCCGATCGCAACTGAACAACAACCACCGCATATATAACAACTACTGCAGACACCTCTCGGAGGACGTGCCGATGAAGGCATCTATTTACCTGATATTAGCCCTTGCCCTGATAGTTGGTACGGCTCAGCCCGGACGGGCCAGTACCGTTGAAGAAGGTCACGCCCGGGCGATTCCGTGGTCCGGCTATTGGTGGCCGCATTCTCAAGGAGCCATGATCGGTCCACTCGCCAAGTACGACGCCATCACCGGCAAGCGGGCCGCGGCCTGGGAACAACGGACGCATCCGCGTGGACCAGATGTCCCGAGATGGCACGGCTACTGTCATGCCTGGGCCGCCTCTTCGCTGATGGAGGCAGAACCGCAGACCGTCCGCACCGCCGGCGTGGAAGGCCGGATCCGGCTCAGTGTGGGGGACCAGAAGGGTTTGCTCGCGGTGTGCCATGCACGAGATGTCGCGAATACGTATGGTGACCGCTATGGTGACGGTCGCGGCTCCGAGGACAAGTCGGACCTTGCACCCGATACACTCTGGCGGCTCTTGAAGCTTCACTTGAAGCAACAGGGAGTCCCGCTGATTCTCGATATCGAAGCAGGCGCGCAAGTCTGGAACTATCCAGTCTATGCCTACCGCATTCAGTACAGTCCCTACGGGAACAATAGTCCCACCACGAACGACAGTCCCGGCAGCAATGACGGTTTGCAGCTTGCACAGATGACGCTCTGGATGGCGGACGATGCCGTCCCTCCGGATTATCTCGGGGTGAAAGTCAAACGGCACACCTATACGTTTACCTTTCGCCTGCGGAACGGGTCGGTCGTGATGGGATCCGGGAAGTGGGCCGGTCCGAGCCAGGAGGATCACCCCGACTTCGCCTGGTACCCGTACATCGCGGTGGCTGAGAACCCGGAGATCGACTACGGCATCGTCAGGCAACTTGTTCGTGCGGAAACTCCCGCTGCACCTACGACAACAACTCCACCGGCGACAGCTCCCTCATCCCCCACTCCCCCGCTGCCGGCGACACCACCGTCCGAAGCGCGACCCAATCCGGTATCGCCCGGCGATTTCGAACGAGGGAACGAGTCGGTGGTCAGTCCGCTTGAACTGGTGGCGCTCATCGCGAATCGAACGTCGTCGTTTGGGCTGGACGTCTCCGTCGATCGGCAGCGCTATCAAGAGAATGAGACCTTCACCCTGACCGGAATTTCCGATCGAGACGGATACCTGTACCTGCTGTCCATCGATAGTGCCGGGGACTTGAGCGTGCTCTCTCCGCAGCCCGGACAGGACAATCGCATCCGCGCTCACCGGGAATTCACGTTCCCCGCCGCAAACGACGGCTTCGTCGTGCAGGTTCGGCCGCCTTCGGGAACGCATCGCATCAAAGCGATTGTCACGTCGCGACCGTTGGCACTCACTGGTCTGCTCAGTTCGCAGCAGCAACTGCAAAGGCAAAGCACGTCAGACAATCCAGCCGATTATCGGGAATTCCGATGGCATCCTACGCTAAGACGTGTTGTGCGGAGACTCATACTGGCATACGTTGAAGGCCAGCAGCTCGACCAGGACGATTTCGGCGGAATTGATCCCCACAAGATCCTCGGCGCCTTCGCACAGGACGAAGTCGCATTCTACGTCGGCCCGATCCAGGAGGAAGTCGACAGGGCTCAACCTCAGCCGAAGCCTGAAGAACCTTCTGTCCAAAGCAAGCCCAAGGCTTCCTCGACACCTGAAGACAGGCGGGATTGAGAAGACCACACAGCTGAAATCGGCGTCATTACTCTACAACTTGCAACAGATCCTTTCGGCAACCCGGAGCCGCCCCCCCCCAATTCAGGAGCAAACCGATGACTCTCAAACAAGTCCTTCTGGCAATGACGGTAAACTTCGGCCTCGTCTTCGGCATTTCTTCGACGCATGGGCAGGATGCTAACACGCGAGCGGCGATCGTCGAGAGCGTCCATAACGAAACACCCGGCTTCATGGTCCGCGTGGATGTCAATCACGCGAATCGTATCTATCGTGCCGGCGAGGATCTGAAGGTGACGGTCAAGTCTGAGAAGGCCGGCTACCTGTACCTCGTCTACACCCAGGCCGACAACAAGCTTTCCGTACTCTTCCCTAACAAGTACCAGACTGATAACTACATTCCGGCCTCGGAACTCGTCCATATCCCACCGCGGGAAGGCGCGACGTTCCGCATTCGGATCGGCGAGCCGCTTGGTGAGGAAGTCCTGACGGCGATTGTCTCACCCGAGCCGCTCAAGAGCCTGGATACCAAATCGCTGACCACGGGAATCGGAACCGAAGTCGGGTACGAAACGGTGAAGGCGGCGTTCGTCGAGGGCACTCGCGAAAATACCGTCCGCTTCAGCGAGCATCACGTGAAGATCAAGACGGTCTCGGCCGACGTTCCCGTCACCACTCGCAAGCCGCGCCGCATCGGGGTCTTCATCGGATTGAGCAGATTCAAGGATCGAAATATCCCGCAGCTCTCGATCTGTCATTTGGATGCCTACACCATGTGCGAGGTGATGAAACCCGGTCTCGATCATGCATTCCTGCTGACGAACGAGCAGGCGACATTGAAGAACATCGAAGACTGCATTCGCCGCACGCTTGTTGAGCTTTCCGAGCCGGGTGACGAGATCTTCATCTTCTGGTCGGGTCATGGTGGCCGGTGCGCCGACCAGAATGGAGATGAAAAGGACGGCCTCGATGAATACCTGGTCGCATACGACAGCCAGCGCAACAAGTACGAAACTATGTTGCTCGACGACCAGTTCGGACGTTGGGTGCAGGGTCTCGATGGTCGCAAGATCGTGGTCATCCTCGACACCTGTCACTCCGCCGGCAACGCCACGAATGAAAAGCAGATCTCGAAAGGACTCGACTCGCCCGGTATCAAGGCTATCGGCGATGCCGCGGACTTCCTCGACGGAGAACTTGCCCGCACGAAGGATCTCGGACAACAGGAGACGGCGATTCTGGCCTCGTCGCGGGCCGCACAAGTCTCCTTCGAGCGTCGCCAGGGAGATCTCTCGGCCATGACCTACTTCCTGACGAAGCTGCTGCTCGCCAGCACGGATGGTGTGACCCTCAATCAGGCCTACGAGCACGTCCGCGTCGAAGTGCCGCGATATATCAGCAGGGAATTCCCGGGCACGACGCAAGACCCTGTTCTCATCGACGAAACCACACCACCGGTGTATCTGCTGCCCAAACGCTCCTCTCCTCGGGAATGATCTCGAATACGGGAGGGCATTAACAGTTCGTCGCGGTGGGCGGATCGAGGGCCGTCCCACCGCGATGCTATTTGGCCGGGGAGTGACCAATGCCTGCGTACTGCATCCGTTTTCTGCTGCTGACATTATCGTTAGGCGTCTGCGACATCCTTGCTGTCGCGGAGGAACCGCGACTTCCTGCATCGCTTACCATCAAAGAGGCCCGGAACCAGACCGACGCCACGGGGAACGTAGTTAATCGGCAGTTACTCGACCGCGGCTGGAAGAAGATGTACGCCTTCCAATGGGAAATCGAACTGGAAGATGCCGCCAGGCCCGGGAGATTTGCACCGGTTTCGCCGACAGGTTCGTTTCGCAACGGCAGACGATTTCGCCTGCGAATCGAAACAGCGAACGATTTGTACGTCTATCTCCTGGTGCGGAATTCCGACGGGTCGGAAACCCTCCTGCTGCCGGAAGCCGCCGAGGAAGTGCCGCTCGTCCGCCGCGGCACCGCACGAGTCCTGGGTGACTTCAAATTCTCTCCGCCTGCCGGAAAGGAACAATTGCGAGTGATCGCGTCTCCGGAATTGTTGCCGTGGATCAGCTCCAGCAAGCTCTGGAAGCTGGAAAACGGCGACATGCTCACGCGGGAGCAGCAGCTCGCCCGGGATGAACTCAGGGCTCTTCGTCATCAAAAGCTGAAAGAGCAGGCCGCCCGGCAGAAGGAGACGGTCAAATCAACCGACGGGCTGTCCCGCGCGATCACGAGTGTTGACGAAGGGAGCACCGCCCGGGGCGCCCAGGTCATCGCCGTCGATGAGTCGGATCACGCGCAGCTCGTCAGCTATCTCACACGTGACCCATTGGCGAAACCCGTCATCGTCCATGACATCCATCTCGAACACATCGATTGAACGCCACGTTGGCTTCCCTGCAGGGAGAACCTCGGGAGGGCACATCCTCGCAGGGTGAGCCTGCTGTTCTTGACGCTGACCGGCGCTCGACTCCAGGCATTGCGGCAGGTCACCCGGCAGGGGACGGAAATGGCCCCTGCCCGCGTGCGCCCCCACTTGCGCGGTCCGCACCGCACACGCCTCCGCTATCGGGCCGTTTCCGGCCCTATTACTCTTGGAGAACGCCCCTCATCGCCGTCCTCACGGCTCCTCACCCCGAATCCCCCCTCGCAGACCGCTACCAGCCCGCGAGATCAACGATCCTGTGAGACAGGCGGCGCTAGACGTCGAGGTCTTTCACTTCCAGGGCGTGTTTCTCGATGAACTCGCGGCGGGGTTCGACGTGGTCGCCCATGAGGACGCGGAACATCTCGTCGGCGCCGGCGGCATCTTCCATGCTGACTTGCAGCAGCACGCGGCGTTCGGGGTCCATCGTCGTTTCCCAGAGCTCTTCCGAATCCATCTCGCCGAGGCCCTTGAACCGGGTCAGCGTCAGACCCTTTTCGCCCAGGCGGCGGAGGGCCGGCAGCAGATCACGCAGGCTGGAAAGCGGAGTCTTGTGGTCATCCTGTTCGAGGGCGAACGGGTAGACCGCGACGCCGTCCTTATGGCCGGCGGGGAGCAGATCCTGGATCTTCAGTCCGTAGCCGGCGAGCTGCACGAGGATGCGGTTGATCGTCCGGTTCTCGTGGAGATCGACCACCTGAATCATGTCTTCAGGAACCTCGACGGGAGCCGCTTCCTCGTCGGGAATTTCGGCCGCGGCTTGGACCGAGTCGGCCTCCGCCGAGGAGATGCGCACATCTTCCCCCAGCTCGGCCACGAAGCGGTCGAGGGCATCCTTGTCGGCGAACCAGTGCTGGTCGGTGCCGTGCAGAACCCGGTAACGCGGCAACAGGCCTTCACTCGTCAGGTGTTTCTGGGCGAGGAACCGCAGGTCGATGCCACGGCGTTCGAGCGTCAGCAGCGGCTCTTCCAGCTCCATGAGCAGATTGACGACGGTCCGCAGCGTGTCGCCTTCGAAGCGGGTGCCGTCCTCGACAACCAGTGAAGTCCCCTGGAGTCCGAGCTCGATCAGCTCCTGCATCATCTGCTCGTGCGTCTGCACATAGCGTTTCTTCTTCCGCTGGGTGACGCGGTACAGCGGAGGCTGGGCGATGTAGACGCAGCCGTTCTTCACCAGTTCTCCCATGTGGCGGAAGAAGAAGGTGAGCAGCAGTGTGCGGATGTGGCTGCCGTCGACGTCGGCGTCGGTCATCAGGATGATCTTGCCGTATCGCCGCTTCGTGATGTCTTCGAGCTCCGCTCCCGGAGGAATGCCGATCGCCTTGAAGATGTTCGAGATCTCGGCGTTGTCGAGGACCTTGACGAGCTGGGCTTTCTCGACGTTCAGGATCTTTCCGCGAAGCGGGAGGATGGCCTGGGTGTTTGAATCGCGGCCCGTATCGGCGGAGCCGCCGGCCGAATCACCCTCGACCAGATAGAGTTCGCTGATGTCGAGCTCGCGGGTGCGGCAGTCGCGGAGCTTTTCGGGGAGCCCGCCGGTTGTCAGGGCCCCCTTGCGACGGACCATTTCCCGCGACTTGCGGGCGGCCTCGCGCGCCTCGGCCGCCGTCAGTCCCTTCATGCAGATCTTCTTGGCGACGGCGGGGTTCTCTTCGAGGAACTTGTTCAGCCCCTCGTGGAAGATCGTGGTGACGATCCCTTCGACTTCGCTGTTGCCGAGCTTGGTCTTCGTCTGCCCTTCGAACTGCGGATCGGGCACGCGGACGGTGATGACGGCCGTCAGCCCTTCGCGGAAGTCGTCTCCCGAGGGAGTCATGTCCTTGAAGATGCCGGACTTCTTCCCGTAGTTGTTGAGTGCCCGCGTCAGTGCGCTGCGGAAGCCGGAGAGGTGCGTGCCCCCCTCGATCGTGTTGATGTTGTTGCAGTACGTGCGGACGTTCTCGTTGAAGCCGTCGTTGTACTGCACGGCGATCTGGACTTCGACGCGATCTTCCACCCCTTCGACATAGATGACGTTGGGGAAAAGAGGGGTCTCGGTCCGGTTCAGGTAGGTGACGAACTCGGTGATGCCGTCGGCATAGAGGAACTCGTCCTTCTGCCCGGTCCGTTCGTCGATCAGCTGGATCTTGATTCCCTTGTTGAGGAAGGCGAGCTCCTGGAGCCGCTTCTGAAGGACGTCGTAGACGAACTTGGTATCGGGGAAGATCTGCGGATCGGGCTTGAAGGTGATCTTGGTTCCGGTGGTGTCCGCCTTGCCGAGCTTCTTCAGCGGCTCGGTGAGAACGCCGCGTTCGAAGGCGAGGGTCCAGACGTGTCCGTCGCGGCGGATTTCGGCTTCGAGCCATTCGCTGAGCGCGTTGACGGCGGTGACGCCGACGCCGTGCAGACCGCCGGTGCCGGTCTTGTAGCCGCTGTCGCGGTCGAACTTGCCGCCGGCGTGGATTTCGGTGAGGACGACTTCGACGGCGGGGCGGTTGTTCATGCTGGCCATCGGGCCGACGGGAATGCCGCGGCCGTCGTCGATGCAGCTCACGCTGCCGTCGGCATTGATGCGGACGGTGATCGTCGTCGCGTGTCCGTTGACGGCCTCGTCAACGCTGTTGTCGACCACTTCGTAGACGAGGTGGTGCAGACCACGCGAGCTGGTGCTGCCGATGTACATCGCCGGACGGGTCCGAATCCCTTCGATCCCCTTGAGGGCGCGAATCTGCTTTTCGCTGTAGTCGGCGACCCGGCCGGGCGCGGCGGCCGCGGTCGTTTCCGGAGCGGCGGTCGAATTGATGGCGGGATCCACAGGCTGATTAGAATCGTTCACGTTGTTCGCTTCGCTGGATGAGGCTTGAGGCTGGAGACTTCAGGCTTCAGGACGAAGGGAAGACAGCTTCGGGATGGCTGCATTCTCGGGGACCGGTTCCTGAAGCATTCGTCCTTGAATTACTGGACAGTCGGCCCGATGCCGGTGTTGAGTTTGAATTTCAGGTCGCGGATGCGGAGTTCGGGACGCTCCTGCTGCAATCGCTTCAGGAGCGCTGGCTTGTGGAAGGCGGTCAGCTCTCCCAGCAGCGACGCATTCGACACGCCGACCTGCAACACACCACGGTTGAGACCGGCAACCCGCGTATGCGGCGCGATCTCCTCGCCGGCGGCGGCATTCCAGACGTCCTGCAACTGGTTGTCCGCCCGGCGACGGGCATAACCACGGAGTGCGATCAGCTCCGAGAGAGCTTGCGAAACGTGCAGCGGTCCCGGATCTGCTCCCATCGATCAACGATCCCTCGACAAAGGCATGATGACGTAGGTGTAACCGTCTTCGGTCCGCAGCACCGCGGCACTCTCCGGATCGTTCATCTCCAGATGAACCTGGGTCTCCGGCTCGAGCACCTTGAGAAAGTCGGAAATAAACCGCGGATCGAAAGTAATCGTGACTTCCGGGCCGGAGTAACTGACCGGCAGCTCGATGCGGGACTGTCCGACATCCGCCGCCTGGCTGTTCAGAACCAGCGAGCCCTCGACGAAGGTGAAATCGACGCCGCGGCTCTCTTCGTTCGTCACGATCTGCGCCTGGCGGACGGCGGTATAGAACGGAGAGGTCACCAGGTCAACGCTGAGTTGCGAATCCTTGGGAATCACATCCTGATACTTGGGGAAGCGTCCTTCCAGCAGGCGGCTGTAAATGGTCGCGTGCGGAGTCTTCACCAGCACATCATTCGCGTTGACGGCAATCCAGACTTCGTCGTCGCTGTCGGTCAGGCTCCGCTCGATGAGCGACATGGCCTTCGCCGGGACAACCGGGGGTGCCGGTCGATCGGGCATGCCGCCGTGAGACGAGCAGGACGCATGAACGACGGCCAGCCGCCGGCTGTCGGTCGCCACGAGTCCCAACTGCTGATCGCCGAGCGCGAGCAGGATTCCGCCAAGCGGATAGCGGGTGCTTTCCGGGTCGGTCGCGAAGATCGTGCGGCGGATCATCTCCTTGAGAACCCGCGAGGCGACGATCAGGTACTCTTCCTCGGCGAACGGCGCCACCGTGGGGAACTCGGCGGGATTCTCGACCGGGAGCTTGAATTCGCTGTGACCGGCGCGAATCTGCACCGAGTCCTGCATGACATCGAGCGTCACCGTGTCATCCCGCAGCTCGCGGAGAATCGACGTCACGCGGCTCGTCGGGAGCAGGATCTCTCCCTGCCCTTCGGCTTCGACCTCTGGGACCACGTACCGCATGCCCACTTCCTGGTCGGTCCCGATGAGCACCGTCTCCCCGTCCGTCACCTTGAGCTTGACGTTCTGAAGAATTGGTTTGGGGGTGCGCGAGGGGACGACAGCGCTGACAGCCTGAAATGCAGCGGCGAGTGATCCGCGGTGGCAGTTGAGTTTCATCCGGGGAAGCCCTTTTCACGCCGGCACGGCAGCAGCCGGGCACGGCAGACAGTTTCCAAATCCAGCCGTCGCGATGACACAAGACTCCCCGCGCCCGAGCTTCCGGGGGGGAACGCCTGTGAACCTGTGACGGTCAACCACACATTCTAGCATTCCGCGACGGATCTCGCCTGCATGGAAGGGCTGCCAACAGACGAATTCCGGGATTCCCGAAAAGACGTTTTCCACTCACTCCTGGCGACCGCAGTTCGTTCCTTTTCCTCAAGAAAATCTCGATAGTATTAGTAGTTCCAGGAGCACGGAAATTAGTGGATACACGCAGTGGTGGTTTCACCAAACATTATGATAGTCAAATACTTAAGTTCAGTCAATGGGTGGTCCGGGGCTGTGGATTTCGTGTGGGAAACCCGTGGGAACCGTGTGCGGAACACGCCCTCGAATGGGGACTTATCCGCACCACTCCCGGCGGAGGACGGTTCTCCACAATTCGCGCCCCGGTTTTCCCCCACGTAACTCACAGCGAGTCCACGCGCGCAGGGTCAGCTAGCCCCGAGAGACCGGCGAATCTGCGTGAGATGGTGGCGTACGTCGGGTTGTTCGGGTAACAGGCGACTTACACGATTGCAGGAGTGGACCACGGTGCTGTGATCGCGGTTGCTGAAGTAACGGCCGATCTCCACGAGGCTGTGGGCGGTGAGTTCCCGGGCCAGAAACATCGCACACTGCCGCGGGAAGACAAGCTCCTGCATCCGGGCGCGGGAGCGGAGCCGGGTGAGCGGGATATCAAAGTGCCGGGCGACCGTCTTCGCGATGTCGTTGAGCGTCGCCTTGTTCAGCGGCGTGTCCGAATCGAGGAACCGGCGGGTGAAGCTCAGGTCGATCCGCACCTTCTCGCTGGCCGCGGCGGCCTCCAGCTGGCGGAGCAGCCCCAGCAGCTCGCTCGGAGAGAGGGGATACGTCTCCGCGAGCAGGCGGATGACGCTGATCGGCACCGCGATCTGCCTGGTTTTCGCGAAGTGGCTCAGGAGGCTTTCGCGACTCGCCTGGCCGGGGAGGCGAATTGCCGCGGAGGCCGCGGCGTGCAGCCGGTTCGCAAGCCGCGGTAGAAGCCCTTCGAGCTCACCCGGGGGAGTGCGACTGCTGATGATCATCCGTCCTCCGTTTGCCTGGATTTCATCGAGAATTGTGATCAGTTGCCGCTGCGCGTCGCGCTGCCGAACCAGGTGCTGCAAGTCTTCGAGGACCAGCAGGTCGAGATCGTGATAACTCTTCTGGAACTCTTCGAGCAGGTCGCGTTCGCTCGCGTCGGCGAACTTCTCGGCAAAGATGGAAGCCGTGACGATCGACGCGCGGGCCTCGGGACGTTCCCGCAGCATCAATCGCAATCCATGCCGCGCAAGATGTGTCTTCCCCGTTCCCGAGGGACCATAGATAAAGATCAGACTCGCCGAGGCACGAGTGACCTTCTTCGGGACCGAGGTAATCGCCGTGTAAGCAAGACGATTCTCCTGAAGGACCAGAAATGGCTCGGCACTCGGTGAGCCCGGGGGAACGCGATTTCCCGTCGACTGCACCACGATGGCGATCTCCGATACACCATGAGACGACCGTGCTGGGGCGGGAGCGATCAAGCCGGGCGCATGGCGAGCCCCGTGATCCTCTCGACCGCATCATCTTACCAAGTGCGGCAAGTGAGGAAACTACGGAGTGGGAGAGATCCGTAATTTCCACAGGCCGACGGGTGCAGGATCGGGGATATACGGAATTTGTAGGGTGCCTACGCCTGCTGCAGATGGAAACTTCCGGGGGATCGGGACAACCCGTTTCCGCGGAGATCAGCGGGAGTCCGCCAGAACTTCGCGATAGTACGCGATCGTTTTCTGCAGGCCGGTGCGGAGCGGGATCTCGGGCTTCCAGCCACCCAGAATCCGCTGGGCCAGGGTGATGTCGGGACAGCGCTGTTTCGGGTCGTCGGCGGGGAGATCGAGAAACTTCAGCTCGGAGCGGGAACCGGTGGCCTGCAGGACCTCCTGCGCAAGTTCGAGCATCGTGAACTCCACCGGATTGCCGAGATTCACCGGCCCGGTCTCCGCGTCCTGATCCATCATGCGGATCATGCCTTCGATCAGGTCATCGACATAGCAGAACGAGCGGGTCTGCTTCCCGTCGCCGAAGACGGTCAGCGGCTCGCCGCGCAAGGCCTGCGTGATGAAGTTGGAGATCACGCGGCCGTCGTTGGGGTCCATCCGCGGGCCGTAGGTGTTGAAGATCCGGATAATGCGGACCTCCACATGATTGGAGAGGTGATAGTTCATGCAGAGCGTTTCGGCGACGCGTTTTCCTTCGTCGTAGCAGCTCCGCGGGCCGATCGGGTTCACATGGCCCCAGTAGTCCTCGCGCTGGGGATGGACCTCGGGATCGCCGTAGATTTCACTCGTCGAGGCCTGCAGGACGCGGGCCCGGCAGCGTTTTGCCAGGCCGAGGATATTCACCATTCCGACGGTGGAGGTCTTGATCGTCTTGATTGCGTTGTACTGATACGCCTGCGGAGAGGCGGGGCACGCGAGGTTGTAAATCTGATCGACTTCGAGGTAGAGCGGCTGCACGATGTCGTGCCGGATCAGCTCGAAGCGGGGATGATCGATGAGGTGACGGATATTGTTCTTGCGACCGGTGAAGAAGTTGTCGACGCAGATCACCTCATCGCCGCGGGCAATCAGCCGGTCGCACAGGTGACTCCCGAGAAAACCGGCGCCGCCGGTGACGAGGATGGTGCGCATCGCGGGGAGTCCTTTCGCAAACGGGGATTCATTCAGCCTCTGCCGGGGCGGTTTGATCCGCCGCTTCCGGTTCGCCCGTTAGCTTAGCGAATGCCCGACCTCACGCAACTGATTCCCTGGTGTCACTGTAGGGAAGGAATACGTTCGCAAATCCTGAAAATGGCGGAGTTTCTGCTGTCCGAACTTCTTCGCGGCATGCTCCTCAGGAAAGCCACTGGAAGATTCTCAGGCAGTGCCGGAGGAGCAGAATTCCGCTTGCGCACAGCGTCTGCACTCGCACAGCCCGGCCCTGCAGCAGCGGTGATGTACAAGTTGTGCGTGGGGGACGATAATTGCCTCAGCCTGGCCAGTGGAGCCAGGCGCCGAAACCGAGGGCAAGCGTCAGTGTCTCTCAGTCCGTGAGGGTGTCTTGCCGGGGATTCCTGACAATCCGGCCCCCGGCGACCCACTGATGGTTTGAACCGCAACGAGGGAGCAGCGTCCGCATGTCAAATTTGCGTCGTCCGTCCGCCGGTGAGCGGCCCGCCGGGGTCAAGACGAAGATTGTCGCCACTGTCGGCCCCGCCTGCGAAACCCCCGAGATGCTGCGTGCCCTGGTGCATGCGGGCGTGGACGTCTTCCGCCTGAACTTCGCGCACGGCAGTCACGAATGGCTGGAGAAGATTATTGCCGCGGTTCGCGAGATCTCGGAGAGCATGGGGCGACCGATCGCGCTCCTCGGAGACCTGGCCGGCCCGAAGATTCGGCTCGGCGAGTTGCCTGACGAGTCGATCCAGTGTCACGAAGGTGAAGAGTATACCTTCGTCCGCACCCCCGACCCGGCTCATCCCCACTGGCTGACTTCAACCTACGAGAAGCTGATCGACGAGTTGCAGGTGGACGACCGCGTCTTGCTGGCGGACGGTACCGTGGGCATGCGGGTCGTCGCCCGCGATCCCTCCGCGGGACGGGTGACCTGCGTCGTCGAGCAGCCGGGAGAAATCCGCAGCCGGCAGGGAATCAATCTCCCGGGCGTGGCGCTCAGCGTGCCGAGCATGACGGACAAGGACCACGAAGATCTCGCCTGGGCCCTGCAGTGGGGACTCGACTATATCTCGCTGAGTTTTGTGCGGCATGCCGACGACCTGAAGCTCCTGCAGAGCAGCATCGAACAGCTTCACCCGGCGACGATGCCGCAGATCGTCGCGAAGATTGAAAAGATGGAAGCGGTCAACGACCTCGAGGCGATCCTCGAACTGACCGATGCCGTCATGGTGGCCCGCGGCGACCTCGGGGTGGAAGTCGACATCGCCCATGTGCCGACGCTGCAGAAGCGGATCATCCGGTTGTGCAATCAGAATCGCGTCCCGGTGATCACAGCGACGCAGATGCTCGACAGCATGCAGCGGAACAGTCGGCCCACGCGTGCGGAGGCAAGCGATGTCGCCAATGCCGTGCTCGACGGCAGCGATGCGGTGATGCTTTCGGGTGAGACGGCGATCGGACTGTATCCGGTCGAGGCGGTCGCCATGATGAGCCGCCTTGCCCAGGAGGCGGAACGGTTCGTGGTGCCGCGGGTCCAGAGTGAATCGAAGCCGCCCCGCTCGCGCGCGCTGGCGGTCACCGAAGCGGTCACGCATGGGGCCGGGATGACGGCGGAGCTTCTGTCGGCGGATCTGATCGTCGTGGCGACACACAGCGGCCGCACGGCGATGGCGGTTTCGCGGCAGCGGTTGCCAGTGCCCATTCTCGGGCTGAGCGATGTTGCCGAGACGGCCCGGCGGATGTGCCTCTACTGGGGAGTCACGCCGCTGCAGACGAAATATGTCGACTCGACTCCGCAGGAGCTGCTGAAGTTTGTCGTCGAGTGGGGCCGTCGCGAGCAGGTGCTGCAATCGGGGAGCAAGCTGGTCCTCGTGGGAAGTTCGAGCTGGTCTTCCCCCGGTCATGACATGCTGCTGGTGCACACCGTCCCGTAAGGGAATCTCCGCAAGCCGCAGGACGTGCCGCGGAACCGGTTGCGTTTACGTTTGGCAGGTGGTCCGCCAGTGCGTATCCTCGTGGGCTGGCGCGGCACCGGGAGAACGCAGGCGTACGACGCAGTAGTTTCGTGCGGTGTCCGCAGGAGCGGATTGACACGTCCAGAACGCATCAGGAGAGGAACTCATGGGAGCGGAAGCGCGCATTAAGGAATTGAACCTGGAATTGCCGGCCCCGGCGAAGCCCGCCGGAACCTACCTCCCCGCCGTGCGGGTCGGGAACCTCGTCTATGTCTCTGGTCACGGTCCGATGCGGGCCGATGGAACGCAAATCCGGGGCGTTGTCGGCCGCGACCTCAGCGAGGAAGAAGGGAAAGAAGCCGCGCGGGTCGTCGGGCTGGGCATCCTTTCAACGCTGCAGAACTTTCTCGGTTCGCTCGACAAGGTCAAGCGGCTGGTGAAGGTGCTCGGGATGGTCAACGCGGCCCCCGATTTTGAGCATCACCCGGCGGTCATCAACGGCTTCAGTGACCTGATGGTCGAAGTGTTCGGCGAATCGGGACGCGGCGCCCGCAGTGCCGTCGGCATGGGAACGCTCCCCTTCAAGATCGCCGTCGAAGTCGAAGCGATTTTTGAAGTCGAAGACTGAGGCCGGTTGCGGTTTCGAGCGGCAGCTTCGGGCAGACCACGCGAACCTGATTCGGTGGCGGACTGGCTCGGGATATGCACTCTTGGCCGGCCTGTCAGGGAACCTTCCCTCGGACAGATCAGGGCCGGTGCGACGGAGTGCTGTTGCTCCGTTAACCCGGCCGGTTGCGTGCAAGGAGACCCGGTCCATGGTTGACGTGCTTGAAGAGATCCGCTCGGAAATCAGTCGTGTGGTCGGCCCCGCGGGAGTTGATGTGCGGTTGGAGACGAAAGACTCCGCCGAAATGGTGCGGGTCGAGACCTCCGATGAAGTCTGCTGGCTCCCGCCTGAAGAGTTATTGTCCCTTCTCCGTCCGATGCCTGACCGGGCCGGCGTCCTCGCCCTGCGTGAGGAAATCGACCGCTGTGACAGCCGGGTTGTGTGACACGCCCCGCGAGGCCGTCGCTCCGGTGGGCATCGACGAAGTGCAACTCAGGAAAGGCTTCGAATGAACATCGGCATGCAGAACCGGACTCAGCTTTCGATCGCGACGCTCGTGCTGGCGGCGCTCGTCACCACGTGTCTCTCCGCCGCCGAACCGAAAGCGATTGAAGGGATCGGCCCTGTCGGTTCCATCCAGAAGGTTCACGGCAACTTCCAGTTCACGGAAGGACCGGCGGCAGACCGCAAGGGGAACATCTACTTCACCGACGTCGCCGGCAACAAGATTTACCGGCACACCAGCAACGGGAAGCTGGAAGTCTTCCTCGACCCGAGCGGTCACTGCAACGGTCTGATGTTCAACGACTCGGGGATGCTCTTCGCCTGCCAGATGGATGGCAAGATTCTGAAGATCGACCCGGAAAGCAAAAAGGTCACTCCGCTCACGGCCGAGCACAATGGAAACCGCTACAACGCGCCGAACGACCTGGTGCTCGACAGGAACGGCGGAGTGTACTTCACCGATCCGCGTTTCCGCGCCCCAATGCCGTTCCCCCAGGGGAAAGAAGCCGTGTACTACACGACGGCCAAGGGGGAAGTCACCCGGCTGATTGATGACCTTCCGGGCCCGAACGGCGTGATCCTCTCCCCCGACGAGAAGACGCTGTACGTCATTCCCACCTTCCAGGCGGAAATGATGGCGTATCCCGTCGAAGGGCCGGGGAAGCTCGGCAAGGGGAAAGTCTTCTGCACGCTCCAGCAGCCGGAAGGGGCCGAAGGAACCGGCGGCGACGGCCTGACGATCGACACTCAGGGGAACCTTTACATCACCTCGCGGCTGGGCCTGCAGGTCTTCAACCCCGAAGGAAAACTGCTCGGCATCATCGAATTCCCCGAGCAGCCCTCGAACGCCACCTTCGGCGGTAAAGACAACAAGACCCTCTTCGTCACCGCCCGCACCTCGCTCTACTCATGCGAGATGAAAGTCCCCGGCCACGTGTTCTCAGGGGAATAGGGAATAGGCTGCAGGCTGGAGACCGGACTGCTTTCAGCATAATTTGAGGGCAGGATCGGCGAAGGCAGCAATGCCCCGAGAGCCGACAGATTCCGGTTTCCAGCCGGATTTTTTCCTGTCATATCGCTAAAAGCAGGAGCGCGACGGTGGAGAGCATCAATCCGGCGAGGAAGACGGAGCGACAGTTTATGCGCACCTCTGCAAACGCTCCCGCAGCTCCGATCAGGGCCAGCAAGATGAGAAGTCCGGCGAAGGCGTCTCGCATGCGCCACCAGAGAATATTGGCGGGCGTATAGCGGGGTGTCATCCAGGGGTCGCAGGAGTACGCATAGGCATACGCGGCGACAACGAGCGACACAGAGCAGAGGACGGCCGTTGCGTAGCCGATGACATAAATTCTGTCGAAATCTCTGTCGAGATCATCGTGCCTCTTCCTCATGCTTCCTCCCCGGAAGCTGTTCAAACGTTTGTGATCGTCCCCCTATTGTACGCAATACGGAACATCGCACCCGCATGCCGAGCCGCAGGGAGCGAGCTCGAGACGCGCGGCCCGCTGGGCCGCGGCTAAACTTTTGCGGAGGGCACATAACGTGTTGGGGCCGTCCCAATGTGCGGCACCCGGACAAGCACTCCAGTCTCCGGTCTCCAACTTGCAGTCTACTCCCCCGTTAACTCTCGCCGCGGATTGCGGGTTTCCTTGTGGAGGGCGGTTCGAATTCCACAATCGCCGCTCGGAGCGCTCGTCTCCCGAGAGGCATTTCCCGCGAGGTGGCGCTGATGTTCTCCCTTTGTCGACCCTCGGCCGCGGCAATCGATCGGTTCCTCACAGAACAGTCGCGGCTCCCGTTTTCCTACGGAGAGGTCGGAGCGACAGGCGGTTCCCCGCCGGCGGGCTTCAATGCCGACCATTACCGGTTTCGTCTGGGCTCGGGCGAGGCGGTCTTCTCGGCCGCCGTCCAGGCACTCGAGCGGTGGTGGATGTTCGACATGGGCTGGGTTGAACTGCCCGCGCCGCCGCGGTCGATCACGCCGGGGACAACCGTCGGGTTACTCGTTCGTCCCTTCCGGCTGTGGACGCTGATGGCGTGCCGCATCGTGTATGTCGTCCGGGAGACGGGCGAACTCCATCGCAATGGATTTGCCTATGGAACCCTGGCGGGACACATGGAGCAGGGTGAAGAGCGGTTTCTCATCGAGTGGGACACGGGCGACGATTCGGTCTGGTACGACGTGCGTGCGTTCTCGCGGCCGAATGCCTGGATGGCCTGGCTGGGATACCCGCTGACGCGACGTCTGCAGCGTCGGTTCGTCCATGACTCGGCGGCCGCCTTGAAACGTGCGCTGACGCGCATCCTGGGCGCGGCGGAGGTCTGCTCGCCGGGCTTGCGGACCTGCGAGCATCTGTTGCCCGTGGAGCAGGTACCAAACCGCGAAATGCCCCGCTGAGCCGCATCGTTCGCGGCGATCCCCGATCGCTTCACTCCGGAACGGATCAGCGAGTCATTAGCGGCGGCGGCCGCGGACCAGCAAGCCGAGGATCGCCACGAACAGCGTTCCGCCGATGATCGACCAGATGATCGGGAACGGCTGATTGCCGATCGTCACCTCGAAGAGTTCCGGCAACTCCATCTCCCGCGAGATCCACGAGCCCAACAATGCCCCGATGAATCCCAGCGCGATCGAGGCGAGACACCCCCCGCGCGAGTAACCGACGATCGATTGGGCAATGCTGCCGCAAATCCCGGCAATCAGCAGCAGGACGAGAAACTCGAGAATCGTCACCTGATTTCTCCGTCTGCCTCGGATCAGGAGTGGGTCATCCGGTCATCAGCGGCGCTGCACCTCTTACGGCGAGCATAACCGCGAATCGACCAGTTCCCAAGAGCGTTTCCCCTGATCGCCGGGCCGATCGGTTCTCGCGCGTGGGGGCTGGCGTGCGAGGCCGGACGATTACTCTGCCTGGGGCGTGTCCGCCGATTCGGTCTCCGACTCTCTTACGTCCGTTTGCTCGACGGAAGGGCGTTTGGACTCGGTCTCGAACCGCTCGGAAGCGCGGCGGTAGGCGGCGGAGAGCTCGCTCCACGCGGCTTCGGTTCCCTGCCGGATTTCTTCCCACGCGGCACCGGTAGCCTCTTTGAGACGCTCCAGCCGCGGTTCAAGTTCTGCCCGGCGTTCCCGGAGTTCGGCCAGCTGTTCGCGCCACTCGGCCTTCGCCGCCTTCCCGTACTCGTCAATGTGCTGCGAGAGGCGGTCGATCTGCTGATCGAGATTGCGGATCCGTTCGCGGAGCGTCCGTTCGTACTCTTCCCGCCGTTGTTCCGCGTCGTGGGTGACTGTTTCGCCTGGGGTGCCGCTCTCCCGATCGGATGCTTCACTCGACGCCGGTGTCGCTGGGGCTTCCAGCTCATGCGGAGCGGTGGCTTCCGGTTCATTCTCACAACCCGCCACGAAGATCAACAGACACACAGAGAACGCAGAGACGATGGCCAGAGGCTTCATTGCACCCTCAACAAGTTCACCAGGAAATTTCCGCGGAGGGGAGCCATGGCGAATGCTGTGCCAGTCGGCACGTTCGCTGAGGGAGAAGTGCATCCGTTATTTCGGAGAACCGATCGGGCCAACGATTTCGGGTGCGCGGCGGAGTTACTGGTTGATGCGTGTTCAACCTGGCAGCTTCCCGGTCAGGAGATAGGGCGTGTAGGCGTGTAGAAAGGGAAGGGGTGTATGTGGAATCTACAAGGTATAAGGCGAGTTATCTGTTGATATGAGCGGATATTGGCTGTTGTAATCCGGGAACTCTCCAGCAAGCGTGCAGATCCCGACGGATTCGCTGCCTCCGCGATAAAACCGCTGCGTGGCGTTGCCTTTGCTGTTCGGTTGCTGTGACCACGCAGCACGGGGAACGGAAATTCGGGCCCGCTACGGAACCTTGGATGGCGACGGTGTGTGTTCCAGGGGATATATGGCTCCTGGCGATTTGGAAAACTCTGGGCGGGATAGAGCTGTCGCGGCATCTCCCGGTATCTGGCCTTTCGCCGTGAGGTTGGGTACAGTTCCCCTTGTGGTGGCCTGAGGAATTGAGGAGCCGACTTGACGCAGGGAGCGTTGTGCCACCAGGTTCAGCGGAGTCGTCAGACGATGAAATTGGTACCCTTGGGCAACAAGGTAATTGTGCAGCGCACGGAAGCTCGCGAAACGACTGCGGGCGGGATCGTGTTGCCCGATTCAGCGCGGCATGGCTCGGGAGAAGGCCGGGTGCTGAGTGTCGGAGACGGGAAACTGCTCTCCGACGGCCAGCGGGCCCCTCTCCAGGTGAGCGAAGGAGACCGTGTGCTGTTCTCGAAGTATGCCGGCAGCGAAATCCGCGTGGACGGCGAAGACCTGCTGATCATGAGCGAGGACGACATCCTCGCCGTGATTTCCTGATGCCTTTCCCGCCTCCCTGTGCCTAGAATGCCTGTGGCCGGCTTTCCGGCGAACGCGGAGCGTCGGAACTCCGGGGTCCACGACCGCGAAGGACCGATGCAGATCGGAACTCTCCGCGCTTTCCCGTCGGGCACTGGCGAGTGTTCGAGAAGGGGGGCCGCGGAAGGGTCGCGGCTCCGCCTGCACTGGGATGATGATTGCGCCTCCCGATTCTGCGGCGGTTGATTCGTCGTCTCGAAGGGAGAATCCTTTCCGACCGGGCGCTACTGGCGGCCGATCGCCGGCACTTGATCTGACTCACGTGGAAAGAGATCTGCAGTCCACCGCTGCAGCCAAGCAGGAACCGAGGTGTCGAATGAACGTTGCCACGATCCGACGCGCCCCCGCAGCAGGAAGAAAAGTCCTCCAGCGGCTGAGGACACATCGAACATTCCTTGTTGCGGTCGGCCTGATGGGCACGCTGCTGTTGTCTCCGCTCGCCGCGGCGGAAAAGGTGCCGGTCTCCCCCGAACGCGCGAAAAAGGTCGCGGAGAGCCGGAAGCGGGCGCTCAATTTCCTGCGCACCAGCCAGGCCGACGATGGAAGCTGGACGGTTTCCGCGGCACCAGGAATCGGAGGGCTGGTGGTCACCGCCGCCTTGCGAAGCGGCGTCCCCGCGGACGACCCGATGGTCCAGAAGGGATTGAAGTACCTGCAGGGCTACGTTCAGAAGGACGGGGGGATCTACTTTCCGCAGAGCAGCCATCGCAACTACGAGACCTGCATCGCGCTCCTCGCGTTTCACGAGGCGAACGCGGACGGCCGTTACAATACCCTGATCGCGAATGCCGAGAAGTTCCTTCGCAAGCTTCAGTGGGACGAGGATGAAGGGCTGGAATCGTCGGATACGGCGTATGGAGGCGCGGGTTACGGTTCGCACAGCCGGCCCGACATGTCGAACACGCAGTTCCTGATGGAGGCCCTGCGGGCGGCGGGAGCCAAAGAGGATGATCCGGCGATGCAGAAGGCGCTGATCTTCGTCTCGCGCTCGCAGAACCTCGAAACCGAAGCGAATACGACTCCCTTCGCCGCCAAGGTGAATGACGGCGGGTTCTACTATACGCCCGCTGCCGGCGGCAGTTCGCAGGCCGGGACGACCGAGAACGGCGGTCTCCGCTCGTATGCGAGCATGACCTATGCCGGTCTCAAGAGCATGATCTACGCCGGCGTCGGTCCCGACGACCCGCGCGTGAAGGCCGCCTATTCCTGGATCCAGCGACACTACACCGTCGAATCGAATCCGGGGATGGGACAGCAGGGGCTGTTCTACTACTATCAGACTTTCGCGAAAGCCCTTGACGCGCTGAAAGTCGATGAGCTCGAAGACGCCCAGGGAAAGAAACACAACTGGCGGTCTGACCTGATCGATCATCTCGTGAAGGTCCAGAAGTCGAACGGCAGCTGGGTGAACGATGCCGAACGCTGGAACGAAGGTGATCCGAACCTGGTGACGGCGTATGCGCTCCTGGCCCTCAGCTATTGCTCGCCTCCGGAATCGGCAGCGAAGTAACCACGGCTGCCGTCCTCGACGGTAAGGGTAAGAGGGAAGTGGTCGTCCGGCGTGAGACTCGGGAGAGCCTTCCTCAACAGGAACCCGCTGCGAGCCTCTCCTCGACCCGCAGACGGCCACAATCGGAGGCGTAATGATCAACGAGGATCCTTTGACAGCGGCAACGATGACGGTCTCCGATCCGCAGACCGCTCGTCGTTACCGCTGTCTCGCCTTTGATGCCGTCGGCACCCTGATTCACCCCGTCCCTTCGGTGACCCGCGTCTATTTCGAGGCGGCGTGCCGGCATGGTTCATGTCTTTCCGAGGCGGAAATCGCCGAGCGTTTCCACCGCATCTTTCGCAGCACCGAACGGGAAGGAACCCAGGACTGGAACGACCTCGCCGCAACGGCGCTGATCACCAGCGAAGAGCGCGAATACGAGCGCTGGCAGGAAATTGTCGCCCGGGTGATCGAAGATGCCCGTAATCCCGAGGCCTGCTTCCGGGAGCTCTACGAGCACTTTGCCCGACCGGAATCGTGGCAGTGTTTCGAGGATGTGGGAGAAGTCCTCGCGCAGCTGTCCGCCGATGGTTATCACCTGCTGATCGCGTCGAACTTCGATCATCGACTGGAGCTTGTCCGCCGGTCCATTCCGGAGCTTCAGCCGGTGCAACGCGTGGTGATTTCCGCCGATGTCGGCTACCGCAAGCCGAGCCGCGGGTTCTATCAGGCGCTGTTCGCGGCGGGAGGGTGCCGCCCGGACGAGCTGCTGATGATCGGAGACGACGACGAGAATGATGTCCTGGCGGCTCGCGCGGCGGGCGCCTCGGGGCTCCTGATCGTCCGTAAGGGAGAACTTCCTCCCGGCGCGATTCGCTCGTTGCGGGAATTGCCGGGATTGCTCTGACCGCCTGCATACTTTCTGGGAGAGGGTTGCTCCCGACACGTTCGCCCCTTGTTCAGAGCCGCCCTGCTGGCGGAGAATAAAGGAGGCGAACCTCGGGACTTCTTCCCGGCTCCTGACAGGCAAGTTCCGGGTATGGGCCCGTCGCGCTCTTCGCTATTGGTTTTGGCGAGCGGCCCACCGCGAAGTGACTGCTCCCCCGTTCCTGTGGATACGGAGACAAGGACTGACGCAATGACCACTGAAACCGATCTCTCGACAAGTCTGCCCCAACCCCGCTTCAGTCAGCGATGGACCTGGGGGAGCAAGCAGGCGATCAGCTTTCTGATGCAGCAGGCGGTCGAGAATCCGGGGGTCATTTCGCTGGCGGCGGGACTGGTCGATCCGCAGACGCTGCCGGTCGCGGAAGTCCAGAAAGTGACGGCCGAACTCCTGTCGAACCCGGCACGGGCCCGGGCGGCGCTGCAGTATGGAACGACTCAAGGCTCCGTTCCGCTTCGCGATCAGTTGCGGCGGCATCTCGCCCGCCTGGAAGGGACCACGGTCGAAGAACTTGGGCTCGATGTCAATCGCCTCATTCTCACCACCGGTTCGCAGCAGCTCCTGTCGCTGGTGGGGGAAGTGCTGTTCGATCCCGGCGATATTTGCCTCGTGGCGGCCCCGACGTATTTCGTGTTCCTCGGCACTCTGAACGGTATCGGCGCACGGACGATTCCCGTACGCAGTGACGAGGACGGGATGGTCATGGAAGAGCTGGAATCGACCCTGGCCGCTCTCGAAGCCGCGGGCGAACTGCACCGCGTCAAGCTGATCTATCTCGTGAGCTACTACGAGAACCCGTCGGGAATCAGCCTCTCCGCCGAGCGCCGGCGGCAGGTGGTCGAGATCGCGCGGCGGTGGTCGAAGCAGCAGCGGATTTACATCCTCGAAGATGCCGCGTATCGCGAGCTGCGCTACGACGGACCCGAACTCCCCTCGATCTGGAGCTTCGATTCCTCCCGCGAGTCGGTGATCCTCACGCAGACGTTCTCGAAAACCTTCTCTCCCGGCGTGCGGGTCGGTTATGGAGTCGTCCCCGCAGAACTGGTGGCCCCGCTGTGCGATCGCAAGGGGAACGAGGATTTCGGTTCGCCGAACTTCAACCAGTCGCTGCTGGCCCGCGTGATGCAGGAGGGGCTGTACATGGAGCATGTAAAGCAGCTCCAGGATGCCTATCGAGCCAAGCGGGATGCGATGCTGAAAGCGGCCGATCGCTACTTCAGCGACATTCCCGGGGTCGAGTGGGTGCATCCGCACGGCGGGCTGTACGTCTGGATGACCGTTCCCCCCGGGATTGAAACCGGCTTCGACAGTCCGCTCTTCCAGCGCGCCTCGAAAACCGAGGAGGTCATGTACGTTCCCGGTGAGCTCTGTTACACCGGTCCGCTGGAGGAGCGCAGCCGCAACAAGATGCGGCTGAGCTTCGGCGTGCAGGATCTGGTCGGGATCGATGAGGGGATGCGGCGGCTTTCACGGGCGGTGCGGGCTGTCGTCCAGGGGGAGAGCGCATCCCGCTGAACATGCCGCCCCAATTCGGATAACTGCCGCTGCGCGACCCGCATCCCCGCCCCTGGTGGGCGGATGGACAGTCGCTTTCTGCGGAACTCTGCCCCCGGTCCCGTTCCGATGCACCTCCAGGACGGCGTGAGGAAAACGACTTACGTCGAATCGGGGAGACCGGCCAGCGGAAGCTCATCCTTCTAATGGATTTTGACGATAATCCCGAATGTAGCGACTGTGGGATACTGCGCTCTCTCGGCGTGGGTTTGAACCGGGTCGCTCCAATGAAGGAAATCTGTCACGGCTGGCCGCCGTTGATCTCGTCGAGTGCGGAATCAGCGGTTCCGCTTTGGGATTCCGCCGCGGGCCAGCTGAGGACGAGTGTTCAACAGAGACTCCGCTTCGATAGGGCGTGCACAATGGGATTATGTTCGGGGTGTCACGCCGGCTGCTGTCGATCGTTTGCGGTTCCCGTTTCGGGGGCCGACGTCCTGCGGATCGAGACGCGGCTGGGACTTTCGTTCTGGGAGTTCGCCTGCCGCTGGGCTGATCCCGAAGGGATGATCGCGCGGAACTATGCGCCCCACTTCCATTTCGCGGACGAGCCGGAGACGCCGTTTGTCATCTGCCTGCGGCACGACGTGAGCCAGCTGTTCCCGCGGAGCACCAGGTGTCAGTTTCTGCGGGAGTCTCCCCCGGATGCCGAGCATCCGCTGGGGACCGGGACGTGCGGCATCTATGAGCACCGGCCGGGCGCGTGCCGGGCTTTTCCGACCAAGCTCAATGCGACGGGCGAACTGACGGTCATCTATGACGTCCCCTCGTACGGGCGTTCCAGTCAGGATCCGATCTACAGTCTCTGCCCGCGTCCGTGGACGCCGTCGGACATCGACCCGCTGCAGGCCGCGGAAGATGTGGTCGTCGCACGGTACGAGATGAACTTCTTCCATCGCCTGGCCGAGTCCTGGAACCGGACCGCCGGTGACTGGAGCGTCTTTCCGGACTTCCTGCGGCTGGTGTATGCCAACCGCGTCGTCACCGACGCGGCCGCCGCCGCGCAAGCCGCGGCCCACGACCTGGCGCCGAAGATCTATCCGATCCACAAGGCGGCGTGAGTTTAATAGGCTAGAGACTTCAGGCTGTGGGCTTTAGGGAAGGAAGGAGGAGACTACTCGCTCTTAAATTCGACGATATGGAGGCGGGTCCAGTTGCCGGTGTTGAGGTGGAAGTAGATGCGTTGCCCGTCCGGGCCGAAGACGGGATGCGGATGCGAACGCCGCCACGACTGGGCGCCGGGGTCTTCCTCGAAACGGTGCAGCATACGCCATTCTCCGGTCGCCACATCACCCACAGCGATGCCCCACTGCTGGCCCGCGTTCTCCGCCGACTCCATCCGGCCGTCGGCGACGACGAGCTTTCCATCAGGCGACAGCGCCGGGTGTATGCCGTAGCGCATCCCCTCGGGCATGGGAAACTGCTTTTCCACATCGCCGGTTTCGAGGTTCACCAGCACCACGCCGCTCTTCCAAATGTTGACCACCCGCCGCGAGTCGGCATGCCAGGCGGGATGTCCCCAGTTCGCATGAATGAAGAGATAGCGGTTCGACAGCAGGTCGTAGCCCAACAGCCCGTGGCGATCGCTTCCCGCCGAGCGGCCGCGGTATCCTTCTCCGTTCGGCGTCGAGAGCTTGAAGATCAGCCGCTCGTGATTCGGGCTGAGGATCGGGAAGAACGTGCTGAGTCGCCTGTTGTCAAACTGGCTTGAAAAGAAGTCCGCGGCATTCGACTGCTGACAGGCCGGGCGCACGCTGTCCGCGCGGAGGGCGGTCGTCCGTTCGCCGGATGTAACATCCATGAGTTCAATATCGGTGAACTCGGCCGGTGCCCAGTGCTGACCGTAGATCGGCACCTTCTCGGCATGCGGCGGGAAGAATCCCAGCTGTCGGCCCCGCGCGAGCTCTTTCGTTTTCCGGCTTTCGACATCGACCGCCATCACCACCGAAACGTCATCTTCAAGCGCGTGATAAATCACGCTCGCGCCGTTTCGGGCCCACTGCTGGCAAGCGACGCGATGGGCATCCTGGACCTCGACGTTGGCGACCAGCACGTGGACTTCACCCGTCGCGCGTTCCAGGAAGCAGATGTCACCCCGATGCGAATCCGGCTCGGTCGACCGGAAGAACAGCACCCGCTTGCCGTCGGGACTTTCGGGAGAGGTGACGTAGTAGGCATGGATGCTGTGACACGCGGTCTCCTCGGGGAGCACGGGGCGAATCGTGGTCTTCTCCCAGCGGCGAAGTTCGTCCCCCTGCAACACACCTCCGACAGGAAGCGAAGCGGCAAGCAGCCCGATCCAGAAACACATCCCCAAGAAACAGACGCGCCGCGGCATGGCGTTCACCCGAGTTGCTGGTGCCTGTAATCTCCGCACGGCCGACCGTTCGGCCTCCTGCGGCGATGCTACCAGCGAACCTGGGGAGACGCCACTTTTTCCTTTCTGCGGACGTTGGCTGATTCCTGCGACTCTCGCTCCCCGCTACTCGCCGAGAACTTCCAGTGCCGCGACCGGGAAGGTTCGAAACACGTCGGCGAGTCGCAGGCCGGAGGCATTTGCGATTCCCGTGCGTTCGAGAATTTCGCCGGTGAGGAGATTGCGGAAGTGGTCGCCGAGTTCTTCGGGGAGCTGCAGCTGAGTGTCGCGCCAGACTGCTTCTCCCAGCGGAGGGGTTCCTTCCCCGAACGTCAGTTGCCAATTCAATCGCGGGGCGATCGCGATGACCGAGGCTCCGTTCAGTTGTCGCGCGAAGGCGCAGAGATGGTCCGAACGCTCGCCGGTGGCCGTCAGCGGAATGTAACTTCCCTGCGTGCACATGTCGCGGTGGTGCCGCCGGTAATCGAGCAGCTGCGACACAACGAACATCTTAATGCGGCCGTCACGGCGATTGTCGAGGAGTTCGCGAAGCAGTTCCTCCCGCTCGTGCCCCAGGACTTCGAGCCGCTCGCGGAGCGACCGGAGGATTTCGTGTCGCCGGGTGAAATCGACCGGGCGGCGGTTGTCGGGGTCAACGAGGCTCAGCTCCCAGAGCTCGGTTCCCTGATAGAGGTCGGGAACGCCGGGAGAGAGGAGCTTAATCAACGTCTGCGAAAGTGAGTTCCAGATCCCGCATTCGGTCACTGTCTGCGCGAAGCGATCGACATCTTCGGGGAATGGATTGCGGGGATTGTCCGCGAGAATTTCCCGAATGAATGTAACGAGGGCGTTGTCGTAGGCTTCGTTGGGGTTGATCCAGCTCGTGTGCACCTTCGCTTCATGCGCGGCTTTGAGCATGTACTGCTCAATCCGCCCGATATATTCCTCGCGGTTGGCGTTCGCCCACCCTTCGACCGGCCAGGTGCCGATGAGCGTCTGATACAGCAGGAATTCGTCGTTGCGGCTCGGCAGCAGTTCGCCGTCGCGTTTGATCTTCTTTCGCTGGTTCCAGCGGCTCCAGCGGAATGCCCGCGCCTTCCATTCGGAAGGCATTTCCGAGAGCACATTGATCCGCGCGCGCACGTCCTCGCCGCGCTTCGTATCGTGCGTGGCGGTGGCGAGCATCGCGAACGGCCAGTGATGGCGGCGGTCGAGATTCTTGCGATGAAACGCCGCGACCGTCTCGCCGAACTCCTCGGGCGCGCCGCCGACTTCGTTGAGGGACACGAGCCGGTTGTAGCGATAGAAGGCGGTGTCTTCGAGCCCCTTCGCCATCACCGGACCGGTCACCTGCTGGAACTTGCCGACGAACCGCTGCTGGGCGGCAATCGCCTCTTCGTCAGCCGATTCGGGATAGCGGAGCAGCAGGATGTCCCGCACAAACTCGAAGATCGATGCGCTGATGGCCGGGTTCCGCTGCTTCGCGCATTCGACGGCGCTTTCGATATAGCGGCGGTCGCGCTCCAGCGGACCTTCGCTGGTCGAATAACTTCGATACACCGGAAAACAGGCAACGATCTCGCGGATGGCGTTCGTCAGGCTGGTCAGCGTGAAATCGCGCGAACGCCGATTGTTCTCCGAGATGCGGTCGAGCTGATGTCCGAGCACGTTGATCTCGCTCGACATCGAGACCTGCATGATCAGCTTTTTGCACCGGTACACCAGGTCGCGGAAATCGACCTTCATCCGCACGAACTGCGAATAGAGGCTGTCGAACTTCTTCGCATTGCGGCGATCGACGAACAACCCGTTCAGATCGATCAGGTAGTCGTAGCCGGTCGTGCCGTGAATCGGCCAGGTGCTGGGCAGCGGCTCGCCCGGTTCCAGAATCTTCTCGGCGACGACATACAGCGGCTGCGCGGGTGACAACTCCTGTTTGTTGTCGGGAAGGGCATCGAATTTCGCGAGGAGCTGTTGTTCGAGCTCCGCCCAGCGCGTACTGGCGGACTCCGGGGAAACGGCTCCTGCTGCCGCAGTTTCACGGTGCTCGCCCGGTGCGCCCAGATCGGCGAACTCCGGCAGCGTACGCGCGGCATGCCGGCAAAGCTGGAGAAAGCGGGTCCGCTGCAGTTTCAGCAGGTAGCTCGTCGGGTCATACAGCCCGTCTGCATGATCGATCCGCAGGCCGTTGATCTTTCCCGCATCGAGCAGTTGCAGAATCAGCGCGTGCGTCTTCTCGAAAACCTCCGGATGCTCCATCGCGATCGCCGCGAGGTCGTTGATGTCGAAGAAGCGGCGATAGTTGATTTCATCGGCGGCGACGCGCCAGTGGGCAAGGCGGTACGCCTGATCCCGCAGAAGTTCATCGAGCAGATCGAAGCTCGACGGGTCTCCCTTCGTTCCATTGAAGATCCGCACGTTCTCGGCGACGAACTCGCGGACGATCGCGGACTCGTGGCAAAGGTCGTTGAGCCGCCGCTTGATGATCTGTTTTTCGCGGTGGCGTTCGAGGATCTTTTCCTTGTCGGTTTCAACACTGAACGGAAGGTGATTGATCGCGGTGAGGATGCTCTGATATTCGAGCAGGTGCGGATCTTCCGGGCCGAGACGCCGTTCGAGTTCGTCGATCCGGTACCCGACGATCCGTCCCGAGGACCGCGGACCGATCGGAAAGCGGCGGTCGTAGTAGTTGATGAAGAAGGCTCCCTCTTCGAACGTGAGAACCAGCTGCTGGTCTTCGAGCACCCGGCCGAACTGATCTCCCAGGACCGGAAGCAGGACCTTGTTGGCGAGGTCGGGCTTCAGCGGCATCCAGTCGATGTCGAAGAAGTGGGCATAGATCGAGCTGGGGCCATTTTCGAGCACGTCCATCCACCACGCATTGTCGTTGCCAGCGACGCTCATGTGGTTGGGGACGACGTCCAGAATCTGTCCCATCCCCTGCCGATGCAGCGCTTCGACGTAGCGGTCGTACTCCTCGGGTGTCCCGACTTCCGGGTTCAGTTGACTATGATCGGTAATGTCGTACCCGTGCATGCTGCCGGGGTTCGCCTTCAAATAAGGCGAAGCGTAAACGTGCGTCACTCCCAGCTCGGCGAGATACGGAACGATCTCGGCGGCCTGCCGGAACGTAAAGCCGCGATGGAACTGCAGCCGGTAGGTCACGTCGGGAAGACGGCTGCCGGCCAGCTGCCGGCGCACTGCCTGCAGGATTGCCTCGGGTGTTGCTTCCGCCGGGCCCGTATTTTCAGTAGTCATATCGACAGAACTCACCCCCGTCGTCATGGTCGCCCCCACATCTCTGGACCAAATACCTGGAACTCGTTCGGCAGCAGGATGTCGTCCCGCGCCTCTTCGTCCCGCGTTCCCGCGTAGCGCGGGTCTTCGGAACTGAGCAGCCGCACGCTTCCCGCGGGAGGCGCCGGCAAGGACTGTTCGCTGTCACTCAGGTTGAAATACGCGACAAGCTGTTTGTCGGAGTCGGTCAATCCGCCTGCTCCGCGGACGAACTTCAGCACCGCCTCTGCTCCCTGGACCAGTTCCGCGGAACGGTGCACAAAATCGCGGAAGAGAGGCCAGCGCTGCCGCATCTCGATCAGGTCGCCATACAGTCGCCGGGTGCCGGCGGCGACACTGTCTGCGTGCCAGTCCCAACTCAGGACCCCCGATTCAAAGGTCCGCTCGGCCTGGGGATCGGGGACTTCACCCTGCCAGGCGAAATCGGCAAACTCGGCTCGCCGGCCTTCACGGACGGCCTCAACCAGTTCCTCATCACTGAACGAACAGAAGAACGGGAATGGCCGCTTCTCGCCGTATTCCTCGCCCATGTAGATCATCGGCAGATAGGGAGAGAGCAGCATCAACCCCGCTGCGAGCCGCTGTTTCCCGGGAGTCAGCAGTGTTCCAAAGCGGTCCCCCGTGGCGCGATTGCCCACCTGATCGTGATTCTGGATGCTCACGACGAACCGATAACCCGGATGCTCACCCGCGGGCGCGCCGTGCCGACGATTGCGGAAGGGGCTGTAGATGCCGTCATAGACGAACCCTGTGTTCAGCACCTTTACGAGCTGTTCGGGCTGGCCGAAATCGACGTAGTATCCGTCCCGCTCGCCGGTGAGCAGTGAGTGTACGGAGTGATGAAAGTCATCGCTCCAGTGCGCGTCGAGTCCAAAACCGTTGCGTTCCACCGGATCGATCAGGCGGACATCGTTCAGATCGCTTTCGGCGATGACCCAGGCGGGGCGTCCCCGCTTCGCTGCCTCTGTTCGGGCGACTTCGGCAATCTCACGGAGAATGTGAATCGCGCTGAAATCGTAGATGGCGTGCACGGCATCGAGTCGCAGCGCATCCACACGATAGTCGCGAATCCACTGGCGAACATTCTCGAGCACGAATTCACGGCAACCATCGCTCCCCGAGCTGTCGAAGTTGATCGCGGATCCCCACGGAGTCGAGTAACGGTCGGTGAAATAATCGCCGAATTCGCCGAGATAATTTCCTTCCGGCCCCAGGTGGTTGTAGACGACGTCGAGGATGACGGCCAGTCCGACCCGATGGCAGGCGTTGATCAGCCGCTGCAGGCCGTGCGGTCCGCCGTAGCTGTTCTGGACAGCGAACGGATGCACGCCGTCGTAGCCCCAGCCCCGTTCGCCGGAGAACTGGGCGACCGGCATGATCTCGATCGCAGTAATTCCCAGTTCGCGCAGCGCGGGCAAGCGGGCGATCACCGCATCGAAGGTGCCTTCGGAAGTGAACGTTCCGACATGCAGCTCATAGATGATGTAATCCTGGAGCGGTCTTCCCTGCCATTCCCCTTCGTTCCACTCGAAGCGGTCGAGGCGAAGGACGGCGGAGGGTTGATGGACGCCGTCGGGCTGCCAGCGCGAAGCCGGATCGGGAAGTTCCTTCCGGCCGTTCAGTCGATAGAGGTAGCGCTGCCCCTCTTTGATGTTCGGTTCGATGTGCGTGTAATACCCTCGCTCCTGGCGCTCGAGCGGTCGCGTGCTTTGTTTTCCATTGGTATCGATGAGCACGAGCTCCAGGCTTTCCGCCCGAGGCGCCCAGACGTTCCAGCTTGCTGATCCGTCCGGATAACCGATGCCTCCCAGCGGAGGCCGTATATTCGAGTAATAGTCAATGGGCATGGTAAGCGGTAATCAGTGGGTGAGTGCTTGTTTCTCAAAGCTCGTCCCTGCGAATCTCTGAACGCGCACTGTCCATCGCTGATCCAGTGACGACCGCTTCGTTCCGGTCGGCATCCTTCAGGAACGTTGGTTCGTATCCGTCGCCGTCTGATCTCAAGTCTCGTCGTTGAGGGGGGAGTCTCGGCGTGCGCGCGGTCTCCCCGGCTGTCGTCCCTCCAGCCTACACCACGTGAACGGGATCCTGCGGAGAGTCGAGACAAAGCAGCATCGTCAGGTAATCTCGCAGATGTCGTGTGAGGAGAAAGTGCTGGCGCACGAACTCAAATCCCGTTCGCCCCATTCGCTCGCGCTTATCCGCGTATCGCAGCAGGTAACGAATGCGATACGCGGCTCCTTCCGGAGAGTGCACGAGGAACCCCGTGTGATAGTCGTGGACTTGCAGCGTAATGCCTCCGCAGGCACCGCCAATCACCGGCTTTCCTTTCCAAAGGGCCTCGGTGACTGTCAGGCCGAAACCTTCCTTGAGCGACTTCTGCAGCACAACCAGTGCCGAACGCTGGAGGACGTTGATCGTTCGATGGGAGTCCGGAGGGAGCAGCAGGACCTTGATGTCCTCATCATCTCCCGCCTGTTCCTGCACTTCGGCGAGGACTTCTGCACCTTCGGGATCGTCGTCTGCCGGTCCGCCGGCGAGCACCAGTTGCAGTTCCGGATAATAAGGTTTGAGGATCTGGTAAGCCCGGATGACTCCGATCGGATCCTTGAACCGGTCAAACCGTGACACCTGTACGATCAGCGGGCGGTCTGGATCGATTCCATATTGAACGAGCGTCCGCTCCTGCTCCGCCTCGCCGATCGCGCAGTTCTTGTCCGACAACGGATCGATCGAAGGAGGGATCAGGAACATCGGCCGCGGCAACGGCCGCGTGAACGCAGCCATAGAAAATATCGTGCCGACGTATGAGGGAATCGCTTTCTCGAGATATTTCCAGACGGCCCGGTAGGGCCGCGACGCGTCGATATGACACCGCCACAGCCAGCGGTCGACCTGACCCGGCGGCGTGAATTCCGGCAGATATGCCGGTTGCGGATCGTGCACGAACACAATGTCGGCGTGCAGGTCGAGCGCCTTCGCGTTCTCCCGATTCACTTCGTAGTGCAGGTCGAAGTCACTGGGTTTCAGCGAAACCGGCATCCCCTGGAGTGCGTTGTGAAACGCCTTGGTGACTCGATAGAACTCGGGGGGGCCGGTGATGACCTCCCAGCTGGCGTCGATTCCCAACTCGCGCATCAGGGGTACCATCCAGCCGAGAATCTCGGCGACCCCGCCCCCCTGTTTTGTCGAGTTCACATGGACGATCCGCTTCCCTTTCAGACGCCGGGCGAGCTGACGCAGCCGGTGCACCTCGCGGTGCCCCACAACTTCCTCGTACCGATCCAGCAGTTGCATGCGACTCCTTGCCAGTCAAAGACTTGAGACGTGAGAGCGTGACAGGACCATCACCGCCGATCACCGCGACATCATGGCGTTCGGATCGGCCAGATAGTGGCTGAAGACGTTCATGAACTCCTCGCGCAACTGCGTCAGGTTCAGAAAGTAAAAGTCGATGCGGCGGGCCTCGGCGACCAGTGACGGGTCGGCTCCGATGTGTTCCAGCCAGATCGAAAAGTCGTCGGTTTTCCCGCCCGTGCGGCGCCGCGCTTCGTGCACGTGATAAAACAGCGAGCGCGGCGAGATCCGGGGCATCTCCTCCGCCAGCGAGGCCGGTGTCGTGAACCGCTGCCCCGTGTCATAAGAGACGAGCCGCGATCCGGTGAGATGCAACTCTTCGCCATCGCGGCACCAGGGAACGCGCTCCAGTTCCCAGAGGCGGTCTTCAAGCGCGTTGATCAACGTCTGCCGCAAGTCTTCGATCGTGGCGTGCTGGTACGGATCGATCAGTCCGAGTTGTTCTCCGAGCACGTGATCGCCCAGCGCTTCCCAGGCCCAGCGGGCGAAATCGTTCGGGAACTCGTACAGCTCGAAATGATCCGAGAGGGCACACCGCATCATGTGATGCTCGAGCACCGTCTCGGGAACCGTACGAATCGAATCGAGCAGTTCCCGCAGATTCGAGCAGTTCCGCCCAATGGCGAAACGCGCCAGACTGCAGTCGTAAAGAGCAAACGGCTGCACGGACGGCATCTGTCACCTCTCCTTCAGGCGTCGCGCCTGTCAGGCTGCGTCGCGCGAGAGGAGGCATGATTGTGAGGCCGGCACCAACTCGGGCCGACAACGCAGCACGCACGCGGCGCACCGGCGATTCCGCCTGGCAACTCACGGGTGACGCAGCTTGGGGACTCGTTTCCGGCGGCCCCACCTTTGCCCGGGCCGCTAAGGGTGTTATACGGATCACCTGTGCAGAGGGCAACCTCTGCGCTCCCCTGCTTCACGATCTTCACGCGATCATCCACGCAGTTTCAACGCTCGCCCGCTGATGCTCCCTTCGACTCGCATCAGCAGGAGTCATTCTGACTTCTGCGTCCCTCGTCCTCGATACCAGTTCACCGGAATTCGCCGGTTCCTTTCGTTCTGTCTGGCGGGGACGAGACGCACATCCAGGCAGGAAGCCACGGGAAATACACGGGATATCAATGTTCCTTCTCAGTTCCCGGGCATGCGCAGCATGACTCGCCTCGGTCACAAGTCGCACGCATGCGACAAATGTGTGACGAGAGAGGAACGCCTCGGAAATGAGACGCTGCCGCCGGCGAGAAAATTCTTTCTTCCCCTCCCCGGCCCCAGTAGAGTGAAGCGAACGCCGCCACGCCTGCTCCTCCGACAGTTGGTCCCCCCTCCTGTCTCCAGCCCGTCGAGGTTTCCTATGCGAACGGTACTCGCGCTCGCCCTTCTGCTCGCGGCCTGTGTTGGGAGTCAGCCGCTTTCGGCAATCGCCGCGGAAGGGGTGCTGTCGCATCCCCCGCTCCGGACTCCCCGCACGGCGGCTTCGCGTCCTTTGAATCAAGGACCGGCTTACTTTGTCGATGCGCACAAGGGAAACGACAACGCCGCCGGTACAAAGGAGCAGCCCTGGAAAACTCTCGCGCACGCGCTGAAGCAGCTCCGTGCCGGCGACACCCTCTATCTTCGTGGCGGAACTTATTACGAGAACGTCTACTGTGCTCTCGCCGGGACCGGGGACCGCCCCATCACGCTCCGCTCGTATCCCGGTGAAGAGGTAATTCTCGACGGGGGCGTTCGTGCGTTCTTCGAGCATCCCGCCGAGTCTTGGGAGCCGGTCGAAAATGGCGCTCCCGGTGAATACCGCTCGGTTCAAGACGCTTCCAACCTGCGGAACATCTACGGCTGGTTCGGCGATTCGATGATCGGCCTGAACACCTACTTTCATGCGAAGGACCTGCGCGCGACCAACGAACTCCTCGACTGGGAGAACTGGGACGATCCGAAACAGAGCGACCTGAAACCGCTCTATTGCGGCCCGGGACTCTGGTACAACGAAGAGACCGGGCGGATTCACGTTCGGCTCGCGCATACGCATCTCGACGGCGGCATTAACTATACCGGCGAGACCGATCCGCGAAAGCTGCCGCTCGTCATCACGCCGTTTCGCTCCGTCACGCTGCACCTCGATGGAGCCCGTCACCTGCGTCTCCAGGATGTCGTCCTTCGCGGCGGAGGTTACGAAACCATCGTCATCGACCAGGCGCAGGACATCGCGTTCGAGAACGTGACCGTCTGGAGCGGCAGCTACGGAGCCCGCATCACCGGGACGCGGAAGTTGCGGATCGAGCACTGTGGCTTCTACGGGAGCTGCCCCCCGTGGATCTTCCGTGCCGACAGCAGTCTGCGAAGCTACCCCGGCCGCCCGCACCGCGACATCACGCGGCTCAACACGCACGCGCTCCTTGTTCCCGAGGCGGGGCGTGAGTTCTCGGTCTACGCGTACCCCGTCAACGACGATTGGGAGATCGCCTTCAGCGAATTCACCGATGCGCATGACGGCGTCTATCTCGGAGGCGTGAGCAGCCGCTTTCATCACAACCTGATCGACGGCCTTCAGGATGACGGGCTGTATCTCAGTCCGATGTCGCCGCGCTATCATCCGGAACCGGCGGAGATCCACATTTCTCAGAACCTCTTCAAGAGCTGTCTGACAGCGCTCGCGTTTGGTGGGTCCGAGCCGAAGACGACCGACTGGATCTTCATCACGCGTAATATTCTGGACCTGCGCGGCCCGGTTTATACGCAGCGGCCGAGCGTGCGAAACACGCGGGTGATACCGACGACGGGCAACACGATGGGAGACCACGGTTCACCTCCCTGGCCGGCGATGAACATCTATCACAACACCTGTATTCTCGCGCAGAACGCGCGCACAGCCGACATGCAGTTTCTCGGCGCGACGAGCAGCGAACGGCCGCGACGAGTGTTGAACAACATCTTCCTGCACCTGGGGAGACTGCCGGCCGTGCGGGCACTGGAACCGGAGCACGGCCTTGCCGACGGACTGCTTTACTGGTTCCCGGGAGTGGACGAGGCGACCGTGAAGAACTACTTCGCGAAGTACCGCAATTCGCCGGCGTTTCAGGCAAGCCAGCAGGTGTATTCGCCCGGCTTCCTGGCGAACTCGCTGCTGGCCGATCCGCAGTTCGTTCGATTCTCAACGGAAGCGCACTCGATGAATGATTATCGCGTGCGGCCCGAAAGCCCGACGGTCAATGCCGGAGTGCCGATTCCCGACGAGTGGCCCGATCCGCTCCGCTCATTCGATCAAGGCACGCCTGATATCGGCGCGCTCCCGCTGGGTGCCGAGCCCCTGCGCGTCGGCCGCCACGCGGACAGACAGCAGTGATACACACGAACAGTTCATCAGCTGCAGAAACTCCGGGACAGTTAGCTGGGGCCGGCCGAAGGAAGCTCCGGGAGAGTGGCTGTGATCTTCGGGCGACTCTCGCAGGAGGCCTCCGCAGGCCCGGCCAAGCGCGGAATTTGCTTGGCCGCTTTCCTTCGGCCCGACATACTAAGGGCGCTTCGGAGCCGAGCGTCGGGTGGCCGGGGCCGGACGAAGGAAACCCTGGGGGAGAAGACTCTGGCAGTCACCCACCAGGCCCCTCTCCCCTCACCGGGGTGTCGGGAGTCCCCTCCAACCCCGGCCGCGTGCCCGTTTGTAGGGGTACAAACGACCGTAGGCCGCCGTCGCGGCAGCAGGCTGATGGCTTCGATCAGGGCAGGCCGCTGGTGGAGAGAGGTACTCTCCCTCAGCGACTCTTGAAGGATTTCATTTCGCGCAAGGAGTGGTCGCAATGACGCGGCAGCAGAAGAAGTCGGCAGGTGCGGTGGTCGGACTGTTGGCGGTTGCGGTCATTACCTTTTCGTTGCGGGCCGCGGCGAAGGAGTCCCCCGCTCCCGAGCGGTTGCTGCCGGCCAATGCCGTGCTCTATGTCGGCTGGGATGGAACCGAGGTGCATGCCGAGTCGTGGAAAGGCACGGCGGCTTACCAGTCCCTCGTCCAGAGCGGGCTGGGGGCGGTCGTCTCCCGATTGTTCGATTCTCTCCTCGAGCAGGCGAACGACCGGGATGTCCGGCTCGTCATGGCCACATTGGGGCAGATCCGGAAGCACGGAATCTCGCTCGCCGTTTCGCTCGGAGCAGAAGGAGGCCCGCCGCTCCCCGCTGTGACGATCGTGTTCCCCGAGGCGGCGGAGTGGGAGCCCCAGTTGAAAGACTTCGTCGAGAAGGCCGCGGGTGAGGAAACCGAGTTCCGCACCGAGCGGCGACGGGACCGCAACGTCACCTGGGGAACCAGCCCCAAAAATCCGAATATCGAACTCGGCTGGTGGACCGAGGGAGATCATCTCGTCATCAGCGCGGGGATCAACGCGATCGATTCGACACTGCACGTCGCTGAAGGAGAAGCGCCCAATCTGACGAAGAGTCCGCTCTGGACGCGTTACCGTGCCGAGGCGAAATTCAAGACGGCGCTGGTCACCTGGCTCAATCTGGCGGCCCTGCGCACGCTGGCCGCCGAGATTCCACTGTCTCAGGCGGAAGATCGCGTCCTCACCGTGGGGGAACTGCTCAGGGAACTGGGATTGGATCAGGTCGGCGCCTTTGCTTTTCAGTTCGGATTCCGCGGCAAGTCGCTCTGGTCGGAGCTGACGCTCGAGGCCCCCGCGCCGCGGCGCGGGTTGCTGGCCTTCGCGGACCAGTCGCCGCTCAGTCTCGATGAACTGCCCCCCTTCCCCGCCGGGTCTTCCGGAGTCTCGGCGACCCGCATGAACTGGGCCGCGACTTACAACGAAGGTCTGCGGCTCGTCAGCATCATCGCGCAGGCGATGGGGAATCCCCTTCCGCCGCCCGAAGAGTTGAAAGCCCGGGTGCCGGCAATGCTCGGCTTCGATCCGCTCACCGAACTCTTCGATCCGCTGGGGGATGTCGTCGCGTTCTACAGCGACTCGCAACAGGGGCTGTTTGGCTTCGGGATGGGGCTCATCATCGAAGTCAGGGATGCGGCGACATTGCGGCGGACACTGCAGAAGCTTCTCGCGCGACTGGATGAGTCGAAGGATGTGGAAGTGCATCAACTCGAACGTAGCGAGACGCTGCAGTACATCAAGTTTCCGTCCTTTCCGTTGATTACCCCCGCGTTTGCAGTCAGCGATGACTGGCTGGCGATCGGCCTCACACCGCAGACGGTCGAGGCGTTCCTGTTAAGGGAGGAAGGAAAGCTGCCGCGCTGGCAACCGGACGCGGAAGTGGTCGCGGCCCTCAAGGAACTGCCGGCGAAGTACATCTCGCTCAGCGTCCGTGACCCGCGGCCGGGATTGCAGACGCTGGTGTCGATGACTCCCACGTTCGTCTCGCTGGCGGAACTGGGAATGCGCTCCACGGGCGCGGAGATTTCGCTGCCGATCGAAGCCGCCGAGATCCCGCCGGTCGAGCTGGTCACGCGGCCCCTCTATCCGAATGTCTCGGTCTGCTCGGCGGATGAGGAGAAGATTGTCTGGACGTGCCGCACTTCGGTGCCGGGTATTCCGCTGGTTGGCAACATCGGAGCCGCGGGAGCGGGCACGGTGCCTATCCTGGTGGCGCTGCTGCTCCCGGCTGTTCAGCAGGCGCGCACGGCGGCCCGACGAGCGCAATCCGCCGGTAAGCTGAAGATGCTCGCATTGGCGCTCCACAACTATCACGACACCCATAACCAGCTTCCCACAGGCACAGTGCCGAATGAAGACCTGAAGCCCGAGGAGCAATTGAGCTGGATTGTGGAGATTCTCCCGTTTCTCGAAGAAGCCGCCCTCTACCGCAAGATTGACCGCAAAAAAGGCTGGGAAGCGGAGGAGAACGAAGCGCCGCTTGGCGTGACCGTCCAGTCGCTGATCAATCCGCAGGTGACCGCAGACCCGGAGACGAAGCTTGGCGTCACACACTACGTCGGCATGGCGGGCATCGGTAAGGACGCCCCGACACTGCCGGTCACCGACAGGAAGGCCGGTGTCTTCGGCTATAACCGGACCACCCGGTTCAGGGATATTCGCGACGGGCTGTCGAATACAATCGGCATCGCCGAAGCGGGCGGCGATTACGGGCCGTGGGGGGCCGGCGGAAAGAGCACGCTCCGCAGCCTGACGAAGAAGCCCTACATCAACGGCCCCGATGGCATCGGCGGTCCCTTCCCAGGCGGCCTCAACGTGATGCTCATGGATGGGGCGGTCCGCTTCATCTCCCAGGACATCGATCCCGATGTCTTCGAGGCGCTGATGACGATCAACGGCGGCGACAAGGTCGGCGACTTCTAAATCGACCCGAGGTCAAAGATCAGGGGCACAGAGATTCCCGTCTGTGCCGCGCTGGCGAGGTGCAGACTCGTTCTGCACCTCTGGAAAAGGACGTTCGATGTACGAGTTCACTCTCTATCGCCTGGCGGGGATGGTGCCGCTGTTTCTCGTCTGGTCGGCAGGGGCGCTGCTCTGCCTGATGTTTGTTCAGCGGGCACCCCGGGCGGTCGTCTTCGTGGGAGCGGCGATGGGAGTGCAGTTCCTGGCGATCATCTTTTTCTCGTTCCTCCCGATGCTCAGTGCCGCGTTCCTTTTCTCAACTGACATCGGAACGCGGGTCTTCCTGATGTCGCTGATGACGTCGATCCCATCAGCGATTTCGTGGGGGCTGATCCTGTGGGCGGTCTTCGGAGATCGGCTGGCCCAACGTGCGGGAAAAAGAGCACTTCAGGAGCAGCAGAACAACGACTGACGAAGTTCTCGCCCGGCGGACAGGCGCGCTGCGGAAAGCTGCTCGAACGGCACTCCCGGGCCAGATCGATACCGGTGAGAAAATCCGGCTATTGCCGGTCGGGGAGAATGCGGGCTTTCTTCAGCCACAACCAGGCGCCGGTGGCTCCGAACAGCAGCAGTCCGAAGCCGAACACATAGCCGCCGTACGACCGGCCGCGCTTCATATCGCGAAACGCCTCGATCGCCAGCTTCGCCTGGTCGCGGACTTCCCAATGCTCATCGTTCCGTTCGATCGCATTGAGCCGCCCGCTGGCGGCTTTGCCATCGGGGCCGATCTTGACCAGTGACTTGATGACCTCCGAGCGTACCCGCGGGTCGCTGTCGCCGAGAGTGTTCATGAGGGCGGAAGTCGTGCCGCTTGCCGTCTCGCCAAGTTCACCCAGTGCGCGTGCCGCCGCGATCCGCACATCCGCCGATGGGTCAGAGAGTGCGGCGACGAGCTGTGCCTCGGCCATCGCGTAGGCATTCCCGCGATAGCTGCTGGCAATCCACCAGGTGATGCTCGCGGTCAGCAGCATCAGCCCGAGTGTCCGCAGCCAGTGCATTCGTGTGTCGAACGGGGCGGTCGTTGTCGCGGTCGGCGGAGCCATCCCGGTCGGGATGTCCACGGTTCGCGTCGGCGCGCTGCCCAGCCCGGTATCCGACTTCAGCGGAGAGTCGAATTGCGAAAGGCTCTGCGGGCTTCGCGGCGACTTGACGCGGATCGACAGGTCGATGGACTTCAAACGATCCGCCACCGCGGCTGCGTCGATCGGACGCGCTTCGGGATCTTTCCGCAACAGTTCGCTGATGATCGCGTCCAGCTCTTCCGGACAGTCCGGGCAGAACTCCATCACCCGCGGGGGCGCTTTGTGGATGTGCTGATGCAGCACCTCGGCGGCGGTGTTTCCCAGAAACGGGGGCCGCCCCGTCAGCATCTCGAAGAGCACACAGCCGTACGCGTACAGGTCGGTCTTGTGGGAGACCGGCGGCGTACCGCGAATCTGCTCGGGAGCCATGTATTGCAGCGTGCCGAGCGTCTTCCCCTCCGCGGTCAGCTTGTTCGACGCGGAGACGAGTGCCAGCCCGAAGTCGCCGAGCTTGATCTTGCCGGCCGGTGTGAGCAGCAGGTTGCCGGGCTTGATGTCGCGGTGAATGATTCCCTGCGCGTGGGCGTACGCGAGTGCCGAGCAGATCTGCAGCGCGTACTCGATGACCTTCCCCCAGGGAAGTCGCCCGCGTTCCTGCAGCAGCGATTCGATCGTCCCCCCCTGGACGAGCTCCATCGCGTAGAACCGCTGCGCTCCTTCGCACGTCCCGCCGAAGCAATGCACGACGTGCGGATGCCGCAGGTCCTTGAGGATCTCGAGTTCGCGTTCGAAGCGGGCGGCAATGGTGGGGTTGGCGGCGACTTCCGCGGGGAGCAGTTTCAGCGCCACCTTGCGGTCGTTCTTCACGTACCGGGCGCGGTAGACGACGCCCATCCCGCCGGCGCCGATTTGCTCTTCGAGTTCGAACGGCCAGATCCAACGTTTGAGCATGAATGACTTCCGGAAAACGGCTCAGCGCGTCTCAGGCTTCGTCGCTTGCCAGGATTGTCGACAGGCCCAATTCGCGGAACAACTCCGGGTGCGGCGGCAGGCGTTGTTCGATGGTCCACACGTCTCGTGGTCGACAGATTCATTCCGTCCGGCGGCGGGCTTCCGTCCTGATCACTTTTGCCCCACTATTCAGCCTATCATATACATTCCGCCGCTGGAAGTTGATCCCCTTCGCTGTTAGACTTCCGGAGGATCTTGCGCGCCCCGGCCGCTTTGCGCCGGATGACTGAAGTAGCTCAGCACCTTGAAGTTAGCGAGCGGGCAGCGCAAGCGATTTCAGCACCCCCGACCTTCCCTGCCAGGAGCCGCCGTGCAGACATTCCGGATTGCCGTGCTTGAGGGGGACGGGATCGGCCCCGAAGTGACCCGCGAAGCGATTCGCGTTGTCGAGGCCGCCGCTTCCCAGGCCGAGGCCCTCTTCCACTGGACGAAGTACCCCTGGGGGACCGACTACTACCTCGAGCACGGTCGGATGGCGCCGCCGGACTACCTCGATCAGCTCGCCGGCCACGATGCGATTCTGCTGGGGGCGGTTGGCCATCCCGAGGTCCAGGACCACATCACGCTGAATGGTCTGCTGCTGCCGATCCGCCGCCGCTTCGACCAGTTCATCTGTCTCCGCCCGGCGTATCTTTACCCCGGTGTGCAGAGCCCGCTGCGGGACAAGGCTCCCGGTTCGATCGATATCCTCGTCTTCCGCGAGAATACCGAAGGGGAGTACGTCAACGCGGGGGGCCGCGTCTATCAGCACCAGCCCGACGAGGTCGCGCTGCAGACCGCCGTCTTCACCCGCCGGGGTTGCGAGCGGATCATCCGCGCCGCCTTCGAAGCCGCCCGCGAGCGGCCGCGAAAGCGCCTCGCCTCGATCACCAAGAGCAACGCCCAGGGATTCGGCATGGTTCTCTGGGACGAGACCTTCGCCGCCGTCGCCCGCGAGTTTCCCGACGTCGAAACCGAATCGCTGCTGATCGACCGCGCAGTGATGGAGTTCGTCCGCCGGCCCGAATCGTTCGACGTCGTCGTCGCCAGCAACCTGTTCGGCGACATCCTGACCGATCTGGCGGCGATCGTCGTCGGCAGCATGGGATTGGCCGCGAGCGGCAACATCGACCCGACCCGCAGGCACCCCAGCATGTTCGAGCCGGTCCACGGATCGGCTCCCGACATCACCGGCAAGGGAATCGCCAATCCGCTCGCGGCGATCCTCTCGGCTGCGATGATGCTCAAACACCTGCAGCTCGACTTCGCTGCCGACCTGATTCATCGCGCCGTCGCCGCCGTGCTGCGCGAGGATGGTCCCAGGACCCCCGACCTTGGCGGGACCGCCACGACGCAGGAAGTCGCCGAGGCCGTTCTGCAGATGATCCCCCGCTGACAGGCAGGCGCAAGCGACATTCCGCCGCGGGAACGGGAGCGGAGGTTGCCGCAACCCGTCACACAGGGAAGTAATTTCGGATATCGATCATGTCAGGCTCGTTCATCTATCTCGACAACAACGCGACGACTCCCCTGCTGCCCGAAGTCCTCGCGACGCTTCAGCAGCAGTTTCAGGAAGCGTACGCGAACCCCGGCAGCCGGCATGCGGCGGGACGGCAGGCGCGGCGGGTGCTCGAAAGTTCGCGCGAAACGCTCGCCCGCGTTCTCCATGCCGAACCCGAAGAGGTGATCTTCACCAGTGGCGGAACCGAGTCGATCAACATGGCGATCGTCGGACTCGCCGGCAGCCGCCCGGGAACGATCGCCCTCACCGCCGGCGAACACCCGGCGACCCTCGAATCGTGCCGGGCGCTCGCGGCCCGCGGCTGGAAGCTTCACACGCTCGCCGTCGACGATTCGGGCCGACTTCGCGAAGACCAGTACGCTGCCCTCCCGTGGGACGACCTGCGGCTGGTGACGGTGATCCTCGCGCACAACGAAACCGGCGTGTTGCAGGACGTTTCCCCCCTCGCGAAGCTGTGTGCCGAGCATCGTGTGCCGCTGCACCTCGATGCCGTGCAGGCGGTGGGGAAGATCCCGGTCGACTTCCACGCGCTGGGGGCGACGGCCCTCAGCCTGGGAGCACACAAGTTTCACGGTCCGCGGGGAACGGGGGCACTCCTGCTCCGCGAGGGAGTCCGCCTCACGCCGCTGCAGTACGGCGGGCATCAGGAAGCCGATCGACGCCCCGGGACAGAGGCGGTGCCGCTGATCGCCGGGATGGCCAGGGCCCTCGAACTCTGGGAGGCGAATGCAGCCTCCCGGACCGTTCACGTGCAGCGCCTGCGCGACTGGCTGCAAAACGAGCTGTGCGCCCGTTGTGCCCCGGCGGTAGTGAACGGCGCAGATGCGCCGCGGCTGCCCAACACGCTGAACATCGCCTTCCCCGGCCTCGACGGCGAAGCGCTGCTGGTGGCGCTCGACCTGGAAGGCATCGGCTGTTCGCTGGGGAGCACCTGCGCCAGCGGCTCCGCCGAACCCGCCCCCGCCCTCGTCGCCATGAACTGCCCCCCGGAAGTCATCCGCGCTTCGGTCCGCTTCAGCATCGGCATCCAGAACACCGAAGAGGAAATCGACCAGGCGATCGAACGAATCGCCGCCGTCGTGGGACGCCTGCAGGCGTAGCTCACGCTGCAGCTCAAGGCTGCTCATCCAAGTCTTCAATCGCCCCTGCGATCGTTCAACCGGGCGCCGGCGGGGAATTGAGTTTCCAGCAGGACGTCGTCAATCGGCTGGTTGAACTCGCATTTGAGTACCTTGACGACGTCGACGATGTCCTTGCCGACCGTGGAGCGGGTCTCGACCGGGTACCAGAGGCCGGGAGCCCCTTCCCGGAATTCGAGGACTTGAGTGATTACCACAGTCTCCTGGTAGGGAGTTTCGATACGGCACACCTGCCAGCCGTGCTTGTGATCGAGGTCCAGGACGCTGCCGACGATCCTCAACTCGGGTGCCGCCGTTTCCGGGGCCTTGCTCGCCACAAATTTCAGGCGGGTGATGGAAGTATCCGGCTGCGGCACGATCGCCACTTCGCACAGTTCCGCCAGCCGGGCCAGCGGCATATCCATGCGGAGCTGCCAATGCATCGCGGAGGCTTCCACGATTTTCCGCGACGGAAGCTGCTTCGGATCCCATGACTGAATGGAGCCGTGGACCGCCGCGTGTTCCTCATTCTGTTCCGGATCGAGCGGCAGCTCAAAAGGACGCTCCGGATCCCAGCCCCCAAGAGAGCGGGCTTCTCGACCATTGACGCTCGACTCCCAGACGCGGCCATTCGGGCCGTGGTCGATCCATCCCTCTTGACCGAGCGAGAGGAAAACGCGGTTAAGCGAACGATGGCGCGCCCCCGAGGACCAGACTTCGTAATCGCTGCCGTGCACCAGCGGTTCGCCGGGCCGCTCTTCTCGAGAATGGTGCGATTCGATCTTCAGGTGGTACGAAGTGATCTTTGCGAGCATCTCGGTGTGCCGGGCCACGGCGGCGGTCACCGCCGGATCGGCCGCCGCCGCGAACTCGGCGAACAGACCGGCCACAATGCCCACTCCACACAGCGCCAGCCACCATTGACGGTTCATCGATCTCTCCCGCGGAAAGGGCTACGAGGTGCGTTCGCCGCCGGCCGCAGGGTTGCCCCTGGCCCCTGTGTGTCAGCGTAGCCCGGCGAGGAGCATTGCTCCAGCTTTTTCTCGCGGGGGGCAGGCTTTCCGCTTTTAGGGTGTGCTGGCGTCGCCGGCCCCGATGCACTCGGGCGGCGGCGTTGTGCCGTGTGTTTCGCAGGGCTGTGGCGGGGCCAGAATCGGTTGATTCAGACTTGGCGGAAAGTGTGAAGAGGTGCTTGACAGGGGTCGGGAGCCGATTAGAATGGATCGAAATTGAGACTCAGTCTCAACTCTTGCGTCGCTTCCCTCCGATTTCGTCCCACCGCATCGAGCCGGCCTTATGGTTCCCGATTCGACTCGCGCACCACTCCTCTCCTCCCCCGGCCCTGCGTTCGTCGAGGCCTCACCGGACGCACGCCCCTCGGTACGCTTCGCTGCCGGGATCGTCTGCCGTTGCCTGCAGGTCTCCGAATCGGAAATCCGCGAAGCGATCGAGACTTGCGCGGTGGAGACCGTTCAGGATCTCGGCCGCTGCACCGGGGCCGGACAGGGCTGTACCGCCTGTCATCGCCTGCTGCGACGTTACATCGCGCAGCACCAGGCGGAAACCGCCGGCGATGTCGATTCGCAGTTGAAGGTTGGCTGATCGCTGTTCGGCCAGTTCGCCCGACCGGCAGTGCATCCGCGAGAACCGCTGCGATCTGCCTGTTCTCTGCTTTTGATACCTGCGTCTACACCGACAGCCCGACGCGCGAACGAGCCGCTTCGTTCGCGCCATCGGGCTGCACCGTGAGTTGCACCCTCAACGAAGGCATGGCGGATCGGGCCGACCAGCCCAAACGGCTTAGTGATCCTCGTCTTCGCCCATCTGTTCGGTCAGATAGTTCTGCAGACCGAGGCGGTTGATCAGGTCCAGCTGCGTTTCCAGCCAGTCGACGTGCTCCTCGGATTCGACGAGGATCCCTTCGAGCAGATCGCGGCTGCCGCCGTCTTTCAGTTGCCCGCAGAGGTCGATTGCCGCGTTGTACGTGTGCACGCCCCGCGTTTCGAGCGCCAGGTCGTATTCGAACTGTTCCTTGACGTCGGTTCCGGCCCGGATGACGTCGTAGCGGGCGATTTCCGGCACCCCTTCGAGGAACAGGATGCGGTCGATCAGCTTCTCGGCGTGCTTCATCTCGCCGATGGATTCTTCGTAGTGCTTCTTGGCGAGCTTGTTGAGGCCCCAGTTGCGGCACATCTTCGCCTGGATGAAGTACTGGTTGATCGCCGTCAGCTCAATCGTCAAACCGTCATTGAGTGCGTCGATGATTCTCTGGTCGCCTTTCATGCCTTCTCCTTTCGAGTGCTTTCAACGGTCCGTCGGTCGCGGTGCGATGCAGCCCCTCCTTGCGCCCTTGCACACATCGCGCCGCAATCGGCGCGAATCCCACGGCTCGGCAAGCGGACGGCGGCCCCGGAATCTCCGTGACCACGACCGGATCGGCTCGAATTCTAAAGCACCGGCGAACTTTCTGCGACCGACTCCCCCGGGTTTCCCGCAAACGCTTCCCCCCATCAGGGTTCCGTGCTCCTGTCTAACCCGCTCTTTTCAGCTTCCCGCGACCCTTGTATGATTCGCCCCCGCGCCGCGGGTGCCGCGGCAGGTGAGACCGGCCAAGCTGGAGGGGGGATGAACACCGCGGCTGCACTCCGCCGAGTTCCCTGGACGATTGTCTGCTGCACCGTCGCGCTGATCGCGATCGGTGTCAGCGCGATTGCGCGCGGCGACGAACTGACCAGCGGCATGGATTTCCGCAGCCGGCAGATGATGTGGGTGATGCTCGTCGTGCCGGTGATCTTCGTCGCCGCAACGGTCAATTACCGCGATGTCGCCCGTTACAGCCTGATCCTGTTCGGCATCTCGGTGCTGCTGCTCCTGGCGGTCTATCTGTTCCGGCCGATCAACGGTGCCCGCCGCTGGATTCCACTCGGGTTCTTCAACTTCCAGCCCTCGGAAGTCGCGAAGCTGGCGTTCATTTTCGCGCTGGCGAGCTATCTCCGCTATCGCGAGAACTATCGCCGGCTGACCGGCCTGCTCGTGCCGTTCGCGATTACGCTGGTGCCGCTGGGACTCATTCTCAAGGAGCCGAACCTGGGGACGGCACTGCTGTTCCTCCCGGTGCTTTATGCGATGCTGTTTGCGGCGGGGGCCCGTCCCCGGCACTTGATTTCGATTGCCCTGCTCGGCGTGGCCGTGCTCCCGGTGCTCTGGATGGGAATGAGTGCCGAGCAGCAGTCACGGATCACCGCCCTCTTCCTCCAGACAGACGGCGGCCCGGTTCCGACCGGCGACAGCTATCACCTCTACCAGTCGAAGCAGGTGCTCGCGCTCGGGGGCATCTGGGGGAGCCAGGTGAGCGGCGAGGCGATCGATGATCCCTATGCCTATCACCTCCCCGAAGGGAGAACCGACTTCATCTTCTGCCTGGTCGGCGAGCGGTGGGGGATGGTCGGCTGTCTGACGACGCTGCTGCTGTATCTGATCCTCTTCGCGCGCGGCCTGATGATCGCCGCCTCGACCCGCGAACCGTTCGGCCGGCTGCTGGCGGTCGGCATCGTCGCCCTGCTCGCGACGCAGACCGCAATCAACACCGGCATGACCGTGGGGCTCACGCCGATCACGGGGATCACGCTCCCCCTGATGAGCTACGGCGGTTCGAGCCTGCTCGCCACCGGAACAGCGATCGGCCTGCTCATCAACGTCGGCATGCGCCGCAGCTACGAAATCGCCGGCGAACCTTTTCGTTTCGCCGACTGAGTGAGATGACGTTTCGCCACGTCCCGATGGAACCCGCCCCCCGGAGTTGAGCATCGAACGCGCGTCCCGCTGGGACGCGGCCTAAACGGGACAGTGTCACTTCGGACATGATTCGGAACGCGATTGCGCGATGCACGCCTGGTGTGACTGGCGCGGGGCGAAGGAAGCCTCGACATTCGTGCAAACTCGGTGACGGCGGATTGACACCTCGGGAATCCGCGGTAGGATCGTTTGTGACGTGGGTGCCGGCTGGATGTGTGATCCTGCCGGAGAATAGGGAAAACGGTGCAAATCCGTTGCGGTCCCGCCGCTGTAACCGGGGACGAAGGCTACAAGAAACCACTGCGGCCCATTTGCCGAACTCGGCGATTCGCTTGGCGAGTCGCGCGTCGGCCGTGCCGCGGGAAGGTGTAGCCGGTAGATCGATCCGGAAGCCAGAAGACCTGCCCATTTGTCGGTCTCGCGAAGAGTCCTGCCCGGGGAAGGCGAGCACGCGACGAAGGCGCATCGGCACAAGCGACAGCCGTAATCCCGCTTTCTGGTTCTCGATCGGCTGCGATCGATCTCCCGCTGCGCATCGGGTTCAGCCGCGCTGCAACTCTCCTCCCTCGTGCAGACATCTTCGCCGTGTTCGGCCCGCGCCCGCGCGCTGCGCCGATGACAACGGGAGATTGTCATGCATCTCGTGGAAGAACCTTCCGCCCCCTCGATCCCGAGTGCCCGCGAACGCACTCACTCCGTTTCCGCCAGCTCTTTCGGCCCGTCCCCCGGGCGACGCCCCGCCTTCACGCTGATCGAGCTGCTCGTGGTGATTGCGATCATCGCGGTGCTGATCTCACTGCTGCTGCCCGCCGTCCAGCAGGCGCGGGAAGCGGCCCGCAGTACCCAGTGCCGCAATAACCTCAGGCAGATCGCGCTTGCCTGTCACCTCTACACCGACACGACGAACGGTTACTTTCCCCCCGCTGCCGATACCTCCGGGAATCAGCGCTGGTTCGGGTCGCGCGACGATGCCTCGCAGCCGTTCGATGCGCACCGCGGACCGATCTCTCCTTACCTCGAGAAGAACGCCGGCATCAAACGCTGCCCGACGTTCGGCAACTTCATTCAGGATGGCGTGAACCAGGTCTGCAACGGTAACTCCACCGCCTTCGAAGCCGGCGGCGGGGGTTACGGCTATAACCAGAACTACGTCGGCGGCACGTGGTACAAGTACGGCTTTTCCGACGACCGCTCGAAAACCGAATCGACCCGCCTGAAAGAGATCGGCTCGCTCGCCCGCACCGTCGCCTTCACCGACACGGCGTTCACCTGCGGAAACCCCGAGTCGTTCGCGATCGAGTACAGCTTTGTCGAGCCCCCTTACTTCGTTGATGGCCCGCACGAACTGCTCGAACCGGCCACCCCCTGGCGACCGACTCCTTCGATTCACTTCCGTCACGGCGGAGTGACGGCGAACCTCGCCTGGTGCGACGGCCGGGTCACGACGGCCACCATGTCGGGAACCACGCCGGGGACAAGCTCGTGGTACGGCGGGGATCCGGTCGACCTGAAGATCGGCTGGTTCGGACCGCTCGACAGCAACGTCCTCTTCGACAACCGCGACAAGCTCGAATCGCAGATGGGGGGCGTCCAGTGATGCGATCCCTCTCTCTGCTGTCGCTGGCAATCTGCGCGGGGCTTGCAGTCGGTTGCGGCGGAAGCGAAGTCCCCGCCGAGGCGGTTGATGTCATGCGCTTCGTGACGGTGATCAACCTCGCGGGCGAGAAGGAGACGATTCCCGCTGGCGAGATCGTGGATGCAGCAACCGGCAAGCCGCGTGTGCAAAGCGTGCTCGCCGTCGACCGCCGGACGGGCAAGATGGAGATGGTGCCGGTCGAGCAGGTTCTTCGCGAATCGCCCTCGACCGCGCGTTACATTCCCGCGACGACCGACCTGCCGGTCCCGCCGAAGGGGCACTGAGCTTTCTACAATGCGGATGAGATCAGGGGCCGGGGGGACACTTTCCGAAGTGACAACCCCGGCCTCTCCCGTCGCGAGACGCGTCCGCTTCGCGGATCAGGGAGCAGGGCCGCCGAGTTGTTCGCGGGCCTTCGCGGCGGCCCGGGTCTCCGGATACTCGGCGATCAGCTCTTCGAGCCATTTGCGGCCAGTCTCCGCGCGGTCGCGGTCGAAGAACTTCTGCGCCAGGCGAAATTTGCTCTCGGCGGCGTTCTCGCGACGGGCCGCGAGTTGTTCGGGAGTCGGGCTAAGCGGATCTTCCTTCTCCGCGCTGGGTGCCGGGGAAGTGGTCGCCGTGCTCGGCTCCGGCACACGCTCGGTCTCGGGGAGAGGAGCAGATTCCGGCAGCGGAGCCTCAGCGAGAACGGGCTCGTCTTCAGCAACGATCTTCGCAAATGGATCGGGTTGTTCGACGACCGGAGCATCCACCGGCACGCCGTCGAACCCCGGTGCGAGGAACAGCACGGCGGCGGTGCCGACAATTAACAGGTTGATGATCCCCCAACTCATCCAGCCGCGGCTGCGCTTCACGCCCTCGGGAGCAGCACCACATTGCGGGCAGGCCAGCAGCGGCCGCGCACCGCGCGGCAGCCACGAGTAGCCGCAGCGCGAACACGTGAGCGGGTCCAGTTCTTTCTCATTCGCCTCCATCACCGACTCTCCCGGGGACGCATCGCCACTGCGCGAGCCTCGCCCTATTTTTCGAGACTGCGAATCGAGGTGGCTCCGCGCGTGCTCTGCAACGTCCCCACTTTCGAGGTTAGAGGGGAAGTCGGGCGAATGCAACGGGGCGAATACCGCCGTCAAGCCGCCGGAGGTGGTTCGAGCGTTGGCGGCTGGTTAAGAAGCAGGTAGATGCCGTAGGCGATCAGCGCGAGATGGGCCGCGACGATCAGCCAGAAGACGATGCGGAAGGAAATCTTCTGCGTCTTGTGCCGGAAGGTGCGGCGGGCGATGACGCCGCCGGGCCAGCCTCCCAGGAGCGCGAAGACGTGCAGCATCTTCTCGGAGATCCGCCATTGATTGCGGGTCGCTCGCCGCTTGTCGAGCCAGTAGGTGAAGAAGCAGAGCGGGCTGAAGAAGACGGTCAGGCCGAGATAGACGGCGATCTTCCACGGCAGGTGGAAGCCGCTCCAGAAGTAAGAGATGGCGAGCAGCAGAACGGCCGCCGCCAGCCACAACCCCGAAGCGACCGCGAACCACGAGCGGAGCAATTCGGGCCAACGGCGAAGGGAAATCGCGGACATGCCGGAGAACGTCCCCCATAAGCGGAAAGGAATGGAAGCCGCCGCCTGTATACACAGTTCGGACCGTTTGCTCAAGCAGGATGTGACGGGGCGGTAATTGCCAAGTCACCTCCCCCGGGCTTCCTTCGTCCAGCCCCGGCCACGCGAGGCGTGCATCGGGCCATCGTGTTCCGGGTAACATTGAAAATGTTTAGCCGCGTCCCATCGGGACGCGCGCATTCGATATCCAGCTTCGGGGGGAGCGCGTCGCGTTGGGCGTCGTTTGTCGGGGGATGATGCGGGTTGGTGATTGCCACGCGTTCCCCCCGCGGCGGCTGATAGCCGCCGGCTAAACGATTGCGTGGGGGTCACAGGACTTGCGACTCAGGTTTCATCCACCGATGGCCCCTGTCAGTTTACCGTGCGGCGTTGTCGCAGTTGATCGACGAGGACCGCGGCGATGATGATCACGCCGAGAATGATCTCCTGGATCGGGTTGTCCAGACCGAGTTGCGTGCAGCCGCTGCGGATGACTTCCATGATGGCCGCGCCGGCGAAGGTTCCCAGGACCGAGCCTCGTCCGCCGTTCAAGCTGCCGCCGCCAATCACCACCGCGGCGATAATCCGCAGTTCCATCCCCGTGCCCGAAGTCGGGCTGCCGGTCGAGAGCCTCGAAAACTGATAGATCCCCGCCACGCCGATAAAGAAACCGGCGAGCGTGTAGAGGGCGATCTTGTTGCGGGCGATCGGAATGCCGCACAGCCGGGCGGTCGCCTCGTTCGATCCCAGTGCATACACGTAGCGGCCGAACACGGTGAAGTGCAGCACGGCGGCGAGCATCCCCGCGAGAACCAGCGCCAGCCAGACTCCCATCGGCAATCCGGCCCAGAGCGCATCGGTGCGGATGCTGAGCAGGTCCGACAGCCACGCCGGGACCTGGGTGGCGAGATTGGGCCGGACGGTCGTTTCCTCGGCGATGATCTTTCCGATGCCCAGGTAGATCGTCATCGTTCCCAGCGTGATGATGAACGGCACGACTCGCAGCGACGAGATGAGCACGCCGTTCACCAGGCCGGTTGCGCAGCCGGTTCCAATCGCCAGCAGCAGCGCGAGCGGTGCCGCCATGTCGGCCCGGAGACACCACGCCAAGACAGTCGCACAGAGCGCCACCGCCGTCCCGGCCGAGAGGTCGATGCCGCCGGAAATGATGATCACCGTCATGCCCAATGCCGCGATGGCGACCGTCGCCGCACTTCCCGCGATCGCGCGGAAGTTCCGCTGCGTGAGGAACGCTCCCCCATCTTCCTGCTGGGCATCGGCAACCGCGAAAAACGTGATGACCAGCGCGAGCGCGAGAAGCGGCCCGAGCGCGTTCAGCATTCGCGAAAGCCACTTCTGGCGAAGCACATCACCCTCGGCGGGGTTTCCTTCACGAAGGGGATTCATCGCTGAATTCATCGTTACCCCCTGTTGCCAGTGTGCGTGTCGCGGCTGATCGGGTCGCCGGTGCTGTTGTCGCTGGTGACGGCAAGACGCATGACTTCTTCTTCGGTCCACTCGCTCGCGGGGCGAACGTCGCGAACGCGGCCGCGGGCCATCACGGCCACGCGATCGCACACCGACAGCAACTCGTTGATGTACGAACTCACAAACAGGACCGCCTTGCCGGCCGCCGCGAGCTCGCCGATCAGGCGATAGATCTCGGCTTTCGTCCCCACATCGATCCCGCGTGTCGGCTCATCGAGCAGCAGGATGTCGGCATCCTGATGCAGGACGCGGGCAATGGCGATCTTCTGCTGATTCCCGCCGGAAAGCTCGCGGGCCGATTGCTCAGGATGCTGGGCCTTTACCTGGAGTCGCCGCATCCACTCACCGGCGGCAGCCCGCCGCCGCCGCAGGTTCAGCCAGCCGAAGCGGCTGTAGGGAGAGAGGCGGCTGTAAGTCAGGTTGTCCACGAGCGACCGCGCCTGCGCGAGCCCTTCGCCCTTGCGGTCTTCCGAGACAAAACCCATCCCGGCCCGAATCCGCGAGCGCGGCGAAGCCGGCGGCTGGATCCCGCCGATCGTCACCTTTCCGCTGCGCACGGCATCGAGTCCGAACAGGCAGCGGAGCAACTCGGTCCGCCCCGCTCCGATCAGCCCGGCAATCCCCAGAATCTCGCCGCGACGGACACTCAGCGACACCTCTGCGGGAAAGCGGCGGCCACTCAGTCCCGTCAGCTGGAGGATCTCCGGCCCCGGTTCGTGCGGCACCTTCGGGAACAGGTCTTCAACATTGCGGCCGACCATCATCGAAACGATCTCTGTTTCCGAGACGCAGGCCAATTCGCCGCTCCCCGCGACTTCGCCATCCCGCAGCACCGTATAACGATCGCAGACGCCGCGGATCTCTTCGAGGAAGTGACTGATGTAGATGATGCCGATTCCCGAGCGTTTCAACGTGCCGATGACGTCGAACAGCCGCACGACATCCTTCCGGGTGAGCGAGCTGGTCGGCTCGTCGAAGACGATCAACCGCGCCCGCGAGACAAGCGCCCGCGCGATTTCGATGACCTGCTGCGTGGCGACCGAAAGCTGCTGCACGGGGGTTTCGGGCCGCAGGTGCGGATGCCCGAGGAGCGCGAGAACTTCGCAGACCTGCCGCCGCTGTTCCTTCCGGTTCAGCCAGCCGAAGCGGTGTCGTTCCTGTCCCAGGAGAATGTTATCTTCGACACTCAGATGCGGCGCGATGTTCAGTTCCTGATAGATCATCGCCATCCCTGCATGGCGGGCCTGCAGGGGATTGCCGGGCGCGTACGTCTGGCCGGCGAGTTCGATCAGTCCCGAATCGGGAGCGTGCGCACCGCTGAGGATCTTCATCAGCGTGCTCTTGCCGGCACCGTTCTCGCCGATCAGCGCCAGCACCTCTCCCGCGCGAACGTCCAGCGAGACGCCGCGCAATGCCTGCGTCGCGCCAAAGCGTTTGCTGATGTCGCGCATCGTGAGCAGCGATGTCATGCGGGCGGATTCCCGTCGATCGTCAGGAACGGGCAGGATGTGGCGATGTCGGGCGACTCAGTTCTTGAACTGCACCGGTTCGAGCAGTTTCTTCATCTCGGGTTCTTCCATGTTCTCGGGAGTGGCGACGTATTCACCGGTCGCGATCCGCTTCGGAACCTCTTTCCCTTCGAGATGTTCGACGAGCGTCTTCACTGCCTGGTAGCCCATCTTCACCGGGTCCTGCAGGACAATGCCGTGCATCTTGTCCTCCCGCATCGCCTGAATGAGGCGCGGCGCGGGGTCGAAGCCGATGCACTTCACCTTCGTGGCGAGCCCTTCCTGTTCGAGGGCTTCCAGCAGGCCGGTGCTGTTCGGTTCACAAACGGCAAACACGCCGTTCACCTGATCGCGAAACCGGCTGAGCACCTGCTGCGAGTTCGCGAGGGCTTCTTCGGGGGTGGTGCCGATGTAGACGTTCGATGAAATCACCTTCATCTCGGGGAACTCTTTCTCGATCGTTTCGAGGAACCCCTGTTCACGCTGGTGCGTGCTTTCGCTGCCGCTGGTGTAACGCAGCAGGATGACGTTCCCCTTGTTGTCGAGCACCTCGGCCATGCGGCGGGCGGCGAGCACACCGCCGTTATAGTTGTCGGTGGCGACGTAGCTGACGGTGGCGCTGTCATCGTCGAGTCCGCTGTCGAAGATCACGGTCGGGATACCTTCGCCCCGGGCCTCCTGCACGTAGGGAACGAGTGCCTGCGAATCGAGAGGAGCGAGCACGATGCCGTCCACCTGTTTGGTGACGAAGTCCTGCACGACGCTGATCTGTCCTTCGCGGTCGTTTTCGAGGAGCGGCCCTTTCCACAGGATCTCGACGTTGCCGATCTCCTGGGCGGCCTGCTCGGCCCCGGCGTGGACCGACTTCCAGAACTCGTGCGTCGTCCCCTTGGGAATGACGGCAATGCGGTACTTCTTGCCGCCGGAGGAGGGATCTCCCGAAGAACCCGCGGGGGTGCCGCTGCTGTTGTTGCAGCCGACGAAACACAGAACGCAGAGCACGGTGAGCCACGAGCGCAGCGACATGCAGGAATCCTCCAGCCAGGGCACCTGTTCGAGCGGACGGAGAAGGGGAACCGTCATCGTAGCACCCGGCCGGGCACGCTCCAAGCCTCACGTTTCGGCATGAGGAGGCGAGTGCGAGAGTGGTCAGGTGGCCGGGGCTGGACGAAGGAAGCCCCGGGGGAGAAGACTCTGATGACCACCCCCCCACCGGGGTTTCGGGAATCCCCTTCAACCCTGGCCACGCGCCTCCAAGCCTCACGTTTCGGCAGGGGCAGGCGAAGTGCGAGAGCGGGGCGCGCGGCCCGAGGGGCCGCGGCTGAACGAATTCATCAAGTCGAGTTAACGCAGAAACCGGTGATAAACCGGGTTCGCGGATTCATCGACGCAGGGGTATCCGAGCGAATCGAGGAAACTCCGGAAGTCGGAGAGCTCGGCATCCGGAACCTGGACTCCGACGAGGATGCGGCCGTAGTCGGCTCCCTGGTTGCGGTAGTGGAACAGGCTGATGTTCCAGCTCGGGTGCATCCGCGCGAGAAACCGCATGAGTGCGCCGGGGCGTTCGGGGAATTCGAAGCGGTACAGCCGCTCGCTTCCCGCCAGACGGCTTCTCCCCCCGACCATATACCGCAGGTGTTCTTTCGACAGCTCATCACCGGTCAGATCGAGCGCGACAAAGCCCTGGGCGGCGAGCGCCTGACGGATCTCGCGGACTTCACCCCGGTTGTTGATCGACAGTCCCACCAGCACATGCGCTTCGCGTTCGTCGGAGATGCGGTAGCTGAATTCCGTCACGTTCCGCTGGCCGATCGTCTCGCACAGCAGCCGGAAACTCCCCCGCTCCTCGGGAATGGTGACGGCGAACAGGGCCTCGCGTTCCTCTCCGACATCGGCCCGCTCGGCGACAAAGCGGAGCCGGTCGAAGTTCATATTCGCTCCGCCGGTGATCGCCACCAGAGCTTCGCCCCGGAGATTGTGCTGGAGTGCATACTGCTTCAACCCGGCAATCCCCATCGCGCCGGCCGGTTCGAGGATGCTCCGCGTATCTTCAAAGGCATCCTTGATCGCAGCACAGACGGTGTCCGTATCGACTGTCACAAAGTCATCCACCAGCTTCTGCGTCAGACGGAACGTCTCGTTCCCCACGACCTTGACCGCGGTTCCATCGGAGAACAGTCCGACATCGGCGAGCGCGACCGGGTGGCCTGCCCTGATCGATTGAATCATGGCGTCCGAATCAGTCATCTGGACGCCGATCACCTTGATCTCCGGACGGACCGCCTTGATGTAGGCCGCGACCCCCGCGATCAGCCCTCCGCCCCCGATGGGAACAAACACGGCATGGATAGGGTGCTGGTGTTGCCGCAGCACCTCCATGGCGACGGTCCCCTGCCCGGCGATGACGTCGGGATCATCGAACGGATGAACGAAGACGTACTGATGCCGCTGCTCCAGCTCCAGCGCGTGGGTATGGGCGTCGGAGTAACTGTCTCCGTAGAGGACCACGCGGGCCCCGAGGTCGCGGACGGCGTCCGATTTCAGCCGGGGCGTGGTGACCGGCATGACAACCACCGCCTGGCAACCGAGCTGCCGCGCGCTGAGGGCGACCCCCTGGGCGTGATTACCCGCCGAGGCACACACGACTCCCCGGGCCAGCTCCGCGGGCGACAGGCGGGTCATCTTGTTGTACGCCCCGCGGAGCTTGAAGCTGTGGACCGGCTGGGTGTCTTCGCGTTTCAGCCAGACCTGGTTCCCCAGCCGTTCGGACAGTTTTCTCGCCAGCTCCAGCGGCGATTCGATTGCCACATCGTAGACACGGGCGTTCAGGACCCTCTGCAAATAGGCCAGCAGGAGTTTTTCCATCAGTTGCAATGTTCCAGGCGAGAAGAGTTCTCGCTTCAGCTTAATGCAACCTGCCCGAATCCGCGATGCCGGGTGGCCACAACCAAACGAGAGCCAGTTGAGCGACAGGCCGGATTGATGCGCCCGACTACGGCGGCCCGCTAGCCACAGTCATTTGGAAGGTCGGTTGCGGCCCCCACTCAGGTAATGCTCAGGCCCCCATCGACGGCGATGATCTGCCCGCTGACCCAACTCGCGGCGGGATCCGCCAGACTCATAATCCAGGCGGCGACCTCCTCCGCGGTGCCGCGACGGCCCAGGGGCACGCGCTCCGCCTCCTCTTTCTTAATCTGTTCAATGACCGTAGGGGGCAGCCCCGACCGTTGGAGAATTTCGGTTTCCGTCGGACCAGGAGCCACTGCATTCACACGGATCCGATAAGGGGCCAACTCCAGGGCCCAGCAGCGAGTCAGATGTTCCAATGCTGCTTTAGACGCCGCGTAATGGGAAATCAAAGGAGCGGCCTTATGCCCGAAGGTACTCGAGACATTGACGATCGAACCACGCGACTGCTTCAACATCGGCAAAGCGGCCTGGCAGAGCAGGCTGGGGCCCAGAACATTCGTCGCGAAAAGCGAGGTCACCATTGATGGATCGATCGTTTCCAACGGGCGTTGAATGAAGGCCCCGGCATTGTTCACCAGGACGTCAATACGCCCCCATCGCTGCGTGACACTCTGAATCACTCGATCGAGATCGGTTTCCTGCAGAATGTCGGCTGGCAGAGGGACAATCCGGGCGGAAGCGCTGGCCGTCTCTTCCAAAGGAGCGGCCCGCCGCCCCACGACCGCGACCCAGGCCCCCGCTTGAGCAAACTGGATCGCTGCGGCCCGGCCGATTCCTGTCCCTCCGCCTGAGATGATGACGATGCGATCCTGCATGGAAGGGAGCTCCCTTATCGTTTTCGATCAGTCCCTGCCGCTATCGGAATGCCGGGCCTTTCCCTGATCGGGCTTTTCCCTCAACCGCGGGCACCCTGCGGGATCGACCGGCTCAACCAGTCTTCGAAACGTGTCGGACCGATGCGCGGGTGATCGCCGGGCGTGAGGCTTTGATCGTTCACCCGCGCGCCGAAGTAGCTTGCCTCGGGATCGGTCATTACCGGACGCGTGTCTCCCTGAGCAGTCAGGAACCGTCGCACGAGCTCATCCATGCGGATCGGTTCGGGCCCCGCGATTTCGACCGTGCTGTTCACGGGCTCGCCGGTTGCGATGTCGGCGAGCGCCGCCGCGACATCCTCCGACACGATGGGCTGCATCATCGCGGGGGGCACGCGAATCGATTGTCCGTCGGCCCCTGATTGAGCAATCGCCCCCACGAACTCGAAGAACTGCGTCGCGCGCACAATCGAAAAGGGAATCAAGGAGCCTTTGATCAGATTCTCCTGAGCCATCTTCGCGCGGAAGTATCCACTCTCCAGGAGGCGGTCGGTGCCGACGACTGACAAGGCGACATGATGCCTCACTCCCGCGGCGGCTTCGGCGGCCAGGAGATTCCGTCCCGAGGTCTCGAAAAACTCCAGTACGGCCCGGTCCTCGAACGAGGGTGAGTTCGCCACGTCGACGACGACCTCAGCCTCTGCCAGAGCCTCCTTCAATCCCTCGCCGGTGAGGGTGTTGACACCCGAGGAAGGTGATGCCGCGGTCACTTCGTGGCCACGTTCACGTAGGATGTTGACGAGCTTTGATCCGATCAGTCCACTGCCGCCAATGACGACGATCTTCATGAGGGACTCCCTTCGAACGGCGGTCGGCTGTACGACGACCGCCGAGTTCAAGCCGCGTGCAGGGCAGGTGAGAGCGTATATCAGGATGTATGCGCAAACTGTTGCGGTCGATAGTTGCCGGGGACGGTCCGCAGGCCGATGTTGAGCCGGTTCCAGGCATTGATCGTCGCAATCACCCAGACGAGATCCGCGAGTTCCTCGCTGTTGAACATCTCGCGCACCTTCTCGTGGACCTCTTCGGGGACCGAACGATCGACGATGCGGGTCAGCTCCTCGGCCAGCAGCAGCCCGGCTCGTTCCCGCTCGGAGTAATACGGGCTTTCCCGCCAGGCGGAGAGTCCGTAGAGCCGTTGTTCGGTCTCCCCTCCTTCCCGGGCGTCTTTCCAGTGCATATCGATGCAGTAAGCGCAGCCGTTGATCTGCGAGACGCGCAGCTTGATCAATTCCTGCAGCGATTTCTCGATGCTGCATCGCGACAGGTACTTCTCGACCCCCAGCATGGAGCGGAAGGCCTCGTTGTTCATCTTTTCGAGCATGGCACGATCTTCCATCATCCTTCTCCTTGCGCTCAGTGTTCCTGACCTGAGAGATCCCGGCCCGCTTTCGTGGAACCTCGTTCATTGTGATGACTCCACAGCGGGCCTTTCATCATCAAAGACGATTCACGAACCCGACGTGTGACAGTGGCGTCGTATTTTCTTGAGAATCGCTGCGAAAGCAGGTGCGAATGTGACTGGAGTTCCCAACACTGCACGTGGCGTGCCCGGCGCGATCTTCGCAAATGCGAAGGCGCGGCAACAGTGGAGTCTCGGTGAAGGGGAAAGCAGGGGCAAATCAGACGGTTTTCATCCGTCCCCGACTCCTGCGAGATGCCCTGAGAGCGACCCGGGGG
>Ga0182741_1000440_pt1 | contig 62854 bp, 54 predicted proteins | sample eDN5th37CBELigOP_FD_128874 | JGI IMG/M metagenome (GOLD analysis project Ga0182741, IMG submission 128874) | Enriched Organic Plus compost microbial communities from Emeryville, California, USA - eDNA 5th pass 37_C BE-Lig OP (version 2) (version 2) ...
AAAATCGAGGCGGGTCCCGACGACCGTGAGCCGCCCGTTGCGCAGCTCAAAGGCGCCGATAGCCACGGGGTTGGCCAGAGTGCCCGTCAGCCGGAGATTTCCTCCCAGTTCGGCCTGAATACCGCGGCCTCTTACGTAGATACGGTTCGGTGCCGAGACCGTGAGATTGAGCGCAGCATCGAAGGGAGGAGCACGACGCGATCGTGCCTTGGCTTTGGCCGCGAGCGCAAGCCGGGCTGCCGCAGTCGGGGTCGGATCGACATGCTTGGTGCCTGTAAGCGGCCTGATGGTCGCAGGGAGCCTCTCGGGGATTCGAACCTCCATCGAGGCGATCCTGACTTCACCGTCTATATGAGGGTTCCTGGCCAGCGCCCCGGACAATGAAAGGGCAAGATCCGCCGTTGTCGTGACAATGTCATTCGACACGAGTTCCGCATGCTGGCCCGTGATACGGATCTCGCCCGGAAAGCCTGCGGAGGGATCGATCCTGACGCGTCCTGTCGCCGAAAGGCGGCCATTGTTGCGGGTCGACGCGACCAGTTGCTCGATTGTGATGTCCGTATCTCGAGCGACAACACGGCCGTGAATGTCGGACAAGCGCACACCCTGGACCGCATCCGTAAAGCTGCCGCCCGTCAAATTGGCGCTCCCATTCACGGATGGCGCCTGGGCCGTGCCCGCGATGCGCGCATCCACATTCGCCACGCCCGTAACACTTTGGCCGGAAATGGAGAGATAACCGTTGGCTATGCCGAGATCGATGCGCCCTTGCACGGCCAGGTTCAAACTGCCGCTGGCGTCCAATGGCGCATCGCCTGAAACCCGGAGCGTGCCCGCTCTGCCGGCATTGGCTGTGGCATTGATGGAGGTCCGGCCATTCCGGAGTTCGCCTTCAGCGGATAGATCGACGGCCGGAAGCCCGAGATTTCGGGTCTGCGGTGCCACGAGGTCCGAGACTCGCAACCGCCAGCTCCCAGTCGGGCGGCTGGCTGTTCCACTCATTCTGGCGCTGCCATTCAGGGCCCCCCCGAGGCCAGTCCCAGGCACCAATATGTCTACAGCGGATAGGGGCACAGCCCGCGCGTCGAGTGTCAGGTCGATCTCTGTTCCCACCCGCCCCTCGACCGAAATTGTGCCTCTGTCGACGACCAGAGAAACGCGCTGGATATCGACAGTTCCGCCATCGAAGATCAGCGTCGCCGGTTGCGCGAGCGAGATCTGCCGCCGATCCCGCCGTGCGACCAGTGTCGCAATTTCGAGCCGGGTCGGCATCGCCGGAACAACACGCCCGCGCGCCGTGAGGTCGAAGCCGCTCGCCTTCGCTGAAAGGTTGATGTCACTCGCGGCAGGACTCCCTTTGGCATCCAGCCGGATCTGCGAAATATCCTGTCCGGCTATCCTTGCGCGGTCTACAGCGAGAGACCCATCAATGATGGGCCTTGCATAAAGGTCTGTGGCCGAGAGGTCGGCCGTAAAGCGGTCGATATTGATTTCTGCTGCACGGAGGCGGCTGCCATTGGCCGTGAGGCTGGCATTCTGCCGCCCGCTCTCGGAGGAGAGGAGGAGTGTCGCCGCCATGTCTCCGGAAAGGCGTGTCAGAACGAGAGGCGACAGATCGTCGAGATTTCGCGCATCAACCTTGATCTGTCCTGCAGCAAGACGATCGGCGCTCACTGAGACCTGTCCGACAATTGTGGCGGAGCCGACCTTCACGTCGAGCGGATCAACGCTCCATGCCCCCTCGGGATTCTGGCTCACATGGAGCGTTCCGCTCACCGGCTTACGGTCAATCTCGCCGCTGAGGGTCGCACGCATAGCGGGGTGCCCTGTCAGGTCGCCGACGGAAGCATCGAGGGCAAGGCGAGGCACGGGACGGCCGAGAGCTGTTGCGTCGTCAACCTGCGCATGAGCCTCCGCCCTCAGGCGTGACAACGACCCGGTCAGCGTCGCGACGGCCGTGGCTCGCCCGGTTAAGCGGCCATCTGCTCGCGAGAGATCCGGAAGCTGCAGAGCCGCGTTGAGATCAACCCTTTCAAAGGTTCCGTCGCCATTGAGGCGGAGATCCGCATAGGCGCCCTTGAGAAGGAGGTCGCGGAATCCGAATCCATTTCCACGCAGGGTCTGAGCGGTGCCGGTGAGCGTCAGCTGACCGCCGGTCAATCCATCGACAGGCGCGATGCCTGTCGCAAAGCGCGTGGCATTTCCATTGATTGACGCGATGACGGGGCCTGGGGAAAGCAATCCCGTTACGTCGGCCTTCAAGGCGAGCGCGCCCCGGAGGCGCAGCGAAGCGATATCCGCGAAGCGGGACAGGTCCTGCGCCGTGAGGGACAGCTTGCCCTGAGCTTCCCGGTTTCCGAGTTGACCGGAATAGGTTGCGTCAAAGGTCCGTGTGGTGAGATGGGCGGCCTCGACATTCGCCGTCCCGTCCGGGGTTCCGGTGCCGCGAAGCGTCAGGGTGAGTTGCGTCCCGACCGCATTCGCCAAGGCTAGATCCGTCAGTGCAACACCGCTCGCAGAGGCATCTGCCGAAAAGGCAATCCGGGTCGTCTTTTCGGAAAGAGGGCCGTCGGGAGAGGTAGAAAATGTTGCGGCAATCTTGCCGAAACGCCCCGACGGCAGCCGCACGTCCTCAGCATCGAGTTTGCCTCCGACCAGGGGAGAGGCCAGGGGGCCTGAGATGCTGCCGTCGAAGGCCAGCTTGCGGATTTCAGCGAGGCCAGCCACCGTCTTTCCCTCTACGGTCGGGAGGGCACGGGCGGTTACTTTCAGGTCAAGCATTCCGCCAGTGGCGACGCGGCCTGCGACGTCGAGCCTTGCCGTCTGCGAGGCGACGGACAGCTGCGGAATCTCGACAGAGCTGTCATCCGCAAAGGAGATCTGCGCATTCAGGGTCGTTGTTCCGGCGAAGACCGGAGCCGCAATGGAGGGGAGGAGGCCTTCGATGCGGGCTTGCGTGTCGATGTCCAGGAGCCTCGCAGAGCCTGCCCGCTGCAGGTTGGCCTGGCCCTTTGCACCAATTGTGTCGCCGGCATCGAAGGTCAGTTGAGCCCCGAAGGCATCGAGTGTCCCGGTTCCGGAAAGGTCGAGCTTGACCGGCGGCAGGCCGGGAATATTCGCGGCTCTCGCAAGGATTCCTCCAGCCGGTTCGTCGAGCGCAAGGGTCAGCTGAAGGTTCTCGGATGCATAGAGCAAGCGGGCGGTAAGCTGCCCGGGGGCATCCAGGCGACGAGCGTCGAATCTCAAATTGAGCCCCTCGGACGGGCTGCCGAGAGATGCCGCGCCTGTCGCGGACAATTGTGCCGGGACGCCCAGGATGGGCTGTCCCAAAGCAAGTTCTCGCAAGGCGAAGTCGCGAACCTGGATGCTTACGGGCAATTCCGGAAGAAGGGGCTGATCCGCTCCCGGGACTTCTTCTTCGGCCGGCAGCGGCCTTCTAAGGATTTCGAGTTTTCCGATGTCGAGGCGATCGACTTCGAGGCGCCGCGAGAGGAGCGCCAGACGACGCCAGACGAGGCGGGCACTGTCCAGCCGGAGCCAGACGCCATCACGGTCGGCGATGGTGATGTTGCGGATCGTGGCATCCGACGAAAGCGCCCCTTCCACTGCCCCGATGGAGACGCGCGTGCTTGGCGTGGATAGTGCTCGCGAGATCAGGTCCGCGAGAAATCCGCGATCTTCCTCGGCGCTGCGGGAAACGAGCGTCAATCCGAGCCAGATGATCCCGGCGAGGAGAATGGCGGTTGGAACGAGGCGGCGCATGACCATCATCAGAAAGCCTGTCCGATGCTCACATAGAACGAGACCGGCTTATCACCGGGGCGTCCATTGAGCGGGGTGGCAATGTCGAGGCGGATGGGGCCGATTGCCGTATAATAGCGAAGGCCGAGCCCTGCCGACATGCGCAGTTTATCCTTGAAGTCGGGGTAGCTCGACTCGAAGGCGTTCCCTGCATCAAAGAACGGCACGATCCCGATCGTATCGGTGATCTTGATACGTGCCTCGAACGACGCCTCCAACAGGCTTCTGCCGCCAACCACGTAACCGAAGGGGCCCTGAGGTCCAAGGCTACGATAGCGATAGCCCCGCACGGAGCCGCCGCCCCCCGCGAAGAAGCGGAAATTGGCCGGGATCTCATCCAACTCCGGACCGAGGATGGTGCCCAGGCCGATCCGCCCAGCGAGAATGTAGCGAGCATCCTCATCGAGCGAATAATAGGTCGAAGCCTCAAGCTTGCCTACAGTCATGCCTACCGTGGATCCTAGGAAACTCGGAAAGGGCGTCAGCGAGGCCGTGACCCGGGCGCCGCGGGTCGGGTCGAGAGGACGGTCTGTAGAATCGTAAGACAGCGAGGCGGGTAGCCCCACCAGGAAGTAGTCAATCTTGCCGAGGACATCGCTGGACTGTCCTTTCTGCAATTGTGCTCCCGCCTGGACCGAGAAGGTGTCGCTGAAGCGGTGGCGGATAAAGGCCGTGCCATTCACGAAACGGCTCGTATATCCGCCGTAGCGGTCGCCTCCGGTTCGGTCTCTCTCGACAAGGGCATCGAGAAGAAGGTCGTTTCTCGATCCTCCCAGAGCGGGCTTCATGAAGCTCGCGCTGAAGCGGCCCCCCAAGTCGGACGGTTCAAGATCCTGAATGCTCTTAATCCTCGTTCCATCGTTGCGGGGAGCGAGAAAGAGATCGGATTCGAGGCGTAGCCGCTCGGCGCCGCCGAACAGGTTGCGATGCTCCCAGTAGCCGTGCAGGGCAGGGCCGTCGATTGTCGAGTATCGCGCAGAGAAGCCGATGACGCGGGGCTTGCGCTCCGTGACCTCGACGAAGATCGGCAAGCGGCCATTTGCGTCAAGCGCCTCGGCCTCTCGGATTCTGACGGAGCCGAGGGCCTGGATCGCGCCGATGGATTTTCGTGTATCCGCGAGAGCCTTAGGGGAGTAAGGATCGCCCGGCTCAATGTAGATGAAGGAGCGCACGACCGCGGGGTCCACATTCTCGGTTCCCGAGATGGCAATCTCTCCGAAAGACGCAACAGGCCCAGGATCGATGGTGTAGGCAACGTCCATGATCCGTGCCGGATGAAAGACGATCGGCTCCGTCGAGACGGCTTTCGCCAGCGGGCGTGACTGGCTGCGGAAATAGTCGACGATGCGCGCTCTGGCAGCACGGAGATCCGCAGCCCTCGCTGGATCGCCAGGGTTCAGCCCGATGATCCGGCTCGGCAACGTCTGAGGTGAAAATGGCTGTCCGGTCGTTGCACTGTCCACCTCAATTCGGCGCAGCGTAAAAAGAGGGCCTGTCTGCACAACGACACGCACGGGCACAGGCGCACGACCCCGGTAAGTCTCTGCCGCCTGAGCGGCCGCAATGGAGTTTCCTCCAAGGGTCAGTGAGGCGTTGCCGACCTGGAAGGCAAGGGTGGCATTGTAATAACCTGAGCCCCAGAGGGCATCGAGCATTGGGCCGAAATCCGCCTGGGCGCGACGGACCAGCGAATCGCCTTCAAGGGGAGGCTCCTGCCGGAGGGAGTAAAGCTGCGAGGCGTCCTTCAGAGGCTGCTCAACGGCTTTTCTGTCACCGGAGATATCATAGGTCAGGACATAGGGCAGGGCGCTCGGGGAGGCGGCCGGGGGCTCCTCGTCCTTCCCGAACAGGCCGAACAGATCGAACGCCTGCGCGGAGCTGCCTGGCAGCATAAGAGCACCGGCAAGAAGACACACGGAAAGCGAGACGACGCCGCGCCAAGGCCACAAATGCATTCATCCCTCCTCGCGTCCTCAACAGCGGCAAGAATGCGGACATTTTGTGATCGCACCTGGAAGCGGAATGGGTCGAGGGGGATTTTTAAAGACGAAGCTGTCGAGAGGGGCGGAAATTGACGGTTACCGTTAATCGGTATTGAAGATGGAACCAGGGTCGCCGACAGTTGCTACATTGTTGCTCCGATTTGCCACGGCAGAAATTCTGCCTCCCCGTATCCGAGCTCTTCGGACTTGGTCCGGCGGCCGGACGCGACCTGAAGGATGGCTTCGAAGATCTCCCGACCTTTTTCCTCGATCGAAACGCCCTCGAGGATATCGCCGCAATTGATATCCATGTCGTCGATCATGCGACGATAGATTTCGTTATTGGTCGCGAGTTTGAGGGAGGGAGTCGGTTTGCAGCCATAGGCGGAGCCTCGCCCCGTCGTGAAGCATAAGAGATTGGCGCCGCCCGCCACCTGACCCGTCGCCGAGACCGGGTCGTAGCCGGGCGTATCCATGAAGACGAGCCCCTTCGCGGTCACCGGTTCAGCATAGTCATAGACGGCATTTAGAGGCGTGGTCCCGCCCTTGGCCGCTGCCCCGAGCGACTTCTCGAGAATGGTGCTCAAGCCTCCGGCCTTGTTTCCGGGCGAAGGATTGTTGTTCATCTCGCCTCGGTTGCGGGCCGTGTAATCTTCCCACCAGGCGATGCGCCCGAGGAGTTTCTCCCCGACCTCCGGCGCGGCGGCGCGGCGGATGAGCAGGTGCTCGGCACCGTAGATCTCGGGCGTTTCGGACAGAATGGCCGTGCCTCCATGGCGAACGAGAAGGTCCGCAGCCGCGCCGAGGGCCGGGTTCGCAGTGATACCCGAATACCCGTCCGAGCCGCCGCATTGCAGGGCAAGCATGAGCTCCGATGCCGGTACCGTCTCTCTGCGGGCTTTCGATGCGACCGGAATCATGTCCGCGATGGCGGCGACCCCTGCCTCGACGGTTTTCCGTGTTCCGCCGACATCCTGAATTGTCATCGTGCGGAAGCTTTCGCTCTCCTGAATCCCGTAGAGCTCCTTCCAGCGTGTGATCTGAAAGACCTCGCAGCCGAGCCCAACCATGAGGACGCCGGCAATGTTTGGATTGGACGCATAACCCCACTGAGTCCGCTTTAGAATTTCCGATCCCTCTCCGCGCAAATCCATGCCGCATCCGGTCCCATGGACCAGAGGAAGGATGCCGTCGATCTGAGGATGGTCGTCGAGCAGTCCCGACCGCTCCACTTCGCGGGCAATAAAGCGGGCTACGGTGGCCGAGCAATTTACACTTGTGAGAATAGCCAGATAATTTCTCGTCCCGACCTTGCCATTGGCGCGACGGAAGCCTTGAAACGTTGCACGTTCTTCGAGCGGTAGGATGGACGACGGTTCGACGTTCTCCGCAAGGTGATATTCGCGCGAAAATGCTTGGACTTGGATGTTATGATCGTGAAGCCATTCTCCCGGCTCGATGGGCCGCATGGCAAAGCCGATGATCTGTCCGAACTTGAGAACCGGAGCCCCTTCGGCAATCCGTGTCGTCGCCATCTTATGGCCTCGCGGAACCCGCTCCCTAACCGTGAGGCCATGGAGGCTGAGCCCGGGACTTAAAGGATCGACGGCAACGAGCACATTATCCCGCTCATGAAGGCGGATGGTGCGGGGCAGGGGGCTGCGTTCGTTCATGGTGCTTGCCATTTAACCCGGCCGGCTCCCGAGCGTGCCGGCGGCTGGAGCGCGAGGCACAATCATGCGCTCAGAGCCGCGGAGAGAGTGGTCGGTTCCGGCTCGAAAAGATCCGGATGCTGAACCTGCATTTCAGGAAGAGAGCGGAGAATCTCGCTTAGATGTTCCTGCATCGCCTTTTGTGCTGCCGATGGATTTCCATCACGAATGGCACCGACGATGATCTCATGCTGCGCCACGACCACATGCCGAGGAGTGGCCTGAGTCATATCGAGAAAGCGAACACGGTCCATCTGCGGTTTGACGTCCTCGATCATCTCCCAGGCGGCAAGGCGACCGGCTGCTTCGGCCAGGAGGCGATGGAATTCCTCGTCGAGAGCAAGAAAGTCTTCCGTGGATTTCGAGCGCTGCGCGCGGCGCTGACGCGTGAGGCTTGCATTCAATTCAGCCAGCATCGACGGACTGGCTTTAAGGGCAGCCTCGCGTACGACGGCGGTCTCCACGGCTTCGCGGATGAAGCGGGCATTCTCGACTCCAGCGCGGGAAATCTTGACAACCTGGGTCCCCCGCTGAGGGAGCACCCGCACAAGGCCCGCTTCACTCAACTTGATCAAGGCTTCCCGCACAGGGGAGCGGCTGACGCCAAAGCGTCGGGCCAAGTCTTGTTCTGACAGCATCTCTCCAGGAGCCAGCTGCATGGTGACGATGGCCTGACGAAGTGTGCGTGTCACCTGCCGGGCAATCGATTCCGGGCGCAGATCAAGCTTCGGGAGGCTTTTCTCATTCATAATTGATACACTACCATACTAGTAGACCATTGCAAAGCGACCGGAGTCGCTCTAACCTAAGGGCCATAGACAGCTCAAAACGGCGGATGACAAGCCGAAGCGGCGTCGAGGGAGTGAGGCCATATGCTGATCCATCCGGACCGGCTATTCCCCAATGAACCGGATGCACGTGCTGTCGCCCGGCGGCTGTATGGCGCTGTTCAAGACCTTCCGATCATTTCTCCTCATGGTCATACGGACCCACGTTGGTATGCGGAGGACAAGCCCTTTCCTGATCCGGCCACGCTCTTCGTTATCCCGGACCACTACATCTTCCGCATGCTCTACAGCCAGGGCGTGCCGCTTGAGGATCTCGGAATCTCAAGGCGCGATGGGCTGCCCCCGGAGCGTGACGCCCGCGCCATCTGGCGGCGCTTTGCGGCCCATTATCATCTCTTTCGCGGCACTCCGACCCGCCTCTGGCTTGACCATACTTTTTCGACACTGTTCGGATTCACCGAGCGGCTGTCGTCGCACAATGCCGATGTCTATTTCGACCAGATCGATGCTGCGCTGCGAACGCCGCAATTCCGCCCGCGTGCGCTCTTCGAGCGGTTCCGCATCGAGGCGATCGCAACGACGGAAAGCCCGCTCGACCCTCTCATACATCATGAGGCCATCAGAACGTCCGGCTGGCATGGCCGGGTGATCACGGCCTATCGTCCCGATCCTGTCGTCGATCCGGACTTCGAAGGGTTTCGTGACAACCTGAAGCACTTCGGCGAAATTACCGGGTGCGATACGTCGAGCTGGGACGGCTATCTCGAGGCTCATCGCAGGCGCAGAGCATTCTTCCGTGACTACGGCGCAACCTCGACCGATCACGGGCACCCGTCCGCACGAACGGCCGACCTGCCTCGCCCGGAGGCCGAAGCCCTCTTTCGCCGTGTATCTACGGGATCTGCATCGGCCGAGGATGCGGAGCTTTTTCGCGCTCAGATGCTGACCGAAATGGCCGCGATGAGCCTTGAAGACGGCATGGTCATGCAGATCCACCCCGGCTCCTTCCGCAATCACAATAAAGTGCTCTTCTCCCGCTTCGGACGCGACATGGGGGCAGATATTCCCTCAGGCACCGACTATGTGACCGCTCTCAAACCTCTGCTCGACCGCTTCGGAAACGAGCGTGACCTGACGATCATCGTCTTTACCCTTGACGAGACGAGCTACTCCCGTGAGCTCGCCCCGCTCGCCGGACATTATCCTGCGCTCAAACTGGGCCCTGCCTGGTGGTTCTTTGATTCCCCTGAGGGCATGAGGCGGTTTCGCGAGCTGACGACCGAGACGGCGGGCTTCGACAACACGGTGGGATTCAACGACGACACGCGTGCTTATCTCTCGATCCCGGCGCGCCACGACATGGCACGCCGTGTGGATTGCGCCTTTCTCGCTCACCTTGTGACGTCGCATCGCCTTGATGAGGACGAAGCGCACGAGGTGGCTCACGATCTCGCTTATCGCCTCGCCAAAGAGGCCTACAGGCTGTGAAGCCGGACACGGAGCCCAAGAACCGTGCCGTATAACGGGAGGAAGAGAATGACGGACTATCTGACCAGAAGAACATTCGTCGGCAGCGTAGCCGGCGCCGCGGGCATCGCGGCCTTTGGAGGGCGAGCTTTCGCGCAGCTGGCGCTACCGAAGGAGCCTGTTTCCCTGAACGTCATCGACGTTGCTGGCAACCTGGCGCTGACGCAGAAGGCTATCGAGAACTACCGGAAGGCGAAGCCCAATCTCGTCTCGCGGATTACCTTCACCAAAGCGCCGGCGCCCGAACTTGCGGGTAAGATCAAGGCCCAGCAGGATGCAGGACGGGTGGATATCGACTTGGTTCTGACCGGCACGGATGCACTCTCGGCCGGCATCGAGCAGAAGCTCTGGATCGAGCTTCTCCCTGCCCATGCAAATGCACTCCCCAAGCTCGACGAAATCTATCTTCCGGCCGCGGCGAAGATGCAGACTCTGGCTCAGGGGCAGGGAGTCGTGGTCACCTATTATCCGTCAGGGCCGCTTCTCGAGTATATGCCCGACAAGGTCAAGAACGTGCCGACCACGGCCGAAGAGCTGCTTGCCTGGGCGAAGGCCAACCCCAACCGGCTCATCTATGCGCGTCCGGCGAATTCAGGGCCGGGGCGGACCTTCATCATGGGGCTGCCGTATATCCTCGGGGACAGCAATCCTCAGGATCCGGCAAAAGGCTGGGACAAGACCTGGGCCTATCTCAAGGAGCTGGGGCAGTACATTGAGTACTATCCTTCGGGCACCGGCGCGGTGATGAAGGAACTCGGCGAAGGCTCCCGGGACATGACCGTGTCTACCACCGGATGGGACATCAACCCGCGGGTGCTCGGCGTTGTGCCGAAGGAGGCCAAGGTCGCGGCTCTCAAGGGCTTCCACTGGGTGGCGGATGCCCATTACATGTGCGTGCCGAAGGGCCTTTCCAACGAGAAGGTCGCCGTGCTGCTGGACCTGATGAATTTCCTTCTGACGAAGGAGCAGCAGGCCTATACCTATGACGAAGGCTACTTCTATCCCGGTCCGGCCGTGAAGGGCGTGACCTTGGATATGGCCCCGCCGGAAAGCCAGGCAGCCATCAAGGAATATGGCCGTCCCGAATATGAGAAGCTGATCGCCGACAATCCGATCGAGTTGCCTCTCCAGCCTGATCAGATGGTCGTCGCATTCCGCATGTGGGACGAGCAGATCGGCGGTTCGAAGCGTAAGTAAAAAAGAGAGGGACCCGCGATGGCAATCGCACTTTCGCAGTTCCACGAGGTACGGCTCAACGGTGTGAGCCGCGACTTCGGGGCGCTCAATGCCCTGCGCGACATCAACCTGACGATCCAACGCGGGGAGTTCATCGCCTTGCTGGGGCCGTCGGGCTGCGGCAAGTCGACGACGCTGAACTGCATCGCGGGTCTCCTGCCTGTCACCGGCGGATCCATCTGGCTCGACAAGAACCGGGTGGATACACTGAAGCCTGAAGAGCGTGGGTTCGGAATGGTGTTCCAGAATTACGCGCTCTTTCCCCATCTCAATGTGCGCCAAAATATCGGCTTCGGCCTTAAGATGCGAGGCGTGGCCAGGGCCGAGATCGAGCGCAAGGTCGACGAGGCCCTGAGCCTCGTTCGCTTGCAGGGGCAGGGGCACAAACTGCCTGGGCAGCTTTCCGGCGGCCAGCAGCAGCGTGTCGCCATCGCGCGCGCCATCGTCATCGAGCCACCTCTCGTACTGATGGATGAACCCCTGTCGAACCTCGATGCAAAGCTCCGTCTTGAGATGCGCGCAGAGATTCGTCGGATTCATAACGAGCTCGGCGCGACTACGATCTACGTGACGCACGACCAGGACGAGGCTCTTTCCCTCGCAGACCGCATCGTCGTGTTGCGAGATGGGGTGGTGCGGCAGGTCGGAACACCTAAGGAGCTTTACGAGGCGCCGGCACATCTCGATGTGGCCGATTTCATGGGGTTCCGTAATAAGCTCAAGGGTACGGCGGTCTCGAGCGACCGCAACCGCACGGTGGTCGAGATCGAAGGGGCTCGGATCAGCGGCGTGACAGGGGAGTCGGTTCCGATTGGAGCTCCGGCCTATGTGGCAATCCGCTCGGACGATCTCGTCGTCGGTGAGCCGGGCGGCAATGCGTTGTCCGTCACGGTCGATACCGCTGAGTATCGCGGCCGGGAGTTCGTCGGTACCGCTCACATGGCAAGTGGCCTCGAACTCGTTTTCCGATCGCCGCATGCTCTCGAGACCGGCGCGAGGGTTCACCTGCATGTGGACGAGGGACGCGCGCTCGTCTTTGCCGAGCCGGTCTAGGGAGAACGCTATGCACGCGCATGTTCCTGCTCCCGCTGCGACGGCTGGGCCGAGCCTTCGTCAGAAACTCGCCCTTCGGGGCTTCGATGCCGTCACGTTCCTCGTCGTTCCGGCTGCGGTCTTCAGCTTGTGTCTCTTCGTCTATCCGTTCGCTTTCGGCCTCATCCTGTCATTCGAGCCGAAGAACGGGGGGTGGCTCGCCAATTACCAGCGCTTCTTCTCGGATGCTTATCTCTATGACACGATCATCAATACCCTGGCGCTTGCGATCCCGGTGACGGTGCTGAACCTCGTCCTTGCCGTGCCGGTCGCCTTTCGTGTCAGGCTCATGCGGCGCCAGCGTCTCCTGACCACTATCCTCGTTCTGCCGATCACCCTGGGCACTGTCCTGGTGGCCGAGGGCCTTCTGAACTATCTCGGGCCTCAAGGATGGTTCAACCGCACCCTCATGACACTGGGGCTCATTTCTCACCCCTTGCGCCTCGTGCACAATTATTGGGGCGTGTTCGCGTCGCTCCTTATCACGGGCTTTCCGTTCACTTTTCTGCTGACGCTGTCTTATGTCACGGGCATCGATCCAGCTCTCGAACAGGCTGGCGCGACCCTGGGCGCAAATGCGTGGCAGCGCTTCCGGCACATCTATCTTCCTCTCCTGATGCCGGGTTTCGCCATTACGTTCTGCCTGTCGTTCGTGCAGGCCTTCTCGGTATTCCCATCCGCTGTCCTGCTGGGCGAGCCGGCAGGGACGACGCGGGTGATCTCGATTGCGGCCTATCAGGCTGCCTTCGAGGAATACGATTATTCGATGGCGTCCGCCGTCGCGATGATCATGGGTTTCGTTCAGCTTGCAATCGTCGTGGCGGTTCTTGCTGCCCGTGGTTTGTTCTACCGCGGCCCGGCCACCGGCGCGAAAGGATGATGGTTCGATGATCCGCGACACCACTTGGGGAGCCAAGCTCTGGGCCACGGCGGTCTGGGTCCTGGTCGGATTCTTTATTGTCAATCTGCTCGCCATGATCGCAACCGTGGTCACGAGCTCCTTCGCGACGCGGTGGCTGGGTACCTGGCTCCCTGTCGGATGGACCACGCGGTGGTATGCGTCCGCCTGGAGCGAGTTCCAGCTCGGAGACATCCTCATCGTCACGTTCCAGGTGGTCGGCATGGTGGTGGTGATATCCGGCCTGCTGGGCGTGACCGCAGCCTACGCTCTCGCCCGCAGGGATTTCCCAGGCAAGCGACTTCTCGTCCTCCTGTTCCTTCTGCCTCTCCTGATCCCGCCGATCACCTTCGGCATTCCTCTCGCGACTGTGCTCTATCGGACAGGTTTGGCCGGCACCTTCTGGGGTGTCGTCGCGGCCAATCTCGTGCCGACCGTGCCGTTCGTCATTCTGGTGATGATCCCCTTCATCGAGCAGATCGACCCGAAGCTCGAAGCGGCTGCGCGTGTGTTCGGCGCCAATACGTTCAAGCTGTTCATCCATGTGCTGATGCCCTTGCTTCTGCCCGGAATCCTGGCCGCCCTACTGCTGGTTCTGGTGCGGACCATTGCCATGTTCGAGCTCACCTTCCTGGTCGCAGGGCCGACGAGCCAAACCTTGGTAGTCGCGCTCTACTATGCAGTCTTTGCGGCCGGCGTGCGTGCGGTTCAGTCCATCGACGCCATGGCGGTGATCTACATGGTGACGACCCTGATCTGGCTGATCATCGCCCTGCGCTTCATCAACCCCACTCAGATCGTGACCCGTGCCAAGCAGCAGCCAGCACATTGAGGCCCCCATGACGACGCGTCTGAGCCATGCGGTACTTCCCAGGCTGCCCGCCTCCGTGAAGGTTCCCGGCTATGCCCGGAGCACCGTCACGGCCGGCATCGTGCATCTGGGGATCGGGGCCTTCCACCGTGCTCATCAGGCCGTCTACACGGATGACATCTTGGTTGATGATCCAACATGGGGCATCGTCGCGGCGAGCCTGCGTAATCCTGCGACCCGCGACGCTCTGGAGCCGCAGGATGGCCTGTACACCTTGTCCATTCGTTCGGATGAAGGGGAGAGTCTCAGGGTCATCGGTTCCGTCCTGCAGGTCATCGTGGCTCCAGAGGCGCTGGAGGATCTCATCAGGATCATGTCCGACCCCGCGACGCGGATTGTGTCCCTGACCGTGACCGAGAAGGGCTACTGCCATGATCCAGCCACGGGAGCACTCAACGAAGCCCATCCGGAAATCGTCCACGACCTGTCGCATTCTTCTCTGCCCCGGTCGGCCCCTGGATTGATTGTGGAGGCGCTCCGCCGACGCCGGAGCGCAGGTATCCCGCCCTTTACTGTCATGAGCTGCGACAACCTTCCGGCGAATGGGCGGACCGTGAAGCGCGTTCTGTCCCGCTATGCGGAGATGCTTGATCGCGACCTCGGCGCATTCGTGCGGGAGCATGTGGCATGCCCCTCCACCATGGTGGATCGGATCGTTCCGGCGACGACGGACGAGGACCGTGAGCGGATCTCGCGCCTGCTTGGCGCGACCGATGCCTGGCCTGTGATGACCGAGCCCTTCACGCAATGGGTGATCGAAGATGATTTCCCGCAGGGGCGCCCAGCCTGGGAGAACGCGGGTGCGCAGTTCGTCTCCGACGTCGAGCCGTTCGAGCACATGAAGCTCCGGCTTCTCAACGGGAGCCACTCCACGCTAGCGTATCTGGGATATCTGGCAGGCTATGAAACCGTTGCGGACACGATGGCCGATCCGGCCTTCGAACGGTTGATCCAGGGCCTGATGGATGAGGAAGTGACGCCGACCCTGCATCTTCCCCCGGGAACCGACCTTCAATCCTACAAGCAAGCTCTGGTGACACGGTTCAAGAACCCAGCCCTGAGGCATCGGACCGCACAGATTGCCATGGACGGCTCTCAAAAGTTACCGCAACGCCTTTTGGGAACGGTCAGGGACAGACTGGCGAAGGACGAGCCGATCCGCCGCCTTGCCCTCGGTGTCGCAGCCTGGATGCGATACGTGACGGGGCGCGACGAGCGCGGAGAGCCTATCGATGTGCGCGATCCCATGGCGGAACGCCTGCGCCGTACTGCGGATGAGGCGGGGCCCGAGCCGCGGGATATCGCACAGGGGTTGCTCGGTATTGGCGAGATCTTCGGTGATGACCTACCGCAAAACCAGGCTTTCACAAACGCCGTGACAAGTGCGCTGGACACACTCTTCCGAAAGGGCGCGCAAGCGACCGTTCGCGAAACGACACTTTCCTCCTTCTGACGAGATTTCCGGAAGCGACCATGAAGATCGAGAGAGCTTATTGCATTGTAACCTGCCCCGGCCGGAATTTCGTCACGCTCAAGATCGTGACCGATCAGGGCGTTTACGGGATTGGTGATGCGACCCTGAACGGCCGTGAACTGGCGGTGGCCGCCTATCTCGAGGAGCATGTGATCCCATGCCTCATCGGGCGGGATCCGCAGCAGATCGAGGACATCTGGCAGTATCTGGCCAAGGGAGCCTATTGGCGCCGCGGACCGGTGACCATGTCGGCCATTGCGGCCGTCGATACAGCGCTTTGGGACATCAAGGCGAAGATTGCTGGTCAACCGCTTTACCAGCTTCTCGGTGGAAAGAGCCGCTCGGGGGTCATGGTCTATGGCCATGCCAATGGGAGGGATATTGCCGAAACCGTGGACGCGGTCGGGCACTATCTGTCTCTCGGCTACAAGGCAGTGCGCGCACAGGCCGGTGTCCCCGGTCTGGATACCGCCTATGGCATCGCACGGGGAAAGCTGTTCTACGAACCGGCGACGAAGGGGCTGCCTGAAGAGCAGATCTGGTCCACCGAAAAGTATCTGAACTTCGCGCCCAAGCTTTTCGACGCCCTGCGTCAGGCCCATGGGCCTGACTTCCACCTCCTGCACGACGTGCATCATCGTCTGACGCCGATTGAGGCAGCACGGCTCGGCAAAAGCCTGGAGCCTTATCGCCTCTTCTGGATGGAGGATCCGACGCCCGCGGAAAACCAGGATGCGCTCAAGCTCATCCGCCAGCACACGGTCACGCCGATTGCGATCGGCGAGATCTTCAACTCCATTCACGATTGCCGTGAACTGATCCAGAACCAGCTGATCGACTATATCCGGACGACAGTGGTCCGCGCGGGAGGGATCACGCAGCTCCGCAAGATTGCCGCTCTGGCCGAGCTCTATCAGGTCCGAACCGGCTCTCATGGGGCTACCGACCTTTCTCCCGTCTGCATGGGGGCGGCCCTGCACTTCGATCTCTGGGTGCCGAATTTCGGAATTCAGGAATACATGCGCCATACGGAGCAGACGGACGAGGTCTTCCCTCACGCTTACACGTTTGCCGACGGCTTCCTCTACCCTGGAGATGCTCCCGGGCATGGGGTGGACATTGATGAGAAGCTCGCCGCCAAATATCCGTATGAGCGCGCCTATCTGCCTGTGGCTCGCCTTGAGGATGGCACTATGTGGAGCTGGTAGGGCGGAATACCGAGCACGATAGAAACGATATGGAGTTGCTTTCTGCAAGTTCCATCTAGGTTCCGGGAACGGCTTGCGATAAAGCGATGGAAGGGGCACTCCTCCATGCCCCTTCACCAGGGCTGACAGACGCTCCATGCCGCTTTCTCAAACCGATCCTACACTGAAGGCCGGTGGCGGCCTCAATGATGATGCCGAGATGTTCGACCTCGCGCCCGTCTCCCTATGGCTCGAGGATTACAGCGGTATCAGGTCCCTCTTCGAGACATGGCGGCGCGACGGCGTTACTTCGTTGCGCGACTATCTCGAGGAAGATCCGCGCCGAGTTCAGATCTGCTCCGATTGTATTCGTGTTCTCAAGGTCAATCGAAAGACACTGGCGCTGTTTGAAGCCGAAGATCTTCCGCACCTCGTGCAAAACCTCGGGCATATATTCCGAAATGACATGCTGAAGACCCATATCGACGAGCTGGTGCAGCTCTGGGACGGGCAGGGCGAGTTCTTCAGCAACACGGTCAACTATACTCTGTCGGGCCGTCGTCTCGATATTCAGCTGAAGGGGACGATCCTTCCTGGTCATGAGAATGACTGGGAACGGGTTCTGATCGCCATCGAGGATGTCACCGAACGTGAGACGGCCCGGCGGATGCTCGCTCAAAGCGAGGAATATGCGCGGGGCCTCTTCGAACACTCTCCGATTTCGCTCTGGGTCGAGGATTTCAGCAGCGTCAAGCGGCTCCTTGATGAGGTCCGTGACAGAGGCATCAGCGATTTTCGCGTGTTCACGGATGTCCATCCGGAATTCGTCGAGCGCTGTATGAGCGAGATCCGCGTGATCGACGTGAACCAGCATACGCTCGAACTGTTTGCCGCTCCCGACAAGGACACCCTGCTTCGGAGTCTGCCCGAGGTTTTTCGCGACGACATGCAGCCCCATTTCAGAGAGCAGCTCATCGATCTCTGGGAGGGAAGAATTTTCCAGAGACGGGAGGTCATGAACTACTCGCTCCTGGGCGATGAGCTGCATCTCCATCTCCAATTCTCGGTCCTTCCGGGCCACGAGCATGATTGGTCTCTCGTCCAGGTGGCGCTGACGGATATCACGGCCCGCAAGAAGGCCGAGGCCTATCTGGAATATCTCGGCAAGCATGATGTCCTGACGAAGCTCTGCAACCGCTCATTCTTCGTCGACGAGCTGAACCGTCTCGAGCGCAAGGGTCCTTTCCCGGTCACGATCATCGTGGCGGATCTCAACGGCCTGAAGGCGACGAACGATCAGCTTGGTCATGCGGCTGGGGATGCGTTGCTTCGTCGTGCCGGTGAGGTTCTGAATGAGGCGATCCAGAAACCTGCTTATGCGGCCCGTATCGGCGGGGACGAATTCGCACTTCTTCTCCCGAGCACCAATGAGCGCGAGGGAGCAATGGTCATGGAGAACATCGAGCGTCTGCTCGTCGTGAACAACCAGTTTTATTCAGGTCAAGTTCTGAGCTTCGCCATAGGGATGGCCACGGGGGATCGCGGCCAGCGTCTCGAGGACATCGTGAAGAAAGCCGATCTGGCGATGTATGAGGCGAAGCGTGCCTTTTATGCGCACGGGCTCGCAACCCAGTCGCTCAACCCGGAGGGCGGACGCATCTCCTGACGGGAGTGTCGGCCCGACAATGCCGGTCTCCCGAAGGCTGGGTTCTTGGCGGGATAGAGGGCGGCCTATCGACCTTTTGGTAATTCTCCCCTCCTTTTTCCCGCAAGGGGCCTTAAGATAGGCTGCGGGCGAATAGGCCAGGAAAGCGGGAATAATGAAGCGTATCCAGATGCATGGTTTGCAGATTGCGCCGGTCCTCTACGATTTCGTCAACGAAGAGGCCCTGGACGGGACAGGCCTGTCGCCGGAAGGGTTCTGGAGCGGTCTTGCAGGTCTTGTACGAACCTTCGCTCCCCGCAATCGTGACCTTCTTGCAACCCGCGACCGGTTGCAGGACCAGATCGATGCCTATCACCGGGACCGCGCGGGGCAGGCCTTCGATCAGGCCCATTACGAGAATTTTCTACGCGAAATCGGCTATCTGCGCCCTGAGCCGGCGACTTTTTCTGTCGGTACGGCAAATGTGGATGAGGAAATTGCCCGGCTGGCCGGCCCTCAGCTCGTCGTGCCGGTCTCCAATGCGCGCTATGCGCTGAATGCCGCCAATGCCCGCTGGGGCTCCCTCTACGATGCCCTGTATGGAACGGACGTCATCTCCGAAGAGGGCGGAGCCGGCCGGAGCGGGGGCTACAACAAGGTGCGGGGCGGGGAGGTCGTTGCCTGGGTTAGGGATTTCCTCGACCGGGCGGTTCCCCTGGCGGCAGGAAGCCATAAGGATGCGGTCGCTTATACGGTGGAGCAGGGGGTCTTCACGGTCAGGCGCAAGGACGGAACGGAGACCGGACTTGCCGATCCAATGCAGTTCGTCGGCTATCAGGGCGAGGCCGGGCAGCCCTCAGGAGTTCTCCTTCGCCATCACGGCCTGCATCTCGATATCCGCGTCGACCGCACCAGCCCAATCGGGGCCGAGGATCCGGCAGGCATCGCAGACGTGATCGTCGAGGCCGCTCTGTCGACAATCATGGATCTGGAAGACAGCGTCGCGGCCGTCGATGCGGACGACAAGGTGGAGGTCTATCGCACATGGCTCGGCCTCATGAAGGGAGATCTCGTCGAGCGCTTCGACAAGAACGGCCGGACGATCGAGAGGCGCCTCAATCCTGATCGCGTCTATCGCGCCCCGTCCGGCGAGGAGGTACGCCTCCACGGCCGCAGCCTGATGCTCGTGCGCAATGTCGGGCATCACATGTTCACCGATGCGGTTCTCGATCAGGACGGGAGGGAAATTCCCGAAACCGTGCTCGACGCGGCGATCACGTCCCTGATCGGAATCCAGGACCTGCGCGGAGCGGGAGAGGTCCGGAACAGCCGCACCGGGTCGATCTACATCGTCAAGCCCAAGATGCACGGGCCGGACGAGGTGGCCTTTGCGAACGACCTGTTCGCCGCCGTGGAGGACATGCTGTCGCTGCCGCGCAATACGCTCAAGATGGGCATTATGGACGAAGAGCGGCGCACCACGGTCAACCTGAAGGCTGCCATTCGCGTGGCCGCGGAGCGCATTTTCTTCATCAATACGGGCTTCCTGGACCGTACCGGCGACGAGATCCACACCTCCATGGAAGCGGGCCCCATGATCCGCAAGAACGACATGAAGGCGATGCCGTGGATCAAGGCGTACGAGGACAACAACGTGGATGTGGGTCTCGCCTGCGGCCTGCCCGGCAAGGCCCAGATCGGCAAAGGCATGTGGGCCGCGCCGGACAAGATGGCCGACATGCTGGCGCAGAAGATCGCGCATCCGCGCGCAGGAGCGAACACCGCCTGGGTGCCGTCTCCGACGGCAGCCACGCTTCACGCCCTGCATTATCACGAGGTCGACGTTCACGCCCGTCAGCGTGAGCTAAAGGCCCGCCCGCCCGCGAAGCTCTCCGACATCCTGACCATTCCAGTGTCCCAGTCGAACTGGGCGCCCGAGGCCGTGCAGGAGGAGATCGACAACAACTGCCAGGGCATCCTGGGTTACGTGGTCCGCTGGGTCGATCAGGGAATCGGGTGCTCCAAGGTGCCGGACATCCACGATGTCGGTCTCATGGAAGACCGTGCCACCCTGCGCATCTCGAGCCAGCATCTCGCCAACTGGCTGCTCCATGGGGTCGTGACCGAGGAGCAGGTGATGCAGGCGCTCAAGCGCATGGCGGAGGTCGTCGACCGCCAGAATGCCGGCGATCCGCTTTATCGGCCGATGGCTCCAAGCTTCGATGGCCCTGCCTTCCAGGCTGCCTGCGACCTGGTTTTCAAAGGCCGGGAGCAGCCCAACGGCTATACGGAATGGATTCTGCACCGCCGCCGTCGTGAGGCTAAAGCTCAGGGGGCGCCGGACCGGATCGAGCAGAGTGGCGTCAGGACATCATAGGCGCCGCTCCTCGGCGCGGCTTGTGTGACGGGGCCCTGAGAGCGTCTCTTACTCCGGCAATACCGGGTCCAATGCGTGAACGGTGCCCCCGATCAGGTTGGCGGCCAGCAAATCTTCGGTCGTCGGTGTCCATCGGAGGGGAATAAGGGCAGCTGGAAGGGATTCCACCCATGCCTTGAAGGCGCGGGCTGCGGCCACCGCCTCGTCCCGATCGACGGCGCGGAACCGGATCGGGGAGCCCGGCCTCACCTGTGCGAGGCGGTCGAGATCGGCGCTGATCACGGTGGCGATCTTCGGGTAGCCCCCGGCGGTCTGGCGGTCGCGCATCAGGACAATCGGCTGACCGCTGCCCGGCACCTGGATATGGCCCTCGACGATCCCGTCGGAGACGATATTGAAACCCTTGGCATGTGCCAGCGTGGGACCTGTGAGCTGGAATCCCATACGATCCGCATGGGAGCTGACAGTGAATTCGCTCTCAAGAAAGGCGCGGATCGCTTCTGGTGTAAAGTAATCGTCCTGCGGCCCGAGCATGACGCGGATAGGGCCGTCCTCCTGCGCAAAATCGGCCGGAAGGTGCATATGAGCCCCTGGATGAGCGGTTTCCCGGCACTCAAGGAGGTCTCCCGCCTGCAGCGGGCGCCCTTCGAGCCCTCCCATACGGGAGCGAAGATGAAGGGACTGACTCCCAAGTTGGGGAGGGGCCGAAAAGCCACCAGCCACGGCCAGATAGGCGAAGGTCCCGCTTCTGGCAGGACCGATCTCGGCCGTCTGCCCGTCCTCGAGCGTCGCTGTGCTGCGTGGCGGGACAGGTTTGCCGTCGACCTTCAGGGCGCAATCCGCGCCGGCGACGGCGATATGGAGATCGCCGCCACTTGCCGACAGGATACCGCCGAGATGCACGAACTCGATGGCGGCGGTCCAGGGCGGGTTTCCGACAAGGGCATTGGCCAGGGCCAAACCGCGCCGATCCATGGCGCCGGATGGCGAGACGCCGAAGCGCTGATATCCGTATCGCCCATGGTCCTGAAGGGACGTCATGGGGCCGCAGGACTTCACGATGAGGGCGGTCATGGCGCCACCTGTTCGGCGACCGGCTCTCCGGCTTCTGCGGCGCGCTCCAGGGCTGCCCAACGCGCTTCGTCGATGGGATCGAAGACGATCTCGTCTCCGGCCGAGAAGAGGAAGACAGGGTCGCGATCCGGCGCATAGCTTCGAACCGGGGTACGGCCCAAAAGGTGCCAGCCGCTCGGGCATTCGATCGACGCGACGGCGGCCTGAGCTCCGCCGATGATGATGGAGCCTGCGGGGATCTTGGCGCGCGGCTGGACGCGGCGCGGGGTCGCAAGTTGCGGGTCGAGACCGCCGAGATAGGCGAAGCCGGGCATGAAGCCGATCATATAGATACGGTAGACCGCCCGGGCATGCAGCTCGATCAGGCGCGAAGGGCTCATGCAGTGGCGCTCGGCCACGTCGTCAAGATCGCTGCCATAGGCGCCGCCATAGACGACAGGTACCTTCCAGCGCCGCCCCGCGACGGTTTGCGATGTCAGCGCCTGGGCTTCCGACAGCAGCCGCTGTGACAGGCCCGCGTAATCGGCCATTGTCGGGTCGAAATGCACCATCAGGGAGCGATAGGTCGGAACCGTCTCGAGGATTCCCGGCACCGCCGCTACGCGCAGGGCGTCATCCAGGGCCAGGACCTTGCCGTTGATTTCCGGGTCGATGGTATCCCCGAACTCGACCGACAGGGCGCAATCGCCGCATGGAAGGATTCTGGGTGCCTGCACTGTGGACCTGTCGAGAGATGCGTTCATGCTCAATCGCCCATCTCACATCGGGGCCAGGGGTTCAATGGCTCTTCCTGGATCGACGCAATGCCCCGAGAGCATGACGGAAGCGTGTCCGTCGGTCCCGGAGAGGGAGAAAATTCATGGACTCCCGCCGCTTGCCCGCCCCATGTTATGCCAGAGCCTTGCGTGAAGCCTCTATCAGGATATCCGGAGCACGTCATGACCTTGAAGTCCAAGACAGCCGTCGTCACCGGCTCGACCAGCGGCATCGGCCTTTCCATCGCACGGGCCCTCGCGAAGGAGGGGGCGTCCGTCGTCCTGAACGGATTCGGCCCGGCCGAGGAAATCGAGAAGAACCGGGCCGAAATCGAGAGCAGCTTCGGCGTCAAGGCCATCTACTCCCCTGCCGACATGACCAAGCCCGAGGAGATCGCCGGTATGATCCGCCTCGCCGAGGAGACCTTCGGGGGTGTCGATATCCTCGTCAACAATGCCGGTATCCAGTTCGTCTCCCCGGTTGAAGACTTTCCCGTCGAGAAATGGGACCAGATCATCGCGATCAACCTCTCGTCGGCCTTCCATGCGATCCGGGCGGCGCTTCCAGGAATGAAGGCGCGCAAGTGGGGACGCATCATCAATACGGCCTCGGCCCATTCTCTCGTCGCTTCGCCCTTCAAGTCGGCTTATGTGGCGGCCAAGCACGGCATTGCCGGGCTGACGAAAACGGTCGCGCTGGAGGCCGCCACCTCCGGTGTCACGGTCAATTGCATCAGTCCGGGCTATGTCTGGACGCCGCTCGTCGAAAAGCAAATTCCGGACACCATGAAGGCGCGGAACATGACCAAGGAGCAGGTCATCAACGACGTCCTGCTCGAGGCTCAGCCGACCAAGCAGTTCGTGACCCCCGACCAGGTGGCGGCCCTCGCGGTGTTCCTCTGCTCCGACGCCGCCAGTCAGATCACGGGCACCAACCTCTCCATGGACGGCGGCTGGACGGCGGAGTAACGCATCGCGGTGCGGCGCGGGGACTTAAGTCCCCGCGAAGGCGTCCGTCGCCTCGACGAGATAGTGCAGGATGCCGGGCTCCGTATAGGCATGGCCGGCATCCTGCACCATGACGAACCGGGCTTCCGGCCAAGCCTTGTGAAGCGCCCAGGCGGTCGCCGGCGGCGTCGCCACGTCGTAGCGACCCTGGACGATGACACCGGGAATGTCCCGCAGGCGATGAGCGTCCCGCAGAAGCTGCCCCTCCTCGAAGAAGCCTCCATTCACGAAATAGTGGTTCTCGATCCTGGCGAAGGCCAGGGCATAGTGATCGTCGCCGAACTGGTCCGAGTAGTCCTGGTCCGGAAGCAGGGTGATCGTTTCACCTTCCCAGAGGCTCCAGGCCTTTGCGGCCTCCAACCGGACCGCCATGTCCGGATCGGTCAGGCGGCGGCGATAGGCGGCCATCAGGTCGCCACGCTCCTCGGGCGGGATGGGCGCCAGAAAACGCTCCCACTTGTCCGGGAACATCCAGGAAGCACCTTCCTGATAATACCAGAGAAGCTCGGAGCGCCTCAGGGTGAAGATGCCCCGCACAATGAGTTCGCTGACCCGCTCGGGGTGAGTTTCCGCATAGGCAAGGGCCAGGGTGCTGCCCCAGGAGCCGCCGAACACCATCCACTTTTCAGCACCCACCATGGTGCGGAGCCGCTCCATATCGGCCACCAGGTCCCAGGTCGTGTTGTGATCGAGGCTGGCATAGGGGGTCGAGCGCCCGCAGCCACGCTGATCGAAGAGCAGGATCTTGTATTTCTCCGGATTGAACAGGCGGCGCTGCGACGGCGAGCAGCCGCCGCCGGGGCCTCCGTGAAGGAAAACCACGGGCTTTCCGTTCGGATTGCCGCATAGCTCCCAATAGACCCGATGGCCGTCGCCGACATCGAGCAAGCCATGGTCGTAGGGTTCGATCGGGGGGTAGAGGGTACGCATGGTCAAGCTCCGGATGAGCACCTTTCATACCCTGTGGCCCAGCCCCTTGTCAGCCATCCAGGTGAAATTGAGCCCGCTCGGAAACCGGAGCATAATCCTTTCAAGGCAGTAGCGCGTCGTCCGGCTGTCATATAGTTTTGCAACTGGGGAACACGGGCCGAACCCGGACCATAATGGAGGATTACGATGTTGACCAAACGCGCCAGCCTGAAGCTGGCTACGGCTTTCGCCGCCCTCATGATCGCCGGCGGCGCGCAGGCAGCCGAGAAGCTGCGGCTCCTCACATGGGCGGATTACGCACCGGCCGACGTGGTGCAGCAATTCACCAAGGAAACCGGCATCGAAGTCGAGATCACGCTTTCGAACAACGAGGAAATGATCTCGAAGCTGCGCGCCACCCAGGGCTCTGGCTTCGATCTCGTCCAGCCGAGCCAGGACCGCATCGCCGGCCCGCAGCAGGAGTTCGGCATCTACAAGCCGCTGGACATGTCGAAGCTGAAGTCCGACCTCTTCATCGCGTCGATGCTTGAGGCGACCAAGAAGAACACCACCGTCGACGGCAAGGTTTACGGTGTGCCGCACATCTGGGGAACGGACGGGCTCGTGGTTAACACGAAGGCGGCCCCGAACGTTGCCGACTACCCGGATCTCTGCAGCGCTGCGGTCGCCGGAAAGTCGAGCTTCCGCGCCAAGCGCCCGACGCTCATCGCCTTCGCGTTCGCCAACGGCATGGATCCCTTCGCAGCCTATAAGGACCAGAAGAAATATGCCGAGATGATGGAGAAGGTCGGCGCCAAGCTTGCCGAGTGCAAGAAGAACGTGAAGTTCTTCTGGGACGGCAAGGACCAGCTCCTGAACGCCCTGCGCTCCGGTGAAGTGGTCGCCGCCATGGCTTGGGACACGGGCGGTTGGAAGCTGAATTCCGAGAATCCGGACATCAAGTTCATCGCACCGAAATCCGGCGCGCTGGGCTGGGTCGATACCTTCGCGATCCCGGCCAAGGGCCGTAACGACGACGCGGCCTATAAGTGGATCAACTTCAACATGCGTCCCGAGATTGCCGCGAAGGTGGCTGCGTCCGCCGGCAACTTCACGGCCTCTAATGGCGCCGACAAGCTGATGCAGGGCAAGCTGAAGGACCAGTTCGCCGAGAGCTTCCCGAAGGCCGCGATCGACAACATCAAGTGGTATCCGGCCGTTCCGGCTGGAATCGAAGAGATCGAGGGCAAGGTTCTCGACCGCCTGAAGGCCGGTTCGTAACGCGCCGCTCTCTGCCATTGTCATCCCCCGGCTTGGCCGGGGGATGAGTTTTCATGCGTACGGTGCCCATGGCTTCCTCCAGCGATCTCGACCTCCTCAACGTCACCAAGCGGTTCGGTTCCCACCTCGCCGTGAACGACGTGTCCTTCTCCGTTGCCCCTGGTGAGTTCTTCTCGATCCTCGGCCCGTCCGGCTGCGGCAAGACCACGCTCATGCGCATGATCGCCGGTTTCGAGGAGCCCACATCCGGCGACATCCGCATCCGCGGCACATCGATGGTCGGGGTGCCGGCCAACCGTCGCCCGGTCAACATGGTGTTCCAGAGCCTGGCGCTCTTTCCCATGATGAGCGTCGGCGAGAACGTGGCCTATGGCCTGATCTGCCGGGGCGTTGGGCGGGCGGAGGCGGAACGGCGCGCGATGCTCATGCTGGAGCGCGTGGGTCTGAAAGGCTTTGCCGAGCGCCGGGTCACCGCCCTGTCAGGCGGTCAGCGGCAGCGCGTCGCCATCGCCCGCTGCCTGGTGCTGGAGCCGACACTCGTGCTTCTCGACGAGCCGCTGGGCGCCCTCGACCTCAAGCTGCGCGAGCACATGAAGATCGAGCTCAAGCAACTTCAGGCCACCTTCAACACCACCTTCGTCTACATCACGCACGACCAGTCCGAGGCGCTGGTCATGTCCGACCGGATCGCCGTGATGAACCAGGGCCGCTTCGAGCAGGTGGGAAGCCCGCGGGAGCTTTACCACAACCCCATGACGCCCTTCGTGGCGAGCTTCGTCGGAGAAACGAACCGCTGGGCCGGGGAGGGGGGCGGCGAGGCCTCCGGAACCGCAAAGGTGAAGCTCGCCTCCGGCGGCGTCGTTCAGGGCATGGGGGCCGTGTCGGCGAAATCGGTGCTTTGCTTCGTCCGGCCGGAGGCCATCGCCCTTTCATCGGACGTAACGAGCCTGCAGGCTCTTCCGAACCGCTTCGAGGGGCGTGTGGCAGCCGTGTTGTTCGATGGCGCCAATTCGAGCCTTCTGATCGACACGGCCGGTTTCGACCAGCCAATCCGAGCGGTCCTGCCTCAGGCCGGGCCTCTGGCCGGGATCGAGGTCGGCGCTCCGATCCATGTCGGCTGGACTGCGGATGCCATGAAGGTCTTCGCGGCATGAAACCGGCGCAGCGCCTGACCCTTTTCCTGCTGCTGGCGCCGGCCCTGATCTGGCTCGGCCTTCTGATCGTTCTCCCGCATGTGGAGATCCTGATCCTGTCCTTGAGCGAACGCGTCGGGCCGCGGGTCTACCGGTTCGGCCTCGGCAATTATCTGGAATTCTTCACGGAGCCGCTCTACTGGCGCACCTTCGCGCGCACGGCGATCATGTCGATCCTCGTCACGGCGCTGACGCTGGTGCTCGCCTTCCCGATCGCGCTCTATATCGCCCGCGTCGCGCAGGGCCGCCTGAAGGCGATGCTGCTTCTCTTGTGTCTGCTGCCGTTCTGGGTGTCCGAGCTCGTCAGGACCCTGGGCTGGATGATCCTCCTGCGCGAGACGGGCCTTATCTCCTACCTGCTTCAGAGCACAGGCCTCGCGAGCCAGCCGGTCGAGATGCTCTACAACGACGGCGCCGTCATCCTCGGCCTCGTCTATGGCGGACTGCTGTTCATGATCGTGCCGCTCGCCAATGCGCTTGAAAGCCTGGAACCATCGGTGGTCGAGGCGGGATATGATCTCGGAGGGAGCCGCTGGACCGTTCTGCGGAGAATCGTCATCCCGCATGCCATGCCGGGCATCGTTGCGGGTTCCATCATCGTCTTCATGCTCACGGTCGGCAATTTCGCGACGCCGGTGCTGTTGGGAGGCAAGAATGGGCTGTGGTTCACCGAGCAGATCTATGCGCAGTTCATCACGCGCTTCAACTGGCCGCAGGGTGCCGCCTTCGGCATGCTTCTGCTCGTCCTTTCATCCGTGATCGTCTGGGCCGGCCTGCGTCTGAGCGGGCAGGGCCTTGGAACGACCCTCCGGCAGGCTTGAGCCATGAACCGTCCGACCATCGCCTGGAAGCTCTATATCGCGGCGTTTTATCTGTTCCTGTTCGCGCCGCTCTTGGTCGTCGCGATCTTCGCCTTCAATGCCAGTCCGTTCCCGTCTCCGCCCTGGAGAGGCTGGACACTGGAATGGTTCATCGGGAACGGTTCGGCTTTCGGCAAGCCCGGCGTCCTTGTCGATCCGATTTGGCTCGACAGTATCGGCAACAGCTTGAAGGTTGCGATCCCGGTGGCGCTTCTTGCCGTGCTCATCGGCACGGTCAATGCCTGGGTGCTGGAGCGGGCGGAATTTCCCGGCAAGTCCTTAGTCGCCATGATGATGCTCTGGCCCCTGGTCATCCCGGGTGTCATCCTCGGCATATCGATCCTTGCATTCTTCTCTCGGGTCGCGAACGGCTTGGAGGAGGCTCTTCAGACGGATCTCGATCCCCTTCGTCCGGGATTGCCGCTCGTCATTCTCGGCCAGTTGTCGTTCATCCTCACCATTGCGACGCTGATCATTGCGGCGCGCTTGCGCAAATTCGACCGTGCGCTCGAGGAGGCGGCCTTTGACCTCGGCGCGAGCCGGGCACATGTGCTGAGGACCGTCACGTTGCCCTTCCTGCGCCCGGCGCTCATCGGGGCGGGGCTGGTCGCGCTGCTCATGTCGTTCGAGAACTTCAACACGACCCTGATGCTGGTCGGTTCCGAGCCGCCCCTGCCAATCACCATGTATGGCCAGATGCGCGAAGGCGCGACCCCGGCCATCAATGCCGTCAGCCTGCTGCTAATGCTGGGTGTCGGCGGAATTGCCAGTCTCTTCGCCCTGACGTCGAAGGCGCAGGCCTGAGCCGCAAAGCTTCGGAGCCGCCCCACGTCCGTGGAACGGCTCCGCTCTTGAGGATCTCATTTGCCGGTGAGGCGGCCGGCCCGTCTCACCATTCGCATTTCTAGGCGCCCCAGGTGCGCTCCAGGACGTTGATCCAGTTCTCGTAGCAGAGCTTGCGCAGGGTGGCTTCGTCATAGCCGTGCCGACGCATGGCATCGACAAGCCGTGGCAGGCCGCGCGCATCGCCGATTTCCGCCGGAATGGTGGCGCCATCGAAGTCGGAGCCCAAGCCGACACCGTCGACGCCCACATGCTCGATGAGGTGGTCCATATGCTGGATCATTTCCTCAAGGGTCGTCTCGTCACTGCGCAGGCCGTCCGCGCGGATGAAGGAAGTCGCGAAGTTGACACCCACCATGCCGCGGCTCTCGCGAATGGCTGCGAGCTGCTTGTCGGTCAGGTTGCGCGAATGGGGGCAGATGGCGTGAGCGTTGGAATGCGTCGCCACGAGGGGAGCATCGGTCAGCTTCGCCACGTCCCAGAACCCCTTCTCGTTGAGGTGGGACAGATCGATCATGATCTTGAGGCGGTTGCACGCCTTGATCAATTCCTTGCCGAGGTCGGTCAGGCCGGGTCCCGTATCGGGGCTCGACGGATAGCGGAACGGCACGCCGTGCCCGAAGATGTTGGAGCGGCTCCAGACCGGCCCGATGGAACGCAGACCGCTGCCGTAGAGCACATCGAGCATGTACAGATCGGGATCGATCCCCTCTGCGCCCTCGATGTGCAGGATGGCTGCGAGGGCGCCCCTCTTCATGCACTCTCGAATGTCCGCGGCAGTGCGGCACACCTTGACCTCGCCCTTGGAGGCGCGCTCGATCCGAAGCAGCAGGGCGGCCATATGGACAGTGACCTGCTGGCTATGATCGAGACGCAGCGGCTCAGGGAGCGGTACGTCGTATTGCGGCTGGGACATCAGCGCGTCCACATCGACGCCGCCTCCCTCCGAGGGGACGTAGACCGCGAAGAAGCCGCCCGCAAATCCACCTTCCTTCATGCGCGGCCAGTCCAGATGGCCGATATTGTCGCCTTCCAGAAAGGCACGCTCGGGCTGCATCTTGCCGCGCATCAGGCGCAAGAGAACGTCATTGTGGCCGTCGAAGACCGGCATCAGGGAAGATTGGGACATGGGCTCACGCAGGCTGGTGGAATGTGGAAGGACTAGGAGGCAACGGTTGTGGCTTTCACCGCATCCCGCGAGAAACCGCGGCTCGCCTCGATCAGTTCGCGCGTGTAGCTGCTCGAGGCCTGGCCGGAGCGGAGAGCCGCAGCGGTGGTTTCCTCGACGCCTTCGCCATGGCGCATGACGAGAAGCCGGTCGCACAGATGCGCAACGACGGCGAGATCGTGACTCACGAGGATGTAGGTCAGGCCCATCTTGCGCCGCAACTCGTCGAGCAGGTTCAGGATTTCCGCCTGCACGGAAGCATCGAGCGCGGAGGTCGGCTCGTCGAGGAGCAGGACCTTCGGGCGCAGGATCAGCGCCCGCGCGATGGCGATGCGCTGGCGTTGGCCGCCGGAGAGCTGGTGCGGATAGCGGAACCGGAACGAGGGCCCGAGGCCGACTTCGCGCAGGGCCTGCAGGATGCGTGCCTCCGCATCCTTCTCGCCATGGATGGCGAGCGGCTCGGACAGGGTCCGATCGACCGTGTGGCGCGGGTGCAGCGAAGCATAGGGATCTTGAAAGACCATCTGCACGGTGCGGTAGAAGGCCTTGTCCCGGGGCGTTTTCACGGCCTGCCCGTCAACGAGCACGCGGCCCGCGGAAATCGGCGCGAGACCGCAGATGGCCCTCAGGACCGTCGACTTGCCCGAACCGGATTCACCGACGAGCCCGTAAGAGGCGCCTGCTTCCACATGAAAGCTGACATCCTTCACAGCCTCGACGCGCAGAGGGCCCGTTCCGTAGACGACTTTGAGGTTCTGAATATCGAGCATCGGATCTTTATAGGGCCCAGGCAGGGTCGCGGTTGAGGGTCGGGAGCGGGCGAACGTCGTCCGCAAGTGTCGGCAGGCAGCGCATGAGGCCCTGCGTATAGGGGTGCTTGGCTTCGCGCAGGTGCTTCGCCTCAAGCTCCTCCACCACGCGCCCGGCATACATCACGAGAACGCGGTCGCAGAACGAGGAGACCAGCTTCAGGTCGTGGGAGATGAAGATGAGGCTCATGCCGCGCTCGGAGACGAGCTCGTCGAGGATCCGCAGGACCTCCATCGAGACCGTGACGTCAAGCGCAGAGGTCGGCTCGTCGGCGATCAGCAGGTCGGGCTCCGTCACGAGCATCATGGCGATCATGGCGCGCTGGCCCATGCCGCCTGAAACCTCATGCGGATAGAGGGAGAAGACACGCTCAGGATTGCGCATCTTCACGGCTTCCAGCATGGCGAGGGCCCGGTCGCGTGCCTCCCCGCGGCCGGCAGATTTGGCATGGGCCTGATAAGCCTCGATGATCTGCTCGCCGATGGTCATCACAGGATTGAGCGAATATTTCGGGTCCTGCATCACCATGGAGATGCGACCCCCGCGCAGGTGCCGCAGAGTGCGCCTTGAGGCGGTCAGAAGGTCGATCCCGTCGAAGGTCAGGCGTTTTGCCGTGACCTCCCCGGGCGGCGGCGTCAGGCCGAGAATGGCCCGTCCCGTCTGCGACTTTCCGGAGCCGGATTCGCCGACGATGCCCAGCCTCTCACGGCCAAGCTGGAAGGAAACGCCCCGCACCGCCTCGACGGTGCCGGTGCGCAGGTGAAAGCGGACACGCAGGTCCTCGACTTCGAGCAGCGGCTTCGTCATTTCGCGGCCTTCGGATCGAGCACGTCGCGCAGGCCGTCACCCAGCAGGTTGAAGCCCAGGCTGACGATGAAGATGGCAAGGCCCGGCATGGCGGCGACCCACCATTGGTCGATGAGGTAGTTGCGTCCCGTCGCGACCATCGCGCCCCATTCGGGCATGGGCGGCTGTGCACCGAGGCCCAGGAAGCCGAGGCCGGCGGCGGTCAGGATGATGCCTGCCATGTCGAGGGTGACGCGAACGATGATGGACGAAATGCACAGCGGAATGATGTGGCCGAGAATGATCCGGGGCGTGGAGGCGCCCTGGAGCTTCACGGCCGCAATGAAGTCGCTGTTGCGGACCGTCAGCGTTTCTGCCCGGGCGATACGGGCATAAGGCGGCCAGGATGTGATCGAGATGGCGATGATCGCGTTCTCGATGCCCGGGCCGAGTGCTGCCACGAAGGCCAGGGCCAGGATGAGGCGAGGGAAGGCAAGGAAAATGTCGGTGATCCGCATCAGGACCGTATCGACCCATCCGCCGAGATACCCTGCGACGGTGCCGATGAGGACCCCGATCGGCGTTGCGATCACGGCAACCAGCATCACGACCCAAAGCGTGACGCGGGAGCCGTAGACGACCCGCGAGAAGATATCGCGTCCCTGATCATCGGTGCCGAACCAGAACGTCTCGCTCGGAGGCAATAGGCGCTCCGTGCGCAGATTGCCTCCGGCAATCGGCGAGTAGGGCGCGATGAGCGGCGCAAAGATCGCGACAAGGATGAGCAGCAGGACGATGATAAGGCCCAGGACGGCAAGCGGATTCTTCGTGAACGCGCGCCAGCCGAGATAGCCGCGCCCGAGGCGGGCCTGCCAGCGGGAGGCGGGCTCGGACGAGAGCAGCCAGGCCTGAAGGCCGGAAGGTTGGGGAAGGGGAGGGGCGCCGGCCATCAGCGTGTCCTCGGATCGAGTAGGCGGTAAAGGAGGTCGGACACGAGGTTGAGCAGCACGAAGACGGTTCCGATCACGATGGTTCCGCCGAGCACGGCATTCATGTCCGCATTCTGAAGGGAGTTGGTGATGTATTGCCCAAGCCCCGGCCACGCGAAAACGGTTTCGGTCAGCACGGAGCCTTCCAGCAGGTTCGCGTACGAAAGAGCGATCACGGTGATCAGCGGAACGGCGGCATTGCGCAGCGCGTGGCGCCAGATCACACGGAATTCCGAAAGGCCCTTCACGCGGGCGGCAATCACGTATTCCTGCGCCAGCTCGTTGAGCATGAAGGAGCGTGTCATGCGGCTGATATAGGCGAGCGAGAAATAGCCGAGGAGACAGGCCGGCAGGATGACGTGGGAAACCGCGTCCCAGAATGCATCCATCTGGCCCTGCATGAGGGTGTCGATGAGCACGATCCCGGTGACTGGCGTGTAAAGATACGAATAGGTGACGTCTATTCGTCCGGGCCCTGCGACCCAGCCGAGCTTCGCGTAGAAGAGGAGCAGGCCCATCAGGCCGAGCCAGAAGATCGGTACCGAATAACCGACGAGCCCCAAAAGGCGCACGATCTGGTCGATCCAGCTTCCGCGCCTTACGGCTGCAAGAACCCCGAGCGGAATGCCGATGATGGTGCCGATGATGGTGCCGAGGGTCGCAAGCTCCAGCGTTGCCGGAAAGACGTTGGCGATATCCGTCATCACCGGGTTCGTGGTGAGCACGGAATTGCCGAAATCTCCTGTGGCGGCCTTCTTCACGTAGATGACGAACTGCTCGATCAGCGGTTTGTCGAGGCCGAGCTCGTTGCGCACGCGCTCGTAGACCTGCGGCGGAGCGCGGTCGCCCACGATGGCGATGACCGGGTCGATCGGCACGATGCGGCCGATGAAGAAGGTCACGGCGACGAGGCCCAGCAGCGTCGTTGCGAGAACGATCACGAACTGGGCGGCTCTCTTAAGGAAGGAGCGGAGGGCACTTGCGTGCTCTCCGCCCCGGCTCATGGCTGCAGAAACCATTGTTTATGTCAGTTCTTCTTGACCTTGGAGACGTCGTTGTCGCTGAAGGACGGGCCGAGGATGAAATCCTGCACGTTCTTACGCACGGCCGCGACTTCTGTCATCTGCAGGAAGATCACGAACGGGCCGTCGTCGAGAACCGACTTCTGGAGTTCCTTGTACATCTGCGCGCGCTTCTCGGAGTCGCGCTCCATGACGGCGGCACGGGTCTTGGCCGTCAGCGGGCCCGGATCCCACGCGTTACGCCATGCGAGCGGCTTCGCCTTCGCGTTGTCCGAATTGTCGTCGTTCGCCGCAAACGTATCGGCATTCGAGTTCGGGTCCTGATAGTCCGAGCCCCAGTTGCCGATATAGATGTCGTGCTGGCGGGCGCGGTACTTGGTGAGGGCCTGCTTCGAGTCCATGGGCAGGATCTCGAGTTTGATGCCGGCTTGCGCGAAGGTCGACTGCATGGCCTGGGCGATGCCCATGATCTCGGCCGTCGAGCGCGTATCCATGGTGACCGAGAAGCCGTCCTTCAGGCCCGCCTTGGCGAGAAGCTCCTTCGCCTTGGCCACGTCGAGCTTGTAGGGATTGGTGGTCGTGGCACCCAGGAAGCCCTTGGGCAGGAAGTTCTGGTGAACGACGCCCTTGTACTTCATGATCGTGTCGCCGATGGCCGAGTAATCCACAAGGTACTTGAGGGCCTGGCGGACTTCGGGCTTCGAGAGGTTCGGGTTCTTCTGGTTCAGGCCCAGATAGTAGACCGTCCCCTTCGGGGCGCTCTGAATCTTGATGTCCGGATTCTTGGCGACGGCGTCGATCTCTTCCGGGTTCAGGCTCCGGGCAACGTCGATGTCACCCTTCTCGAGAAGCAGGCGCTGGCTCGCCGTTTCCTTGATGTGGCGGAAGATCACGCGGGCGAGCGGGGTCTTCTTATCATAGTTGGGATTGCGTTCCAGAACGAGGACTTCATTCGCCTTCCAGTCCCGCATGATGTACGGGCCCGAGCCTGCATAATGGGTCTTCAGCCAGTTATAGCCGTAATCGCCGTCCTTCTCGTTCTGCGTGAGGAGCTTCTTGTCGACGATGGAGGCCACGGAGTTTCCGAGGCAGTAGAGGACGAGGGTCGGGGCATAGGGCTTGTCGACCTCGATGGTCAGTTCGAGCGGCCCGGTCTGCTTGATCTTGTCCTTCATGTTGTCCTTGGTCAGACCGAACTGGCCGAGGATGAAGGCGGGCGACTTGTCGAGGGCGACCGCGCGCTGGAGCGAATAGACCACGTCTTCCGCGGTGATCGGGTTGCCGGAGGCGAACTTCTTGTTCGGGCGCAGCTTGAACGTATAGGTCTTGCCGTCGTCCGAGACGGTCCAGGACTCAGCAGCCTGGCCGGAGATCTTGGACACGTCGTTGATGTCGTACTGGATCAGGCGCTCATAGGTGTTGCCGATGATCTCGGACGCGCTGAATTCGAAGACTTCCGCCGGATCGAGCGAGATGATGTCGTCGCTCTGCCAGGCCTGGACCAGGGTGTCCGGCGGGGTCGCGGCCTGTACGGCCGAGAACGAGGTCGCCATGGCCGTAACCATGGCTGCCGATAGGAGGAGCTTGGGGAGGTGTTTCATTGGCCAATTCCCTTGCGGCGCTGCCTTGCGCCTGTTGTGCGCGATTAAGAATGCAGATCGGATGGACGCTGTCGAGTCTCGCGACTGGTTTTGAAGTGGTAAACGCTGCGCAACATGCGTAAAGGGCGGGCATTCTGTCAATGCGGCTTGGCCTTGAGAGGCAATTTGTGGCAAAGGCTTCAGACCGAAACGTCCGGGTGAAACATCGTGTCAGAAGAAGCCAAGAAGTCGGGTGCCAACAGCATGTGGGGCGGGAGGTTTTCGTCCTCTCCCAGCGCACTCATGGAAGCCATCAATGCCTCCATCGGTTTCGACAAGCGATTGGCCTCCGAGGATATCCAAGGCTCGATTGCGCACAGCGCCATGCTGGCGAGCCAGGGCATCATCTCCGAAAGCGACCGGGACGCCATTCACCAGGGGCTCCAGCGCGTCCTGGGGGAGATCGAATCCGGCTCCTTCGCCTTCTCGACGGCCCTGGAAGACATTCACATGAATGTGGAAAGCCGGCTGCGCGATATCGTCGGCGATCCGGCGGCGCGGCTCCACACGGCCCGCAGCCGCAACGACCAGGTCGCGGTCGACATACGGCTCTGGGTCCGCAATGCGCATGACCGGGCCGAGGCGCAGCTGACCGAGCTCATCCGGGCCCTCCTCGACAAGGCCGAGCCCCACGCCGCGACCGTGATGCCGGGCTTCACCCATCTCCAGGGCGCGCAGCCGGTCACGTTCGGCCATCATCTTATAGCCTATGTGGAGATGTTCGGCCGCGACCGCAGCCGGATCCGGGATTCGCGGCGCCGCCTCAACGAAAGCCCGCTTGGCGCGGGAGCGCTCGCCGGAACCTCCTTCCCGATCGACCGGCACATGACCGCGAAGGCCCTTGGCTTCGACGGCCCGACCCGTAACTCCCTCGATTCCGTCTCGGACCGGGACAGTCTCCTGGAATTCATGTCGGCCGCCGCGATCTGCGCCGTTCACCTGTCCCGGCTCGCCGAGGAGATCGTGATCTGGATGTCGGCGCCCTTCGGCTTCGTGCGCCTGCCGGACCGCTGGACGACCGGCTCCAGCATGATGCCCCAGAAGCGCAACCCCGACGCGGCCGAGCTGGTGCGCGGCAAGACCGGGCGCATCTTCGGCTCCCTCACGGCCCTGCTCACGGTCATGAAGGGGCTTCCGCTCGCCTATGCGAAGGACACTCAGGAGGACAAGGAGCCGCTCTTCGATGCGGCCGATACCCTCGAGCTCGTCCTCGCGGCCATGACCGGCATGATCCGCGACCTGGAGCCCGTGTCGGAGCGCATGGCCGCCCTGGCAGGAGCCGGTTATTCCACGGCGACGGACTTGGCCGACTGGCTCGTGCGCAGCCTGAACATCCCGTTCCGGGATGCCCACCACGTCACCGGCCGGATCGTCGCGGAAGCGGAAAAGCGCGGAAGCCTGCTCCAGGATCTGCCCCTCGACGTCATGCAGGCGGTCGAGCCGCGGATTCACGAGGGCATCTATGATGTGCTCAGCGTGGAGAACTCCGTGCGCTCCAGGACCAGCTTCGGCGGAACCTCGCCGGTGCGCGTCTCCGAGCAGATCGCCTGGTGGCGGGAGCAGGTCTGAGTCGCTTAAAATCCTTCTCGAACAGCGAGTTAAGGATGAAGGCCGGCTCGCTCGGCCAAGGTCTTGATGCAGGCCGGAGCCGTCTCCATATTGAGGACGGCGCCCGGAACCGGGCGCCTGAGCGCCGCATCGGCGGGCTCAAACCCAACGAAGTGCCTCTTAACCTTGGGCTTCGAGAATGTCGCGTCAATCGCCCTTCGGGCATCCGTTTCTTCTAGGCTTCGACGAGATCGAGCAGGCGCTCGACCGGGTCGCGAAGGCCGCAGGCGACGGATATCCGCCCTATAATATCGAGCGTCTCGCCCGGACCGCACAGGATCCCGAGCGCCTCAGAATCACCCTTGCGGTCGCGGGCTTCACCCGGGACCAGCTCGAGGTGACGCTGGAGGAAAATCAGCTCGTGATCCGGGGGCGGCAGATCGACGACAAGGCAAGGCACTTCCTGCATCGCGGCATCGCCGCCCGGCAGTTCCAGCGCGCGTTCCTCCTGGCCGATGGCATGGAGGTGCTGGGGGCCGATTTGTCCAACGGGCTTCTGTCGATCGACCTCGCCCGGCCCGAGCCGGAGCGGATCATCCGCAAGATCGATATCGGCGCCCCGGGACGAGGCGTAACGGCATCCGCCAAGGAGAGTCCTGATGAACACTAATACCAAGCTCCAGAACGGCGAATTTCTCGACAAGGCGGAGCTGGCCGCCCTCGGAGAAGGCCAGATGGCCTATGTGAAGCCGATCCTATCCGACGAGATCACCCGCCTGTTTCCGCAGGCGCCCGAGATCCAGCCGGGACTGAAACTCTTTGCACTCCTGTCCGCCAGCGGCGAACCCATCGTGCTGACCGATACCCGGGATGCAGCGGTCGCTAATGCCTGGGCGCACGATCTCGAAACCGTGAGCCTGCACTAACCCATCGCCTCGACCGCCCGCACGAGGCGGTCGAGGTCTTCCGGCCTGGACAGGCGGTGGTCGCCATCCTTCACGAGTGTCAGGGACGTGCTGTCGCCGGGCAGATGCTCGACCAGCGTCAGGGCGTGACCCCATGGCACATCCGGGTCTTCCATTCCCTGTAGGATATGGACGGGGCAATCCGTCCGGATCGGCGCGCCGAGGATAAGATGTCGGCGCCCGTCTTCTATGAGCCGCTTCGTAATAGGGTAGGGGTCCGGCGAATAGGGCGAGGGCCTGTTGTAGACGCCCGTCTCGTCGATGGCGCGCTTGATGTCGTCGGGGAAACGATCCCACATGAGCCGCTCGGTGAAGTCGACCGCAGGAGCGATCAGGACCATGCCGCGTGGCGCCCGGTCGGGGCAGGTCTCAAGCAGGCGGCGGGCGACGAGGAGCGCAAGCCACCCGCCCATGGACGAACCGACCAGGATCGGTCGATCCTCCACATGGGACGCCAGCACCGCCAGACTGTCCTCCAGCCATTGGGAAATGGTTCCCTCCGCAAAGTCGCCGCCCGATTCCCCATGGCCGCTGTAATCGAAGCGGATGAAGGCGCGGCCGGTCTTTGCGGCCCAGGCGTCAAGCACCTCCGCCTTCGTCGAGCGCATGTCGGACTTGAAGCCTCCGAGCCAGACAACGGGCGGACCCTTGCCCTCGCGGGCCAGAACGGCAATGTGAGGGGCTCCGGCGACGGCATGCTGCATGGTTAACTCATCCTCAACTGCTTTAAAGCAACGTTCGGTCAATTCCTGGAGAAGGCTCTTACATCGGTGAACGTCTCAAAGCGATCCAGCGGGGGAGCTCCGTTTCCGTCGTCCAACATCCATCCGCTGGCGGGGCGGACCATCCTGCAGATCATCCCCGAACTCGAGGCCGGCGGTGCCGAGCGGACCACGGTCGACGTGGCCGAGGGCCTCGCCCATGCGGGTGCCCGCGCCCTGGTCGCGACCGAGGGCGGGCGGCTCGTGGGCGAGCTGCAGACGAAGGGCGGCATCTGGGTTCCCTTCCCGGCCGCCACGAAGAACCCGTTCTCCATGCTCCTCAATGTGAGGCGTCTCGCCCGGATCTGCCACCAGGAGCGGGTGGCCCTCGTTCATGCCCGGTCCCGCGCTCCGGCCTGGGTGGCCCTGGGGGCAGCGCGCTCCTTGAACCTTCCTTTCGTCACGACCTATCACGGCAGCTATGCCGGGCGCTCGTCCGTGAAGGTGCTGTACAATTCGGTGATGGCCCGTGGCGACGCGGTGATCGCCAATTCCCATTATACGGGCGACCTCATCCGCTCCCTTTATCCCCAGGCGGGAGACCGAATTCGGGTCATTCACCGCGGCACGGATTTCGCGGCTTTCTCACCCTCCGCCGTCTCGCCGGAGCGGGTCGAGAACCTGCGCAAGGCATGGAAGGTCTCGCCCCATGAGCGGATGGTCCTGCTCGCAGCGCGCCTGACAGGCTGGAAGGGGCAGAAGGTCCTCATCGAGGCGGCTGCCCGGTTGCGGAGCGCAGGGGTCTCGGATGTGGCCTATATCCTGGCCGGCGATCCGCAGGGACGGGATTCCTACGTGAAGGAGCTCGACGCCCTTATCGAGTCCCGCGGGCTGACCGGGATCGTGCGCCGGGTCGGCCATTGCACCGACATGCCGGCCGCCTTCCTGGCCGCTTCCGTCGTGACCGTGCCGTCCACGGAGCCCGAGGCCTTTGGCCGCTCAGCCGTGGAGGCCCAGGCCATGGGGACGCCCGTGGTGGTGTCCGATCTCGGAGCCGTGCCGGAAACCGTCCTGTCGCCCCCGGCGGTGCTGCCGCAGGAGCGGACGGGGTGGCGGATTCCGCCGGGAGACGCGGATGCCCTTGCGGATGCCCTCGGCCACGCCCTGTCCCTCGGGGCCAGCGCCCGCATTGCTCTGGGGAACCGGGCAAGGTCCCATGTGGAGCACCATTTCTCCCTGGAACGGATGGTATCGAGCACCCTCGATGTCTATTCTGCCCTCCTGGAAGGACATTACCCACGTAGAACAAGTTGACTTCCCGCGCGTTTGCGCGAAATGTCAGAGCATTCGCGGTACCGTGAGAGAGTCGGGGAGGGCTGGATGCCCTATGGCTGCTCTCGGGCCGCATAACAGGAGATACGAGCCATTCGCAGACCAATGAGAGCTATGCCGGTTCCGCAGAAGGACGGACCGCGCGCCAACCGGGACATTCGCGGCGTTCGCGAAGTGCAGCTGATTGACGATACCGGCCAGAATCGCGGCGTCATGCCGTTTTTCGACGCCTTGCGCATCGCTGAGGATGCCGGCCTCGACCTCGTCGAGATCGCACCGAATTCTTCCCCGCCCGTCTGCAAGATCCTCGATTACGGCAAATATCGCTTCCTCGAGCAGAAGAAGGCCTCCGAGGCCCGTAAGAAGCAGAAGACCGTCGAGGTCAAGGAAATCAAGCTTCGCCCGGGCATCGACGATCATGACTATGACGTCAAGATGAAGGCCATGAAGGGCTTCTTCGAGGAAGGCAACAAGGTCAAGATCACCCTGCGCTTCCGCGGCCGCGAGATGGCGCACCAGGATCTGGGCCTGAAAGTCCTCGATCGCGTGAAGGCCGATGTGGGCGACCTCGCCAAGGTCGAGATGGAGCCCAATTTCGAGGGCCGTCAGGTCGTCATGGTACTGGCGCCCCGCTGACGGGACACCTCGCCTCCTCGTAGGGGCAGGACGGAATTCTCTGGCCGCCGGCGCTCCGGCGGCCATTGCTTTTTGGGCCGGCCTCTGCCATAAGCCGGCCTTCACCGAACCGCCCGGCCGATAGGGCTGCCGTGGCGGTTCGTCTTGCTCATGCAGCAATGACAGGGTTTTGAGGCGGCTTGCCGCCCTCGAGGCCTGACCAAAGGAGAGCCAAATGCCCAAGCTGAAGACGAAATCGGGCGCCAAAAAGCGCTTCAAGATCACTGGCACCGGCAAGGTCGTTTACGCCCAGGCCGGTAAGCGCCACGGGATGATCAAGCGGACCAAGAAGCAGATCCGCAACCTGCGCGGCACCACGACGATGTTCGAGGGTGATGCCTACAACGTGAAGAAGTACTTCCTGCCGAACGGCTGAGGCGGTCTTCCACATCCCGGATTTTGAAGGAGTTTTTTAAATGGCCCGCGTCAAACGGGGCGTTACCGCCCACGCCAAGCACAAGAAGGTTCTGAAGGCCGCCAAGGGTTTCTTCGGCCGCCGCAAGAACACCATCCGCATCGCCAAGCAGGCGGTCGAGAAGAGCATGCAATATGCTTATCGCGACCGTAAGAACAAGAAGCGCACCTTCCGCGCTCTCTGGATCCAGCGCCTCAACGCGGCGGTTCGCGAGCATGGCCTGACCTATTCCCGATTTATCGACGGTCTCGGCAAGGCTGGGATCGAGGTCGATCGCAAGGTTCTGTCCGAGATGGCCATCCACGAGCCGGCGGCCTTCGCCGCCTATGTGGAGCGCGCCAAGGCCTCGCTGCCGCAGCAGCAGGCCGCGTAAGCGACAACCTGGCTTCGGCGCGGCTGGTTTTCCGGCCGCGCCCCCCAATTCCCGCCCCGAGACCCTCCGCGCCGACGGCTCCATCTGCCGTCGATGATCATTTTGCGGCTCGGACGGCTTGACGGTTCCCGCGCCGCGCCCCACTCAAGCGCATCCATTCTGGCAACGGACCGATGACCGATCTCAATCAACTCGAACGTGACCTGCTGTCCCAGGTCGAGGCTGCCGGCGACGAGGCGGCCGTTGAAGCCGTGCGCGTGGCCGCACTCGGCAAGAAGGGCTCCGTCTCCGAGCTCCTGAAGACGCTGGGCACGATGACGCCCGAGGAGCGCAAGGAGCGCGGCCCCCTCATCAACGGCCTGCGCGACAAGGTGCAGGGCGCCATTGCGGCCCGGAAGGACGTGCTGGCCGAGGCGGCCCTGGACGCCCGCCTCGCGGCCGAGCGCGTGGACGTGACCCTGCCGGTCCAGGACGGCCCGGAGACCCGCGGCCGCATTCACCCCATCAGCCAGGTCATCGAGGAGCTGGCGGCGATCTTCGCCGATATGGGCTTCTCCATCGCCGAAGGGCCGGACATCGAAACCGACTACCTCAACTTCACGGCGCTGAACTTTCCCGAAGGGCATCCGGCCCGCGAGATGCACGACACGTTCTTCCTCGCCCCCGACGAGAAGGGCGAGCGCAAGGTGCTGCGCACGCACACGTCTCCGGTCCAAATCCGGACCATGATGGCCCAGAAGCCGCCGATCCGGGTGATCTGCCCCGGCCGAACCTACCGGCACGATTCGGACCAGACCCACACGCCGATGTTCCATCAGGTCGAGGGCCTCGTCATCGACAAGCAGGCCAACATCGCGCACATGAAGTGGGTGCTGGAGGAGTTCTGCAAGGCCTTCTTCGAGGTCGACCAGGTGAAGATGCGCTTCCGCCCGTCCTTCTTCCCGTTCACGGAGCCGTCCGCCGAGGTGGACATCCAGTGCTCGCGCAAGGGCGGCGAAATCCGCTTCGGCGAGGGCGAGGACTGGCTGGAAATCCTGGGCTGCGGCATGGTCCATCCGAACGTGCTGCGGAATTGCGGCCTCGACCCGGATGAGTACCAGGGCTTCGCCTGGGGCATGGGGATCGACCGCATCGCCATGCTGAAATACGGCATGCCGGACCTTCGCCCCTTCTTCGAGGCCGATGTGCGCTGGCTGAACCATTACGGCTTCCGCCCGCTCGACATCCCGAGCCTCGTCAGTGGCCTGACCTCCTGAGCGTCATTCCGGCCTGAGCATCGCGAAGAGCCGGAACCGCAAGACGAGTAAAGCGCCCCATTCCGATCACGATCCCGGATCCGGCTTTGCCGGTCCGGGATGACACTCAAGGAAAAGTGTCATGAAATTCACCCTCTCCTGGTTGAAAGACCATCTCGACACCCAAGCGTCCCTCGACGAGATCGTCGAGACGCTCACCCGGATCGGCCTCGAGGTCGAAGGGGTCGAGGACAAGGCGAAGACGCTTGCGCCCTACACGGTCGCCTATGTGATCTCCGCCGAGCAGCACCCGAATGCGGACCGCCTGCGCGTCTGCATGGTGGATACGGGCCAAGGCGCCCCCATCCAGGTGGTCTGCGGCGCGCCCAATGCCCGCACCGGCATGAAGAGCGTCTTCGCGCCGCCCGGCACCTATATCCCGGGCAAGAACATCACGCTCGGAATCGGCACCATCCGCGGCGTCGAGAGCGCGGGCATGCTGTGCTCGGCCGCGGAGCTCGAAATCTCCGACGATCATGACGGCATCATCGACCTGCCGGGCGATGCTCCGGTCGGGCAGGCCTACGCAGCCTATGCGGGCCTCGACGATCCGGTGATCGAGATCAACCTGACGCCGAATCGGCCCGATTGCACGTCGATCCACGGCATCGCCCGCGATCTCGCAGCGGCGGGCCTTGGCACCCTCAAGGGCGAGGCCGTTCCGTCCGTTCAGGGCAAGGGCGCGTGCCCGGTTTCGGTCCGCCTCGATTTCGCGCCCGGCGACGAGAAGCTCTGCCCGACTTTCGCGCTCCGCCTCGTGCGCGGGGTGAAGAACGGTCCGTCGCCGGAATGGATGCAGCGTCGCCTGCTCTCCATTGGCCTTCGGCCCATCAACGCGCTGGTCGACATCACCAACTACATGACCTTCGACCGGGGCCGCCCGCTCCACGTCTTCGACGCCAAGAAGGTGAAGGGCAACCTCACCGTGCGCCGCGCGAAGGAAGGTGAGGAGGTGCTCGCCCTCGACGGACGCACATACAAGCTTGATGCCGGCAACGTGGTGATCGCCGACGAGGCGGGCGTCGAATCCATTGCGGGCATCATGGGCGGCGAGCATTCGGGCTGCGACGAGAACACCACCGACGTGCTGATCGAATCGGCCCTGTGGGACCCGCTCAACATCGCCCAGTCCGGCCGGAAGCTCGGGATCATCACGGATGCCCGCTACCGCTTTGAGCGCGGCATCGACCCGGCCTTCACGCTGCCGGGGCTCGACCTTGCCACCAAGCTGGTCATCGACCTGTGCGGCGGCGAGGCGAGCGAGGCCGTCGTCGCCGGGCAGGTGCCCGAGACGCGGCGGGTGATTACTTTCCCGTGGTCCGAGGTGCCGCGCCTGTCCGGCCTCGACGTGAAGCCGGCCGAATCGCAGCAGATCCTAGAGAAGCTCGGGTTCAAGGTCGAAGGCGCGGGCGACAGCGTCGGGGTCGTTCCGCCGTCCTGGCGGCCCGACATCGAGGGCAAGGCGGATCTGGTCGAGGAGGTCATCCGCATCGCCGGGGTCGATCGCATCCTGCCGCAGCCGATGCCGCGGCTCGAGGCGACCGTCGCCAAGCCGATCCTGACCCTTCTCCAGAAGCGCACCATCCTGGCACGGCGGGCCCTGGCGGTCCGTGGCCTCGTGGAGGCCGTGACCTGGTCGTTCATCGCGAAGGACGAAGCCGCGCTGTTCGGTGGCGGTGATGCGCGCCTAGTGCTCGCCAATCCCATCGCGGCCGATCTCTCGGATATGCGCCCGAGCCTGTTGCCGGGCCTTCTGAAGGCGGCCCAGCGCAATGCCGATCGCGGCTATGGGGACGTCGCCCTGTTCGAGGTCGGCCAGACCTTCGCGTCAGACGAGCCGGAAGGCCAGGCGACCAAGGCCGCGGCGGTGCGGCGCGGCACTGCCCGGGCCGAAGGTGTCGGGCGTCATTGGGATGGCGGCGCTTCGAACGTAGACGTGTTCGATGCCAAGGCCGATGCCATGGCGCTGCTGGCCTCTCTGGGCATTCCGGCCGGCGGCCTCCAGGTGGTGCCCGGCGGGCCGTCCTGGTTCCATCCGGGACGTTCCGGCACGCTGCAGTTCGGGCCCAAGAACGTGGTCGGCGTCTTCGGCGAGATCCACCCGAAGATCCTCAAGGCCCTCGACCTGAAGGGGCCGCTGGTGGCCTTCGAGGTGAACCTCAACGTGCTGCCGCCGCCTAAGGCCAAGCCGACCAAGATGAAGCCGAAGCTCGCCCTGTCCGACTTCCAGCCGGTCACCCGCGACTTCGCGTTCGTGGTCGGCCGCGACGTGGCGGCGGGCGACATCGTGAAGTTCGCGCAAGGTGCGGAGCGCCAGCTGATCGCGGGCGTCACGGTGTTCGACATCTACGAAGGCGCCGGGATCGACGAGGGCAAGAAGTCCGTCGCCATCGCCGTGACCCTCCAGCCGACCGAGAAGACGCTGACAGACACCGAGATCGAGGCCATTTCGGCCAAGATCGTCGCCGAGGTCGGCAAGAAGACCGGCGCGGTGCTGCGCTCCTGACGAAACGTCAACCTGGGGCCGCTGCGCGGCCCCAGGATCGTCTTAGGGTTGTTCCTGCAAGCCCGGCTCTCCGCTGCGCTCCGGCCGGGAGGACGCCGCGGCCGTTGAGCCATTCAACGGATTTCCCTCATCCCACCCGTATTGCAGCGTCTCGAAGCGCATGGAGCGGGCGTCGATCATGAGGAGGCGGCCGACGAGGCTTTCGCCGAAGCCGACGATCTCGCGCAGGACCTCCATGGCCATGAGGCTTCCCATCACGCCCGCGAGCGCCCCGAGAATGCCGGCCTCCGCGCAGGTCGGGATGGCTCCGGGCGGGGGCCGGGAGGGGAACAGGCAGCGATAGGTCGGGTTCGGGCGGCCGGAGGCGTCCGTCTCATGCGCCCTGATGGTGGTGAGCGACCCGTCGAACTGCCCCAGGGCGGCGGTCACGAGGGGCTTCTTTTCGGCGAAACAGGCATCCGAGACCGCATAGCGGGTCTCGAAATTGTCCGACCCGTCGGCCACGATGTCGTAGGCCGCGACGAGGCTCCTGGCATTCTCGGCCGTGAGCCTGCCGGCATGAATATCGACGGCCACATGCGGGTTCAGGCGCCGGACGGCCCGGGCGGCGCTCTCGGCCTTGAGATCCTCCAGGTCGGGCATTCCGTGGATGACCTGCCGCTGGAGGTTCGACAGGGACACCCGGTCGTCGTCCACGATCCCGATCCGGCCAATTCCCGCTGCCGCGAGATACTGGATCAGCGGCGCGCCCAGCCCTCCGGCGCCGATCACCAGCACCCGGGCGGCCTTGAGCTTGAGCTGTCCCGGGCCGCCCACGTCCCGCAGGACCAGATGGCGGGCATAACGGTCGATCTCGTCCGGGCTCAGCGGCATGAGTGCGACCTTATAGACATCTCCCCCGGCATCAACCATTCCTTGTAGGAAAGATCAGGCGTCGCTTGACAGGTGCTTGGCGGCATGGCCCATCCCATGCCATCGTCAGGGCGCAACCGGGTAACAGCCCGGGCGATACAGGGAACATGCCGATGACAGCAACCAAGTTCGGCCTCGCTCTTGCGGGCCTCGCTCTCTCCGCCTCGGTGGCCTTCGCACAGGATGCGTTCAAGCCGGCCGTCGTCTACGACCTGGGCGGAAAGTTCGACAAATCCTTCAACGAGGGCGTCCATATGGGCGCCGAGAAGTACAAGAAGGACACCGGGACCGAGTACCGCGATTTCGAGCCCCAGAACGACGCCCAGCGCGAGCAGGCCCTGCGCCGCTTCGCCCGGGACGGCTATTCCCCCATCGTGGCCGTCGGCTTCAGCCAGGAATCGGCCCTCAAGAAGGTGGCGGACGAGTTCCCGAAGACCAAGTTCGCGATCATCGACGCGGTGGTCGAGAAGCCGAACGTGGAATCCATCGTGTTCAAGGAGCATGAGGGCTCCTTCCTGGTAGGCCTCCTGGCCGCCAAGGCGTCCAAGACCGGCAAGGTCGGCTTCGTGGGCGGCATGGACATCCCGCTCATCCGTAAGTTCGCCTGCGGCTACGTCCAGGGTGTGAAATACGCCAACAAGGACGCGGAAGTGTTCCAGAATATGACCGGCACCACGGGCGCCGCCTGGGCCGACCCGGTGAAGGGCGGCGAACTCGCCAAGAGCCAGATCGACCGTGGCGCGGACGTGGTCTACCACGCGGCTGGCGGCACCGGCATCGGCGTGCTGCGCGCCACTGCGGATGCAGGCAAGCTCGGCATCGGTGTCGATTCCAATCAGAACGGCCTGCATCCGGGCAAGGTGCTGACCTCGATGGTCAAGCGCGTGGACGTCGCCACCTACAACGTGTTCGACCAGGCCAAGAAGGGCACCTTCAAGGCGGGCCTCAACGTGCTCGGCCTCAAGGAGGACGGCGTGGCCTGGGCGCTCGACGACAACAACAAGTCGCTCATCACGCCCGACATGAAGGCCGCCGCCGACAAGGCCGCCGCTGACATCAAGTCCGGTGCCATCCAGGTGCACGACTACATGTCCGACTCCAAGTGCCCGGTCCAATGAGCCGACGGGCTTGTCATTGCCTGACGAAGCCGTAACGTCGGAAGGGACCCGCGCCGGTTGCCGGTGCCGGGTCCCTTTCTCCTCGCGCCACCCGGCGTGGGACGACGCCCGAGCTTATCGATGAATCCTGCCATCCAGCTTCTCGCCATCAACAAGAGCTTCGGGGCCGTTCACGCCAACAAGGACGTGAGCCTCGATGTGGCGCGCGGCACGATCCACGGCATCGTCGGGGAGAACGGCGCGGGCAAATCGACGCTCATGTCGATCCTCTACGGCTTCTACGAGGCCGATTCCGGCGAAATTCGCGTCGGCGGAAATCTCGTCTCCATCCGCTCTCCGGCCGATGCGATCCGTACCGGCATCGGCATGGTTCATCAGCACTTCATGCTGGTGGAGCCTCTCTCGGTGGTCGAGAACGTGATGCTGGGCGCCGAGGGCGGCGCTCTGCTGCGCCGGGGCGAGGCAAAGGTCCGGGCCGAGCTGGCGCGGCTGTCCCGGGATTACGGGCTGCAGATCGACGTGGACGCGACGGTCGGAGACCTGTCGGTCGGGCTGCAGCAGCGCGTGGAAATCCTCAAGGCGCTCTATCGCGGCGCCGACATCCTCATCCTCGACGAGCCGACCGCCGTCCTCACGCCTGCCGAGGCGGACGCACTCTTCGATCTGCTCCGGGCCCTGAAGGCCCAGGGCAAGACCGTCATCCTCATCACCCACAAGCTGCGGGAGATCATGGCCGCGACGGACCGCGTCTCGGTCATGCGCCGGGGCGAGATGGTTGCAACCCTCGAGACCGGGTCCACGTCGCCGCCCGAACTGGCGGAGCTCATGGTCGGCCGCCGGGTGCTTCTGCGCGTCGAGAAGGCGGAGCGCGCGCCTGGCGCGCCACTGCTCGAAGTGAAGGACCTGTCGGTGGTCGATTCCCGCGGCGTGCTGCGCGTCGCGAATGCATCCTTCACCATCCACGCGGGCGAGATCGTCGGCATCGCGGGGGTGTCCGGAAACGGGCAGAGTGAGCTCCTGGAGGCTTTGGCCGGGATGCGCCAGCCGGTGCTCGGGAGCATCCGCCTCGACGGGCAGGACATTACCTTCGCCGACCACAACCCCCACCGCATGCGCCAGCTCGGGCTCCTGCACGTGCCGGAGGACCGCCTGCGCATGGGACTCGTGCCCGCATTCCCGGCCTTCGAGAGCGCCATCCTGGGCTTCAGCGACGAGCCCCGGCTCGGACACGGGCCCATTCTCGATCACGACCGCATGGTGGCGGATCTCACCGAGAAGATGGCGCAGTACGACGTGCGCCCGCCGGCGCCGCGGCTGAAGACCTCGAAGTTTTCCGGTGGCAACCAGCAGAAGATCGTGCTGGCGCGAGAGATCGAGCGCGGGCCCAGGGTGCTGCTCGTGGGCCAGCCCACCCGCGGCGTCGATATCGGCGCCATCGAGTTCATCCACCGCCGCCTGATTGCCCTGCGCGACGCGGGCGTCGGCATTCTTCTCGTCTCCGTCGAGCTCGACGAGATCATGAACCTGTCCGACCGCATCCTCACCATGTGCGGCGGGCAGATCACCGGCGAGCGCAAGGCGTCGGAGACGAGTGAGCAGGATCTCGGCCTCCTGATGGCCGGCGTGACCGACGAGGCCGCATGATGCAACCCCGCCTGAGCCTTGTGACCCTCGGCGTCTCCGACATGGTCCGCGCCCGCGCCTTCTACGAGGCCTGGGGCTGGAAGGCCTCCTCGTCGAGCCAGCCAGAGGTGACATTCTTCCAGGCCAATGGCCTCGCGCTCGCCCTGTTCGGCCGCGCCGACCTTGCGAAGGACGCCGGGGTCGAGGACCGGCCCGCGGGCTTTGCGGCCGTCACGCTCGCCTACAATGCCCGCTCCAAGGCCGAGGCCGATGCGGTCTATGCCCGCGCGGTCGAGGCGGGCGCCAGGCCGGTCAAGCCCCTGCAGGACGTGTTCTGGGGCGGCTATTCGGGCTATTTCGCCGATCCGGACGGCCACCTCTGGGAGGTGGCCTGGAACCCGTCCTTCCCGCTCGACGAGCAGGGCCACCTTTATCTGCCGGACAGTCTCACGTGAGCGCTCCCATCGACCTGCCCAGATGGGCCGACACGATCCTGGTGCCCGCCGTCTCGGTGGTCGCCGCCTTCCTGGTGGCCGGCCTCGTGGTGGTCGGCATCGGCGAGAACCCGCTGACGGCGACGCGCCTGCTGCTCCAGGGCAGCCTGGGAACCGGGGAGGGGCTCGGATTCACCCTGTTCTACATGACCGACTTCATCTTCGTCGGCCTCGCGGTCGCGGTCGCTTACCATGCGGGCCTGTTCAACATCGGCGGGGAGGGGCAGGCGACGCTCGCGGGCCTTGGGGTCGCGCTTGTCCTCAACAATCTCACGTTCCTGCCGGGCTTTCTCCTGATCCCCCTCGGCATTCTCGGAGCCGCGGCCTTCGGGGCGGCCTGGGCGGCCGTTCCGGGCTATCTGCAGGCCAAGCGCGGCAGCCACATCGTCATCACGACGATCATGTTCAACTGGCTCGCCAGCGTGCTGATCGTCTACCTTCTGGTGAATGTCCTGCGCGCGCCGCAGAACATGAACCCCGAGACTCCGGCCTTCCCGCCGCAGGCCTCCATTCCGTTCATGCACGAGGTCTTCGCGGTTTTCGGCATCGAGATTCCGCCCTCGCAGCTCAACCTCACGCTGCTCCTGGCGCTCGCCGCATCCTACGCCGTCTGGCTCCTCATCTACCGCTCCCGCCTCGGCTATGCGATCCGCGTGGTCGGATCGAGCCCCTCGGCGGCGGTCTATGCGGGCATTTCGCCGGCGCGGATCATCATCATCGCGATGGTGCTTTCCGGCGCGCTCGCCGGCGGCCTCGCGGTCAATGAGCTCATGGGCTACCAGCACCGCCTGCTCCTCGAATTCACCGCCGGCTACGGCTTCGTCGGCATCGCGGTTGCGCTCATGGGGCGCGCCCACCCGGCCGGCATCATCCTGTCGTCGCTCCTGTTCGGCATTCTCTACCAGGGCGGCGCCGAGCTCGCCTTCGAGCAGCCGGCGATCACCCGCGACATGGTGGTGGTGATCGGGGGCATCATCATTCTCTTCGCTGGCGCCCTCGAAGGCCTGTTCCGGCGTCTCGTGGCGCGCATGATGCCGCGCCCGGCACTGGCGAGGGCCTGATCATGAATCCTGCCGATCTCGTCACCCTGTTCGATTCCGGACTCAGGCTCTCCGTCCCGCTCCTCGCCGCGTGCCTTGCAGGCCTGTGGTCGGAGAAATCGGGCGTCGTGGATATCGGGCTCGAGGGCAAGATGCTTGTCGCCGCCTTCGCGGCCGCGGCGGCCTCCTATGCGTCCGGTTCCGCCTGGATCGGGCTGATGGCCGGGATCGGCGCATCGGTCTTGTTTGCCCTCATCCACGGATTTGCGGCCATCAGCCAGCGCGGCAACCAGATCGTCTCGGGCGTCGCCATCAACATGCTGGCCGCGGGCCTCACGGCCATCGTCGGCAATGCCTGGTACGGGCAGGGCGGCCGCACGCCGCCCCTCGAAGGCGACCAGCGCTTCGACGAGCTGCTCTTCGGCCATTCCGCCCTTGTCTATATCGCGCTCCTGGCCGTGCCGGTGACCTGGTTCGTGCTGGGCCGCACCCGCTTCGGCCTGCGCCTGCGCGCCGTTGGCGAGAACCCGGCGGCCGTGGACACGGCCGGGATCTCCGTCGCGGGCCTGCGCTACACCGCCGTCGCCATCGCGGGCGTGCTGTGCGGGGTGGCGGGCACCTACCTCTCGGTCGGCCAGTCGGCCGGCTTCCTGCCGAACATGACCGCCGGCAAGGGCTTCATCGCGCTTGCGGCCCTCATCTTCGCCAAGTGGCGCGCCTGGCCCGCACTCGGAGCCTGTTTCCTGTTCGGGCTTCTCGATGCCATCTCGATCCGCCTGCAAGGCATTGCGCTGCCGGGGATCGGCGAGGTACCGGTACAGGCCATCCAGGCGCTGCCCTATCTGATGACCGTGATCCTCCTGGCGGGCGTCATCGGGACGGCCATCCCGCCGCGCGCCTCGGGCATCCCTTATGTCAAGGAGCGCTGACATGGTGTCGCTCGACGAGCTCTTTTCCGCCGCCAGGGCCATCCAGGAGCGCGCCTATGCGCCCTACTCGAATTTCAAGGTAGGCGCCGCCATCGCGACGCCGAACGGCCGGGTTTTTTCCGGCTGCAATGTCGAGAACGCGGCCTATCCGGTCGGCAGTTGTGCGGAAGCAGGCGCCATCTCGGCCATGATCGCGGCCGGCGAGAGCCGGATCGCCGCCATCGTGGTCATGGGCGAGGGGGAGAACCTCGTCACCCCCTGCGGCGGCTGCCGCCAGCGCATTCGGGAATTCGCGCAGCCCGATACGCCGATCCATGTTGCGGGACCGGACGGAATCCGCGAAAGCTTCACCCTGGATGCGCTGTTGCCGTTCTCGTTCGGGCCCGACAACCTGGGCATTCGGTAGGAATCATGATTCATTCGAACGTTCAGGAAGCCGTCGCGTTCGTGCGCGCCAATGGCATTGAAGGCACCTTCGACGCGGCGATCGTCCTCGGCACGGGCCTCGGCACCCTCGTGGACGAGTTGGACGGGGCCGTGAGCCTCGCCTATGCGGATATTCCCCATTTTCCGAGGAGCGGCGTGTCCGGCCATGCGGGACGCCTCGTGGCCGGCCGGCTGGAGGGGAAGCGCGTCCTCCTTTTCCAGGGGCGGGCGCATTACTACGAGACGGGTGATGCGGGCGCCATGCGCGTGCCGGTTGCGCTCGTGAAGGAACTCGGGATTCCGACCCTGGTCCTGACCAATGCGGCCGGCTCCGTGAGGGCAGAGATCCGCCCCGGCAGCCTCGTGGCCATCAACGACCATCTGAACCTCTCGGGCGCCAATCCGCTCCTGCGCGACCACACCGAAAGCCGTTTCGTCTCCTTGACGGGCACTTATGACGAGGGCCTGCGCGCCGCGCTTCGCCGCGCGGCGGACAAGACCGGTATCGCGCTGCCCGAAGGCGTCTATGCCTGGCTCTCGGGCCCGAGCTTCGAGACGCCTGCGGAGATCCGCATGGTCCAGACGCTCGGTGGTGATCTCGTCGGCATGTCGACGGTGCCGGAGGTGATCCTCGCGCGCTACTATGGCCTGAAGGTCGCGGCCGTCTCGGTCGTCACCAACCTGGCGGCCGGGATCGAGGGGGCCTCTCCCTCCCACCAGGAAACCAAGGATACGGCGGCGGAAGCCGCCGACCGATTCAAGCGTCTCGTGCGCGCCTTCGTTGCGGAGCTTTCCGATGTCTGATGCCAGCCTCGCCCAGCGCGCCCTGCGCTGCCTCGATCTGACGGACCTGACGGATACCTGCACGGACCAGGCGATCGACGCCCTCTGCGCCAGGGCCCAGGATCCCCACGGTCCGGTGGCGGCCGTCTGCATCTGGCCGCAATTCGTGGCGCGCGCGCGGGAGGCGCTTCGGGGCTCGCCCGTGCGCATCGCGACGGTGGTCAACTTTCCGGCCGGTGGCGAGGACGTGGACCGGGTCACAGACGATGTGCGTGAGGCCCTGAGCGACGGCGCCAACGAGATCGATCTTGTCCTTCCGTACGAGGCGCTCCGTCGTGGCGATAAGGCCGTCGCGTCCGAGATGGTGGAGGCTGTGCGTGAGGTCGTCGATCAGGGGCGGACCCTCAAGGTGATCCTCGAAACCGGCATGCTCATGGAGCCCGCGCTCATCGAGGAGGCAAGCCGCCTCGCCATCGAGGCGGGAGCGGATTTCATCAAGACCTCGACCGGCAAGACGCCGGTCTCCGCCACGCCGGAGGCGGCCGAAATCATGCTCAACGTCATCAAGGCATCCGGTCGCCCGGTCGGCCTGAAGCCTTCGGGCGGCATTCGCACCGTTGCGGATGCGGGGATCTATCTCGGGCTCGCCGACCGCATCATGGGGCCGGACTGGGCGACGCCCAAAACCTTCCGCATCGGTGCCAGCAGCGTCTTTGAAGCCCTGATCGCCGCCATCGAGGGGCGGGCAGGCAGCACCGCTGTCGGAGCCTATTGAAATGACACTTCTGCCGCAGGAAATCATCCGCCGCAAACGCGATGGAGGCACCCTCGATTCCGAGGATATCCACGCCTTCATTAAGGGCCTTACGGAAGGACAGGTCACGGAGGGGCAGGCAGCCTCCTTCGCCATGGCGGTGTTCTTCCGCGGCCTCTCGGTGAAGGAGCGGGTGGCGCTCACGCGCGCCATGGTGCATTCCGGCGAAGTGCTGACCTGGGACCTGCCCGGGCCGGTCCTCGACAAGCATTCGACGGGCGGCGTGGGCGACACCATCAGCCTTGCCCTGGCGCCTGCGGTTGCGGCCTGCGGCGGCTATGTGCCGATGATCTCGGGCCGCGGCCTCGGCCATACGGGCGGCACCCTCGACAAGTTCGACTCGATCCCCGGCTATGTGACCCAGCCGGACATCGACACCTTCAGGCGCGTCACCCGTGAGGTGGGCTGCGCCGTGATCGGCCAGACGGCGGATCTCGCGCCTGCCGACAAGCGGCTCTATGCCATTCGCGACGTGACCGCGACGGTGGAATCCATCGACCTGATCACCGCCTCGATCCTGTCGAAGAAGCTCGCGGCCGGCCTCCATGGTCTTGTCATGGATGTGAAGTTCGGCTCCGGCGCCTTCATGGACAACCCGGCCGATGCGCGCGCCCTTGCCGAGAGCCTCGTCCTCGTCGCGAACGGCGCCGGCTTACCTACGAGCGCCCTGCTCACCGACATGAACGAGCCGCTCGCCTCCGCGGCCGGGAATGCGGTCGAGGTGGCCTATATCGCCGATTACCTGACCGGCCGCCGCCGCGAGGCGCGCTTCCATGAGGTCAATGTGGCGCTCTGCGCCGAGATGCTGGTGCTGGGCAAACTGGCGGCGAGCACGGACGAGGCCCGCTCCCGGATCGAGACGGCGATTTCCTCCGGCAAGGCGGCGGAAATCTTCCAGCGCATGGTGGTGGCGCTCGGCGGGCCAGCGGACTTCCTGGACAATCCCGGCCGCCATCTTGCGGCTGCTCCGGTCGTCCGCCCCATTCATGCGGAGCGCGAGGGCATCGTGCAGCGGATCGCGACCCGCGATGTCGGCGTGGCCGTCGTCGCTCTGGGCGGAGGGCGAACCCGTCCGCAGGACCCTATCGACCATGCGGTGGGCCTCACGGATCTGGCGCCGGTCGGCGCGGCGGTCGGCCGCGACCGTCCGCTCGCGATGGTTCATGCCCGCAGCGAAGCGGCCGCCGAGGCCGCGGAACGGGCCGTCCGCGCGGCCTATACTCTTGGTGACGGCGCAGTCCGTCCGGGACCCCTCGTCCTCGAACGGATTGGAGCGAAAGCGTGACCCTTCTCGTCGCTATCACGTGGAACCCGCAGCCGTGGGTCGAGCGGTTCAGGCTCTATCTGCCCGAGCATCCGGTCGTCGTGCTCGGCGAGGATTTCGACCGCTCCCGCGTGCGCTACGTCGCCACCTGGGGGCCGAAGCCCGGCAGCCTGTCGGACCTGCCGGCGCTCGAGGCCATCTTCTCCCTCGGGGCCGGGGTCGATCACCTGATGGGCTATCCCAATCTTCCGGACGTGCCGATCGTGCGGGTGTCGCAGGACGATCTCACCAACCGCATGAGCGAATACGTGGTGATGCATTGCCTCATGCATTTGCGGGACTTCCGCCGCTACGATGCGGCTCAGCGCGCCCGCATCTGGGATTCCGACAGGGCGCCGCCGACTGCCGGCGATGTCCGGGTGGGCGTCATGGGTTTCGGCGTCCTGGGTCAGGATGCCGCCCACAAGCTCAAGATGATGGGCTTCGACGTGGCCGGCTGGAGCCGCATGCCGAAAGCCGTGGAAGGGTTCGAGGTCTTCTCAGGCGATGACGGGCTTGAGCGCTTCCTTGCCCGCACGGACATTCTCGTGAGCCTTCTGCCCCTCACGCCCGAGACCCGGGGCATCCTCAATCGGTCCCTCTTCGCGAAACTCGCCCAGGACGGACGGCTCGGCGGGCCGGTCCTCATCAATACGGGACGGGGCGGGCTCCAGGTCGAAGCGGATATCCTCGCCGCTCTCGACGACGGCACCCTGAAGGCCGCGACCCTCGACGTGTTCGAGGTGGAGCCGCTGCCGCCGGAATCCCGGCTCTGGACCCATCCCAACGTGACCGTGACGCCGCACAATTCCGCCGTGAGCGATCCGGACGCAACGGCGCGCTACATCGTGAAGCAGATCCGCCGGCACGAGGCAGGCGAACCGTTCGAGAGCCTGGTCGACCGGGTGCGCGGGTATTAAGGCCTGAACCGAAACCTAGGCGTTGCCGAGGCTTCGGTTTCACCACTCGTTGCCGTACCTGACTACAGCATCGGATTGATCCCAAAAGTGGGGTCCACTTTTGGGATCAATCCGATGCTTCTTCTCTGAGCTGGAGCATCGTTCGGGGCAGAAAACCGGGTCCACTGTTCCGCACGATGCTCTAGGCGGGCGGTAATTCGAGGCCATTCGGGAGCGAGATCCAGATGACAGTCTGCGCCTCTGGGGAATGGCGTGACAGATGGCCCTTGCCGTGCGTGTCCTCCACCAACACGAAGCTACCCGCCTGGACGTGGCGCACCTCTCCGTCGCTCGTCTCGTATTCAACCGAACCGTCCAGCCTGACCGTCAGCACCGGCTCCGGGACCGTATGCCAGGCCACCTCACGCATGCCTGCCGGGATATGGGTGATGCGGACGCGGGATGCCGGATAGCTGCCCGTAACGTCGAACGGCACGGCATCGGGGTGAACCGATCTCTTCGTCGTCGGCAATTCGACTTCATCGAAATGCGACTCGCCATCCGGGGTGGCATAGATGCGCAGGCACTTCATTGCGGCTGGCTCCTTCTGGTTCGGCGCGCCGAAACGAAGCATGCCTACCATCAAGGACGCGGAATAACACCACGGCTCTGGTGCGAGAGCCGGCCCCCTCGGAAATCGGCTTAACCGCCCAGCGACGGCAGGCGCTTGATGGAGCTGATCGGGCCGTAGCTCGTGAGGCGGATGCGTTCCTCCGCGACCGCCAGGGGTTCGACGAGGACCTGCATCGTGTAGCCGGTGGCATGGATGAGGCGCGTGGCGTCCGCCATCAGCCCCACATGTCCCTTCCAGAACACCAGATCGCCCCGCCGAAGGCCATCGAGCCCGGGCGTGACCGGGACGGGCGTTCCCAGGCGCTCCTCCTGCATGTCGCTGTCACGGGGGGCCGCAATGCCCACTGCGTTCAGGGCCGTCTGGGCGAGGCCCGAACAGTCGAGGCCCAGGCTGGTTTTCCCGCCCCACAGATAGGGCGTGTGGAGAAAGCGCTCCGCGATCGCGACATAGTCGCTCTCCCAGACGCCGAGGGTCGAAAGGTGAGGCGCATAGGCGAAGCCGCCTGTCGCGAGCTGCGCGTAATCGCCCTCGATGCCGGTCACGGCAACTTTGGAATTCAAGGTCAGCCAGCCGCTATGCGGCAGCTTCAGGTTGGGGCCCGGATAGACGAAGGTGCGCAGGGCGCTGACCCGGTGGGTCGGCTCCGCGCCCGGTGCGCCTAGAGCCTCGCTCCGGAGATAGCCCACATAGCCGTCATCGTGGAGCTGCACCCAAGCCCAGCCCTCATGCTCGTCATAGACCGTCACGGCCTCGCCCCAGATCGCCTGCGTGTCGACCGGGGCGTCGGGCGAGGGATGGCGGTGGAGGGGCGTGGCGGCCGTGAGCACGCGTCTGAGCGTCCCGGCGGAGAACCGCTCCGCTTCCACCTGTCCGCGCAGCTTCTCGTCGGCGAGATCGGCCCGGACGGGCGTGATGCGGCGGTCGAAGGTCATGGGGGCAGCTCCTTGGCACGGGCCGAGATGATGTCTCCTAGCCGCTCCACCGCCAGAGCGCCAGCGACCGTGCGCTGAATGACGACGTTGCGACGGTCGGTCTCGTCCCGACGCCGGGAGACGAGGTCGAGCTTGCCCATGGTGTCGAGGGCCCGGGTGATGACCGGCTTGGTCACGCCGAGCTTCCGGGCGAGGCCGCGGACCGTGTGCGGCGGCGGCTCAAGGTAGATGGTGAGCAGGATGGCGACCTGCCGGGCCGACAGGTCGTTTCCTTCATGCACGAGGTCGAGATGGACGTCGTGCCAGAGCTTGAGGGACTGGAATGCGCGCAACGCGACGGCCATGGCGCCACCCTTCGTTTCGGAGCCGGATTATTCGGCCTCGAAACCGGGGGCGCAATGGACGTCTGCGCTTATGCTTTAGGAAACGTAGCGCTTCTTGAGGAGTGCATACATCAGCCGCGCCGCCTGGACTTCGCCGCCCTCGGGGCGACCCGGGCGGGGCGCGTTGTTCCAGGCGAAGATGTCGAAATGCACCCAGGCCTTTGCGGCGGACACGAAGCGGCTCAGGAACAGGGCCGCCGTCACCGAGCCGGCCATCGGGCCGCCCGTGTTGTTCACGTCCGCATATTTGGAATCGAGCTGGCTCTGGTAGGGATGCCAGAGAGGCATGCGCCAGACCGGGTCGTTCACCGCAAGGCCTTCCTCGGCAATCTCCGCCGCAAGGGCGTCGTCGGCCGTGTAGAAGGGCGGCAGCTCGGGGCCGAGCGCTACGCGGGCGGCGCCCGTGAGCGTCGCGAAATCCACCACGAGGTCCGGGTTCTCCTCGTCCGCGAGGGCAAGCGCATCGGCGAGGATCAGCCGGCCCTCCGCATCCGTATTGCCGATCTCGACGGTCAGCCCCTTGCGGCTTTGAAGGATGTCGCCCGGGCGGAAGGCGTTCGCCGAGATGGAGTTCTCCACGGCGGGGATCAGCAGCCGCAGGCGGACGGCAAGCCCGGCACCCATGATCATGTCCGCAAGCGCTAGCGCGGCCGCGGAGCCGCCCATGTCCTTGCGCATCATCAGCATGGAGGCGGCGGGCTTGATGTCGAGGCCGCCCGTGTCGAACGCGACGCCCTTGCCCACGAGGGTGATTTTCGGCGCATCCGCCTTGCCCCAGGTCAGGTCGATGAGGCGCGGCGGGGTCGCCGAGGCGCGTCCGACCGCGTGGATCATCGGAAAGTTCTGGGCCAGCAGGTCGTCGCCCACGATGCTCTTGAAGGTAGCCCCGTGCTTATCAGCGAGCTTGCGCGCAGCCGCCTCGATCCCGTCGGGGCCGAGGTCGCTGGTCGGCGTGTTGACGAGGTCGCGGCTCGTCACGACTGCCTGGGCGATCCGCGTCACCTCCTCGCCGTCGACGCCTTTCGGCAGGACAAGGCGCACCGTCTTCTCCGTGCGCTTGCGGTAGCGGTCGAACGAATAGGTGCCCAGAAGCCAGGCCAGGGTCGCCAGGGCAGGGTTCGGTGCCGCCGTCTCGAATCGGTACGTGCCTTCCGGAAGGAGCGTCGCGAGCTTGCCGGGCAGGAAGGGGTCGACCCGCTTCGCGTCCGAGGCATCGAGCCCGAAGAGCACGCCGAGGAGTTTTCCTTCCTGGTCGGGAAGGAGGCAGTGGCTGCCGGCCTTGGCCTCGAAAGCCTGAGCCTTCGCGAAGGCCTGGGCCTGGGCGGGCAGTGTCGCGGCGATCTCGGGCCAGGTCTTGTCGGTGACGAGCCAGATCGGCAGGGACGCAGCGTCGGAGGAAGCAAGCAGGGGATGAGGCATGGGGGAGCTCAGGAAGGAGGAGGACTCATGAGGTAGCTGGGCCGGATTGTATGCGTCTGCCGCCCGGTTTCCACCCGCAAAGAAGGGCCGGGCGATCATGTCCCGCGCTGGCGTCATGCGTCCCGGGCAGGGCTTGCATCACAGGGGCGGCACGTGACGGACGATGCGCGCCAGGCCGGCGATCAGGGCATCGCGGGACGAGCGGGCCGTAACCGAGACCCCGTGGCGGGCGAGGGCGCGGGCATAGAGCTCCGCCCGGTGGGAATCGGCCAGGATCGTCACATTCTCCAGGCCAGGGAAGGACGAGAGGGCGCTGTTGATCTCGTCTCCCGTGAGAAGGCCAGACAGGTAGGGGCCGAGAAGGTCCGTCTTCATCCGCCCGGACACGACGGCGGCCCGTGCCTCGAAGAGCAAGTGGAGGAGGCCCATGGGCCTGCCCTTCGCCGGATTGTTGCGCTCGGCCGCATCGAGACCGAGATCGAACCCGCGAGGGTCCTCGGGTTCGGTGGCCGGGCGGCCGATCATCGAGTGGTCGCGCAGGAGGGCGTACATCTCGCCCGTCATGGAGGTGGCGAAGCGCTCGAGCCGGCCTTCCTTCATGACGATCCATTTCGGGTGCGTCCCGGCCGCGCAGACGATCCCGTCCGTAACGCCGGAGCCGAGGGCCAGCGTCTCCTCACCGCGCATCACGTCGGCGGCGCCAGGGGCCGGCTCGCAGAACAACCCCGGCACGATATGCCCCCGGCGCCCGTTGCCGAGGTCGACTTCGATCATGGCGGCGGCGATCTCGGCGGGCCCTGCCGGGCAATGGGCATAGGGCGCCTCGACCCAGCCCTCGCGGCTGCCGACCATGCCCACCAGAAGAACCGGTGCCTGTGGCTCCGCCTGAAGCCAGTGCCCGCACTGCCTGGCGAAGACCCCCTGGTGCTGTCCGGCCTTGAGGGCCGACACGCCTTCCTCCGACGAGACCGTGTCGAGGATCGTCTCGTTCTCTACGAGATAAGCGCGGAAGCGGGTCGTACCCCAATCGGCGACGATGAAGCGCAAGGCGTGCTCCCGTGGGTTGATGGAGATCGGTCCCGAGACGGGAGGCTCAGCGCGTTCCGTACATCCGGTCGCCCGCGTCGCCGAGGCCCGGAACGATGTAGCCATGGTCGTTCAGGCGCTCGTCGATGGAAGCGGTCCAGATATGAACGTCCGGATGCGCGCCACGCAGCTTCTCGATGCCTTCGGGCGCCGCCAGCAGGCAGACGAAGCGCAGGTCCTTCGCGCCGCGTTCCTTCAGGCGGTCGATGGCCGCGACGGCCGAGTTGGCCGTTGCCAGCATGGGATCGAGCACGAGGATCATGCGGTCCGCGAGGTCGGACGGAGCCTTAAAGTAATATTCGACGGCCTGAAGCGATTCCGGATCGCGATAGAGGCCGATATGCGCCACGCGGGCCGCGGGCACGAGGGTCAGCATTCCATCGAGGAAGCCCACGCCGGCGCGCAGGATGGGTGCGAAGACGAGCTTCTTGCCGGCGATCTGCACTCCCTCCGTGGTGGTGAGCGGCGTTTCAATCTCGATGCGCTCCACCGGGAGGTCGCGGGTCACTTCGTAGCAGAGCAGCATTCCGATCTCGTTCAGGAGCTGGCGGAAGCCCTTCGTCGAGCGCTCCTTTTCCCGCATGAGGGTCAGCTTGTGCTGCACCAGCGGATGGTCGACTACGGTGACGCCCTGCATGCTGTGTACGCCTTTGATCGTCTTATGCTGATTCATCTAAAACACCGTCCCGTCGCTGATAATGGTCAAAGGGGGCGAACCGTCGCCGCGGCGTTCCTTAGCCAATCTGCGGCCCGTCGCCCAGGTGCCGCCTTCCAGCACCTTCGCGAGCGGGAAATCATCCTGCGCCAACCCTAGCGTCCGGCGGATGGGTTCGGCAATCCGGTCGAGCAGCGCGACCGTGAGCGCGCGCCATTCCACCACAAGGGTCGAGTCGACCGTATGGGCCTCGGCTGCCTCGGCAGGGTCCTTGAGGGCGATCACGCCCGTATCGAGGAAGAGGCCGCCGTTACGGTATTCCGGCAGGCCGGTCAGCCCGTCGATCTCCACCACCGTATAGCCCGCCCATTCCAGCGGCTCGATGAGGGAATAGCTCAGCCACTGGGACAGCTTGTGGAACGGGATCAGGCCCTTCGTGTCGTCCGGTGCATCGACCAGCGGATGGCGCCAGGTATCGCCGAGGTCGATCCCGCCCAGCACGATCCGGGCCGGCCAGATGGGGCCGAGATAGGTCAGGACCGCCTCCAGGATGGCCGGCGCCCGGATACGTCCGTCCGGATCGGCGCCTGCCGCGATCACATCGAATAGGCCGCCCGGGCGCGAATCGTCGTGCTGGCCGAAGATGTCCGGATTGGTCGCAACCGTCCGTCCAAGGCGGTTGAGGAGCGCGGCGCGCCCGTCGAGGCCCACCAGCGGGTTGTCCGGAGAGGCCTGGAAGCCGTGGGCCAAATCCTCGGCCGTGAGGGTGAGGAGCACGTCTGCATCGACCCGGAACGGGTCCTCGGCCCGGCTCGAGAAGGCGCCGCTCACGAACATGTCGAAGCTCGCCACCGCGAGGCCCTCGGAACGGACGAAGGTTTCGCCCGTGCGTCCCTCCTCGTAGCGCCATTGCGCACCTGCGCCCGCATCGAGCAGGACGGACATGATCGCGAGGTCGAACGCCGCGCGGGCCATCTGCCCCGCATCCGTCCAGGGGGCGCCGTGCATCACCGCGCCCCAGCGCTCGTGGCCGCCCGCCGAGAAATGCCGCCAGCGGGCATGGAAGGGAACGTCGAGGGACGGATAGGCTTGACGGATCGTCTCTACCACCGCGACCGCGCAGGCCTCGAGCCGTTCCGGATGAACGGTGAAATGCAGGAGCTGGCCCGCGAGACCCTGCTCCAGGAGCTGGTGCGAGCGCTCCCGCACCGCGGCCGCGTTCAGGAGGCTCAGGGCGGCTTTCGTTTCGGGGGACAATGGCGGTTGATCCGTCACGCAGGGCTCCGATGCTGTCCTTGAGATGTGAGAGCGATAGCACAAACAGGAGCCCGGCGGTGGCGGGCCGCCGGGCCGATTGGGAGAAAGGTTAAGACCGGCCTGCAGGCTCTTCCTCAGAAGCGCTCAAGATCGCGCCCCTTCACGTGGCTGAGAGAGGATGCATCCGGTGCGCCGTCTGGGGTGTAATACCCCGCAGCTTTTTTCGCCTCGATCTCCACCTGCGCGTCGGGAGGCACCAGCTCCGCCGGGATCGGCACGCGTTCCCCGACCTCGATGCCGGAGCCCGTGATCGCATCGTATTTCATGTTCGACATGGACATCAGCCGGTCGATGCGGCGGATGCCGAGCCAGTGGAGCACGTCGGGCATGAGCTGCTGGAACCGCGCATCCTGAACGCCGGCCACGCACTCTGTCCGCTCGAAATAGGTCGAGGCGGAATCGCCGCCCTCCTGCCGCTTGCGCGCATTGTAGACGAGAAACTTCGTCACCTCGCCGAGCGCTCTCCCTTCCTTGCGGTTATAGGCGATGACGCCGATGCCGCCGCTCTGCGCCTCGCGCACGGCTTCCTCGATCCCGTGCACGAGATAGGGGCGACAGGTGCAGATATCGGAGCCGAACACGTCCGATCCGTTGCATTCGTCGTGAACGCGGCAGGCGATCCGGCGCTTGGGATCGCCGAGGCCCGCCACGTCGCCGATCACATAGACGGTGGTGTTGCCGATGGGCGGCAGGAAGACGCTCATGTCGGGTCGCGTCACCAGCTCCGGGAACATACCGCCGGTCTGCTCGAAGAGCGTACGGCGCAATTCTCCCTCGGAGCAGCCGAAGCGCTCGGCGATGCCGGGCAGGTGCCAGACCGGATCGACTGCGATCTTGGTGACTGAGATGTCGCCGGAGCCATGGAGCACGCCGCCATCCGCCTCAAGCCGCTTCGCTCCCATGGCGGCGAGGATCGCGGGCATGTTGAGCCGCGCCTTGGTGATTGCGATGGTCGGCCGGATATCGACGCCGCCTGAGATCTCGTCCCGAAAAACCTGGCCCACCAGATGGCCCCAGGGATCGAGGGAGACGATCCGGCCCGGCTCGGACCATTGCGGATAGGGGCCGATCTCGGCGGTCGGATGAGTATTGTGCAGGTCCGGGCGGGCGAGCGGGTTGAGCGCGCGGGCGGAGATCGCCAGGGCCCGATAGAGGGAATAGGACCCGCCATGGGCACCGATCACGTTGCGGTCGGCCGGGTTGGTCACGGAGGCGATGATCGGCCCTCGCTCCCGCGGATCGGCCGCGCCCCACCGGATGGGACGTCGGAGGGTGGCCGCATTCGGCTCGGGATGGGACGTCAGCCGGATATGGGTCGAACGGTTGGGCGAGTTCATGGGACCTTCCAC